>Ga0209810_1000890_pt1 | contig 53189 bp, 53 predicted proteins | sample Coa_R1_7_FD_187159 | JGI IMG/M metagenome (GOLD analysis project Ga0209810, IMG submission 187159) | Surface soil microbial communities from Centralia Pennsylvania, which are recovering from an underground coalmine fire - Coalmine... | ecosystem: Environmental > Terrestrial > Soil > Unclassified... | reverse complement strand
GAAATGCGTTGGGGTTGGCGATGGTGGAGTCATCGCCAACCCCGTCTTGCTGCACTCTACGAGGTTAAGGAGTCGAACGGGTTACGCTGGTGGAGGACAGCGGCGCCCGTTTTCCATCCGTATGATACACAAATCGTACGAATGAAACTTTAAAGTCTGCTTAATTCCAATGTTTCAGCATGTTGCCCGCGCTCACTTTCGGGCCCCAGCCGCTGAAAGCGGCGGTGTCGGGACCGGTTGTAAGCACTCGCGCGAGCGAGATTGTCGGACGCGCCTGCGACTCTTCTACCTTGATTGCTGCTTGTTGTTTCGCGGCGGATTTCACTTGAGGTTTCCTTTCATCCGTACTGTACAACCGCAACTACCGCACGCCTACAACTTTTGTTTCATGCGACTTTTGCGCAACGTGCATCGCAACGCGCAGTTTGTAACGGTTGACGATGATTTCGTTGCAATCTGCGTCATATTGACGCGCTGCGAGGAGGTTCCGTCACATTTCGCAACGCTCGCGCGTTTTCGACATCCCGCGGTTGCGCGCCAAGGCGGCCGCGCGCACCCGCAAGGAGGAGACCGGCAAGGCCGCTCCCCGACGGGATGAGAAATCCCATCGGCGGAAGTTCAGAAGGGAAGCGCTGATGACGAGGTACCGGTTTGGGCCGTTCCGGCTGGACAGCGACCAGCTGATGCTTTCATTGGGCCAGGCAACCATCGCGCTCGGCCCCAAGGTGGTCGAGACGCTCCTCGCGCTCGTGGAACGCCCGGGAGAGGTGCTCAGCAAAACGCAGATGCTCGAGCGCATTTGGCCCGAGGGCTACGTCGAGGAAGCCAACCTCGCGCAAAACATTTACGTCCTGCGCAAAGCCCTGCGGGCGCATTGGAACCGCGACGCCATCGAAACGGTGCCGCGCCGCGGGTACCGGTTCACCGCGCCGGTCACCGTGGAGCGCATCGAGCCCGCGCGAGATACCGGGACGGCGCGTCCTCCCCGCCGGCTGCGCGCCGGATTGGCCGCGGCTGCGGGCCTGCTCGCCGCGCTCGGCCTGGGGCTCGCCGGCGCGGCGCACGCCGCGCATCCCGCTCGCACGCTCTCGCCGGACGGCGCGCGGCTCTACGCGATCGGGCGATTCTACTGGAATCAGCGTACGCCCGCGAGCATCGAGAAGAGCGTTCGCTACTTCGAGCAAGTCGTCGGCACGGACCCGCGCGACGCGCGGGGATATGCGGGCTTAGCGGTCGCGTACGCGATTGAAGGCGACTACGGGTACGGCCGGCTGGGCAAAACCATCTGCTTTCAACGGGCCAAGGCCTATGCCGACCAGGCGCTGGCGATAGATCCGAATTCCGCGGAGGCGCATGCCGCGCTGGGACTCGTGGAGACGAAGGAGCATCACGACACCGCGGCCAGCGTCGAGTACCGCCGCGCAATCGCGCTGGATCCGTCGTATGCGCCCGCGCACCAGTGGTACGGAACGGCGCTGCTGCATCGCGGTGAAGGGGAGGCGGCGTTCGAGGAACTGCGCAAAGCCGCCGTGCTCGATCCGGAATCGGTTGCGGCTACGGACTGGCTCTCCGAGGCGGCCTACATGGCGCGGCATTACCGGCTTGCGATTCGATACGCGCAGCAGGCGTTGGATCTGTCGCCGCAGCGCACCGATGCGTACGAAGCGATGGGCCTAGCTTATGAAGCGCTGGGTGATTATCGCTCCGCAGTTCAAGTCTACGAGCGTTACCGTGAAAGCTGCGCGCATTGCAGGCCCGAGGCCGCCGCGTTGCTCGCGCACGTGTACGCCGCTTCGCACGACTACGCCAAGGCCGTCGCGCAACTCCGGCTCGCGCAGCAAGGCATGGCGGCCGACAGGGTGGATCCCGAAGACGTCATCACGGCGCTGGTGGCAATGGGAAGGCGCACCGAGGCACTGCGCATGCTTACGCGCGCGAGGCGCACGGAGCTCGGCGGTTTGCTCGCAATCGATCCGCGCATGGATCCCGTTCGCACCGACGCGCGTTTCCGGCAGTTTACGCAAGGCCCCGCGTAACCGCCGGCGCGATTACGCGGTTGCGGTGCGCGCGAGCACGCGCTCGTTTTTGATTACTCGCGTGCCCGACCACTTGTCGCTCGCGTAGACGCGTGAAAACGGACTGAGCGGCAAAATATACCAAAAGAGCAGCACGAGCAGCACGTACCGCCACAGTGCTTGCGCAAAGCCGACGCGCCCGAAGTCCGTTCGAACGACCCGCAAGCCCGCGATCAGCATTCCCGGGGTTTGTCCGACGAGTGCCACGAGCGCGGTGGAGTAGACGAGAAAACCAAGCAGGATAAGCGTGTCCGAGCCGCTGAGGTACACGCTTCCCGCCTGCAGCAGATGCGTGCTTTTCGAAAATTCTTGCGCGTTGAGCGTAAGAATCTCGGTGATGGCTCCAACCACGATAACGTCTAGAAAGAAAGCGCAGAAGCGGCGCGACCATCCGGCGCAGTCGCGGGTTTCAACGCGCGATTCGCCGCGGACGACGACGTGGACGGGCTCCGCCGCGCTTTGGTTGACGAAGCGTTCCTCGTGCAGACGATAGAGATTCGATTCCGCGAAGCTTTGCATCGCGTCGATGCGGGTTGTCGAGTACGGCATCGAACCGAGCCATTCGCCAAGTTTGAAGATGCTGTCGGTGCCCATCTCGCGATGCTGGCGCGCGAAGGCCTCGTGATCGATCTTTCGCGCGAAGCGGTGAAACGACGCGACCGTGATCGCTCGCGTGGCGGCGTCGAGGGAGCCGCAGCAAAGCAGCCCGACACGGTCGCACGTGAGTTCAGCCTTGCGAAGCCACGCGCCGAAGACGAGCGATATGAGCGCGTTTTCGTTGCCGTTTATGCTCAGCAGCGAGGTGAAGCGCGTGTGACCGGAGGCGATGTGTCCGAGCTCGCGTCCGATCATGAACGTGAGTTCGTCTTCTTTGAAATGATCGATCCAATTGCTCGAGACGATCAGCGAATACGGCTCTCCGAGACCGACGCCCAACACCGGAACGTTGTAGTCTTCCCGCACGAACACCAGCGGCATGGGCAATCCCAGTGCAGCGGCGCAGCGTTTTACGACCGCGAACAGCTGCGGATACTGCCGCTCGTCGATGCGCACGCTCGTGCCGATAAGCCTCCCGCGCCCCAGCGTAACGTAAACCATCGCGACGACCAGGAAGAGCGCGACCTGCGATATCCCGATTTCCTCGTGGATGAAAAACCCAATCGAAGCTGTCGCCGGCAGCGCGAAAACCAGCGTCAGGTAGAACGCTGCGCGCTCCCCGGGCTGCGTAAGCGCCAGAGCTCCCCGGAACAGTTCGGGCATGCCGCTTTTATACGACGCCTCGCATCGTGAGCCCGGCCCCTCGTCCCTGGACGAGCTCGGCCCATCGACGATGCTTGGGGTGACGAGTTTCGGGGGTATTGACGCCCCGCTGATTTGTGCTATTATACTAGTGTACTAGTACAACAGCAGATTGGTACTAGCGCAGCAAAGGAGAAAACCCATGACCATCCCGACCAACCGTAAATCGCCCCCGTACCCGCTCGAAGCGCGCCGTCCGACCTTTCCGATCGAGCAGCAATCCGGCGCCATCTTCCTCGGCTGGGGCCCGAAGCTTTAATCGGATTCGGCTGTGCCCGCAGTCCTTACGGTCGACCCGCGCAGCGGCGTCCCGATTTACCTGCAGATCGTCGAGCAGATTAAGCGCTCCGTCGCCCTGGGCGTCCTGGCGCCCGGTGAGCAACTGCCTACCGTGAAGCAACTGGCTCTGGATCTCACGGTAAATCCGAACACGGTGGCGCGCGCTTATCGCGATCTCGAACGCGACGAAGTGATCGAGACCGCGCCCGGCCGCGGATCGTTCGTTCGGGCCAACGGCAGGGCCGGCGCGTCGCGTTCCGCTGCTGCCGACGTAACTGCGGAAGCATTGCTGGCGGCCGTCCGTGAAGCCAGATCCATCGGTCTGACTGCCCAGCAGGTTCGGTCACTTTTCGCCGCGGCGCTCGCGCGGTGGTTTCCGGAGGAATCATGAGCATTTCGATCGCGCATCTCACGAAGCGTTACGGCGGATTCACTGCCGTCGACGACGTGAGCGTCGAGATCCCCAGCGGATCGGTTTTCGGTCTGCTCGGACCGAACGGCGCCGGGAAGACGACGACGTTCAAGTGTCTGCTCGGACTCGCCGTTCCGTCCTCGGGTGAGATTCGTTTTGACGGAAAGGCGCTTACGCCGCAGGTGTTCGAGCGCCTCTCTTACGTCCCCGAGCGCAGCGTGCTTTACGAATGGATGAGCGCCGCGGATCACTTGGAGATGCAAAGACGCGCCTTCAAATCGTACGACGCGCGGCGAGCAAATGAATTGATGCAGCTGTTCTCGCTCGATCCGCGCAAACGCGTTCGCAACATGTCCAAAGGTATGCGAACGGCGCTCAGCGTGGTGCTCGCATTCTCGACGTCTCCGGAGATCATGGTGCTCGACGAGCCTACGAGCGGCTTGGATCCGGTGAACCAGCGCTCGGTCCTGAAGCTGATCATCGATGCGTCCGCCCAGGGCGCTACGATCGTGCTCGCATCACACCAAATCGGCCAGGTCGAGCGCGCTGCGGATCATATCGCGGTGCTCAGGCACGGAAAAATTGCCCTGGCGGGCGCAGTCGACGATTTGAAAGCCGGTTCCAAGATCGTCGAAGCGATCTTCGAGACGGACGCCTTCGCGGTAAACGGCGTCGCGGGCGACAGCCGCGTCACACGCGTCGAGCGGACCGGCCGCATCTTGCGCCTGACCGTTTCCTCCGGCAGCGAAGACCTGGCCGGACGATTGTCCGCGATGGGCGCGCTCAGCGTTCGCGTCGTCGATCTCAACCTGGAAGACATCTTTCTCAACGCAGTGGACGCGCGCGCGCAAAGCGCGGACGTCGTGGAGAGCGTTTCATGAGCTATTACGTAGAATTTCTACGCGCCGTCCGGGAGTTTCGCGTTGCCGCGATCGTGATGGGCGTCGTGCTGCTGATCGCGTGCATCGCGCGCCTGGCGGTTCACGAGCAGGCGCCGTCAAAGGTTTTCGGCGAACTCATGGATTCGCCGACGGCGCACGTGTCGCGCACGACGCTTGCGGACGGCTCCGTGCGGACCGTCGTAAACGATCCCGTGAAACGCGTGCACGCGGTCGCCACGATACACGGCTACCATTGGCATATCGATCTCGTCCAGCCGGCACACGGCGCGCCGAATACGGAGCGGGTGAACGCCGGCGCGTTTTCGATGAGCGACGTCACGCGCAAAAACGGCACCGAGCACGTCGTGATCGATTCAAGCGGCATACCGCCGCTGCCGCTGGGACTGTTGTTCCTGACGTCCATTTTGCCGGGTTTCATCATGGCGTCGCGCTTAGGCGGCGTGCTTGCCAAAGAGAATGACGGCCACCTCGAGATCGCTTGGACCAAACCCGTATCGCGGGAACGCTATGCGGCGGCCGCTTTCGCGGTGGATATCGCGACCATCGTCGCGACGCAATTCGTGTGGCTGATCATGGTGATGCTCATCCTGCTCGCATACTTCGTATCCGGGTTCTATCTCGAAAGCGGCATCGGCGTGCACGTCGGCCTGGCGCTTCTGGGCCCGATCGCGTGGTACGCGGCGCTGAACGGGTGGAGCGCATCGCTCAAACGCGGACCCGGCATGGTCGTGGGCCTCGGGTGGCTCTTTGCGATCATCGTGCCGGCAATCGCGTCGGGCACGGCATCGCTCGTTCATCCGCTTGCCGGACTCGTGCACGCGGTGTTCACCGGTCTGACCTATTTGGATCCGATTGCGTTCTGCGGCATCAGCGTGCGGGGATCGGTGGTTTCGGCATCCGTGCCGGCCGTCGGCAACATTTCCCTCGCGGCCTCGTGCGCCGTACTGGCCGCGCTGGCAATCTTCTATCTTGCGGCCTCGCTCGTGCAGTGGCGCCGCGTGGAGGCCTGACTATGGAGTTGTTCGGAGCAAAGTTTTCCATTGCACTGGGCGCGTGGAAGCTGCGCTTCGTGCTGATGCTCGAAGACGACGAAGCTGCGCCCGCAACGCAATTCGCGCAGCCGCCGCATCACGTCACAGCACGAACGCCGTCGGGTGAGCGGGCGCGACATATTTGAACTTGCCGTCCGCTGCCTGATAGAAATACACGTTGGGATCGACCGGATCGCCCATGGGCGTGAACTGAAACGATCCCACGATCGTGTCGAACGACGGCGCGCGTTGCAGCGCGCTCATCATTGCCAGGCGGCTGTTCGCGCCCGAGCGGCGCGCGGCAGCGATGATGATTTGCGCGGCGGCATAAGCGAAAGCGGAGAGCGCCGTTACCGGATAGCGCGCTTTGAAGTCGTTGAGCGCGCCGAGAACGTCCGGTGCGCGCTCCAGCGGCGGAAACGACGTTGAAACGAATCCGCCCGCGAACGCGTCGGCATATTTTGCAAGCGTTGCTTGCGTGTAAAAGCCCTGCGTCGCGCCCAGCCGCCCGGCGTAGCCGGCGGCTTTGAGCGCCGGAATCAGCGGACCCATCGCATCCGTCGTGCCGCAGAGCAGCACGTAATCCGGCTGCTTTTCCAAAATGCGCTTTGCCGCAAGCGCGTAATCGGGTTTGCTCAGCGGAAACTGAAAGCCGTCGGCAGCGAAGCCGGCGTTTTTTGCGGCGTCGACGAACGATCGTGCGACGTCGTAGCCGTAGTCGCCGTCCTGCGTTGCCGCAACCGCGCTCTTCGGCTTCGCGCGCTTTGCCACAAAGCGCGCGTGGAGTTGCCCTTCGACCGAATCTTTCGTAGGAAGCCGCCACACCACTTGATAACCTTGCGCCGTGACGCTGTCCGCCGTGCTGCCCGGCACGAGAAGCGGCATGCGCGCATTCGCGTACGTCGGCAGCGACGCAGCCAGCAGCGAACCGTCGAACCCGCCGACGACGGCGAGCACCGAGGGATCCGATGAGGCAAACTGCACGTTGATCATCGCCTGCGCGAGCGCGTCCATGTCGTCGAACGGGCGCACGGTAAAAACGGTGGAATACGCGCCGTTGAAGCGGTTGGCTTCATCGGCGGCAGCCTGCACCCCGGCGGCGATTTCTCTGCCGGCGCTTTGCTTGTCGCCGGAAAGCGGCACGTTCAGGGCAATCGTGAACTGCTGCGCGAACGGACTGAGTTGCGCGCGCGCCGCGCGGGGCATCACCGCGCCCGCCAACCCCGCGGCTCCCACGATGAATTTTTTGCGATCGATGGTCACGCTTTGACCAACGTGAAACCGGCAACGGCCGTTAGCAGAAACAGCACCGAAAACGCCATGTTGGCGGTAAAGATGCGTTCGTTCAGCGCGAACGCGTCCGGCGCGGCGCTCATCGAGCGCCCCTCGTACGCGAGCAACGCGATTGCCGCAGCCACGCCGACCGCGTAAGGCCACGCCGCACCGGCGAGCGCGCCGGCTGCCGCCAGGAGCGCTGCCATTGCGGCGTGCAAAGCCTGCAGCAGCGTTCGCGCGCTGCCCTCACCGAAGCGCGCCGGGAGCGAACGCAGACCTTGCGCGCGGTCTACCGGCAAATCCATGAGCGCGTACACGACGTCGAATCCCGCCACCCACACCGTTACCGCAAGAAAGAGCAGCACCGCAGCCCATGAAATCGTGCCGGCGACGCCGATGAACGCGCCGAGCGGCGCCAGTGCGTCGACGGCGCCTAACACGAAATGGGTAAGCCAGGTGAACCGTTTGCACAGCGGGTAGGCGAACACGCCCAGCGCGGCGATCGGAAGCAGCTTCACGCACAGCGGATTGAGCTGCCATGCGGCAACGAGCAAGATCGCGATACCGAACGCGCAGGCCCAAAGCATCGTCGACGGAGCCATTTTTCCGCTTGCAACCGCGCGCCGTGCCGTGCGCGGATTACGCGCGTCGATGTCACGATCGAAGTATCGGTTTGCGGCCATCGCCGCCGTGCGGGCGCCGAGAACGGCGAGCGTAATCCACAGGAGCGCGTGCGCCTGCGGAATGCCGCGCGCGGCGAAAACCGCTCCAACATACGCGAACGGCAATGCGAAGAGCGTATGCTCGATGCGGATTTCGTCGAGAAAAACGCGCGCGGCCGCCACCATGTTACGAAAGCAGGCGCCGGAGCGCCCGCGGCCCTTGTCCGGACCATGGGTCCGGCGTAAGCGAGCGTTCGATGCGATCGAGGCCGTAGGTTTGCCAGCGGCGGCTCACGAGCTCGCGCGTGGCTTGGTCCATGATCATATCCGGCGGCCACTCGCGCGCATAGCCCTCCGACGCATCCTTGCGCGTAGCATCGATACCGATTTTCATGCCGAGCGCCGGCACGGACCCGCTGTGATCCAGATCGTCCACCGGTCCCGGCATCATCACGAGGTCGCGCTGTGCGTCAAAGTTGTTGAGGACGAACCATGCCGCGCTGCGTACGTCCTGCACGTCGACGTCGGCATCCACGATGACGAGCACACGCGTGAGCATCATCATGTGGCCGAGGCCCCACAGCGCGTTCATGACTTTTTTCGCGTGGCCCGGATACGATTTTTTGATCGAAACCAGCGCAAGGTTGTGAAAGCCGCCTTCCACGGGCAGGTTCATGTCGGCGACTTCCGGCAGCAGCAGCTGCAGCAGCGGCAAGAAGATGCGTTCCGTTGCTTTACCCAGCCACGCGTCTTCCATGGGCGGTTTGCCCACCACGGTCGCGGGATAGATCGCGTCGCGCCGGTGGGTCATGCACTGCACGTGGAACGTCGGATAGCGATCCGCCAAGCTGTAGACGCCGGTATGATCGCCGAACGGCCCTTCGGTACGCAAATCGGTATTGTCGACGTGTCCTTCGAGCACGAAATCCGCGTCCGCGGGAACTTTCAGATCCACCGTTTTGCACTGCACGAGGTTGACGCGCTTACCGCGCAGGAGACCGGCAAAGAGAAACTCGTCGACGGCCGGCGGAAGCGGCGCGCTCGCCGCATACGTCAAAACCGGATCCGCGCCAATCGCTACGGCGACGGGGATGCGTTCGCCCCAACTCGCGGCATGCGCGCGCCCTTGCTTGTGGCGCTGCCAGTGCATGCCGGTCTCGCGCGGACCGTACACTTGCATGCGGTACATGCCGACGTTGGCGCGCTGCGTATTCGGATCTTTCGTGATCACCAAAGGCAGCGTGATGAACGGCGCTGCGTCCAGAGGCCACGTCGTGAGCACCGGCAGCAGCCGCAGGTCCGGCTCGGCGAGCACGACGTCCTGACACCTGCCCGACCCGATCGTTTTTGGCAGAGCGGCCGCCGCCGATGCCAGCGAAAGCAGCTTGCCGATGCGGTCGAGCGCGGACGACGGAATCGAAAAATCGAGCAGCTTGCGAATGCGGTCGCCGGCTTCGTCCAAGTCTCGCACGCCCAGGGCCGTCGCCATACGTTTGCGGGAGCCGAACTGATTGGTGAGCACCGGAAAACGCGATCCGAGCACGTTCGTGAACAGCAGCGCCGGCCCGCCGGCTTTCACGACGCGATTGGTGATTTCGCTAATTTCCAAACGCGGATCGACCGCGGCGTCGACGCGGTGCAATTGACGCGATCGTTCCAGTGCTTCAACGAACGCTCGCAGCGAATCATACGCCATCGCGCGCTGTTTTGACGGCATTGCGCTTTAGTCTTTGCGCATCGCGCGAAGGATGAGCCGGTCGCGAATGCGTTCGGGTAGGAGCGCTGCCGCGCGCCGCTGCCACGCGCCGGGCGTCCCGATGGCGTAGCGCGCCTTGGTGCGCGGGCTGCTCACCGCGCGCGCCACGACCGTCGCGACGACGTCCGCTTCGATAAACGTCGGTTCCTCGCGCTCGATCGCGCGAGCCAGCTCGTTCAGAACGGTCCCGTACCGTTCGTGCGCCTCCGGCGGCATGCGCGAGGCGACCTCACTGTTCGCAGCGCGGCTCTTTCCCCAAATGGGCGTTCGCACGTTGCCTGGCTGGATGACCGCGACCTGAACGCTGAACGGCGCAAGTTCCATTCGCAGCGAATCGGCCAGCGCTTCGATTGCGAACTTCGAGGCTGCATACGGTCCTAAAAAGGGCGGCGCGATCTGACCCGACACCGAGCTCATGAACAGCACGCGCGATCCTTCGCACTGCCGAAGCAGCGGGAGAACCGCCTGCGTAACGGCGAGCGCGCCGAGCACGTTTACTTCGAATTGACGGCGCACGTCCGGCAGCGGCAGATATTCGAGCGGCCCCGCTACGACGATGCCCGCGTTGTTGAGCACCGCGCGAAGCGGCACGCCTTCGGTGCGAATAGCGCTCGCGGCTGCCGCAACCTGCTCGGCTGCCGTTACGTCGAGCCGCAAGGGGCGAATGTTTTCGTGCAGTGCGGCAAGGCGGTTCGCATCCGCGTCGTCGCGCACGCCGGCATAGACGGCGAAGCCCGCGTTCGCGAGCTTCTGCGTGCATGCCAGGCCGATGCCGGTCGAGGCGCCGGTTACGAGTACTGCTTTCATTACCCGGCGCGCTCGATCGGCAAAGCGGCGGTCCCTACTCCAGCCGGCGGCGGGGCCGGCGCGGGCGGCGGCTTTCTCCTCCGTGCCCGCCGTGGTCGCCGTGACCGGCGCTTCTTGCGGGCGCGCGATACTCGGGCGCGCCGTTCGGCGACGCGCCGGCAAGCACGGCTTTGCGCGAGAGATTGATGCGTCCCTGATTGTCGATCTCGACGACCTTCACCATGATTTCGTCGCCGACTTTGACGACGTCTTCGACCTTCTCCACGCGCGCGGGCGCGAGCTGGCTGATGTGCACGAGACCTTCTTTGCCCGGAAGAATCTTCACGAACGCGCCGATGTTGATGATGCGCGTAACCTCGCCCATGTACGTTTCGCCGACGACGACGTCTTTGGTGATCGATTCCACGATTGCGCGGGCCTTCTCCGCCGACTCGCCGTCGAGCGCGGTGATGAAGACCTTGCCGTCGTCTTCGATGTCGATTTTTTCGACGCCGGTGTCCTCGATGATCTTGTTGATGATTTTTCCGCCGGGGCCGATGACGTCTTTGATCTTGTCAGGATTGATCTGCACGACGAGCATGCGCGGCGCGAATTTGCTCAGTTCGGTGCGCGGCTGCTCGATCGTTTCCGCGAGTTTGTCGATGATGAAGTAGCGCGACTTCTTCGCTTCTTCCATCGCCTCGCGCATGATCTGCACGGTAATGCCTTGGACTTTGATGTCCATTTGGATCGCCGTGATGCCTTTTCGCGTGCCGGCGACTTTGAAATCCATCTCGCCGAGCGCGTCTTCCATGCCTTGGATGTCGGTGAGCACGGCATATCGCTCGCCTTTGAGAATGAGCCCCATCGCGACGCCCGCCACGTGACCTTTGATCGGCACGCCGGCGTCCATGAGTGCGAGCGTGCTGCCGCACACCGACGCCATTGACGAGGAGCCGTTCGATTCGAGCACTTCACTGATCAGCCGCAGCGTGTACGGGAACTCTTCCTTTTTCGGAAGCACGGGTACGAGCGCGCGTTCCGCCAGATGCCCGTGACCGATTTCGCGCCGACCGGGCCCGCGCATCGGACGCGTTTCGCCCGTCGAATACGGCGGGAAATTGTAGAAGTGCATGTAGCGTTTGTCTTCCAGCGCTACGATGCCGTCCAAACGCTGCGCATCGCTGATCGATCCCAGCGTCGCGGCGGTGAAGACTTGCGTTTGACCGCGCGTGAATACCCCCGAGCCGTGCACGCGCGGCACGTAGTGTACCTTGCACCAGATGGGACGGATCTCGTTGGGTTTGCGGCCGTCGGGGCGAAGGTTTTCGTCCACGACCATCACCCGCAGCTCGTCCTCTTCCATCGACTTGACGATCTTGCCGAAGTCCTTGGCGAGGATCGGATCTTCGAGCAGTGCTTTGATTTGCGGATTGCCGGCCGCCCGCGCGATCGCTTCTTCCACGCAGATTTTATCGAGCGCCGCTTCGCGTTCCAGCTTCTCGACGACCCGCATGGCTTTGGCGACGTCGTCTTTGAACGTTTTGCGCACCCAGGCCTCGAGGTCCGCGTTGACTTTCTGCACCGGATATTCGCGCTTGGGCTTGCCGGCTTTCTTCGCGAGCTCTTCGATGGCCGCGACGATTTTCTTGATGTTCTCGTGCGCGAACTCGACGGCTCCGAGGAAATCTTCTTCGCTGATTTCTTCTCCGCCGCCCTCGACCATCATGACGCCGTCGGCGGTACCGGCGATGACGATGTCCATGCCGCCGGTCGCGTACTGCGGCAGGCGAGGATTGCAAATATACTTGCCGCTTTCATTGCGGCCGACGCGCACGGCTGCGACCGTTTTATCGAATGGAATGTCCGAGACGGCTAAGGCGGCGCCTGCGGCGCACACGCCGAGGACGTCGGCGTCGAGCTCGGGATCGATCGAGAGCACCGTCGCGACGACTTGCACGTCGTTGCGGAAACCGTCCGGAAAAAGCGGGCGGATGGGGCGATCGATCTGGCGGGAGCTGAGGACGGCGTGCTCCGGGGGGCGGCCCTCACGCTTGATGTATCCGCCCGGAATCTTGCCGGCGGCGTACATTTTTTCTTCGAAATCGCACGTGAGAGGGAAAAAGTCGATGCCTTCGCGAGGTTTCTCGGAGGCGGTGACGGCGCAGAGCACGACGTTTTGATCGCCATAGCGAACCAGCGCGGACCCGTTCGCTTGCTTTGCGAGTTCGCCGGTTTCGATGATCATCGTGCGCCCGCCGATCTCGATTGAGACGGACTCTGGCACGGTTACTCCTAAATGCTTATCGTTTTTTGCTTTTTGAACCGTGCCGGGTTCGGTCCCGGCCGGAGCCGGACCTGTGCATCGTGTGTAAAGAGAGGATGCCAATGCTTGAACGCCCCCTCGCCGTCGCGCTCACCGCGCTGCTTCTCGCGGGTGCCTCGCCGGCTCAGCCATGGATGAACGCCGCGCCCGCCCGAGGCACGCGGGCGATGGTAGCGACCGAGCAGCATTACGCGACGCAGGCGGGAGTAGACATTCTGCGTCGCGGCGGGAACGCCGTGGACGCCGCGATCGCGGTAGGGTACGCGCTGGCCGTAGTCGATCCGTGCTGCGGAAACATCGGCGGCGGCGGCTTCATGCTCGTGCGCATGCATGACGGCCGCGAGCGATTCATCGATTTTCGCGAAAAGGCGCCGCTGCGCGCAGGTCCGCGGATGTTCCTCGACGCCTCCGGAAACGTCATCCCGCACGCGAGCACGAAAGGCTACCTCGCCGTCGGCGTACCGGGAACGGTACTGGGATTCGAGCGCGCTCGCGCCGAGTTTGCGACGCTTGCACGCGCTACGCTGATGGCGCCCGCAATCGCGCTCGCGCAGCGCGGATTCATCGTCGGGCCGGGAGACGCCGCGGTATTCGCGAGCGCTGAGGCAGACGCCGCGGGCAGCCCCTTCACTTTTCGCGGCCAGCCGAACGTGCGCGCGATTTTCGTCAAGCACGGGCACTTGCCGCAGGCCGGAGAGCTGCTCCGTCAGCCGCAGCTCGCGGCGACACTGCGCCTCATCGCGCAAGGCGGCGCGCCGGCGTTTTACGACGGTCCAATCGCGCAAGCGATCGTGAAGGCCGGTTATCGCGAAGGCGGGATGCTTTCGATGGAAGACTTCAAGCGGTACAGCGTCGACGAGCCGGCACCGGTTCACTGCAGCTACCGCGGATATCTGGTGACGTCTGCTCCGCCGCCGAGTTCCGGCGGCGTAACGCTTTGCGAGCTGCTGAACGTGCTGTCGGCATATCCGCTGCATGGGTGGGGATGGCACAGCGCGCAGAGCGCGCATTACGCCATCGAAGCGGAGCGGCGCGCGTTTGCGGATCGCAATGCGTATTTGGGCGATCCCGCGTTCGTGCGCAATCCCGTGGCGGCGCTGCTTTCCGACGAATACGCGGCAAAGCTGCGCGCGTCCATCGCGCCCGACAAAGCGACGCCGTCGGTCGACGTGCGTCCGGGCCTGGGTGAGGTCGCGCGCGAAAACGAAGAGACGACCCACTATTCGATCGTCGACAAGTGGGGCAACGCTGTCGCGGTTACGTACACGATCAACGACGCGTTCGGCGCGGGCGTCATCGCCGGCGACACCGGCTTCTTTCTCAACGACGAGATGGACGACTTCACCAGCAAACCCGGCGTGCCGAACATGTTCGGACTCGTGCAAGGCGCGCGCAACGAAATCGAACCGGGTAAACGTCCGCTTTCGTCGATGACGCCGACCATTCTCACGAAAAAGGGCAAGCTCTTCATGGTAACCGGCAGCCCCGGCGGCCCGCGCATCATCACGACGGTGCTTTCCACCATCCAAAACGTGATCGACTACGGCATGAACGTGCAGCAAGCCGTCGACGCGCCGCGCATACACATGCAATGGCTTCCCGACGAGGTGCAAATCGAACCGGGCGCGTTGAATTCCCCGACCATGGCGGCGCTGCGCGCGATGGGCTATACGTTCAAACAAATTCCGTCCTGGGGATCGGCGCAAGCGATCGTGATCGACCCGCAAAACGGCGTTCGCCTCGGGGGCTCGGACCGGCGTCGCGCGAGCGGCCTTGCCGCAGGTTATTAGAGATCATCTCATAAACCCCACCACTCCATCGTCCGGAAACCGCTCGCGATTGTGCCCTCCATGGCAAAATCGCTGCTTCACCACTTTTTCGCGAAAACGTATCAGTTTTGAAAAAGCCCTCCGGGCTTGCGCGAAAAAGTTGGAGATTCCCGGACGACGGGATAGTGGGGTTTGTGAGATGAGCTGGGCAGCTATAACGTTACGGTTGCGTGCGAAGACCGAAACTGATGTAGCGTTCGCCGGCGCGCCGCTCCGTGGCGCCGAAGATGCGCAGCTCCGAAGAAACAGGCACGGAAATCGACGCGTCCAAATGCGAGTCGCCCGCGTAGTCGAGCAAATCGCGACGGTATACGGCGTCGATGCGCACGGCGCGACGCTCATAGGTGAGCCACGCCGACCCCACAGTTGCCGGCTGCACGGGAACGCCGAAGCGGTAAACGGGTTCGTACGGGTGCGTGAAATTATTTGAACGCAGGACCCATGCGCGCAATGAAAGCAACGGCGAGACTTGCCATGCGATACCGGCGCCGGCAGCGTGCACGAAGCCGTTATCCAGCCCGCTGACGCGCTCGTGCGCAGACGTGAGCGACGCGCGGAACCGGTGCAGATCGCTGTACGTCAGCGTCTGTTCGAAAAGCGCGTTTCGATCGAGCACGAGTGCCGGCCCCTCGGGTGCCGTGACGAACGTTTCGAGAATGGTCGGAAGCGAAAACGATGCACCTGCCTGTGCTTCGTAAGACCATTGCGGGCCTAGCTCGTACCGGCCCCACATCGACGGCGTAACGAAAGCGGCGTCGAAGGTGGCCGGCGACGTTCCGGATCCGCCTCCGTAGTGCGTGGTGAATGCGGCCGCTCCCGCGTGCAGCTCGTAGCGGTCGCCGGACGTTTGCACGCCTGCGTCCACGCGCGTTTGCGCGATCGCTCCCGCCGTCGGCGGCACGGAGCCGTCCGCCGCTGCGTATGCGCCGCTTGAAACGCGTATCGCCGCGCCGGTGAAAACTTGCAGTCGCGTTTGCGTGGCGACTTGCGCTTGCGCTTGCACGTCGCTCCACCGCGCCGAAAATGCGGTCGCCGGCGTGCCCCAGTCGTAGCCGCCGTTTTGCGCGGTGAGGGATGCGTCGACCCGCTGTTCGCGCGCGCTTCCGTAATCGAGGCGAAATCCGTCGTTCGACGTGTCGACGTGTTGCGCGTTCGGCGCGAAGCGATCGCGGGCCGCAAGCGCCGTAAACGTGAGCGACTGATCGCCCTGCGCGGCGCGAAGTTCGACATCCGCAGCGATCCGTGTGTCGTCCGCCTCGTGCGAGGCGGCGGCGGACCACGCCCCGCTCGAACCTGATTGCGCGACGCGCGCGGCGCTGCTGGTTCCGTCTAGCAGTGCGCCGCTGCGCGCTTGCGCGGTCCGCGTGTCCGCGAGCAGAGTTCCGCCGCCCGCAAGATCGCCGTAGAGAAAAGCGTCGCCGGGCGGTAGGCGCGTCGCGCGTTCCACATCGTGCGAAGGAAAATTCAGGAAGGGCGATTCGTTCGAAGCGACGTCGTAGAGCGGAATGCCGTCGGCGAGCACGAGCATTCCTCGATTCGAAAGGCCGCGATCCGAGAGCTGCGGTCCGGGCAGCGGCTGCGCGCTGTTCTCGAGAAGCGTGAAGGGCGCGAGCGCAGCAGCGGACTCGGCGCGCCCATACGGCACGAAAGCAAAGTCGCGCTCTGAAGGTGCGGCGGACGCCAGCGCGTCATAGCGGTGGACGAGGGCGACGACCGGCTCGCCGGCACGCACGCTCACGGTGATGGGCTCGCAGTAATCGCAGGCGATGGCCACTTGCCGCGCGCCGGACGAGGGCAGCGCGAAGGTGCCTTGCTCGTCCGTGCGCGCCGTCGCATCGCCCACGGTGATCCGGGCGCCGGCAATCGGCGCCCCGTATTGGTCCCGGACGCTTCCCACGACCAAGGGCGACGGAGCAGCCGCGAGCAAGGCGGGGAAGGCGAGCAGCAGCAGCGGATTCACCGATTCTTCAGAGATTCGGCTATACTCAAGGTAATGTCAAGGTTCGGGTTTCGTGTCATACTGGCGCTCACGCTGTTCGCCGTCGCTGCGGGCGGCGCCGCTGTAGGTGTCGGCAGTGCCGCATCGATCGAATCGGCGCTGCAAGACGCGCTCCAGCCTTCGGCCGCGCCGGCGCTTTTGGGCCCGATTACCGAGGCCGGCCGCAAAGGCTGGGCCTGTAAACCGGAGCAGGCCGCTTCGGCTCGCCACTGGCAGGACGCCGAGCTTCCCCCAGCGGCGCCGTAAGCATGCACTGCCGGGCGGCCGCTGCGGCGCTCATGCTCTTTGCCTGCGCGGGCGGTCTTGCGCGGGCGCAAACCTACGGAAGCGCTACGCCGCCTCCGCGAACTACCGACGTACGGCAGCTGCGCGCGCTGGCGCAGGCGCGCGAGATTCACGAGCGATTCGCGATCGGCATCGAGGCGGAGCGGAAAGGCCGGTGGAACGACGCGGCCGCGGAGTTCGAGCGCATCATCGCTTTGCATCCGGGCGAACCGCAAAATTCAACGGCGCAGTACGATGCGGGAATCGCCTATGCGCATCTGCAGCGGCTGGACGATGCATCGCGAGCGTTTGAGGCGGCGCTCGCCGGCGATCCCGAGTTCTTGGCCGCAATGGCCAACGCGATAGCCGCTGATCTGATGCGCGGCGATTTGCCGCGGGCGCGCAGAATCGCCGACCGTTTCGTGCGGCTGGCGCCGCAGTCGGCACGCGCGCTCTACTCGCGCGGATTGGTCGCGCTCAAACAGGGGGACGCGGCTGCCGCACGCGAGAGCTTCGCGCAGCTGCTGCAGACGGATCCGCAATACGCGCTCGCGCACTACAACCTCGCGCTTGCGGAAATTCAAGCCGCTCAATACGCTGCCGCCGAACAAGAGCTGCGCGTTGCGTTGGATCTCGCACCCGCCTACGCCCGCGCGCGCTTTGCGCTCGGGACGGTGCTGCTGCGCGAAGGGAAACGAACCGAGGCGCGCGCGGAATTCGAAGCGGTACTGCGCGATCCGTCAGGCGACCTTGCGCTGCGGAATCTGGCGCTCGCCATGCGCGACGCAATCGCAACGCCGTAGAGAGCGCTCATTCAAACTTTCTTCATTACTTGAGCCTACGCTGGTCCCAACACAATTCGTTGGGAGGTACTCATGGCTCGAAGAATCGATGCGTTACTCATCGGCCTTGCGCTGACCGGCACGCTCGCCGCGTGCGGCGGCGGCGGTGGTGGCGGATACACGCCGGGCGGCGGCGGAGGCGGAGGCGGCGGAAACGGTGGTTCGACTCCGCCACCCGTAGGAGCGAACACGATCGGCGTGGGCCTTCCCAGCGGAATGGGGACGGTGACGACGGCGCAGTTCGGCGTGATCGGCGGATACACGCAGCAGACGTTCTCGCAAGTCCTCGCATTTGCGCCGGGCACGCAAATCACGATTCGAAACCTTTCGAGTTCCGTACCGCATACCCTCAATGTGCTGAGCACCAGTTCGTTCCCCGCCAATCCGGCGCTGTCGACGAACGCATCGGGCGGCAACCAGCTCGGTGCGAATTACGCATCCGGGACGATTGCCCCGGGCGGCAGCGTCGTGGTCACGCTCGCGACAGCGGGCACGTACTACATCGGATGCGCGTATCACTATCCGCTCTCGCCCAGCATGCGTGACGTGCTGATCGTCAGCAATAGTGCGACGCCCGGGCCGCAAGCCACGCCTGCTCCAGGCAGCACGAGCGGTTCCGGCGGCGGATACGGCGGCTACTAGGGTGTTCAGTCGCACGCGGACGAGCGCAATCGCTATCCTGGCGGTGATTGCGCTCGCCCTCCCGGCGCGTGCCGCGCGCTTGCCGCACCTGATCGACCAAAACGGACGCGCGTTTACCTTCGCGTCCCTGCGCGGAACGCCGCTGGTGGTAACGTTCATCGCGGCGCATTGCACGGACGCCTGTCCGCTCATCAACGCGCAGTTCGCGCAGGCATCACAGCACTTAACGCGAGCGCACGCGCGGGTGCACTTGTTGACGATCACGCTGGATCCCGAGCACGATTCCGTACGCGACATGCAGCAAATTGCGCGCCGCTTCGACGCGGATTCCAGAATGTGGACGCTCGCGGCCGGCCGGCGCGCGGACGTGCACGCGGTCATGTCGGCATTCGGCGTGGTCGCGCAGCGAGGCCGTAACGGATACGCGGACGTGCACACGACGTTCATCTATTTCATCGACGCAACCGGCAAGCTGCGCAAAACGATGCTGGCTTCCACGGCTTTGAGCGATCAAATCGTCGCGAACGTTGCATCGAAATGAAGTGGTTGCCGGCCGCGATACTTTGTGGCGCCCTGGCGGCGTGCACGCCCGGAGGGATGCTCGGCAACGGCGGCGGGACGCCCGGCGGCGCGCAGATCACGGTAATCGACGTGAACTTGACGCTTCATACGACGCCCACGCAACTGCTCGCCGGAACTTCGGCGGGGTATGCCCCGGCGCAAACGACGGTCGCGGTGGGAACTTTCGTGCAATTCGTAAACAGCGATGGTTTCATGCACACCGCGAGCGGGATTCACGGCGCGGCAACGTTCCCGGCGAATCGCCCGTTCGACGCGAGCGCCGCGGGATTTTTGAACGCACCGCTGTCCGGCACGTGGAGCACCGGGACGCTGCAGGCCGGCCAGCGCTCGCAGCCGATTGCGGTTGACGCTCCCGGCACGTACTTATTCGGTTGTTACTATCATTACGGGGCACCGATGCGGGGAGCGATCGTTGCGCAGTAGAGCAGGAGTTGCCGGCGCGCTGCTGGCTTCATTCGTTGCCGCCGCGTTCCTCGCACCGTTGCGCGCGCAAGCTATTCCGCTTTTCGCGCAGCGTTATCGTTTGCAATGCGGCGCATGTCACACGGTGCTGCCGGAGCTCAACGCGTTCGGCCTTTCGTTCCGCGCGCACGGCTATCGCCTCGCAGCTCCCAAGCACGGAACGACGGGCATCGCGCTGCGTTATCAGCTCGAGTACGAGCGCGATCCGGCGGCGGGCAGCCGACGCTTTTCGCCCGGCGGCGTGCTGCTTTCGAACGCCGACATCGGCGCGGTAAGTGCGTTCGTCCATTACAATCTCGGCGCGGGAGGCGGTCCGTCCGGGCTTTTCCTCGGCTACCTCGCGACGTACGATTCGCACACGAAAAGCCTCTATCGCGCAGGCTTGTTCGAACTTCCGCTCGCGCAGTCGCCGGGTCAACGGCTCGACGATCTCACCCAGTACGGCTATTACGGCACGCACGTGGGTTTGAACGATTTGGGACTCTCCTCGCCGCGCTGGGGCGTTCAACTGGAGCGAACCGCCGGCGCGATCACCGCCGACGTAACCATCTCCACCGGCGAATACAAAGGTTCCGCCTACGGCGGAAAGCCGATCGCGACGGGTGAGACGACGTCCGCGCGTTCGCCGGAGACGGGAATCTTTTTACGCGCGCCCGTCGCGCAAGGATTTACGCTGGGCGGAGAGTGGTCAAGCGGCACGCGCTGGATCGTGCCGACCGGCAGCGGCGGCTTCGCCGACGGGTATCGCCGAGGCGGTCTGCTTCTGCACGCGGTACGCGGTGCGTTCGACTTGCAGAGCGAGCAGTGGTGGGGATCCGATGCGAACGCGGACGGATTTGGAACGCGGGTCGGGAGCAGCGGCGGCTACGTGCGCCTCAAGTACTATCCCACTCCCCACGCCTATTTGGGCGTGCGCTACGACGCTGCGGCATCGCCGTTCATCACGCGGGATTTCGTGTACTACGCCGCCTTTCACGTCACGCCGCACGCGCGGCTGCTCTTTCAGCAAGTGCAGACGGTCGGAGGCCCGGGGCATTTCGGTGCGGCCTTGACGGTGGGCGCGCCTTGGCCGCCGAATCTCTGATCGTGCGAATCCTGGTGATCGAGGACAACGCTTCGGTGGCAGGCGCCGTGCAAGCGATGCTGGAGCGGCGCAAGTACGCGGTCGACGTTGCGGCCGACGGCGACAGCGGTCTGGATTGCCTGCTTCGCAACACGTATGACGCGGCAATCGTCGACGTCGTGCTTCCCGCGCGCGACGGTTTCGAAATTGCCGCCGCGGCGCGCGCCGAAGGCGTGCAGACGCCTCTGTTGATGCTCACCGCGCGCGACGCACTCGAAGATCGCGTGCACGGCTTGGACAGCGGCGCCGACGACTATCTGGTCAAACCATTCGAGGAAGAAGAGCTCGTCGCGCGGGTTCGCGCGTTGCTGCGTCGCGGCGAGCGTCCCGTCGCGGAATCGCTCTGCGCGGGCGCGTTGGAAATCGACATGCGCGGGCGGCAGGCGAAATACGCCGGCAAAACGCTTGCGCTCGGCCTGACCGAGTTCCGCATGCTCGAATTTTTCGCGCGGAACGCCGGACTCGTCCTCAGCCGCGAGCACCTGCTGGAGCGGCTTTGGGAGTACGACTTCGACGGTTCCAGCAACATCGTGGACGTGTATGTAAGCCAGCTTCGCCGCAAGCTGCGCCGGGCCGGTGCCGGCGACGTCATTCAAACCGTGTGGGGCGTAGGGTATAAGTTTCAATCGTGATCGCGCGCCTCGCGCTTCGCTATTTGGCCGTTTTCGTGGTGGTGCTCGCCGCGCTCAGCGCCGGCGCGTACGTGTTTCTCGCGCGCGAATACGCCGGGCTGCTGCAGCCCGCGCTCGGCACGCCTGAAGGATCGCGCGCGTACGCCGCAGCCATGCGGCATGTGCTCGTCAGCATTCTTGCGTTCGACGTTCCGCTGGTTGTGATCGTGGGCGCCGCATCCTGGACGCTTGCGCGCGCGTCGCTGGCGCCGCTGCTGGCGGCGCAGGCGCGCGAGCGCGCTTTCGCCGCCGATGCCGCGCACGCGCTGCGCGCGCCGCTGGCCACGATTGCGGGCGTCGCACAAGCGGAGCGCGCAAACGCGCCGCCGCACCTTGCGGATGCGTTGAACACGATTGCGCGCGCCGCGCTCGATGCTTCCGCCACAGTCGGCGATCTGCTCACGCTGGCCCGAACGGCCGAACCGCGCGCTCTCGCGAGAGAACCGCTCGATTTGGGCGCCGTGGCGGCGGACACGGCGAAAGAATTCCGGCAAGTCGCGGCGGACAGCGGCGTGAACCTGCAGGTCGACAGCGGAAGCGTGATCGTCGACGCGGACGAACGGCGCGTGCGCGAACTCATCCGCAACTTGCTCTCCAACGCCGTTCGGCACGCACGCTCCGTGGTGCGCTTGCACGTGCGCGGCGGCGATCACGCGGAGCTGATCGTGACGAACGACGGCGAGCCGGTTCCCGCCGCAATGAAGGAGCGCATCTTCGACCGGTTTTTCCGCGGCGGGGGCAACGCGGACGGCACCGGTTTAGGTCTGGCAATCGTGAAATGGATCGCCAGCGCGCACGGCGGCAGCGTGCAGGTGCGCGAGTGCGCGAGCACGGGCGGCGCCGAATTCGTCGTGCGCCTGCCCGTGCTCGAGGAGAGCTGAACCCTCCGATCGTTTACGGCGGCGAGTTGTCGCAGCCGTGCCGCTTGTTCGTGTACTCGGTTTGGATGCGGTATTGATGGCCGTTAAGGGTCGTGTTTTCCGGCAGATACGCGCAGAGGTCGCCGATTTCGCTGGGATAGAACGGGCTCGGGTTGATCCATCCCGTACCCGGATCGGGATCCGTGAGCATCTCGAACTCTTCGTGCGAAGCCATCGAGTACGTGCTGTCGTTTTGCAATCCGTTCGGCGTGGGTTCGGACGGATTCGGCTGCAGATTATCCACGCCGCAGAAGAACGTGTCGACGTACGGCTCCACGCTGAAGATCGTTTCGCCCACGTCGCTGAAGACCACCGACGTATGGAACGCGCAGAATTGCGGATTGGGACTGCTCGAGGAAGCGTTGCACAATCCGGCCGGCAGTATCGTGCCCGTGGCACAATAGTTCAGGCCGGGTGCGAGGAAGAGGTGATAGATGTGCCCGTACGCGGCCGGACCTGCCGCCGATGCAATGGCGTGCGCCAGCACGAGGATGTCGTTGTCGCCCAGCGTCGTAAACGCCGGATAGTTTACGATATATTCCGCCTGTACCGGATACCGGTTGGCAGCCGACGATACCACGTACTGATCCGAGATGTGGATCATCGAGCTGTTGCTGAGATTCTGCAGGAACGTGCCCGGATTCCCGAACGTCGACGGACCTGCGTCTACGTAGGCATCGAACACTTTCGTATTGCGGATCACCGCGCCGTGGAAGTATTGCAGATCGGCGGGATAAATGATCGCCTTCGTTTTGCGTCCGCCCGCATTCCCCATTACCGGCATGTAATGCGCAAGGCGCACTTTAGCGCCCAGCGCCGCGACGCGATCCGCGTTTGAGACGCGCAGCGTGTTCGCGGCTGCCGTGCCGAGCGAAGGCTGCTGCGAAGGTGATTGCGTGTCGGGTGAGACGCCGGGCGGCGTGCCCGCGCCGCCGCCGCAACCGGCCAAGATCGAACTCGAAAGAAGCGCAACCGCAAACGCCATTACGTGCGGGCGCCACGTTAGAACACCCATGAACCCTCCATCGAAACAAAAAGAGGGTTCAACTGTAGCGCCGCCGTCGCGCCGGCGCAAGAGCCGAACCGGACCCGGCGCCATGCGCCGCACGTACCACCATTTTTGCAAATGCGCAGCGAAAGGGCGTCCTTCCAGGGTCGAACGCACGCGGGCGGGTATGTACCGCGTGGTATGCAACCTCTCTCCGCCCAGCGCTTGACCGAACTTCAGGAGCAGGCGAATCTCTGCCGTCAGGGCATCATTCGTTCGCTGCTGGCCGCGGGTTCCGGACATTCGGCCGGATCGCTCGACATGGCCGATATTTTCACCGCCTTGTACCAGCACGTTCTTCGCCACGACCCGCAAAACCCGAACTGGCCGGAGCGCGATCGCTTGCTGCTCTCCTGCGGGCATATTGCTCCGGTGCGCTACAGCGCGATGGCGCAGGCCGGCTATCTTCCTGTTGAGGAACTGCTGACGCTGCGCAAGTTTGGGACGCGGCTGCAAGGTCATCCCGAACGCGTGCGTCTGCCGGCCCTGGAGACGACGTCGGGACCGCTGGGCGAAGGCCTTGCGCAGGGCACGGGGATGGCGCTGGGTGCAAAGATGGACGGCAAAACGTGGCGCGTCTACGTGATTACCTCCGATGCGGAGCATCAATGCGGCTTGCACTGGGAGGCCGTGCTGACCGCTGCGAAATTCAAGCTCGACAATCTCATCAGCATCGTCGATCGCAACTTCATTCAAATCGACGGCAGCACGGAAGAAGTCATGCCGCTCGAACCGCTGGCCGACAAGTATCGCGCGTTCAATTGGAACGTGCTCGAATGCGACGGCCACGACATCGAGCAATTCGTGCAGACGGTGCAGCGGGCGCATGAATCCGCGGGCAAGCCGAGCGTTATCATCGCTCACACCGTGCCGGGCCAGGGCGTGAGTTTTATGGAAGGCGACTACACTTGGCACGGCAAGCCGCCGAACCGGCAGCAAGCCGATGAAGCGCTGCGCGAACTGGAGTCGGAGCGCGAAAGGATTCTCGCTCATGGCTAGAGCTCATCTCATAAACCCACGCACCAGCGCGGCGAGCAGTTTTGGCGCAGATCGCGGCGCGAGGACGGACGCAATGTCAGGGCGCATTGTGGCCGCCGCAGCAACAATGATATGCGCCAAAACTGCCGGCGCCCGAAGGGTTTGGGCGGCGGAACGCCGTCTGCGTCGTCGTCGGCTCGGTTACAGACCCGGTGGGTATGCGCCCTCCCCGCCTTCTAGCAGCCGTCATTCCGGCGCTCCAAACGCTGGGCGCGTGGGTTTATGAGATGAGCTCTGGTACGGACATCATCGAAGGCGCCATGCGCCTCGCGCCGCTCGACGATCCCAAAACGATCGAACAGGTGCCGACGCGCAACGGCTTCGGCGAAGGACTTTTGGAAGCGGCGCGCGCGAATCAAAACGTCGTGGGCATCTGCGCCGATCTCTCGGAATCGACGCGCATGCTCGCCTTGAAAGAGGCGTTGCCGCATCAGTACGTCGAGATCGGCGTTTCCGAGCAGCTGCTGGTCGCGCTCGCCGGCGGCCTGGCCAGCGTCGGAAAAATACCGTGGATCGCGAGCTACGCGATGTTCAATCCCGGCCGCTCTTGGGAGCAAGTGCGCACGATCACGGCGCTCAACGAAACGAACGTGAAGATCGCGGGCGCGCACGCGGGCGTCTCGGTCGGACCCGACGGAGCGACGCATCAGGCCATCGAGGACATCGCGATCATGCGCGTCATACCGCACATGACCGTCGTCGTGCCGTGCGATGCGCTGCAGACGAAGAAGGCGACGCTCGCGCTCACTCAAATGAACGGCCCAGCCTACCTGCGCTTCGGGCGCGAGAAATCTCCGATCGTCACGACGCCGGAAACGCCGTTCGAGATCGGCAAGGCGCAAACGTTCCGCGAAGGTACCGACGTCGCCATCGTGGTTTGCGGCATCCTCATGTACAACGCGCTGATCGCCGCGCACGAACTCGCCGGCGAAGGCATCGAGTGCGCGGTCATCAACAACCACACCGTCAAGCCGATGGATGAAGAAGCGATCGTTGGGGCAGCTCGCGAGTGCGGCGCGCTCGTGACCGTTGAGGAGCATCAAGTGCACGGCGGCATGGGTTCACGCGTGGCGGAAATCCTCGCGCAGCACTGTCCGGTTCCGGTCGAGTTCATCGGCGTGCGCGATCAATTCGGCCAATCCGGCGATCCGGCCGAGTTGATCGAGCACTACGGGATGGGAACCGTTTCGATAAAAGAAGCGGTGCGCCGAGCGCGCAACCGCAAGCGTTTAGGGAAGCCCTAGCGGTTGCGGCGCTCTCGTGCGGTTAGGCCGTACGCCTAACGGCGCAGTCCGAGGTCCGCGATGAGTTTGCGGTACCGCTCCAGGTCCTTGTCCTGCAGGTAATTCAGAAGACGCCGGCGCTGGCCCACCTGAAGCAAGAGGCCCCGGCGGCTGTGATGGTCCTTCTTGTGGATTTTGAGGTGCTCGGTCAGTTGGTTGATCGACGCCGTCAAGATGGCGATTTGGACGTCGGCCGAGCCGGTATCGTTCGAAGAGCGACCGTATTTCGCGGCGATTTCCGCCTTCTGCTCTTTGGTAAGGGGCACGTGTTCGGACTCCTTGTTCAAGGATGGGCTCGCTGCGGATGCAGTCTGTGGGACCGCTCCGGCGACCGGGGAATCATACCAAAGGTCACGCCGTACGCGCAACCACGACGCAGCGGATTGTAAGCGCAAAGCAGAGCAGGTTCTGCACGCGGGCGCCGGAATGGCAAAGCCACCTTCTGTAGGCTTGCAGGTTGCATCGAAAGGGGTACGCACAGTGAAGTTGTCCGGCGCGACGTTTTTGGTGACGGGCGGATCCTCGGGCTTGGGCGCGGCAGTCGTCCGCGGGTTCACCGGCGCGGGTGCAAACGCGGTGATCTGCGACGTCAACGAGCCGCGCGAAGCGCCGCCGGCGGATTTGGCGCCGCGCGTGCGGTTTTGCAAGACCGACGTTACGAGCGAGTCCGCGGTGCAGGCGGCAATCGATCTCGCGATGCGCGAGTTCGGCGCGCTTCAAGGCGCGGTAAACTGCGCCGGCATCGCGACGGCGGAACGCGCGGTCGGGCGCGAGGGCCCGCAGCCGCTCGATCACTTCACCAAAGTGGTGAACGTAAATTTGATCGGCACGTTCAACGTCGTACGTCTGGCGGCGGCGCAGATAATGAAGCAGCCCGCGGAACCCGGCGAGGATCGCGGCGTAATCATCTGCACCGCGTCCGTTGCGGCGTTCGACGGCCAAATCGGTCAAGCGGCGTATTCCGCATCGAAAGGCGGGGTTGCCGGCATGACGCTTCCGCTCGCGCGCGAGTTCGCGCAGCAGCAGATCCGCGTCATGAGCATCGCACCCGGCATCTTCGACACGCCGATGATGGCCGGCTTGCCTGAGGCGGCGCGCGAGTCGCTCGGAAAACAAACCCCGTTTCCGGCGCGTTTGGGACGGCCCCAAGAATACGCGATGCTGGCACGGCACATCGTGGAAAACCAGATGCTCAATGGTGAGGTCATTCGCCTGGACGGCGCAATCCGTCTCGCCCCGAAATAAGGTTCGGCGATGCGATCGCTATTCGGGTTTCACCGGCGTGGGACGACCTTCGCGATCGATTGCGACGAGCACGAATTTTCCGACCGTCGATAACCGCCGCTCCCCGGTGGCGGGAATCTCGCCCCAGAGTTCGACTTCAACCGTTATCGAGGTGCGGCCCACCGCCACGACGCGCGCGGTCGTTTCGACGAAATCGCCTTCGCGAATCGGCGCTTTGAAATCGACTCTATCGATCGATGCGGTCACGACCGGTTTGTGCGCCGCGCGCATGGCGGCGATTGACGCGACCACGTCCATCATCGCCACCGCTTTCCCGCCGAAAAGGGTGCCGTAGTGATTGACGTCCGTCGGGAAAACGATTTCCGTTCGGCGTTCGACGATCTGCGGACCGGTCTGCGTCATAGCGCTGGTGGTTGCGCTGCAGCCGCGCCGTTCACCTTCGGGAAGAAGTCGGCGCAGCGCCGTTCGCGAATGCCCCGATCCGGGCATGGATCTGCGCATTCGTGAAAAAGTCGCACTGGTTACCGGCGCGAGCTCGGGGCTCGGCGAAGCCTGCGCGATCGCGCTGGCGAGAGAAGGCGTACGTCTTGCGCTGGCCGCTCGCCGGCAACCCGAATTAGAGCGCGTAGCCGAAGCCGCGCGAGCTGCCGGTTCGCCTGAGGCGCGAGCCTTCGTCGTGGATTTGAGCGACCCGCGCAGCATCGAGCTATTGCTGCGCGACGCGCGCGAGTGCTACGGCAGCGTGGATATCCTCATTGCGAACGGCGGTGGTCCCAAGCCCGGCACCTTCACGCAAACGACGCCGCAGGATTGGGACGGCGCCTATCAGTCGCTGCTGCGCAGTCTGTTGCAGCTCGTCGAAGGCGTGGTCCCCGGCATGCGCGAGCGCCGCTGGGGGCGCATCGTGGCGCTCACGTCCACGTCGGTAAAACAGCCGATCGCCACGCTTGCGCTCTCGAACATCTTTCGAACGGCGCTCGTTTCGGCATTGAAAACGCTCGCCGGAGAAGTAGCCAAAGACGGCGTGACGGTAAACGCGATCGCTACCGGACGAATCAGAACGGCGCGCTTGGAATCACTGTACGGTAACGACGAAGCGGCTTTACAGCGCGCGGGAGCGGAAGTGCCGATCGGCCGCATCGCGCAGCCCGAAGAATTCGCCCCGCTCGTGGCGTTCTTGTGCGGCGATCCCGCGCGTTACGTTACGGGGCAAACCATTGCGGTGGACGGCGGACTCATCGGCGGGCTTTTCGGATAACGTGGCCTGCTGCGATCCGGCTCCGGCCTTCGTTTTCGTCGCGCCCGCTCGCGAAATTCCAGACGGAGGCGCGCGTGCTTTTCGCGTCGGCCGTTACGAGGTGGCGATATTCAACGTGGACGGATGCTTTTATGCAATCGAAAACAGTTGTCCGCACCAAGGCGGTCCGCTGGCGGAGGGATGGCTCGAAGGTTCCATGGTGACGTGCCCGTGGCATGGCTGGTGCTTCGACGTGCGCACGGGGAAGATGTCGCTCGGAGACTTCGCCGGCGTTGCGCGCTTCACACTGCAACTGCGCGGCGAAGATATCTACGTGGCCACGGAGCCTACCGAACGATGAACCAACCTGCTCCGGTATGGGACGGCGTTTCCGCAACGGCGGGAGGCGAGGTATTCGGCTCGGCGCTGCGGGAGTTTGCGCGGCAACGCGACGTCGAAGCATCCGCTCTCGCACAAGCGTGCGGGATGACCCCCGCGCAGCTCAAGGAGGTGTTCGGCGGAACTCGCCGCGTGAGCGTCGGGCCGCTCGCGCGGATGGTGCAAGCGCTGCGATCGCGGCCAATCGAGTTCATGCAGAAAACGGGCTTGCTTTCGCTGGAAGTGTACGCCGCCGGACTCGATCCGCTCTATTTTCTGCCCGAAGGCCAGCTGCGCTACGACGCGCGCATTTACATGCGCGAAATCAATCCGCGCCATGCCGTTCCGGAGGCCGACATGACCAAGCGCAATCCCACGCTCAAAGCGGTCGCGGAAGATCCGCTGCTGGACGCGCTGGGCAAAATCGAAGTGGAGCTCGCCTACCTGCTGCGTGCGGCGGTTCAGCACACGGGGGGAACGCTCTAAAGCGGGGAACGGGGAGCCCGCGCGGTCGGGGAGAATCGGAGCCGGATGCAATCAGTCGAAGGAAAACGCATTGCCGCGCTGGTGGGCGAGGGATTCGAGGAAAGTCATCTCGCGGAGCCGCGGCGCGCGCTGGAAGAAGCGGGCGCGATCGTGACAATTGTCGGAATCGACGAAAAATCGAGGCAGCGGATTCGCGCCAAGCGCGGATTTGAAGACGGGACCGCGGTCAAAGCCGAGGAGCTCGTAGGCGACTGCACCGGCGAAGATTTCGACGCGCTTCTCATTCCGGGCGGCTTTTCACCGGACTCCATTCGCGCCGACAAAGAAGTGCATCGCTTCGTGCGCGAGTTCGACTCCGCGAAGAAGCCGCTTTTCTCGATCGGCCACGGAGCGCACGTGTTGATTTCCGCGCAGATCGTGCGCGGGCGCCAGCTCACCGGCGCGCACGCCATTGCCGACGACATACGCAACGCAGGCGGCCTCTACCGCGATCAGCCCGTCGTGCAAGACAGCAATTGGGTGACGACGCGCGGCGCGGAAGATCTGCAGCAATTCAATCGTGCCGTTCTGGAGAAGCTCGCTGCCGCGCAATCCGCCCCGGTATAACTGGTGTAACTCGTCATGGTGAGCGCGGTCGATTCCCAAGAGCGCTATGCGCGCTCGGACGCACCGCTCCGGACTGCTTTTAACAACACCGGTAATTCGACCCAAGTTCGGGGAGGAAGGCTCACCATGACGAGTGTGAGTGGTTCGACAGATTGCGTCCCAGCACGTGGTGCATGAACTGCGGCTCGGCGAGGTCCGCCTTCAGCCGCTGATGACGGCGGAAAGCCTGGCCGTCTGATTGTCGCTGACGGCGTGTTTTCGATTTGAAAACTTCAAGCTCTCACCCTTCGGTTGGCGTCGCGATCCACCAGCTATGGCCATCGGGATCGCGCACTGCGTACTCGCGCTGACCGTAAGGCTGATCTGCCGGCTCGTGCAGAATTGTCGCGCCCGCCCTCCGGACAGTCTCGAAGTGAGCGTCAACGTCCTTCACATGGACGACTATGCCTCCCCCCGCACCGCCGAGCCTCGCGGGAGTTGCTAACTTTTCGGTTTCGCTCGTGAGGTGCAGCCAGATACGCCCCTCGCCGGCACGGACCTCTCCGTGCACGACGGTCCCGTTGGGCGCACGCTCCAAACCGCCGGATTCGAAGCCCAGCAGGCGCACAAGGAAGTCCTGTTCGGCCGCGATATCGGAACACGCCAATACTGGTAGAATGTCGATGAACTCTGTCTGCAAGTCTTGCCTCCCTGTTAGTCCTTCGTCAGTTGCTCGTCTGCTCGCCGGCTTGACAAAACACGTCATGCCGACAAGCTCGCCACGACGAAGAAGAGACGCCGGGTTACGGCGTCTCTACGTTATCGGGTTTCTCGGCTCGTTGCGTCCCTGCCGATTTCACCCGTTTCCATGCGCCCGCTCGCGGGAGATCCTGGGGTGAACCGCACCGCGTTGCGAAACTCGCGTACGGACTGAAGCAGAAGCTGCGACTCGCGCGAGTCCGCGCCTTCTTCAAGGTGCGGGAGCGCTTTCTTTTCTTCGTCTTCGATGTGTTCGAAAACGGCCGCGCGAAGCTTCTCCGCCTTCTCGGCGAACTTCGCATCGTCGCCGCCTTCCTTGAGCATGCTGTCGATTTCAAACACTAAAATGTCCGCGGACGCGGTTTCGTTGTAGAGTTTCATGGTTTCGGTCTTGCGCCCGGCAACTTTGTCGAGCGCCGGATAGATCAAGTTCTCCTCCATCGCGTTGTGGATGGTGAGCGCGCCTTTGAGTTGCTCGAGCGTGCGCACGCGTTCGGAACGCCCCGCATCGCGCGTTAAACTCGTGAGCAGGCCCTTGATCGTTTCGTGATCGTTCTCCACGATTTCGAGGATGGTATTGCCGCGCAGCGGCAAGGAGTTCAGTTCGGTTTGCATGCACATGCCGTACCCCGGCTTGGTGCCGACGACACGCGGCGCGTGGCCGCTTAAAGTGGATCGTAGCGCGCGAGCGCTTCGCCGTACTGCCGCAAAGCGACGAATCCGAAAAGCGTACAGAGCAAGCAGGGCAGAAGAACCGGCGCTTTCTCGCTCGTGAGAAAACAAAGGAGCGGCACGGCGCAAGCGGCGACCACGTAGAGCGCCCGAGCGGCGCCCTTGCGCACCGCAGCCGGCAACGCGACCAGCGCGCCCGCGTATGCCCCGAACGCACTGAGCAACACCTCCTCCGTCCGCACGTGCGAATACGCCTGCGCCACGCTCCAGTACGCGGCCAGCGCGATGGTGACGACCGTAAACGGAACGACGGCGATCGCGCGGGCCAGCTCCCTGCCGTAGAGCGGAGCGCTTTGCTCGCACAGTTCGATTTGCCGAAAACGCCCGGCGCCGCGCTGAAGCAGGGCGGCTACGACGCCGGCGAGCGCCGCGAAGAGCAGGCACCCGGACAGCCGTGCCGAGGCGTCGTCGTAACGCTGGAGATACGCCACAAGCCCGCAAGCGCAGGCGGCTATCAGCAACCCGCGCCGCTCTTTCGAAACGCGCGTCGTGATGATCGCCCACGTTGCGGCGGCTCTCACGCCGGTACCGCTACTTCCGCAAAGCGCTCCGCGTCGCGTGCCGATGCGTGCGTCGAGAAAATTGCGCATCCACGTGCGACGGTTCGGATCTGCGCCGCATATGCAGCTTGCGGACGGTCAAGCACCAGCAAGCGCGGCTCCGCCAAAAGCGCCCCCACGAGCGGATGCGCGAACGCTTCGTGCACGCCGTCCAGGTGCGCCAGCAACGCGCGCGCCCTCACGATGCTTTGCGCGCGCGGCAGCCCCCAGAGCGCCGCGCGGAACTCGATATACTGCGTGAAGGAGTCGAAGTCTCCCGGCAGCGCTTCGTGCGGAACGTATCCCGCGACGCGCTTGACTTGCACGGGTTGAATGCGCGGATCGAAAGCTGCAACGAATACGCATCCGCTCGTCGGCGCGAGCAGCCCAGCGGCCATGAGCGCCGCTAGTGCGGCTGCGCGCTCGTCCGCGCAGGCAAACGCGAACTGCGCGCCTTCGTCAAGCGCGAGCGTAATCGGCTGCACGATGCTTTGTCCGCCCCGCCGGAACGCGGCCTCGCGCATCTCGAGCAGCGCCACGCTGCCTCCTATAGGACGGCGGGGGCGAAACCGCCTTTAAAACGAAGGATCGCGTGTGCTTTCCAATGCCGACGTGGCGAAAGCCCTCACGCGCATCCGAACGCTGATGGAACTTTCGGGCGAAGCGTTCTACAAGTTCACCGCCTACGAACGCGCCGCGTCCGCGGTGGAGAACGCTCCACCCCTCTCGGACCTTGCCGCTTCCGGTCAGCTCACCACGCTTCCCGGCATCGGGAAATCGCTTGCCGTCACGATCGACGAACTGCTCCGCACGGGAACGTGCGCGCAGCTGCAAACGCTGCAGGAACGCTATCCGGAGACGCTGTTCGAGATCCTGAGCGTCCCCGGCATCGGCATCAAAACGTGCGCGCTGCTATTCGAGAGCTGCGGCATCGCTTCGTTGGCGGATCTGGAGAAAGCAATCGACGCGGGCACCCTCGATTCCGTCCCGCGCATGGGGCGCAAGACGCTCGAAAACATGCGTCGCGGGATTTTGGCGTATCGCGGGCGGCAGCGCCGCACGCCTCTGGGAAACGCGCTGGCAATCGCTCGGGACGTCATGTCGTTCGTGCGCACCGGCCCTCCGCTTCACCGCCTCGCCTTTGCGGGAAGCCTTCGCCGCGCGGAGGTGACGGTCGGCGATATCGACATCGTCTGCACGAGCGACCATGCAGCGGCCGTGATCGAACGCTTCGTCCAATGGGACCGCGCGAAATCGGTTCTCGCAGAGGGGCCGACCAAAGGCAGCATCTGGCTCGAGGACGGCCTGCAGATCGACCTGCGCGTGCTGCCGGATCACCTGTACGGCAACCTCTTGCAGCACTTTACCGGAAGCCGCGAGCACAACATCCAACTGCGCGAGCACGCCTTGCGCAGGAAACTGCGCGTAAGCGAAAACGGCGTGCTGAATCTCGAAACCGGCGATGTGTTCGCGGCCGCGGAGGAAGCCGCGGTGTACGAACATCTGGGCATGCAGTACGTTCCGCCCGAACTGCGCAGCGGCATGGGTGAAATCGACCTGGCGCTGCGCGGCGAGCTGCCGGAACTGCTGACCGCGCAGGATTTGCGCGGCGACTTTCACATGCACAGCACGTTCAGCGACGGGAATCAAACGCTCGAAGAAATGGTCGCCGCAGCCGCCGCGCGGGGCTACGAGTATCACTCGATCTCGGATCATTCGATCGGGCGCGGTCCGCGGTACGGCCTTACCCGCGACGACTTGCGCGCTCAGCGCGAGCGCGTCGCCGCACTCGGCAACCGGTACGGGATCCGCACGCTGTGCAGCAGCGAGGTGGACATTCGACCCGATGGATCGCTGGATTACGACGACGAGGTCCTGGAGCAACTCGACATCGTCGTCGCCAGCGTCCATTCCGCGTTCAAGCTCTCGCGCGACGACATGACGCGCCGTTTGATTCGCGCGTGCGAGCATCCCTACGTCAACATCATCGGCCATCCGACGGGACGGACGATCAACGGGTTCGCGGGTTACGAATTCGATTACGACGCGGTCTTCGCCGCCGCGGCACGCACCGGAACGGCGTTGGAGCTCGACGGGCAACCGGTACGACTCGATTTGCCTTCTGCGCTGGCCGCGCGCGCAAAGACCTTCGGCGTGACGTTCACGACGGACAGCGACGCGCACGACGTCGCGCACCTTTCCAACATCGAACTGGCGGTCAGCCAGGCCCGCCGCGCGGGACTTAGCGCGGCGGACGTGCTCAATGCGCAGCCGCTCGAGAACGTCCTTGCGTTCGTACAGCGCAAGCGGCACCGCGCCGCGTGAATCGCTCGTTCGCGACTGCGCGGATGAGCGGCGCGCATGGCGATGCGGTCGTGTTCGTTCACGGCGTAGGATCGACCGCGGCAATTTGGGATTCGCAGCTGGCCGCACTCGGCGACGCCTTTCGCTGCTTCGCGATCGAGCTGCGCGGCAACGGCGTGCCCAAGCCCGAACCGGATCCGTCGCTCATCAGCCGAGAGGGCTACGTGGACGACGTACTGGCGGTCGCGGACGCGACCGGGTCGGATCGGTTCCATTTCGTCGGCTGCAGCCTCGGCGGCGTCGTGGGATTCGAACTGTGGCGACGTGCACCGCAGCGCCTGCTCTCCTTTACGTTCGTCGGCAGCTTCGCTTGGTATCCCGATGCGCCGTCGTACGTGCAATCGGTGATCGCGAGCGTGCAAGCGGCGGGGACGATGGAAAACTTCGCTCGCGAGCGCGCGAAAAGACTCGGCTTGCCGCCGGGCGCGCGCGCCGATGAAACGATCGCGCAGATGGCTTGCAAAAGCGTCGCCTCCTACATTGCCGCGACGCGTGCGACGTGGACCGGAGATTACCGCGGATTGCCGGCGACCATCGCCGTCCCCACGCTCGTCGTTTGCGGCGAACGCGACACCGTCGCGCCCATCTCGTTCTCTCGCGAGATCGCGCAGGCGATTCCCGGTGCGCGTTTGGAAATTCTCTCAGGGGCAGGGCACGTGGCCAATGCGGACGCGCCGGAGCAATTCAATCAGCTGCTCACGGCGTTCTTCTCGACGATCCGCTCCGCGCCCGCGTAGACGTTGGCGCGATCCTCGCGCACGAAACCCAGCAGCGTGAGGTTGAAAGCTCGCGCCAACTCCACAGCGAGACTGCTGGGCGCGGAGACCGCGCAGAGCACGGGAATGCGCGAGGTGATGCTTTTTTGGACGAGCTCGTAGCTCGCGCGACCGCTTACGAGCAGCACGCAGTGCTCCAGCGGCGGGCGATCGTTCAAGAGCGCCCATCCGGTAATCTTGTCGAGCGCGTTGTGCCGTCCGACGTCTTCGCGCAGCACGACCAGCGCGGCGTTCTCGTCGAAAAGCGCACAGGCGTGCAGACCACCGGTCGATGCAAACGTGCGCTGCGCTTCCCGCATCTTGCGCGGCAACTCCGAAAGAAGCGCCCGCGATATGCGAACCGAATCCTCGATGGAAGCCGCGCGGGTTTGCAGCGCTTCGATCGTTGCCTTGCCGCAAACGCCGCAAGCGCTGCTGGTCGTGAAGTGCCGCTCGAGGCGCTCCAGTGAAGGCAGCGCCGGCAGATTCAACTGCACGGTGACGATGTTGTAGCGCTGCGCCGCGTCCATGTGCGGCTCCAGGCAATACGAAATGCCCGCGATGTCGCTCCGCCGGGATATCACGCCTTCATTGAATAAAAAGCCCGCTGCAAGTTCGAAATCATTGCCCGGCGTTCGCATCGTCACGGCGAGCGGCACCATCCCAGAAGCACACGACACGCGGATCTCGAGCGGCTCCTCCGTCGCGACTTCGTCGACGACTTCACGCACGCGCGCGCCGTCCAGGCTCAGTATCTGCACGGAGGCGGCGGCTCCGCGGATTTCGTCCCGGTCGTCCATCATGCGGGCTGCACGAATGCCTCCCGGGGATCGTCTGCCGATGCTTTGCCCGCGTCGAGCAGCATTGCGCGCAGCACGTAGCCGCCGAGCAGCGTCAATCCGCTTGCAGCAAGCGTGCAGGGCACAACCCCTCGTCGCGGTGCGCCGCCGAAAAGCACGGAGGCTGCGTTGAGCAGTACGGGTACCAGAATTCCGCCTACCACCGTGAACTTGCGCAGCCGCTCGCCGCATGCACCGGTGAAGAGCGGCTTTACGGTTTTGCCGCCGTACGTGTAAAAGTGCAGCAGCACGCCGAGCTCCCCGAGCGACGCGCAAGTTTTCAGCCGATCGAGCTTGTGCAGCGTACCGGCTGCAGCGCCATCGCGGCACAGCGCCAGTGCGTTGAGCGCGCACGCCGTGGAAACCGCCGAACAGACGCCCAGCGCGGGGATGTGATATTTGCCTTTCGCCCAAAGCGGGATTGCGGTCGCGCTGAGCAGCACGCCCGTGTAGCCGGTGATGAAGGTTCCGAAGAACGCTTGCAGCAGCGTGCAGAACCGCTCGGGAACGAAGCGCGCGATTCCCTTCGGAAGCACGCCGTCGCGCGCGGCTTGCGCGAGCGCGTTCAACACGGCGGGAATGCTGAAGAATACGAGCGACCACGCGCCCAGCGACATCGGCGATTTCAATTTGACGATGCGCAGCATGTGGTGAAAGCGCTCCGGGCGTCCCAAATGCGCGACCAAAATTGCCGGCGACGCGCCCGCGAGCGCGAGCGAAAGGTAGCGGCTGCTGCGCTCGAGATTCGTATCGCCCGAACGTCGCGCAAACGCGGCGAGCATGCCGCATCCGCCCATCGCGCCGCCCACGAACAAGTAGGCCGCCACTTTGCCGTCCCAATGCGGCTTGTTCAGCAGCGGTTGATCGTAGTACGTCGGCGCCGGCGCGTCGTTCATACTTTCGTTCCGAAAATTGCCATGCCGGCAATGATGAGGAGTGCCGCAGCCAGCGCGGCGCTTCCGTATCCCGCGCGCTGGTGCGTGGACGGCAGGACCGGTTTCGCCGGAAGATTGTAGACTTCGGGGCGGTCGGTGAGCAGAAAAAAGGCGCGGAGGTCTCCGACCGAGCTCTCCCAGTCCACGCCGTAAAGCGAGGAGCTCACGCCGCGCCGGCGCAACTGTTCGACACGACCGCGCGCGTGCTCCCGGAGCTCCTCCACGTCGCCGAACTGAATCGAGTCGGTCGGGCAAGCCTGCGCGCATGCGGGTACCATGCCGGCGCGCTGGCGGTCGTAGCACAGCGTGCACTTTCCGGCCACGCCGCCGCGGTTTTGCACCGCAGTTTGGCGCGATTGAAGCCGCTCGTTCTGCAAAGTGGCGGTGTTGTAGTGCGCGTTCTCGCGTAGCGCGCCGATGACGTCCACCACACCGAACGGGCAGGACGGCACGCAATAGCCGCAGCCGTTGCACACGTCCGGCTGAATGTACACGTTGCCGAATTCGTTGCACACGATCGCGCCGGTCGGGCACGCCTCCAAACATCCGGCGTGCGTGCAGTGCTTGCACACGTCGCTCATCATCAGCCAGCGCGGCGGGGCATCGCGTGAATCGTCCTGTGCTTGCTCGACGAACGCGACGTGCCGCCAGGTGGTTCCGGACAGGTGCGTGGTGTTGTCGTACGACATACCGGTGAATCCGAAACCGTCGGACGGCAGTTCGTTCCACTGTTTGCACGCGACTTCGCACGCCTTGCACCCGATGCACAACGTCGTATCGGTGAAGAAGCCCTTAGCCATTCCGGGTGCGCCGCCCGCGCCGAACGTCGCACGTCAACGTCTTCGCTTCGTGGATCGAAACGTTCGGTTCCGCCGTCAGCGGAATCACCGCTCCGGACGTATCGCCCTTCGTAAACCCGTAGTCTCCGAAAAGGTACGGAACGCCGATCTGATGCACGACGCGTCCGCCGACGCGCAGAGGCCGCATTCGCGCGCTCACCAAAGCCCGCGCTTCGATTTCGCCCGTCGCCGATGCGATCGTAACGTACTCGCCCGTTCGGATCCCCTTTTTCGCCGCTAAGTCGGGATCGATTTCGGCGAACGCCTCCGGCTGAAGCTCAGCAAGCCAAGGAATGTAGCGCGTGAAGATGCCGGACAGCTCCGTGATGCGGTACGTCGTAAGCACGTACGGGTACTTCGGATCGACGGCTTCGTTCGATGGATTGTCGCTGCGCGAAAATCGTTGCGCGTCCGGATTGTGCTGCTGGGCGTACACCGCGTTTTCCATTATCGACGCGAGCGGTTCGTAGTGCGCCGGAAGCGGCCCGTCTTTCAAGCCGGAGGCGACGAAGAGTTGCGCGCGCCCGTCGAGCTGCATGATGAACGGATCGCTTCCCGAATGCGCGTCCATTCCGCTCGCGCCCGGAATCGCGGGCGTATCGGGCGCCTTGTCGCGGATGCAATCGGGAACGTCGTAACCCGTCCACTCGCGTTTGCCCGCATCCCACCACACGTATTTCTTGCGCTCGCTCCACGGCGTGCCGTCCGGCGCGGCGGAGGCGCGGTTGTAGAGCATCCGGCGATTCGCGGGCCACGAAAATCCCCAATCGAGCGATACGGCCCCGTCGTTCTTGCGATTGCGCGCGCGATCGGTTTGCTTGTCCGGGCACACTCCCGAATAAATCCAAACGCCGCACGCCGTCGTTCCGTCGTCTTTGCAATCGGCGTATCCCGAGAGCTGCTCGCCGCTGCGCGTGTCGAAGCCGTTCATCTCTTGCAGGATCTTGCGCTGTGACGGCTCGCCGCGCAGCCGTTCCGCATCGATCTCGTGTTCGTAGTCCCACGTCATGTCGAGGATCGGCCGGTCCTTCGGATCGGTAGAGTCCGCGTACAGACGTTTGAGGCGCTTGCCGAGTTGATAGGCAAACCACGCATCGCTGACGCAATCATCCTTCGGCTCGAGCGCTTTGTCGTGACCCTGCAGCAGACGATTCGTGTTGGTAAACGTGCCTTCTTTTTCCAGTACCGTAGCCGCCGGAATGAAGAAACACTCCGTTCCAATTTTTGCCGGCTCCGCACCGGGGCGTTTCCAGAAAGAAGAAGTTTCGTTTTCGAACGAATCGAGGTTGACGAACCACTCGAGCCGCTCCATCGCCGACGCGATGAGTTCCGTGTTCTGGCCGGAGGTAACCGGATTTTGTCCGATGACGACGTAGCCTTTCACGGCGCCGTCCTTCATCAAAAACGTCGTCGGGATCGTAGAATGATCGCCCGAGATCTGCGGCAGATAGTCGAAGCAGAAGTCGTTTTCTTTGGTTGCCGCATCACCGTAAAACGCCTTCAGCTGCGAGATGAGGTACTTGGGGTAGTTTGCCCACCATCCGGTCGGTTTGGTATTGGAACGAAGATACGCGGAGAGTGTTTGCTCGTCGCGCGCGATCGACGGCATCGGAAGATAGCCGGGCAGCAAGTCGTAGAGGGTCGCGACGTCCGTCGCGCCTTGAATGTTGGCGTGGCCGCGCAACGCCATGATGCCCCCGCCGGGACGCCCGATGTTGCCGAGCAGCATCTGCAGTATGGAGGCGGCGCGAATGTACTGCACGCCCACGGTGTGCTGCGTCCATCCGACGGCGTAAGCGAAGGCGGTCGTGCGGTCGCGCCCGCTGTTGGCCGCCAGTGTTTCGCAGACGCGCAAGAAGAGATCGCGCGGCGTGCCGCAAACCTGCTCGACCGTCTCGGCCGTGTAGCGGGAGAAATGGCGTTTGAGAATCTGAAAAACGCAGTGCGGATCCCGCAGCGTTTCGTCGCGTTTGACGCTGCCGTCCGCGTTCGTTTGAAATTGCCAGGTGGCGAGATCGTACCCGCCGTGCGCCGAATATCCGGAGAAAAGGCCGTCCAAGTCTTCCGTGTCCTTGAACCGGCGATCTACGAGGCTCGACGCGTTGGTGTAGGCGGTCACGTATTCTTTGAAATACCGCTCGTTCTGCAGCACCCAGTTCACGATCGCGCCGAGGAACACGATGTCGCTGCCGCTGCGGATCGGCACGTACAGGTCCGCCATTGCCGACGTACGCGTGAAACGCGGATCGACGTGAACGATCGTGGCGCCTCGTTCCTTTGCAGCCATGACGAACCGGAAGCCGACCGGATGCGCTTCGGCAAAGTTGCTGCCTTGAATCAAGATGCAGTCGGCGTTTTGCAAATCTTGCAGATACGTCGTCGCGCCGCCGCGACCGAACGAGGTGCCTAGACCAGGCACCGTCGAGCTATGTCATATTCGCGCCTGATTTTCGATGGAAACCACGCCCAGGCTGTGAAAGAGCTTGCCGACGAGATAGTTTTCCTCGATGCCGAACGTCGCGCCGCCGAGCTCCGCGATGCCGAGCGTGTGATTCACCCGCTTGCCGTCTTTCTCGCGAACGAACGTCTCCTCGCGCGTTTTCTTGACGAGATCGGCGATGCGGTCCATGGCCCATTGCAGCGGGCGAACCTCCCACCGATCGCTGTAAGGCGCGCGATACCGCACCCGCGTCCAGCGTTGGCTGTTGACGGTCAATCCGAAGATCGCCGAACCTTTCGGGCAAAGATGCCCCGCGGAGATCGGACTTTCGGGATTTCCCTCCACGTCGAGCAACTCGCCGGCGCGTGACACGTAGGCGATCGTTGCGCAGCCGACCGCGCAGTACGGGCAGACGCTGTGGATCGCCTTTGCATCCTTGATGCGCGGCTGCAGCTGCTTGGTGCGCGGCGACGCAACGTTGGGAAGCAGGCCCACGCGCTCGATCACGCCGGTGAGATCGATGAAGGACGCTTTGTGCTTCATGAGATTGCGATCATTGTACAGGTTCGAGCGTAGCTGCGGCGAGGGTCAGGAGAAGAATACCCAGATAGCAAGGCGCAGCCCAGCCGCCCAGCGCTCCGCGTAGTGCGAGTTCCAGGACGACTGCAAGCACGATGCCGGCAGGTGCGATGCGCGAGTTTCCCGCGACGAACTTGTACGCGCTTCTCATGCTCGCGCCGGACGCCGCCAAGCTCCGACCAGAAGCATTGCGGTGAACAGGTACGCCGCGACGATCCACACCAAGGTAAATTCACCCGCCCACCAGCGCAGGCCCAGCCCTTCGGCACTCCAGTACGTGCCGAAGGAAAGCAGCATGACGCCCACGATGAACCCCATGGCGTTTTCCGGCACGCGCGAAAACGGATGCCGCAGAAGCGCCGCGGTGCAAGCGACGATCGCGGCGGCCGCCAGCGCGCCCGCGGCGGCCCACAAAAACGTGCCGGCACGCGCGGCGGAAAACGTGATAACCACTACCGATACTTCCAAGCCCTCGAGCAGCACCCCGTTGAACGCGGTCGCAAAAGCGAATTTGCGCTCCTGCTCGCGCAACTGCGCGATTGTCGCTTCGAACGCCGCCTGCTCGTCGCGCATCGCTTTGCGCCCCGAATAACGCCAAATGGCCTTGCGCAGCCACGTGTAGCCGAACAGCGCCAGAAAAACGCCGATGACCGCTTGCAGCACGCGCAGCGGCACCCACAAAACGAGCGCCGGACCAAGTAAGGCCGCGAGCCCGACGAGTAACACGATCGCCCATGCCGCTGCGCTGAGCGCCGTTCGCCAGCCCGCGGTGTAGCCCACCGCCAGCACGATCGTCGCCGCTTCGACGCACTCGACGGCGGAAGCCAGAAACGTGGTTCCGGCCGCGACCCATGCGTGCATCAGCGCTTACGCGCATGCTCGAGAATATCGTTGAGCACGCGCGGATCGACGGCGTCGGGATGTGAAAAATCCAGCTTCGCGCTGAGGGCCGACCCGTAGGCGCTGCGCGCGTTGCGCGCGTTCAAATCGATCTGCGGGCGCACCGCCTCGAACGGCGCCGCGTTTACCGGGCGCGCGGCGAACGCGGCGTACATCGGCTGCGCGGTTTCGTCGTAGATCGACAGCGGAGGCAGCCCGAGGATCAATTCGATCGTATGCACCACGCTTACGGTCGAATAGTGCGCGTGCTGCACGCCGCCCTTCGCGTACGGGCTTGCGACGTAGAACGTCGAGCGCTGATCGCTTACATGATCGGGACCGTTTTGCGCATCGTCCTCGAGGACGAAGATCGCGGTGCTTTTCCAGTAGCGGCTGCGCGAAACCGTTTCCACGAGTTTGCCGAGCGCCCAGTCGTTCGTTGCGACGTACGCTTGCGGGGTCAACCGTCCCGGTGCCGTCCCGTACGTGTGATCGTTCGGAAGATAAACGATCTCGAGCTGCGGCAGCGTGCCTTCGGCGGCGAAGCGAAGAAACTCGCGCCGCCACTCCGCGTAGCGCGAAAGGTCGCTGTAGCTGAGATCCCAGCCGACGTACGCGGGATCGAAGCGATCGCGCAGCCCGGGAAAGGTGTTCACGCCGAGGGCGAGGCCGTGTCCCGGAAAGTCGATGTCCTCCCCGTAGTCGCGATACGTCACGCGCGCGCGCGCAGCCGCATCCCAAAGATACCCGTTGTGCGGAACGTCCGGCGCGGTGCCGCTTTGGAAGTCGTAGAGATCGCGGCGATCGCCGTAATTGGGCGGCCAAAAGCGCTCGACGTAATCGTTGGCAAACGCGGCGTCCGTCCAGTTGTGACCGTTCGCGCTGACTTGCGCGTCGGCGTACGCGTTATCGAACACGCCGAAGCGGCGCGCCAGCTCGTGCTGGTTCGGCGTAATGCGTTCGCCGAACTCCACCAAGGCAGGATCTCCGTTCGCGCCGCTCACGTCCCCGAGCACTTGATCGTACGAACGATTTTCCTTGATGACGTAGATGACGTGCCGAATCGGACCGTTCGCTCGCAGAACGGTTTGCGCAGACGGAGGCGCCGACCATTCGGGTGCGGCGTTCGCGAGAACCGACGCCGTTTGCCGCTGCGCGCCGGCATATGCCGAGGGCGGAATCGCGCGCACCGACCCGACGGTGATGTCGCCGACGTAGCCGCGCGATCGTCGCGTGAACGGATCGAACTGCGGGTTTGCCGGCGCGCCTTCGCCTTTGCCGTTCGAGACGTACAGCGTGCCGTCGTCGCCGACGGCCACGCCGGTCGGATACCAGCCCACCGGTATGCGCTCGGTCACGCGGCCCTCGCGTATCACCGCGACGGCGTTTTCAGCCCCCAGCGATACGAAGAGGTCTTGTCCGCGCACCGCGACGGCGTTGGGCGATGCCCCGTAGCCGCTCGCATTTCGCGCGTGCATGCGCACCGAGATGTCGGCAATCTTTTTGTTCGTTGCCGTATCGATCACACCGACCGCGTCGTCGTCGCTTTCGGCTACGTAGAGTTTGGCGTCATCCGGTGAGAGCGTCAGCGCCCCCGGGTGCAAACCGACCGCGATTTTTTCGAGGGCCGATCCGGAACGGATGACCGCTACGGCGTTTTCCTGCCGGACGCTCACGTAGACCGTACCATTCGGTAAGGCTGCGATGTCGGCCGGGTGCGCGCCGACGGAAATGCTTGCGGCGGAGCTGCCTGCGAACGATACGGTGCCGTTGCCGTCGTCGGCGGTGATCGGCGCGCGGTTTGGACCCGCGAGCGCGATTGCAGCCGGCCAAGTATTTTTTCCGACGGCAATAGTTGAAACGCCGCCGTCGCTTACGCGCACGCGAACGACGCAGTCGCAGTTTGCGCCGGCCACGTAGACGTCGTCGTTCGTCAGCCAAACCGGCTTGCCGAACGCGCCGGGCAGCGCAACGGTTTTGAGCACACGCAGCCCCGGTGTTTCCAGCAGACGCAGCGCGGGCCGCGCCACGCCGGATTCGACGACCGACAGCGCGCGGCCGTCGGGCGAGAGCGCAAGGCCCTGCGGCATCGTGCCGGTGGCGCTTTCGGGACCCGAGGGCGCCGATAACCGCCACCCGCTCGGGAGAACGTTCGCCATCTGCGCCGCGGCAACAGCCGCGCCCCCTGCAACGACTGCCGCGGCGGCAAGAGTCCAAAAAACGCGCTTGACCATGGGCGCGGCTTTCGCTTTCGCCCGCTGGGGCACCGCCACGCCGACGGACGGCCTGTGCGTTAGGCCAACCGGCCGAAGGATGGGCGGTCGCGCTCCGGAATGCCAGCGGCCGAAGGAGACGCGAATCGTGGACCTAGCCAACATCACGGTGTACGCGAACGGCGAGTTTCGCGCATACGAGGACGCGAAAGTCGGCCTGCTCACGCACGGCCTGCAGTATGGAACCGGCTGTTTCGAAGGCATCCGCGGCTATTGGGTCCCCGAAGAACGCGAGCTCTTTCTGCTGCAATTGCGCGAGCACTACGAGCGGCTCGCGATTTCGGCGAAGATTCTCATGATGCGCTTGCCGCTGAGCGTCGACGAACTAATCGAACTGACCGCCGAGCTTTGCGCGCGCAACCGTTTTGAGACCGACATTTACGTTCGTCCGTGCATCTTCAAGGCGGCCGAAGACGTCGGCGTGAGGCTGCACAACGTTCCCGATGCCTTCGCGATCATTCCGATTCCGTTTACGCGCTATCTCGACGCGAAGGACGGAATCAAAGCCGGAACGAGTTCTTGGCGGCGTGCCGACGATTCCGCGGCCCCACCGCGCGCGAAGATTACGGGATTGTACGTCAACAGCGCGCTCGCGAAGAGCGAGGCCGTTGCGAACGGCTTCGACGAGGCGATCATGCTCTCTCACGACGGGCATGTGTCCGAGGGGTCGGCGGAAAACATTTTCATGGTGCGGCGCGGTGTGCTGTACACGCCGGATCCTTCACAGAACGTGCTCGAAGGATGCACGCGGCGGTCCATTTTGGAGATCGCGCGCAACGAGTTCAATTTACCCGTCGTGGAACGCTCCATCGATCGCAGCGAACTGTACGGGGCGGACGAGTTGTTTTTTACCGGTACGGCCGTCGGGGTGCTGCACATTCGATCGGTCGACCATCGGCTCGTCGGCGACGGCGCGATGGGACCGATCACCAAGCAGATCGGGGAATTCTACGATCGCGTCGTTCGCGGCAAAGAGCCCGCCTACGCGCGGTGGCTCACGCGCACCTACGCCGGACGCGCCGTTAAGGCGTAGCGGCGGGCGAGGGCGCCGGCGACGCGGCGGTGCCCCACATCGGCACGTCTTGCGTCGACGCGGCCGAACCGTCCGCGCTCGCGTTCGGCGTTTCCGCCGTGCCGCTCGACAGCTCGCCCGCGGCATCGTTGCTCAGACGCCACTGACCGAATTGTTCGAGGCGATCGTACGCCATACGCGAGATTTGCCGGATGAACGTGCGTCCGGATGAGAGCGACGGCAAATCGGTGGTCATGACGGCGATGACGTACGGTTCCTGGCCGTAAACGATCCCCACGTCGTTGAGCGTATCGTCGAACGAGCCGGTTTTGTGCGCGATGGCAACGTAGCCCGGCAGCGCAGCCGGCAGCAGCGTGTTGATCTGCTGGTGCTCGAGGATTGCAATCATTTCGCGTGACGACCACTCGTCGATCAGCTGGTGCTTGGCCATGCCGGTGAGCAGCTTGACCATGTCGGCGGGCGTGGTTCGAAGCGTGCGCCGCACGCCCCATTCAGCGGTCCGAATGTAGTCGGCGAGTTGCGTGTGGTGAAGACCGAGGTCCGTCATCGTGGCGTTGATCTCGGCGCGACCCACGAGCCGAATGAGCATGTTCGCCGCGGTGTTGTCGCTGACCGTAATCATCTTCGTGAGCAGTTCGGAGACGGCAAAACCGCTGCCGGCCGGCGCATCGCAGATGTCGCCGGAACCCCAGTCGCGATCGGCTGCTTCGAGATGCACGCGCCGGTTCAAATCGAACTTTCCCGCTTCCATCTGACGAAAGACTTCCACCATGATCGGAATCTTGATGGTCGAAGCCGCGGGCATGACCGCATTGGCGTTCACGCCGGACGTGTAACCGGTTGCGAGGTCTTTGATTTCGAGTGCAACGCGCCCCGGCGCGTACGCGGGCACGTCGGCAAGGGCCGCCTGCAACTGCGCAAGCGGTGCCGGAACGGCAATCTGCGCGCTCGCCGGGGACGCAAAAGGCAACGACGACGCGAGCATCAGGGAGAGAGACGCGACGATCCGAGCCATATCTCCTATTTCGGCATGTAGAGCCGTGACTTTTATCCTACTCTCGCATATCCGGTCGCTTTTCGCAATTGGTGCGCGCCTGCGCGCGCTAATACGGAATGCCGTCGGCGGCGGGCGCGCGCACTTTGCCCACCAGTCCCGCGATCGCGACCAGCGCCGCGACGTACGGAATGGCCTGCATCGCATCGCTGGGCAGCCAGGCGATGCGGCCTTGCAGTACGTACTGCAGCGCTTCGAAAAAGCCGAAGAAGATCGCCGCGCCGGTCGCGCCCCACGGGGTCCACCGGCCGAAGATCACGGCGGCCAGCGCGATGAAGCCGCGTCCGGCCGTCATGCCGTCGGAATAGATGTTCACCTCGCCAATCGAGAGGAACGCGCCCCCGAGGCCCGCGAGCGCGCCGCTCAGGATAACCGCATAAAGGCGCAGCCGCAGCGGACGCAGCCCCGCGTCGTAAACGGCGCGCGGATTCTCGCCGCACGCGCGCACGCGCAATCCCCACGGCGTGTAGTACAGCACGGCGTGCAGCAGCAGGGCGCACGCGAACGCGGCTGCGACGAGGATCCAGTAGTTGCTGCCGAGCGCGTTCACTTGCGGGCTCGCTCCGGGTTGATCGTAGAGCAGCGTCAATGCGTAAGCGGCGCCGCCCAGCGCGACGAGATTGATGCCGGTCCCCGCAACGATTTGATCGACTTTGAAAACCGTTGCCGCCACGCCGAGCACGAGCCCCAGCAACGCTCCGGCGGCGATCCCGGCGAGCACGCCGATCACGGGAGCGCCCGTCAATCCGGAAAAGACGACGGCGGTAAAGGCTCCTCCCGCCATCATGCCTTCCAATCCGATGTTGATGATCCCCGAGCGTTCGGAGACCACTCCGCCCAGCGCTGCGTAGATGATCGGCGTCGACTTGACGAGCGTGAGTGCTGCGAGCGTTGCGAGCAGGCTCGCGCCGGCCGCGCTCATATGGGCGCCGCCTGCGTGCGCGTCGCGATGTAGCGCCGCGCGGCGAGCACGAGAATGATGAGGCCCTCGATCACGTGTATCGCGTCCTTCGGAACGTCGGCCAGCGCCTGCATCGCAAGGCCGCCCGCTTCCAAGATGCCGAAACCGAACGCGGCAACGCAAATCCACAACGGATTGAGATCGCCGACGAGCGCGACCGCGATGGCAGTGTATCCGTACCCCGGCGACATTTGCGTGTTGAAACGATGCAGCACGCCCGCGACGATGCTCGCGCCTCCGAGGCCCGCAATTGCGCCCGAGAGCGTGAGCGCGAGCAGCGTCATGCGCGGCATGTTCACGCCGTTGCGGCGCGCGGCTTCCGGTGCATCACCGGCGGCGCGCAGTTCGAATCCGAACACCGTGCGCGAAAGCACCCAGCGAAGCACGAACGCGGCAAGGAGCGCGATGAGCAAGCCTATCGAGAGGCGCGTATCGGGAAGCAGCAGCGGAAGCCACGAACTAGTCGGAAGCGGCGCGGTTTCAGCGCCTGTCGCTGCGGGGCTTTTCAGCGGCCCGGAAACCAAATAGCTCGCTACATTGAAAGCCACGAAGTTCAGCATGAGCGTCGAGATGACTTCGTTCGCGTTGAATTGCGCGCGCAGCCAGCCCGCGATCGCGCCCCAGAATCCGCCGCCTACGAAACCGCATGCAAGCAGCACGAACGCCGCAAGGGGTGTTGCCGCCGCGAAGTGCGCGCCGGCCGCGCCTGCCGCGAGTCCGCCGATGAGGAGTTGACCTTCCGCGCCGATATTGAACAAACCGGCGCGAAACGCGAGGCAAATTCCGAGCGCCGGAAAGAGCAGCGCGGTGGTTTGCACGAGCGTTTCCGCGATCTGCTGGCGTCCGCCGAGCGATCCGATGAACAGCGCTTCGAATCCGTCGGCGGGACTCACGCCTGCGAGCAGCATTGCGCAGGCGGCGAGAAAAAACGCAAGCAAAATTGCGCCGGCAGGCCCCGCGAGCGCCGAACGAAGCGCGTTCATGCCGCGGCGCCCGCCATGAGCCGTCCGATGCGCGCGCGGTCGATCGCATCGCCGGAGAATTCGCCCGCGATCGCGCCGCGATACAGTACGAGCACGCGATCGGCCAGCGCCAGAATCTCGTCCAGATCGAACGAGATGAGCAAAATCGCGGCGCCGGCGTTTCGCGCCTCGACGAGGCGCGATTGCACGAGCGCGGAGGCGCCGACGTCGATGCCGCGCGTGGGCTGATACGCCAGAACGAATTGCGGATCGTCCAGCAGCGCGCGCCCCACGAGCAGCTTCTGCTGGTTGCCGCCGGAAAGCGTTCGCGCTGCGACGTCGAGCGAGGACGCGCGAACGTCGAAGCGTTCGACGATTCTTTGCGCGTCCGCGCGCGCGGCGTCGCGGTCGACGATCGCCCCGCGTCTCACACGCGGTAAACGCTGCCGTCCGAGCACCGCGTTTTCGACCAGCGACCATGCAAGCACCAGACCCTCACGATGGCGATCCTGCGGGATGACGCTGCGCCGCGCGTGTTCTTGCGCGAACGCGATCGTGCCGCTGAATGGAACCATCCCCGCAATCGCATCGGCGAGCGTGCTTTGCCCGTTGCCTTCGACGCCGGCGATACCGACGATTTCACCTGCGCGTACTTCGAGCGAAACGTCGTGTACCGCGCTGCTGCCCGTTCCGGCGCGCACGCGTTCCATGCGAAAGCACGGCGCGGGCGCGACCTGCGCGCGCGCTGCAACGGTGGGAAGGTTCCCGCCCACCATCGCGCGCGCGATCTCCTCAACGCTGGTTTGCGCGGTCGCGAAGCGGCCGACGATCTTTCCATGGCGCATCACGCTGACGCGGCCGCTGTACGCGATCACTTCCTGCAGTTTGTGCGTGACGATGAGGATCGCGCGTCCGTGCTCGGCAAGGCGTACGATCGTTTGAAAAAATCCTTCGATCTCCGCAGGCGCGAGGGCGGCGGTGGGTTCGTCCAGCAGCAGCACCGCGGGTTCGCGTTCGAGCTCGCGCAGGAGTTCGACGCGCTGCTGCATGCCGATGGGCAGCTCGTCGACGTAGGCGTCCGGATCGATGTCCAACGCGTTTTCGCGCGCGAGCTGCACGACGCGCTGCCGCGCAGCGCGGGCGTCGATGCGCCAGCCGCTTCGCGGTTCGCGCCCCAGCAGCACATTTTGCCACACCGTCAGACGTCCGACGAGCTGAAAATGCTGGTGTACCAGGCCGACGGAGTTTCCGTGCGTGTCGACGGCGCCCGAATCGGGACGAAGCGCGCCGAATGCGATGCTCGCCAGAGTCGATTTGCCCGCGCCGTTCTCGCCGACGAGCGCGTGAATCTCGTGCGAATGCAGATCCAGGTCCACGCCGTCCACCGCGCGCACGCCGGGAAACGCTTTGCAGATACCGCGCAGCGAGAGCAGAACGTCGCGGTTCAGATTGGAACCGGCTTCCACGTCGCCAAAGCCTCGCGAGTATTGGGAACCGTGATGCGCCCGCTTACGATCGCCTCTTCCAGTGCTTTGAGCCGTTCGATCTTATCGCGTCCGACTGCGCCGCGCGTGTAGCGGAAGTTCGTCAGCGAGATGCCGCCGTCTTTGAGTCCCAGCACGACGTGACCGTGAAGCGGATGGTGTTCTTGGATGCTCTTCGCGATGTCGAAGACCGCGACGTCGACGTGTTTCACCATCGAAGTGAGGATTTTTCCGGGGGCAAGCGCGTCCTGATCGTTATCCACGCCGATGATGTAGGTTCCCGGTGGGCGCGCGCGCGCAGCGTCGATAGCTCCCAAACCCACTTTGCCCGCAGCGGTGTAGATGATGTCCGCGCCGTCGTTGAAGAGCAGATTCGCCAGCTCTTTCCCGGCAGGCACGTCGTCGAAGGATCCGGCGTACTTCACGTCCACGCGAATGGCCGGATCGATCTCCCGCGCGCCGGCGATGTAGCCCGCTTCAAACTTTCGAATCAGCGGGATATCGATACCGCCGATGAACGCGATGTGGTGGGTCTTGCTCACCATGGCCGCGAGCGCTCCCGCCAAGAACGAGCCGTCTTCTTCCTTGAACGTAACCGAAACGACGTTCGGGACGGGCACGACGGCGTCGATGATCGCGTAGCGCTGCTCCGGAAACTGCTTGGCGACTTGGCCGAGATCGTCGCTCATCAGAAAGCCGATCGCGTAAATCATGTCGAAGCGCGCTTCGCTGAGCACGGTGAGGTTCGGCTGGTAATCTGCCGCGGATTTCGATTGGAGAACTTTGATGTATGCGTGCAGGGCGCTTTGCGAACGCAGCAGTCCCTGATATGCTGAATCGTTGAACGATTTGTCGCCCAGACCGCCCACGTCGGTGACCATCGCGAGCGTCAGTTGCCCGGGAAGCGGATGCGCATGCGTGCGCACGCAGCCGCCGAACGCGAACGCGCACGCGGCCGCCGCGAGCATGCCGAGCGCTGCGCGAAGCCACATCGAGGCGTGTGTACGCATCGGCGGGCGCGGATGCCTGTGCGGCATGCGGGTAAGAGGCAGACGTGCCTGAGCTGCAAGCCCCGGACCTTCGCGCGACCGCGCCGCGTCGATGGTCGGACGAATTGGGCGGTATTCGCTGGCTGCCGCGCATGATCGACAAGGCGCGGGCGGCCATGCACGGGACGCTGGGCGACTATCTCTACGGGCAAAGCCCGATGGATCGCAGTCTGCTGCGTGCCATGGGCCTCTCGTATAAGGATTTCACGCGCATCGTCCGGCAGTCCGGCGGCGACGACGACCGCGTATTGGAAGCGCTGCAGGAGCAATCGCCGGACGGACTGCAGCTGGCTCGGCGCTGGAGCGACGCGCTGCCGCGGCGGCGCGCGTTTCTGTTCTTCATCGACCTGGATGACGGCTATTACGGCGGTCCGCTGCAGTCCATCCGCGGCGTCATTCGCTTTCTGTACGGGCTCATCGTGAGATACGTACGGTATCGCTGGCCGGCCAAAGGCGCGCTCATTGGGCTCGAGCTGGAAAAGCAAGTCGAAGGCGTGAAGAACGAACAAGCGCGCGGCGCCGAGGAAGAGCCCTACCGTTGGCTCACGGCGGAGAGCCTGGATTACAGTTGGAAGATTCTGCTGTCGATCGTTCTCATCTTTTTGATCTTCAGCTACCTGATCCGGTTCGTCGAACGCATCGGCGTCATTTTCCTGATCATCATCGGTGCGATCTTTTTCGCGTACCTGGTGTATCCGGTCGTCAAATGGCTCAACACGAAGCTGCCGCTCATCCTTGCGATTCTCGTGGTCTATGCCTTTATCGCGGGATTGGTCATCGTGGGGCTGATCTATTTGATTCCGGCGGTTACGTCCGAGGTCACGACGCTGATTCACGACTGGCCGTCGATTCAGGCGAGGATCGTCGGCTGGGTGGAGAATCCGAAAAACCCCTTGCTCGCCCATGCGCCGACCGCGCTGCGCACCGAGATCGCTGCCGCGCCGCGCCAGATCGTGACCTGGGTACAAACGCACGGCGCGGCGACGATCGGCAACGCGGTGATGGTGCTCGTAGGCACCGTCGCATTCATCGGGGCGTGCGTCGCGATCCCGGTGCTCGGCGCATATCTGCTGTACGATTCCGAGACGATCAAGCGGTTTTTCATCGGGTTCATTCCGGCGCGCAGACGTGAAGCGACGCTGACGCTGCTCGGAGAACTCGAGCGCGTCATCGGCGGCTTCATCCGCGGTCAGCTGCTGGTGGGCTTGTCGGTCGGTACGTTGATAGCAATTGGCCTCACGTTCATCGGAGAACCGTACGCGATCCTCATAGGCGCAATCGCGGGCGCGCTGGATCTCATTCCGTACATCGGTCCGGTCATCGCCGCAATTCCGGCGCTTACGATCGCCTTCGTTTCCGGCGGGTTTCCGCTCGCGGTGAAAGTTGCCGTCGTTTTCGTGCTCGCCAACCAGGCCGAAGGACATATCATCGCGCCGAACATCGTGAGCCGAACGATTCAGCTCAGCCCGTCCGCGGTCGTCATCGCGATTCTGATCGGCGGCGAACTCTACGGCGTCATCGGCATGTTCATCGCCGTGCCGCTGGCCGGTATCATCCGCGTGCTGCTGCTGCACGTCATCCCCGGTTCGGTGAGCCGCGACGAGGCAAGACCCGTGCTTACCAAGGACCCAAGAGAGAGCGCTGAAGAACCAGCCGCTCCGTGAGTACAGCGGCTTCGCCCGGGCGAGTCCAACGCGTGGACATCATCGGCGTCCCCATGGATTTGGGCGCAAGCAGACGCGGCGTCGACATGGGGCCGTTTGCCGTTCGCCACGCCCAGCTCAGCGAGCGTCTTCGAAGAATGCGCGTGCCGGAGATTTACGATCACGGCAACCTGCAGGTGCCGCAGCGCGAAGAATTCGCGCACGGCGATCAGCACGCCAAGTACTTCGACATCATCGATCAAGTGTGCGCGCAGCTCGCTACGGAAGTGGAACACATCGTCAACAGCGAGGGATTTCCTATCGTGCTCGGCGGCGATCATTCCATCGCGATGGGAACGCTCGCGGGTTTGCAGCGCGCTTACGGCAAAGCGGCGGGCCTAGTCTGGGTCGACGCGCACAGCGACATCAACAGCCCCGAAACCTCACCCACGGGCAACGTGCACGGAATGCCGCTGTGGTTCGCGCTGCAGAAAGGGTACGCCGATCCCGCGCGCACCGTGCAGATCGGCTTGCGCGACGTCGACCCGTCCGAAAAAGAGAACCTGCGGCGCTCCGGAGTGAACGCGTTCACCATGAGCGACGTCGATCGCTTGGGCATGACGCGCGTCATGGAAGAAGCGATTCGTATCGCGGGCGCCGGCGACGGGCGCATCCACATGTCGTTCGACATGGACGGCATCGACCCGAGCGAAGCGCCCGGCACCGGCACGCCCGTCAAGGGCGGACTGAGTTTTCGCGAGGCGCATCTCGCGATGGAGATGCTCGCCGAATGCGGCCGGCTCGGCTCGATCGAGATGGTCGAAATCAATCCGATTCTGGATACGCGCAATCAAACCGGCGTGCTGGCCGTGGGATTGATTTGCTCTGGCCTGGGCAAGTCCATATTGTAGGCATGGGCGCTTAATAGCGGTGGCTCCTAGCCTAAATCGCATTCCACCGGTGCCGCATTCCTCTTGACGTTGGCCAAACGCCTTTCCTCGGGAAAAAGCCTTCGTGCAGCGGGCTTCGTCGCACTATCAACAGGAAATCAAAGTAAGAATGAAATTCGCGGCGAAGCGCAAGGAATTGCTCGCAAGACCCTTTGGTTTGCCCGGCGTTTGCCCGTTATGTGACGGCGAAGCTCGCGCAATAGCGCCTTAGTTGCATGAGCGTTCCCCGCGTACGTCAAATTCTTTTCCTCCTAAGGGGTGCGCTCTTGTAGGTAATCGCATAGGAACCTTGGGCATGCTTTTTCACGCCGCCTTGAAAACTCCCAAAAACTGCGCATTGGCGCATTGATCGCGAAGATTCCGCGCGCTCTCTCCGCGTGATGTTTTGGCTTAAAAGCTGCTAGCATTGTATAATCTAGCGGTTAGATGTAGTATGTAAGGGCGCTCGCGTACCGTCGCCGGTCAAACTGAGCGCTTTTAGGGCGTTGCCAATGGCGGCCATTTTTAGGCTCTTGCAACTAACGTTTCCCGTATTTATACTCACGTTGACGAGTTGCGGAAAGTTTCAGCGCGTTTGAGACCACGCGTCGCGCGTGATTAGTGTGCGATGCAGAGATTTTATGCGAACGCATGTACGATGTCAAGCGATCTGATTGAAGTTTTTGCACTTATATCGAAGGCGC
>Ga0209810_1000888_pt1 | contig 53226 bp, 43 predicted proteins | sample Coa_R1_7_FD_187159 | JGI IMG/M metagenome (GOLD analysis project Ga0209810, IMG submission 187159) | Surface soil microbial communities from Centralia Pennsylvania, which are recovering from an underground coalmine fire - Coalmine... | ecosystem: Environmental > Terrestrial > Soil > Unclassified... | reverse complement strand
AATCCAGCCGCGCGCAGAGCCGCCGCGCGCCCTCCGACCGCATCGCCTCGGCGGGCGACAGGCCCAGGGCGGTCAGCGCGGAGAGCGTCTCCGTTTCCGGCAGGACGGTCCGTTTCAGAGCGATACGCAGGCGATCAGAGAGGGCATCCGCGAAAAAGAGCGCCGCTGCCGCGCGCAATGAAATTGGAGATACATTCTCTGTCGCCTCCCGGCTTTCCTTCTTCCAGGAGGGGACTTTTTTGTCGGCTCTGCCGCTTGCCTGCGATCCCTGGGGCGCGGTTTGCGCTTTCTCAGGAGGGCCTGGTTTGGCCCGGCGCCGGCCAGCACGCCGCGCCTTGCGTGCCGCCTCAAGAACGGCCTGAACGCCCGGATCGCCGCCCTCCGAGGCTGGCAAGACCAGTACGGCGATGCGCCGGGCCAGCGCCAGCGCCGGCAGCGGCGCGCTCGGTGCGGCCTGCCGGCCTACACTGGCCCGCGCTGGCTGAGCCATGACGGGCGCTGCACTGCCGAAGCTGCCCAGCCCTGCGCAGAACAGCGCGACAGCCGCCGCGAGTATTAGAGCTCCCCGCTTCCTTTGCCTGCCGATCTTGAGACGATCTAGCCCCAAGAAGGAACGGGCAATTCCTGCCCGCCACATACCTAAGACTCCTGTAAGCTATTGACAATACCTGTCGGCATTTTGTATACTCTACCGTATTCGTCACTGGACGCGCGATTCCTCTCTGGCTCAGACAGAAACCAGGGTCTTTGCATTTCCTTACGGGCGGCTGATGACCTTTGATTGTCTAAGGGGGCAGTTTTTCTAACTCAACACTATCCGGTTAGATTGTCAAAGGTCCTTATTCGCCTGCAACCCGCAAGGGCCCTGAGAGAGACTCCGCGACATCTACTCTTCCTGCTGCCTAGCACGCTGCTCTGCGGCGCTGCGGTCGCAGCCTGTGATCGACCACTTCCCAATAAAGAGGGGCATCTTCATGGAGATGGAAGCCAGGGACCTGCTCACCGTCGAACAGGCGGCTCAGTATTTGCAGGTCAGTCAATCGAGCATCCGGTCGTATATCCGCCAGGGACGGCTGCAAGCCTTCCGCATTGCCGGAAAGCGCAAAGTGCTGATTCCCCGCTCGGCCCTGCTGGCCCTGCTCGAACCCGCCCGCCCCGAAGAAGTGGAGGAACTTACTCTTGACGATAACGATCACGGCGACGAAGATGCGTCCAACGTCTGAGGGGAATGCCTAAACGCATGAGTCTGGCAGCCGATTTTATCAGGACACGCCCAACGTCTGAGAGGACCTCCCTGCGCGCCGAACTAGAGGAACTGTGGCGTTATCGGGAGTTGCTGCGCCAATTGGTCGCGCGGGAACTGAAAGTGCGCTACAAAAACTCCGCGCTCGGCTTCTTCTGGTCTATCGTGCCTCCCCTGTTGCAGGTGCTCGTCTACTCGTATGTCTTCCGCAGCGTGCTCAAAGTCCCGGCGGATAACTACTCGGCCTACCTGTTGTGCGGGCTCATTCCCTGGACCTTCATCTCCACGGCCATGCTCGATTCGAGTATGTCCCTGCTGGTCAACTACCCGATCATCAAAAAGGTCTACATGCCGCGCGAGGTGATCCCGCTCTCCTACGTCCTCAGCAACTTCATCCATATGATGCTGGGGTGGGCGGTCTACTTCGCCGCCTTCTTTGTGGTCGCCCGCCTGCTGGACATCCACATTCCCATCCTGGCTACCCTGGCCTGGTTTCCCTTCATTACGCTCGTTCTCTTCTGCTTTGTGCTGGGAATGTCGCTGTGGGTGTCGGCGCTCAACGTCTTCTATGAGGATGTGAAGTTTATCTTACAGACCCTGTTCAATCTGCTGTTTTTCCTGTTGCCGGTGCTCTATCCTGCCGATAGTGTCTACTATTCGCACGTGATGCAGGCGCATCCCTGGCTCTATAAGCTCTACATGCTCAACCCTATCACCGCCATCATCAACGCCTATCGCAAGACGATCCTGGAGCCGGTGCCTCGCGGCACGCAGGGCCTGACGGGCAACCCGCTGCCGATGGATTGGGGGACGTTTGCCGGAGCATGTCTTCTTTCCCTGCTCATCGCCTGGGGCGGGTACTGGTATTTCAACAAGCGCAAGTGGCAGTTTGTGGAGCGGCCCTGACCGCCGCTCCGCCATCGGCGTCTTTTATGGCTTGAATAGTGGCCCGTGGTCCGTGCCATCGGTGTTTTTCGTTGCTTGAAGAGACCTCTGGCCTGGTCGGCGCTCTGGATGCAGCACAGAATCTTCCTGGAAAAGTTTCACGGTGCCGTCGGAACGAGAAACACCCTGCTCGTCTGGAATGTTAGCGCAGCGCAGAATCTTCCTGGAAAGGTTTCTCGGCGTACCACAGGCCAGAGCACGAGAATGACAATCGAGTTTTAACCGTTCTATGACAGATATTATGGCAACCCCCCCCAGCCTCGAAGTCCTCCCCAACGAGCCGCACTGCGATGCCATCGTGGTGGAGCATCTGACCAAGCAGTTCACCATCCGCCATCGCGGCTCGGTCAAGCGGGCGCTGCTGGGCGCTATGCGCCCCAAGCCGCTGGAGCAGTTCACGGCGCTCAAGGACATCTCCTTCCGCGTGCCCCACGGCCAAACCGTGGCCGTCATCGGGCGCAACGGCTCCGGCAAATCCACGCTGCTAGGCATCCTCGCCCGCGTCTATCGCCCGACCGCCGGCGCCATCCATCTTGCCAACCCCCAGGGCGGCCCGGCCCGCATCGCGCCGCTGCTGGAACTGGGCGCCGGCTTCCACCCCGACCTGACCGGCCAGGAGAACATCGAGTTCTACGGCGCCGTGCTGGGGCTTTCCGCGCGCCAGATCAACGAGAAGTTCGAACAGATCGTGGAATTTGCGGAGCTGGGGGAGAAGATAGACACGATCCTGCGCACCTGGAACGAGGGCGCCAAGCTGCGCCTGGGCTTCTCCATCGCCGTCCACACCGACCCGGACATATTGCTCGTGGACGAGGTGCTGGCCGTGGGCGACGAGGCGTTCCAGAACAAATGCTACCGCCTCATCGCCGAGTTGCAGGATAAGGGCAAGACCATCCTGTTTGTCTCCCACGATCTGGCGGTCGTGGAGCGCGTGGCAAGCCGCATCCTCTGGATCAATAACGGCATCATCCAGATGGACGGCGACGTGCCGGGCGTCCTCGCCGCCTACCGCGAAGCCTCCGCCCGCGGCCTGCGGTAATGTACGATAGGCCCTCTCTCTGTGCGCCTGCTGATGATAGATCCTTGTTGCCAGGTGTTGTGTCAGTGTCCTTCTGTTTGTTTTCGGGCGGCTCAAGCCGCAGGGTAGACACTCCCAGCCGTGTGGATCAATCTCACGCAGCCTGCTGCTGAGGAGATACGTCCACACCGTTGGGAGGGATTACCAGCCGCAGCAACCAAGGCACAAAACCCGCCTGCGCGGGTTCTGCCCTCACCCCCTGTCCCCACTGCTAGGGTCGGCGCTCAACGGACTGCAAGGGACGCCGCTCAACGGACTGCAAGGGTCGGCAGGGTTACGGCCCCTGCCTCCGCCTCGCGACACGGCTCTGCCTTGCGACACCCCTCCGCCTTGCGATCCACGCTGAGGGAGAGGGGAGAGACCTCACCCCCCGCCCCTCTCCTTTGCAAGGAGAGGGGAGGATGGAGTCGCCGTAGGGCGACTTTGTGCCTTTGTTGCCGCGAATTGATTCGCCCGCTACACGGAAGCCGAAGCCCACGGAAGTCCTTGACATAAAGAGAATAGGTTCGTCATAATGAAACATGGGCAGCCCTTATCCTAATCGCTACCCGTAACATCCATTTGAAGGGGAACTCAATGAAGAAACGGTTCGGTTTTACGTTGATTGAACTGCTAGTGGTTATTGCTATCATAGCCATCCTAGCAGCCATCCTGTTCCCGGTCTTTGCGCAGGCCCGCGCGCAGGCGCGCAAGACCACCTGCCTCTCCAACATGAAGCAGGTCAGCCTGGGCGAGATGATGTATTTCCAGGACTACGACGAGGCGGGAACGCCCAAGCGCGAGTTCACCGATAACGCGGCCTGGTTCAGCGGCCAGGAGATCATCTGGAAGGACCTGGTCGAGCCCTATATCAAGAGCGGCGGTCGCCCCTACAATAACGGCCAGACCTATACGACCCCCGGCAATGGAGGCATCTTCGAGTGTCCGGAGAATACCGCCTCCTGGTCGGCGCAGAAAGCGGTCTACTGGGGCAACTTTGGTCCGGGCGAGCCGGGCGACGAGACAACCCGCTATCCGCGCGGCTATGCCATCAACTTCCATGCGGGCCACAACGAGGCCAATCGGGAGGGCGCTTTCTGGCCGGAGATCACCCCGGGCAGCGTGAACCCCGGCGGCTCTTTGGCCCTGCTCCAGCAGCCGGCTAACACCATCATGCTCGCGGAGACGCGCATGTTCTTCCCGGAGATCTGGTGGCAGGCGATGGGCTATGAATGCACTCCCGACGGCATTCCCGCCGGCGGACAGCCCACCGGCTGCATCTCGGGGCATCATGGCGGCATGACCAATTTCGCCTTCTTTGACGGCCATGTCAAGACCCTGCGCCTGCAAAAATCCGTTGCCGACGACCTGTGGGATGCGTTTGCTCCCAACACGGACTGGGGCGGCGGCTACACGGGCGCGCAGTCCAAGCAGGATGTCCTGAACAGCATCAACAGCATTACGGAGTGGACCACCGGCCTCTAGCCGGGAAGGCAACCCAGCTTTCGCGACCGTTCCCTGTCGTCTGCCGCGACGGCGGGGAACGATCCGTCTTCGGAGTCGTAGTCAAGTTATGCAGGAGGAGTACCAGATATGAGCGTGCGTTCCAGCAAACCCGCGTCGGGGCAGAAAGTATCGCCGGTCGTGGTTGTGCTCGCCGCCGTGGCGCTGCTGGCGTTTCTAGCATGGCGGGCCTGGGTGGCGTTCGCGCCGCCCCATGCGGGGCCGCTGCCTCCCCCGCCCACACAGGACATTAACTTTATTAACCAGAAGGCCCAGGAGGCACAGGGCGATTTTAATAAGCTCAGCCCGGAAGATCAGGCCAAGGTACAGAAGATTTCCCACGGCTTTGGTCCGGCCTCGATTGCCTCCGCCTGGAGGGAGCAGCAGAAACAGAAGCAGACTCCTTAAGCCGTGGAGGAAGCGGAGCTTTTTGACCGACCGCTATTGCCGGACATTCGTCACGCCCGGCCTGGATGTAATCTGTGTCGGGGCCGCGTCCAGTCTCTCTTCGGCAGCTATCGGGCACTACTATGCCGGCCCCACCTAACAAATTCTCGCTGCTGCTCTACCAGGCCGGGCTCACGCCCCGCTAGTTCCGTCCTGAAGAGGATGCCTAAGTCCTCCGCGCCCAGGCCAATGGGCTCAATTCCCTCGTCCTGAGACCACCTCGCCGCGCTCATTGAACCACCACTCCCGTCAGGAGACGTTCCACGCTTCTGGGGCGCCTTTATCTGTCAGGGCGATCCCGGGCCGCTCGGACCGCTCTCAACGAGGCTCTAAGCCTCGGTACTAGGTTTGAAGCAGGAGCAATTGGATATCTGGATACCCCCGACCTATTCGCCTACTCTACGCGGGAGGAAATGACCTATGGTGACGTTTATGCTCCTGGTCACGTTTCTCTATGCCGTTCCCTTCAGCAAGGCCCAGCCGATTATCAAAGGCCGGCGCTCCCTGGTGCTGGAAGGCCAGACGGCTCAACTCGTTGTGGACATCGGCGGTGGATCGTTCACCAATTTCCACCTCCGCAGCCAGGGGCTCAATCCGCTCGAATGGGGGGCAGTAGATGAGTCGATGGCTCCCCACCCGATGGGGCATTTCCTCTGTCTAGATCGCTGGGGCGCTCCCTCGGAGGCGGAAGCGAAGAATGGCATGCCCTTTCATGGCGAAGCCGCCCATGTCGAGTGGCAAGTGGTGCAGGCGCCGATAGAGAGAGACGGGAAAGTTCAGGCCGAAATGACCGCGACCCTGCCGTTGGCAGGATTGAAAGTTAAACGCCGGATCCAGTTATCCGTTACCGATGCTTTCTTTATCGTCAGGGAGGAAGTCACCAACGCTAACAAGCTGGGACGCCTCTTCAATATGGTGCAGCATCCGACGATTGGCCCGCCGTTTCTGGACGAACATACCGTCGTAGATGCCAATGCGCGCCGAGGCTTCATGCAGAGTAGCCCTTTGCCTAATCCCGAAGAGCCAGCCGTTTACTGGCCGGAAGCGCGCCAGGATGGCCAGCCGGTGAACATGCGCTATTTGACCAACGACGCCAATCCGAGCGTGGTTTCCTATACGATTGACGAGGAATATGGCTGGGTCGCCGCCTGCAATCCCTCACGAGGCTTGCTGATCGGCTACCTCTGGAAGTCCGCGGAATATCCCTGGTTCAGTGCCTGGCGGAACGTAGAGAAGGGCAAGCCTGCGGCCCGCGGCCTGGAATTCGGCACCACAGGATTGCACCAGCCCTTCTCCGTCCTGGTGGCTAAGGGACGGATATTCGGGCGCTCGCTCTATGAGTATCTGGATGCCGGTGAGACGACCTCCAAGACTTTTGCCTGCTTCCTCTTTAAGATTCCCCGAGATTACCGGGGCGTTGATCGTCTCACCTACACGGGAGGCCGCTTAATCCTGCATGAGCGGGATGCCGGGCCAGAGCGGGACCTGGGAATGGACGTGGGCGAACTGTTCCCCAGCGGGCGATGAGCCAAATCCAGGGCGGAGCCGCCGCTCGGACCGCTTCACTCACGTCCCGAACGGCTTTGATAGCGCGCAAGGAGCGGACAGCATGCAAGGGCTGGTTTTTCTGGGAGACAGGCAGCTTCGGTTGGAAGCGTTTCCCGATCCGCAACCGGGGCCAGGCGAGGTGCTGATCAAGATCGCACGGGCCGCCGTCTGCGGCACCGACATCCATAAGTATCGTGCGCCTGCCGAGTATGTTGAGCGGCTGGCCGATGGCTCGCCCCTCATCGTCGGCCATGAGCCCGCCGGATGGGTGGCCGCTCTCGGCGAGGGCGTCACCGGCCTGAAGGTGGGCAGCCGCGTCCTGCTGGCGGGTGTCCTGGGCTGCGGTCGCTGCGCCTGGTGCCGGCAGGGCTATAATACCGCCTGCGAGCAGGGCGTCTCTGGGCTTGGCTGGAAGCGGCACGGCTGTGATGCCACCGCTATCGTCTGGCCCGCCGGCAATGTCTTCGTCCTGCCGGAGGCGATGTCTCTGGAAACGGCTACCCTGCTGACCTGCGCGGGCGGCACCGCCTACACGGCTCTCCGGGAAGCCGACCTCGGTGGCGAAGACCGGCTGGCGATTGTGGGCCTGGGGCCGGTGGGACAGTGTCTGCTGATCCTGGCCAAGTCGCTGGGCGTGCGAACGGTGGGCATAGATGTCGTCTCCCGTCGATTGGAACAGGCACTGTCCCTGGGGCTGGACTGCGCGGTAGACGCGACCGGAGAAGACCCGGTCGCTGCGGTTCGGCGTTGGTCGGGCGGGCGGGGCTGTGAGGTGGTGGCCGAGTGCGTGGGGCTGGCGCAGACGCGGCATCAGGCGCTGGAGATGGCAGCGACGCGGGGGCGGGTGGCCTTTGCAGGATTAGGTTCCGAACCGCTCACCCTAAGCGCGGACCGATTTTTCATTGGAGGGCAGATACGCCTGATCGGGATTGCGGCGACGCCGCTGCGCTACTTTCCTGCGCTGATCCAGCGGACGGTCGAGTACAATCTGCCCTTCGAGCGGCTCATCACCCATCGGTTTGCGCTGGAACAGGCGGAGGAAGCCTTCGCTGTGATGGAGAGCGGGCAATCCGGGAAAGTGCTCTTCGAAGTTGCCGAAGCGCTGTGAAAGCGGCGATTGCTTAGAGTCCCTAACAAACCCTGGCAGTGCGGCTCTCCCCTCACCCCGGCCCTCTCCCTGCACAGTAGAGGGAGTGCGCTCTTAGTCACCTTCGGGAGCCTCAAGAGGAAGGATGCGGGACCGTCTGGACCTGGGCCAGCAGCCAGAACAGCCGGGCACAGCCGGCGTTGGCCAGAAGCGTCTTGACTAAAGGGCGCGCGGACACCGGAAGGCGCGTGTCTTTGTCCGCTTGGGAGCGCTCCGCAGCGTCGGGCTCCCGGCGGTGCTCCTGGCCGGTCAGCCGCCGCCATGCCTGGTACTGCGCTTCTCCGATCCGCCAGAGCCGAAAGTTGCGAAAATAGAGGCCGTCGGTGGGATCACGCAAGTAGGCATAGGCGTAGTTGGCGTTACGCTTCACCTCGTCCAGCAGGGCGGCATCCTGGGTCACTCGATACAACGCCAGCAGGCCGTCGGCCAGGTAATGCACGAAAAACGAGCTGTCGTAGAAGAACCGGCGCTCCGGGTCACGAACGAGCTGGTCGTAGAGCGCTTTGTTGCGATCCGTGGCTGCGCGGGCCAGGCGCTTGGCTGCCTCGAGGCTAGCCGGATCGTGGGTGAGGCGGTAGTGTTCCACGTAGGCGCGGATAGGGACGCCGGTATTGTAGGTCCATTTCGTCGGCATCACCGTCCAGGTGGGGGCCTGCAAGCCGTCGCGGATCAAGCCGTCTTTGTCCTGAAGATGCCGCTGGAGCCAGGTGAGGGCGCTCTGCGCCCAGGCGATGTTGGAGGCTCGGTGGATACCCAGCCGCGCCAGCCCCAACGCGGCCAGGGCGGCTCCCGCCGTTGCGGAGGCGGTCTTGTCGGCCGTATGCGGCTTGGTCGGGTCGGTTCCCCAGCGCACGCCGCCGGGGGTGTCCGTTGGGTCCCAGCCCCCAGAGACGAAGCCCTCCATGACCTGCTGTGCCCGGTCTCGATAGGCGGCGTCCCCCGTCGCTTCATAGGCCGCGACGAGCGTGGTCACGCCCCAGGCGTTGTCATCATAATAGGTGTCGTTGTTGCCAGGAAAGTGCCGCCAGGCATTGTAGGCATGCTTCTGGGGGTCGTAGTACTGCTCCAGCCCCCTGTAGACCTGGGCCATGCGGGCTTTGTACCGGCCCCGGCGGATCTTTTCGCCTTCAACGAGGGTATGGAACGCCAGCAGCGAAGGCCAGAAGGTGTAGCCGTTCTGGTGCGGGGGGTCGCTGTCTACCGTCTCGGCGCTGCGGACGGGCGCCCGAAACATTCCCACGTTGGCGTCCCAGAAGCGCCCGAAGATCAAGGCCGTGAGCCGTTGGGCCTCCCCTGTGTAGCTGCCGGGCGGCGGAGAGAGGGTTAGCGGGGGCAACGCGACGTTCTGTGTTCCGGCACGCCGCCGGTTCCTCGGTTTGGTAAGCGGCGTGCCCAGGAGGGCAAGAGAGAGCAGAAACTGACGACGATCCATGACTCTATTTACCGATCTCTCAAGAGTGTAGTTCGGATCTCTGGCATGCGCGCCATCCACCGATCAGTTCCTTCAGCTCCTTATAGAGGGCCAGGCGCTCGCGGCCCCAAAAATCGGCACGGGCGCTGGAGCTGTGGACGACGTAGACGCGGGCCTCTCCGATCCGCTCTTCCTGCTCGCCCCAATCCATGCAGAGGCGGCCGGTTGCCAGGGCGTATACGTCCTTGCCGTTGAAGCACACGAACCCCGGCGCGTGGGCCAGCAGCTTCTCCCGCAGGTGCGCTCGCTGCGTCTCGGTCGGCGGCGGCAGCAGGTGGTTGGCGCTGGAGGCGATGTGCTTGAAGAGGCCCGTCAGCCCGATCCCGTATCGGAGGACCTCCCCATCCTCCTCCGCTCGGAACTGGCGGGGCGTAAACCCCGCCTGGTAAAGCAGAAGCCAGAATCTGTTCGTTGGCCCGGCGTAATAGTGCCCGCTCGCTGCGGCGGATAGGCTCGGCGCTGCGCCGACGAAGATGACGTCGAGACCGGGCGCCAGCAGGTCGGGCAGGAGCGGCGCGGGGTCTGTGTTTTCCATGCTGGACATAGGAGAGGCACCTCCGATCCGGTAGTATACCCTATCCGTCAGCTTTCTCCCTCCGGGATCGCGGGATCGTCCATACTGACGGTGATCATGCCCGATTCGGATAAAGTGTAAAAGCGATGGCTATCGTATGCGAGGGTTGCGGGGGCTATATTCAGCCTCTTGTGGATACGGACGCGCAGGCCATCCGCTGCCCCGATTGCGGTCACAGAGAGCCGATGCGCATCCTGCCGCTGTTCATCGTGACCGGGGCCAGCGGCGCGGGCAAAACTGCGGTCGTCCGGGAACTGCGCCGCCTCCTTCCCGAATGGGAAATCTTCGAGACCGATGTTATCTGGGGCGCGGACTGGCAGCAGGTGCGCAATAACTGGCTGCGCATCGCCCACAGCATCGCCCAGAGCGGTCGCCCGACGCTCCTGTGCGGCATGATGCTGCCGGAAGATATAGACCGATGTGATCACCGGCCCTTTTTCCGCCAAGTCTACTACCTCAACCTGCACTGCGACGACCCCACGCGTGCGGCGCGCTTGCGGGCGCGGCCTGCCTGGCGGGGCTGTACGGAAGCCTTCCTTGCCGAGCAGCAGCAGTTCGCGCATTGGCTCCTGGAGCACGCCGAAACGGCCTTTGATCCACCGCTGCGGACCCTGGATACCACGCAAACGCCGGTCTCCGCCGTAGCCTGCCAGATCCGCGATTGGGCCTTAGAGCGCTGGCACGGCGAGCCGCTGAAGTCTGGCTCCGGTGGCGGCTGACCTGGCAGGCTGCCGGGCATTTTTACGGTTGACGGGAGGGCAAGCGATGCGGTACACTTATGCTTAAACTTGATGACCTTCAGGAAAGCGAGTTCCTCCCATGAAGACCTATAATGTCGCCATCGTCGGCGCGACGGGCGCGGTTGGCACCGAGTTTTTGCATCTGTTGGAGACGCGCGAATTTCCGCTTGGCGCGCTGCGCCTGCTGGCCTCAGAACGCTCGGCAGGGCGTGTGCTGACGTTACGGAATAAGCCGTATACCGTCGAGCAGCTCACCGCCGACTCGTTTGCGGATATGGACATCGCCTTCTTCTCGGCCGGGGCCTCCCGCAGCCGCGAGTTTGCGCCCGCCGCCGTGGCCGCCGGAGCCGTCGTGATTGATAACTCGTCGGCCTTCCGCATGGCCCCGGACGTGCCGCTGGTCGTCCCGGAGATCAACCCGGAGGACCTCGCCGCCCAGCACGGCATCATCGCCAATCCCAACTGCTCCACCATCATCCTGCTCATGGCCGTGGCCCCGCTGCGCCAACTGGCTCCCATTCGTCGTATCGTCGTCTCCACCTACCAGGCCGCCAGCGGCGCGGGCGCACAGGCCATGCAGGAGCTTATTGATCAGACGCACGCCGTTCTGCATGAGCGGCCCATTACCCCCCAGGTCTTCCCGCATCCCATTGCGTTCAACCTCTTTGCCCATAACTCCAAGATAGATGAGACGGGCTACAATGAGGAAGAGCGCAAGATGATCTACGAGTCGCGCAAGATCCTACATGACCCGACGCTCAAGATCACGGCTACCTGCGTGCGCGTGCCGGTGGTGCGCGCCCACTCCGAGAGCGTCAATATCGAATTCGCGCCGGGCCAGCGGCCCTCGCTGGCGGCAGTTCGCGAGGCGCTAAGCACGTTCCCCGGCGTCGCTATTGTGGACGACCGCGAGGCCAACCACTTCCCGATGCCTCTAGAGGCCAGCGGGCGCGACGAGGTGCTGGTGGGCCGCCTGCGCTACGACCTCTCCAACGATGACGCCCTCGATCTGTTCGTCTCCGGCGACCAGATCCTCAAAGGCGCCGCCCTCAACGCCATTCAGATCGCCGAGAAGTGGATGCACCTCGTCACGGTTTAACTTTTAGACAGGATTAACGGGATTAACCGGATTGCTACAAATCAGCACAAGCTCTGCTTCTCCCTCTAGCTCTAATCCAGTAAATCCTGTTTATCCTGTCTAAATAAGTTTTAGGAGGAAGGGTGCGATGGGCAAGGCTATTTTTGGACAGGTGTTGACGGCGATGGTGACGCCGTTCGACGCCCAGGGCCAGATCAACGAGCCGGCGACCGTGCGCCTGGTTAACCACCTGCTGGACAACGGCTCCGACGGTCTCGTGGTCTGCGGCACCACCGGCGAATCCCCGACCCTGACGCACGAGGAGAAGCTGCGCCTGTTCCGCTTGGTCACGGAGACGGCGGGCGGGCGAGCTAAAATCATCGCCGGAACCAGCAACTACGACACGGCCAGCAGCATCACGATCACCCAGGAAGCGGCGGAGATCGGCGTGGATGGGGCGCTGCTGGTAGTCCCTCCCTACAATAAGCCCTCGCAGGAGGGCCTGTATCAGCACTTCCGCGCCATCGCCGAAAGCGTGCCGAATCTGCCCTGTATGCTCTACAACGTGCCCCCGCGCACCGCGCAGAACATGGACGCGGCGACCACCTTGCGCCTGGCCCGCGACGTGCCCAACATCGTCGCCATCAAGGAGGCGTCCGGGAATCTGATGCAGGCGGCGGAGATCATAGCCAGCGCGCCGGGGGATTTTGCGGTCTATAGCGGCGAGGACGGCCTGACCCTGCCCCTGCTCGCCATCGGCGGAGTCGGCGTGGTCAGCGTGACCGCACACCTGGTCGGCAAGGACATGAAGGCGATGCATACGGCTTTCTTTGCCGGACGCACGGGCGAGGCGGCCTGCCTGAACGCGAAAATGCTGCCGATTGTCCGCGCCTGCTTCCAGCCCACGACCCCCAGCCCCGTGCCCGTGAAGGCCGGCCTGAATATGCTGGGCCTGGATGTCGGCGGCGTGCGCCTGCCCCTGGTCGAAGCCAACGATAAGGAGCGCAGCATCCTGCGCACCGCTCTGGCCGACTACGGTTTAATCTAAACCACCCGCTGCGCTAGAAAAACCTTTCAACAGGATGAACAGGATTTTACAGGATTAAACAGGATTTCTAAAACCTACCCAATCTCTGCTTCTGTCTCTATGACCCATACAAGCCCTATATTTCTGTCTTTGTCTTCATCCTGTAAATCCTGTCTAATCCTGTTCATCCTGTTGAGGTTGTTGCTTTTGTTTTAGGGGTTGTCACTTGAGTGATGTAGAGAACAGCACGAACGGCAAGCTGCATATCATTTCGCTGGGAGGCAGCGGCGAGGTCGGCAAGAATATGCTCGCCTTCCACTACGAGGACACGATTCTCGTCGTGGATTGCGGCGTGATGTTTCCCAACGAGGAGCAGCCGGGCGTCGATCTCATTATTCCGGATATTACCTACCTGCTGGAACGCCGCGAACAGGTCAAGGCCATCTGCCTGACGCACGGCCATGAGGACCATATCGGCGCGCTGCCCTACGTCCTCAAGCAACTGCCCGTCCCCATCTACGGTACGCGCCTGACGCTGGGCATGGTGCGCGCCAAACTGGCCGAGCACGGGCTGGCGGGCAGCACCGAGTTTGTGGAGTACCCGGCAGAGGGAGCCGTCGCGTTTGGGCCGCTCTCGGTGGAGGCCATTCACGTTACCCACTCCATACCTGACGCCGCTAGCCTCGCCATTCGCTCCCCGGTCGGCACGGTCGTCCATACCAGCGACTTCAAGATCGATCAGACCCCGATTGATAACCGCCTCTTCGATACGTCCCGCTTCGCGCAGCTGGGCGATGAGGGCGTCCGCCTGCTGATCTCGGACAGCGTCAACGTCGAGCGGAAGGGCTGGTGCCCTTCGGAGCGGTCGCTGGTGCCCGTCTTTGATCGTTTCATGCGCGAGAGCATGGGCCGCGTGATCGTAGCGACGTTCGGCTCCAACCTGCATCGCGTCCAGACGGTCTTCGACGTGGCCGCCCGCTACGGGCGCAAAGTGGCGGTCTTTGGGCGCAGTATGGTCCAGAACATTGATACGGCCCGCTCGCTTGGCTATCTGCGCATCAGCGACGCGCAGCGCGTCCGCGTCGAGGACATCGGCGAATACCATCCCGTCGAGATCGTCATCCTGACCACGGGCAGCCAGGGTGAGCCGCTGGCGGGCCTGACCCGCATGAGCCGTGACGAGACGGCCAAAGTCCAGATCGAGCCGAGCGATACGGTCATTCTCTCCTCGACGCCCATTCCCGGCAACGAGGACATGATCTGGCGCGTCGTCAACCGCATCTTCCGGCTGGGCGCTAACGTCGTCTATGACCTGATCCAGAACGTCCACGTCTCCGGCCATGCCTACCAGGAAGAGCTCAAGATGATGATCAACCTGACCCGGCCTGAGTACGTAGCCCCCTATCACGGGGAGCCGCGCCACTACCACGCCTACACGCAGATGGCGCTGGATATGGGCTTTGCGCCGGACGGCATCCTGACGTTTGAGGTCGGGCAGATGCTGGAGATGGATGCGGAGGGCGTCCGCCGCGCGGCGATGACGGTGCCGCACGGCAGCGTGCTGGTGGACGGCATCAGCGCGGGCGGCGTGAGCGACGTGGTGCTGCGCGACCGGCGGCATCTGGCCCAGGATGGCACCGTGATCGTCACGGTCAGCATGGATCGCAGCACGGGCGAAGTCCTGGCCGGGCCGGACCTGCTCTCGCGCGGCTTCCTGCACCCGGAGGACAGCAGCGAGCTTTTCGAGGGCGCGGCGGAGCGCGTCACCCAGGCGCTGGAGGAGCTTAACTATACGGAAGGCTCGGATTTGGACACCGTGCGCGTCACCGTCCACGATACGGTCGCGCGCTACCTGCGCAAGCGCACCAACCGCCGTCCGGTCGTCGTCCCGGTCATCATGGAGATTTAGAGGCCACTTGAAGATATGACGCATTTGGAGACAAGAACATATATAACCGCCTACCTGGATAATGTCAAAGATTTGCTCAATAAGGTGGACATGGCACAGCTGGAGCGAATGGTGGAGGCGCTGCTGGCGGCCTGGCGGGACGGCAAGCGCGTTCTGCTCATGGGCAATGGCGGCAGCAGCAGCAGCGTCAGCCATATTGTTAATGATTTGCAGAAAAACATCTACCTGGAGGCGGGCAGACCGTTGCGGACGCTCTGCCTGTCGGACTGCACGCCGCTGATGATGGCCTGGGCCAACGATACGGCTTGGGAGAACATCTTTGCGCCGCAGGTGGAGTGCTGGACGGAGCCGGGCGACGTGGTCATTGGCGTCAGCGGCAGCGGCAACTCCATGAACGTCATCAACGGCATCGCAGCCGCCAACAGAGCCGGAGCGACGACCTTCGGCCTGGCAGGATTCCAGGGCGGCAAGCTCAAGGACACAACCCAATGCTGCCTGGTCGTGCCGAGCGAGAACATGCAGCGCATCGAGGATGTCCACATGATCCTGCTGCACGTCCTCTTCTCGACGGTGCTGGAGCGCGCTAAAGCGGAGGCCGGGCGTGCGTGAGGCGGGTTCGGAGCGCCGCGCCGTGTTTCTTGACCGAGACGGCGTGCTGACCGTGGAGGGGGGAGCGTATGTCACGCGCCCGGACGCCCTCCATCTGCTGCCAGGCGCCGCCGAGGCCGTAGCCCGCCTGACGGCGGCGGGATGGCCGGTCATCGTAATCACCAACCAGGCGGGCGTCGGGCGCGGATATCTCTCGCTGGAAGAGTTAGAAGCGGTCCATGCCCGCCTGCGCGCCGAGATAGAGACGGCGGGCGGACGGCTCACGGCCATCTACGCCTGCCCGCACTGCCCGGAAGAAGGCTGTGATTGCCGCAAGCCCAGGCCGGGCCTGCTGCGCCAGGCCGCCGCCGATCTCGGTCTGGATCTCTGCGCAAGTTACATGGTCGGCGACAGCCCGCGCGATATTGCCGCCGGGCACGCCGTCGGCTGCCGTACCATCCTCGTGCTTACCGGCCACACGCGCCAGTACGACCCGGCCACCTTTCCCCCACCCCACCCGGATTTTGTCTTTGCCGATCTGGCCGCCGCGGCGGATTGGCTTTGCCGGCAAAGCCAGGAGTAGCCAAAGGACAAAGTTATTCCGTTTTGAGGCCGCGATGCCTGAGGCCGCCACGCTGACCCCGCCTGGTAGCCAAAGGACAAAGTTATTCCGTTTTGGCCCCTACCCCTTCCCACTGCCAGGGTCGGCAAGGTTACGGCCCTTGCAGTCCATTGTAGGGCCGATCCTGGCAGTGGTGCGAGCGTGCGCAGCACCGACCCTGGCAGTGGGGGCCGGGGGGTTAGGTTATACGGGAGAGAGGGGGACAGGGGGTGAGGGCCGCAAATGATCTGGCCAAAGGAGAGCCGCCGGAGGGTATGTTCCCAGGGAGAGGGAACCTCCGGCGGCTCTGTCGGCGACGCGGGGGCGTCCGACGCTACGAAATGTAGGGCTTGTCTCAGGCGGCCTGGGCGGCCATCGCCTGCAAGCGCGCGATCCGCTCGGCGGTCGGAGGGTGCGACCGGAACAGATTCATCAGCCCCTCCATGCGGAACGGATTGACGATATACAGGTGCGCGAAGCTGGGATTGACCGGCAAAGGCCGCGTCTGGGCATAGGCTTCGATCTTTTGCAGGGCGCTGGCCAAGGCCAATGGCTTCCCGCTGAGCCGCGCGCCGGAGGCATCCGCCTCAAACTCGCGAGAGCGCGAGATCGCCATCTGGATGATCAGCGCGGCAATCGGCGCCAGAATAATCGCCAGCAGCCAGGCAATCGGGTTATAGCCGCCCTCGCGGTCGTCCCTGCCTCCATAGCCGCCCAGCAGCATCCCCCACCGCGCGATCTGAACCAGGAAGCCAACCGCGCCCGCAATCGTGGCCGCCACGGTGCTGATCAGCACGTCGCGGTTGCGCACATGCGATAGTTCATGCCCCAGGACGCCCTCCAACTCCGCAGGCGTCAGCAGATCCACAATGCTCTGGGTCACGGCGACGGCGGCATGTTCCGGGTCGCGCCCGGTGGCAAAGGCGTTGGGCTGGTCGCCAGGGACGACATAGATGCGCGGCATCGGCATGCCCGCCCGCGCCGTCAACCGCTCCACTATCCGGAAGAGCTCCGGCGCATCGGAAGGCTGCAACTCCTGCGCGCCCTGCGCCATGAGCACGATCTTATCGCTGAACCAATAACTGGCGAAGTTCATGATCATCGCCAGAATGAAGGCGGTTACCATACCGCTGCGACCGCCGATGACTCCGCCGACGGCGACAAACAGGCCGGTCAGCCCAGCCAGCAACATCGCGGTTTTGAATGTATTCATGGATTAAAATCCTTAAGGTATCCTCTCGCTAATCCTCACTGTACAATACGAATGCCCGGATACCCGTGTTCCGTAAACTCATCCCCAGGGAAGCGGCCTCAGGAGCGCGGCGTGCTCATCACCAACAGAGGCGCAAAAGGCGCTTGCAGCGGTTGCGGTACTCACATCAACCTCAGGAAGGCTGTGCGCCTATCAGCAGGGCGACCTCGACCGGCTTGCCCTCGCCTCCCTCTTCCGCCAGCGTGACTAGCTGCATCTCCAGCGCGATCCGCCAGCCGGATTTCTCCAGGTGTGCGGCAAACTCCATCGCCTGCGGGCGTACCGGGTCGGAAAGGATCAGCTGTCCACCCGGAGCCAGACTTCGCCGGAAGATCGACTCCAGGTAGAAATGCATGGCGCGCTCATAGAGGATGTCTGCGCCGAGGAGAATGTCATAACGCTCTGCATGCGCCCAGGTGCGCCAATCGGCCAGGAAGAAGGTCAGGCCGCTCACTCCGTTCTGATAGGCGTTGACCTGCGCCAACGCCAGTGCGCCCTGCTGATGGTCGGTCTGGCAGACCTGCGCTCCCAACGCCTGCGCGACCATACCCGGCAGCCCGACGCCTGCGCCCAGCTCCAGCACCCGCTTCCCTGCCACCAGCCCCGGATGGGCCGCCAGGAATCGCGCCAGCCCCACCGCCGACTCCCAGAGCAGGAAGCCATACGGAAAATGCTCAAGCTGCTCGGCGGCATCCAGCAGGGCATCCTGGTTCTGAACCGCCGTCACACGCCAGTTTCGCCCGCCAATGGGTATCTCCACCGTCACCAGCGGCAGCCGCTGCGCCCAGTAGGCGCGCATACGCTCCATCTTCTGAGCGTATGTATCCAACTCCATCATGCCAACCCCCGGCCCCTTCCCTAATGCGCTCACTGCGTTCGCAGGGTCGTCAGGCGGAGGGGTGTCGCAAGGCGGAGGCCCGAACCATTGTAGGGCCGACCCTGGCAGTGGGGGTGACCCAACTTGGGATGGTTGCTGTCCTCACCTTCCAACTGACCTCACCCCCGTCCCCTCTCCTTCTCAAGGAGAGAGGAGAAGCCCTCACCCCCTTCCCCCTCTCCCACGCTGCGGGAGAGGGGAGAGGAGAAGCCGGGTGTCTTCTCTGCCCACGTAGGTGGGCAGCGAGCCGCAGGCCCCACAGCGGCAGGGTTTAGCCTGCCGGAAGGGAGTTAGGTTAAGAGGAGCCAGGTTTTGTCAGGCATTCTCAGCCTGCGCCGAAGGCAGCGGGAACGTGATGGTCACGCACGCTCCGGTACCGTCCTCGCGGTTCGCGTAAAGCGTCTGCCCACCTAGATCGCCGCGCGCCAGCGCCTCTACCAGGCCCAAACCTACATTAGCCTGCTCATCCGCTTGAAATTCGGTGGGAAAACCAGGTCCGGCATCGCAGACACGCAGCACGCCCGTGCCCGCCTGGACGGCAAAGGACACTTCGATGTCGCCCTGATTGCTGTGTTTGAGCGCGTTGGAGACGAGCTCGTTGAGGATGAGCGCCAGAGCCGACGCCTGCCGCGCCGAAAGACGGACGGGCTGCACCTCATAGCGGATGCGCCGCTCCCCGGTCGTCTGTTCCAACAGAGCCACCATCTGCTCCATCCAGGCCCGACTCGATACGGACTCCGCCTGCGCGTACTCCTGGCTCTCCCGGCTGAGAAGATCATGCAGGGCCGCCAGCGCGCGGATATAGCTGGCGATGTGTCGTAAATCCTCGGCGCTCACCGTCTCCGATTGATCCAGCAGCCGTATATCTATCAGTGCCGCAACCTGATGCAGACTATTCTTAGCCCGATGGTACGTTTCAGTCATCGCACGCTGCAAGCGCTCGTTCAGTTGCAGGATCTGGTGCTCTTGCTGTTTGCGCTCGGTGATGTCGCGGTTGATCTCCAATATGGAACCGGGGTCGCCCTGCTCATCCCGCTGCAACGCCCACCGACTGCTGACGACCACCTGCGTGCCATCCCTGCGCGTGTAAGTCAGCTCTCCTTCCCACTGTCCGGTCGCAAACAGCGCCTCCAGGACGGCCTCAAAGGTCGAAGGGAACCGGGTATGCAGGCGTTCGCGTGCGACCTGACCGACCATCTCTCCCGCCGACCAGCCATACAGCCGCTCGGCGCCTGCGTTCCAGAAGGTCACCCGGTTGTCTAGATCGCATACGAGGATGGCGTCATGAGCCAAGTTCAGGAGGGCATTCTGTTGGCGAACAATCCGCTCCGCGTGGTGCCTTTGGGTGAAGTCGCGCAGGATTTTGGCAAAGCCGTATAACTGCCCGGACTCATCGCGCAGAGCCGTCAGAATGCCGCTGGCCCAGAAGCGCGAGCCGTCTTTCCGCAGGTGCCAGCGTTCGTCCTCGGCACGTCCCGTCTGGATGGCCTGACGTATCTCCCGCTCGGGCACTCCGGCCTGCCGGTCTTCGGGGGTAAACAGCAGGGAACCGGGCTGTCCGATGGCCTCCTCCTCAGAATACCCGACAATACGCTCGGCTCCGACGTTCCAACTGATGATGCGATTCTCTACACCGAGCGTGAAGATGGCATAGTCGGTGACATTCTCCTCGATCAGGCGCAGGCGCGTTTCCGTGTCGAGCAGTGAATGGGAATCGGGCGCGGAAGGGAAAGCAGCGGGGCGATTTTCTGAAGAAGAGTCGCTCAAAACACCTCTCCTACGGCGAAGGTATACCTACAACAAAGTTGAGGCAAAGGTTGTGGGCATTAGGCTCCTGAGTAGCCCTGCGGCCCAAGAGCACAGAAGCTGCCTCCCGATAAACTACGGACGAGAGCGCAGGCCGGCTTAGAGCCTGCCGACGGGCTCGGGCGGTGTGGCGGCACGCGATCTGTTGCCTTTGAGCGCGCCCCGCTCCTCCGGAGCAGGCGTCAGGCGAAACACCCCGATCTCGGCGGGGCAGTTATAGCGAAGGGGACGGCCGGTAACGCCCATGCCGCGATTGACATAGAGGCGTGCCCGTCCGTTCTTGTACCACCCGGCGACCTGCGGGCAGCGCAGATGCAGCCAGCAGACCATCTTCGGCGTCGGGAAGGGTAGCGCGATCTGACCGCCGTGCGTGTGCCCGGAAAGGACGAAAACGTCCCGGTGCCCTACTTTCTCAATCAGCCGGGGGTTATGTGAGAGGACGATGCCCGTCACGTCGTCCGGGATGCCGGCGAGCGTCCCGGCGATGTCCGGCTGGCCCTCGTAGAGGTCGTCCACGCCCGCCAGCCACAGCCCCGGCTCCACGCACAGGGCCTCGTTGTTGAGGACACGCACGCCGCCCTGTTCCAAAACGCGGCGCGAGCCAACGATGCCGCGCCGATGGTCGTGGTTGCCAAACGAACCGTAGACGCCCCGCCGCGCCCGGAATCGCCGCAGTATTCCCGGCATAGGATAGTTCGGCTCACGGGAGTGGTCGTCAATGTAGTCGCCGGTAAGGACGATAAAATCCGGCTGCAGGGCATTGACGCGGGCAATCGCCTCCTCATAGACTGGCTCCAGATTGCTAAATCCGGCGTGCAGGTCGCTCATATGAACCAGCGTGGCCCCGCACAGCGCCTCCGGCAGGCCGCACAGCGGCACGTCCTGGGCCGTGATCTCAAGCATATAGGGCCGGGAACGCCCGATGTCAATCGGGATGCGGGTACTCTTCACGTCGGCAAAACTCCCTATCGCAAAACGGCGACCGTGCCACAAACGGCGTCCCCTGCAGGCGCGGCTGTCCGTATTTAGCTGCTTATGCGCGTGGCGATCAGGCGGTGGCCTGCGCCTCGCCATGGCGTATCCGCTCCAGCATCTGCGCCGCCGCCTCGATGGTACGCCGGACCAGCGCGCGGGCAAACGGCACGTCGGCCACCGGCTTATTATCGGCCAGCGCCAGCGCGTGATAGAGCGCAATGCGGGCCGCCTCCATCTTATCCCGCCGCCGCAGAATATCGGCAGATTCTTCCAGGCGATGCGTGTAGCGTTCCCGCGCCTCCGGGGTAAGCAGCTTGTTCACCGCCTCCGTCACGATGCGCTCCCGCCGCTCCGCTTTGGCCGATTCGGGCACGGCAAGCACGCTGGCCTCGCTCTTTTCCCAGGCGTCGAGCCATTCGTAGACGTCACGCGCCGCCAGAAACCACGGCTCAAACCAGGGCAGGGCGAAGAAGGCGGCCGGATCATGCGGAACAGAGGGATCGGCGCGCACCTCCTCCGGGTTAAGCGCCGCAAAGACCGGCGGCGTCTCGTAGCTGCCGCGCGGCTCCCCGACACGCTCCATCCACTCCAGAAAACCGGGCGGAGACAACTGCCCCAGGCGCAGGTTGAGCAGGCGGGCCTCATGCAGCAGCCAGCGTCCGTAATCGCCTTCGATCTCGGCAAAGGCCAGCCCGTTTTCCAACTGCTGCTCGAACCTGTCCACGCGCTCGGCGACCTCGCGGCGCGACATCCGCCGGGCGCTGAAGTCCTTCGTGCCCTCCTCATCGTTGATCAACGTTTGCAGCAGCGTCGGCCAGCCGCCGTCCGGGTCGGGCACAACACAAAAGACCAGCCGGTTCCCGGCGCCGTCGTAAGCGCTGGCGTAGGCACGCAGGGTGTCCGATGGCGTTGGCTCCGCAGTTTTAGGAGCAGGCGCCCGCTCCGGCGGCCTGACGCCCGCCAGGCTGAGCCGGTAGAGCGCACGCCGTGCCACCTTGCGCGTCTCCTTATCGGGCGCGCTCTCGGCCAGTTCCTGAAGCTGGGAGGCGGCCTCCGGCGTCGCCTCGGCCAGCAGCGCGGCAACGTCCTTCTGAGTACGATTCTCCACGCGACAAACCTTCCTTCACTGTATGCCAAAATTAGGCGAATGCGGACCTCAGAAACTTAGCCCCCAAAAACCCTACTGTACATCAAAATTCGGCGGGGTCTGCGTCTGATCCATGCGCGCTTTGGCCGCGTCGCGCTCCGGCGTGCCGGGAGCCATGCTGATGGCCTGCTGCCACTTCTCCCGCGCCCCATCCTTATCGCCCTGCTGCGCCAACTCATCCCCCTCTTGAATAAGACGGCGCGCTTCGGCGCGGCGTTCCTCAACAAATTGCCGGGCATCCGTGCCGGAGGCCGCCTCCTCGGAAGGCGAGATGGTTTTGAGCGCAGAGGGCGTCTCCACGGAACCGCCCCCGCTTTGGGCCGCGGCACGCTCGGCTCCGGCGCCCGCCGTATCGCCCAGCCGATCCAGGATGTTTGCCAGCCCGTTATGCGCAGTCGCGTTATCCGGGTCTACGTCGAGGGCCTTGCGGTAATTATCACGGGCCGCCTGCAGATCGCCCCTGGATTCCGCTGCGTGCGCCAATTGGACGTAAGCGGCGGCCAGGTTATAGATTATCTTCCCCCGCTCAGCCGAGTTCGTATTGACGGCCAGGGCCTTTGAGAACAGATCGGCTGCCGTTGCATAGTCCTGCGCGTTATAGGCGGTCACGCCCTGGTTGACCAGAGCGACGACGCTCTGCGCGCTCACGGTGCGCCGATACTGGTCGTAACTGTGGAGAAAGGCGATGACGCCCGCCGAGATGCCGCCTCCCAGCACCGCCGAGAGCAGGATCGTCACCAGGAACGCACGCGCTCCCGGCGAGAGCGTAAAAGCTGGCGCAGCAGGGCGGCTCGGATAGGCCGGCGTGCCGAACGGATAGGTCCCGCCGGCTCCGGCAACGGGCGCCGATGGGGCCGGCTGCGGCAGCGACGGCGCGGCATTGGCGCTGCCGGGAGCGCCGGCGTTGTTCCAGTTCCAGGGCAGCGGATCGCCGACAGGGGCCGCAGCGGGCATCGCGGAGGGTGCCGGCGCAGCAATATATCCGCCCGGCGGCACGTTCCCGTAATTGGCGCTCTGCCCGCTCCTGCCGCCGCTATAGCCGCCCGGCACCCAGGAGGGCGGCGGAACAGGCAGCTGAGCGCCTGTGCTATGGTAGCCGTAGCCCATGCCGGTACGGCTCATCGTCTGCATACCGGGAGGCAACGCTGGCATCTGCTCGGCCTGCTGAAGCTCGCGCTTCATCTGCTCGGCGGAGACGTGGCGCTCCCGGGGGTCTTTGGCGAGCGCGCGCAGGATCACCTGTTCGATGGCGGGCGGAACGCCCATCATCGGCGCGGGCGGAGCGTGCATGATGGCGTAAGTGATGCTGACGACGCTGTCGCCTCCGAAGGGCTTGCGCCCGGTCAACATCTCGTAGAGGACAACGGCCAGCGAGAACAGATCGGAGCGGTAGTCAATGTCGCGCCCGATGATCTGCTCCGGCGACATATAGCTGGGCGTGCCGAAAACCTGCCCGTCGCCGGTGAGCGCGGGCTCTTCGGTCAGGCGGGCGATGCCGAAATCGGTCAGCTTAATCTGTCCGCCCGGCAGGATGTGGATGTTGTCGGGCTTGATGTCGCGGTGAATGACGCGGTTGGCGTGGGCATAGGCGAGGGCGTCGAGGACCTGATAGGCGATGGTGAGCGCGTCTTTGAGCGGCAGCGCGCCCTGCACTTGCATCCTGTCCCGGAGGGTCTGGCCCTCCAGATACTCCATTGCGATAAAGTGCCGACCGTTCTCCTCGCCAAAATCGAAGACGGCCACGATGTTGGGGTGGCTGAGACGCCCGGCGGCGCGGGCCTCGCGGACAAAGCGCTCGATGCGCTCGCGGCGTGCCTGGCCGGTCAAGCTGGGTGGAATATTCAGTTCCTTCAGCGCGATGCGACGGCCCAGCGTACTGTCCACCGCCTCATAGACGATATCGTTGCTGCGCGCGATCTCCCGCACGATCCGATATTTGCCTTTGATTAAATCCACCAAGCGTTTCTCTCCGCCAGGCGCCGGGCCAGTTGCGCCGCATTGCCGCCCTGGAACGCACACACAGTTATATTATACGTCTAATTAGGTTGCGAATACAGCGTATCCTGCTCCAGGTCTACAGGATGACTTCCTCCCTGCTTTCCTGCCGTGCTTCGAGCCATGCTGCCATGCCTGCCGCGCCCTGTCCAGCACCGGGGGCCTGGACAGGTCACCAATCAGCAGACCAATATACATGTTTTTTGGAACTTTTTCCCATTTTTCCCGTCTTCGTTACGGAACGGGCAGGGGCTAATACGTCTCAGCAGGGACGCAAGCGAGACGACAGTAATAAAAGGTATATGCTTGGTGGTTAGTAAGGTTATTATCGCAAGCTACCATCAAGGCGACGACGCCCTTTCTCCTGTCCCCTCACTATACAAAGGGCGCCACCTTTATTGAACCAGGTGCGACCACCGTATACCTAAGTTGAATATCAGATTAGAGCACAATGGTTTGCCGGTCGTATTATGTAAGCTTGGCGATCTCTGAGCAGACGTGGCAGCTCTCTTGCACGCTTATATCGAGACCAAGGTAAGAAAGGAAGGAAGGTAAGAAACATGGATCGTTCGTTCTTCTCAGGCCCCGCTCCCAGAGGGGCCTATCGCTTTGCGAGATTACAGGCTGCCGCGCTGCTGCTCATGCTGACCCTGTTACTGGCATGGGGAGCACCGAACGCGCAGGCTGCCCCCAAGCCAACGAGCATCAACGTCGTCCCGACGATCACCAGTATTCAGATCGTTAACGGCCAGCTCGTAGCGAGCGGCACCGCGACCGCCGTCATCCACGGGAAGACCTACACAGCAGCGTTCCAAAATGTCCCTGTTAATATCAGCCTGGCAGCGGACCAGTCCGCTGCGGCCGCGGCCGGCTGTCCCATCCTGGACCTGAGGCTCGGGCCTATCTTCCTGGATCTGCTCGGATTGGAGGTGCAGACCAGCCCCATCTGTCTTACGATCACCGCCTACCACAATGGCGGATTGTTGGGGGACCTGCTCTGTGATGTCGCCAACCTGCTGAATGGGGGCCTCACGCTGAGCCAGGTCCTGGCGGGCCAGGGCACGGCCACCCTGCCTGGGCTGACCTCTTCCCAGATTAGCTCGTTGCTGTCCGGTTTAACCGATCTCTTCAACGCAGCCCTTCCGCAGCTCTTGCAGGCGGTACTGCAATCAATTCAGATAGTGGATCAGGGCCACACCTGCTCTATTTTGCACCTGGCGCTTGGGCCTATTGATCTCACGCTGCTAGGTCTAAACGTTCACCTGGATAACTGTTCGAATGGACCCGTCACCGTGGACATCACCGCCGTTACCGGACAGGGCAACTTGTTAGGGAACCTGCTTTGCCAGTTGGTTGACGGCAATCAATTGAGCCTGGGCTCGACCTTGCAGCAAATTCTCAACCAACTGGTGGCGTTGCTCACCGGCTAAACCCGGTTCACTGCTGACTCTGGCAGTCTGACCATTCTAGGTAAGAACAACGTGGGCCGCCTGCCCTTTCAGCAGGCGGCCCATTTTGATGCGATCCGCGGCGTCCTAGAGCGTGCACGGTATCTGCTGGCAGCCCACACCACCAGAGGGTGTATGCCCTTTTTTGCCTGCTTCGAGAGAGGACTTGGAGGCTGATGACCGCTTGGTGCTCGCTAAAAAGCGAGCACCAAGCCTCTAATGAGCGGCTGGCCTATCTCCTCAAGAGGACCCAAGTGCATCCCACGCTCTAAAGAGCCGGACGCAGCCAGAGGCCGTACCCCTTCTTAGTGCATCGCCGGAGGATTGGGCACGATCTCGGCGATAGGAGCGGGCGCCGGCGCACGGCGCGGCTTTTTGGCAGCCGCCGCCTTCTCCCGCTTTTGCTCCTCACTGACCGCAGCCGCCTGCGCTTTCGGCTCCAGCGCCAGTTCCAGCACGCGATCAATGTCGTCTACGAACTCGAAACGCATCTCCTTGCGGACCTCCTCCGGCAGATCCTCGAGCACGTCCTTGCGGTTGCGCTCCGGCAGGATCACCATCTGGATGCCGGCGCGGCGCGCCCCCAGCACCTTCTCCTTGATGCCGCCCACCGGCAATACCTTGCCGGAAAGCGTCACCTCGCCGGTCATCGCCAGCAGCGGCCGGACCTTGCGCCCGCTGAAGAGCGAGGCCAGCGCGGTCGTCATCGTTACGCCCGCCGACGGCCCATCCTTGGGAATGGCCCCCGCCGGGACGTGGATATGGATGTCGTGCTTCTCGTAGAAGTCTGCCGGAGCGCCAAACTCCCCGGCGTGCGCCCGCACATAGGAGAGCGCCGCCTGCGCCGACTCGCGCATCACCTCGCCCAACTGGCCGGTCAGCGTCAGCGCGGAAGGCCGGTTGCCCGGCGTGGGCATGGCCGTCGCTTCAACGAAGACGATATCGCCGCCCATCGGCGTCCAGACCAGGCCGGTCGCCACGCCGGGCCGCTCTACCCGGTTCATTGCCTCCTCGCTCTCAAAGCGCGGCGCTCCCAGATACTCGGTCACGACCTCCGGCGTCACCTCCAGCGTGGTCAGCTTCCCCTCGGCGAAGGCGCGCGTCGCCTTGCGGCAGACCGCCGCGATCTCGCGCTCCAGATTGCGAACGCCTGCCTCCCGTGTATAGCCCCGCACCAGATGGCGCACCGAATCCGGCGTAAAGGTGATTCGGCCGGTGATGCCGTGCTCTTCGGCCTGCTTCGGGATCAGATGCCGCTCGGCGATGGCAACCTTCTCCTCCTCCGTGTAGCCCGCGATCTCGATGATCTCCATGCGGTCGCGCAGCGGCGGCAGGATGGTATCGAGCACGTTGGCCGTCGTGATAAACAGCACCTTGCTCAGGTCGAACGGCACATCCAGGTAGTGGTCGCGGAACGACGTGTTCTGCTCCGGGTCAAGCACTTCCAGCAGCGCGCTGGAGGGGTCGCCCCGAAAGTCGGCCTGCACCTTATCAATCTCGTCCATCATGAAGACGGGGTTGTTGGTCTCGACACGACGGATGCCCTGGATGATCTGGCCCGGCAGGGCGCCGATATAGGTGCGGCGGTGGCCGCGTATTTCGGCCTCGTCGCGCACGCCGCCCAGCGAGATGCGCACGAACTTGCGCCCCATCGCCTTGGCGATAGACCGGCCCAGCGAGGTTTTGCCCACACCCGGAGGACCGACGAAGCAGAGGATCGGCTGGCGGGTCGTGCCGTCCTGCTTAAATTTGCGGACGGACAGGTACTCCAGGATGCGGTCTTTGACCTTCTCCAGGCCGTAGTGGTCCGCGTCCAGCACCTCTTTGACCGCGGGAATATCCAGATTATCCTCGGTATGGACCTGCCAGGGCATGCTGACCATCCAGTCGAGGTAGGTGCGCGCCACGTTGTACTCCGGCGCCGCCGGATTCATGCGGGTAAGGCGATCGAGCTCGCGCTCGGCCTCGCGCCGCGCCTCTTCCGGCATGCCTGCGCTGGCGATCTTTTCGCGCAGCTCTTCGAGCTCCTGGGTGCGCTCATCGCCCTCGCCCAGCTCCTTCTGGATCTGGCGCATCTGCTCGCGCAGGTAGTACTCGCGCTGCGTCTTGCCAAGCTCCTGGGCCACCTCGGACTGAAGGCGGCTGCCCAACTCCAGCACCTGCACCTCGCGCCCCAGCAGCTCCATCAGCCGCATCATGCGCGGCTTGAGATCGATTGTCTCCAGGATCTCCTGCCGCTCCTGGAAGCTCAGGCGCGGCATCTGCTGGGCGATGAGATCCGTCAGGATGTGCGGGTCCTGGACATTGTTGGGCAGGGCCGCCATCTCGTCAGGCAGATCGGGCGAAAGCTGGACGATCTTGACAAACATGGAGCCGATGTTGCGCTGGAGCGCCTCGATCTCCATCTTCTGGTCTTCGGGGATCGGCTTTTCTTCGATGGGCCGGACGCGCACGCGCAGATAAGGCGTGGTCTGAACCGCCTCCACGATCTCCATGCGCTGGAGGCCCTGCACAATCAGTCGGATCCCATCGGGCACCTGGGCCATCGTGCGGATCGCCACCACGGTACCGATCCGGTATACGTCATCGAGCGTGGGGTTCTCGATGCTCGGGTCTTTCATGCAGGTCACAGCGATCAGCCGGTCGCCGCTGACGACGGTATCGTTGACTAGCTTGATCGAGTTCTCACGCCCCACTCCCAGCGGCGTGACGAGCACCGGGAAAATCACCACCTCTCGCAGCGGCAGCAGATTCAACACCTCCGGGATGCTCAGCTTGTTTTCCCCCGGGCTTTCCGGCTGCACGCCGTTGCCCTTGAGGCCATCCGCTTGCTCTAATATGTCAGAAAGGTTCTTTTTTCCCATGATAAATACTCTCGATTCGTTTTGGTTACTGACGGTGCCGGGGGCAACAAGGGCGCAGAATCTGCCTCTCGGCAAACTACGACTTTAAGCGCAGGCCGGCTTAAGATCCATTTAGCCGCTCGACACCTGAATGGACCGAATTTCCGGCGTCGTTTTCTCCTGTTTGGGCAGAGAAATGACGAGAAAACCATCCCGATAGTTCGCCGTAATCCGATCCCGGTCAAAATAAAACTCGCCGGGCAAGGAGATATGCCGCTCGAAAGGCCCGAAGTAGATCTCTAACTGGTAGCACCGAACGCGTTCGCGCCGCTCGTCCTGGGCCTCGGCGCGCTCGCCGGAAATGGTGAGGGTACGGTTATCGGCGGAGAGGATCACGTTGATCTTCTCCGGCTGCACTCCGGCCAGCTCGATCTTGACGACGAGCGCGCCCGCCGTCTCATACATATCCACCGGCGGATGGAATAGGGCAGCGCGCAGCGCGTCCTCAGTGAACCGCTGTATCTCCTGCTCCAGCTGGCGAAAAAGCTCAAAGTGGCTAAAATCTCGTTTTGCCATGCGTCCTTGTTCCTTCGCGTGATTGATCACCTGGCGCCGTCACTCTGGCTCTGCGCGGCAGTCCGGGCCGGTCGGGGCAGGCGCACGCTAGGCGATGGCCTGTCCGCAAGCGGCGTGCCCGATTTGCTTTTGACGACGGCCTGCTCTCGGCGTGCCCGCACGAGCCCCCGAACGCCCATTCCATCGCCGGGATAGCGCGCCAGAAACTCGTTCCAGGCTGCCTCTGCCTCCTTCCACTGGCGCGCACGCTCGCAGAGCATAGCCAGCTCCTGCCGGCCCCATCGGTTATCGGGAGCCGCCTGCAGGCTTTGCCGCATCCAGGCGATGGCCTGCGCATAGTCCTTCTCGATGGCGTAGAGATCGGAAAGGGCAGAGCAATAGCGGGCGCGGTCTGCCGGCATAAGCTGCATTCCCTCTTTGAGCACGGTAATCGCCTCGGGGAGTCGCTGCATATTCTGATACAGGTAAGAAAGCCCCTCGCGCGCTTCAAAAAAGCCCGGCTCCGCCTCGATAGCCTGCCGGAACTCCTCCCCGGCGCCAGGCCAATCCCCCTCGCGCGTCAGGCGGTTGGCCTCGTCAAAATGCGCCGCTGCACGCACCTGCGGCTCCGCGACGGAAAGCTGGCGGGTCAGATAGGCCGCGCCGACCAGGGCCGTACAGACGCAAACAAAGGTGGTTGTTCGTCGCTTCATGCAAGGTCCTCCGGGCCGCGCCGGCTCCGGCAGCCAGCCATAGCGCAGCCGGGAACAAACACGGGCACTGCTCCAGCGCCCGCGTGCCGACAAGGGAAGCGTGGGAACACAACCACCTGTGCATATTATGCTCAATCTATGTTATAATACCCCTATCAACCGCGCACAGTTCCCGCTTCCGAGTTGCTCTCTATGAGAACTTTTCCTCACCATATGACCGCAATAGCGGCGGCTCTGTTCTCTTTATTTTACTGCTAATAAGGAATTGCAGGGCAGAGCGCCGAACCTCAATAGCAACCCAAGATCCTCGCGCTCGGCCTTCGCAGGAGGGCCGCCATTAACTCCATTCAGTAGATGATGATCAGGCCTGAAAACGAGCACACGGAGAACAAGCGCATGCTGAACGAGTGGAAGGGGCCGTGATCTCCCTGGCCGCCTTCGCCACGGCCCGCGGGGGCGGCAGGAGGTCTGGAACCCGGCCTCCCTGCCGTACGATATGCCGGTCGAGGTCCTGTGCGCGAGGCACCCATCTCGCCCGCGCAACCGTAAGCTGGCGGATGCCCTCTTCCGGGCCGGGCTCATCGAGCAGTGGGGCACGGGCACGATGCGGATACGGGCGGCTTGTGAAGCGCGAGGATTGCCCGAGCCAAAGTTCGAACTAAGGATGGGCTGTATGAGGGTCACGCTGTACTCGGACCCGGAGTCGTGCCATAGAGGGAGGGAACTGCCGGACTAGGGCTCGAACCTAGAACCTGCTGATCCAGAGTCAGCCGCTCTGCCAATTGAGCTATCCGGCAACGTACAAGTATAATACACGGACACGCGGCAAATGTCAATACCTACAATCTCCCTCTTCGCCGTAGATGGGTGTATAATGTGGACAGATCGAACGATGCGGGAGATGCCTAATGGGAAGCATTGCCGACCAGTTGCCCCCGGAGATCGCTCAGCAGATCCACCCCGACCGGCGCAAGAACGAAGCGGCGTACTGGGCCGTCCGGGACCAACTGCTCGATCAATATGGAGGTCAATGGATCGGATTCGCCGATGGCAAGGTGGTTGCGTCGGGCAGCAGTCCCGTGACTATGTTTCACGCCGCCGAGGAGACGGGTCTGCACCCTTTCTTCATCTGCGTTGGAAAAGAGGAACAACCGTGCCGCATCCGTCGTGCTACATTCCCCTATGACGCTAGTTATCCCGGTGAAGCCTTGCCAGTTGATTACAGTTGAATTCCGACACGCCCGCGGATCGCCGGACGTTGTCCTGGATCGAGTAATTCCCGATTCGGGGGCGGATGCGAGCGTCTTGCCCTGGGCGGCCTGTCAACTCCTTCAGTTGACTCCAGCCCCGGGCGTGCAAAGCTTGATAAGTGGTGTTGCTGGCAGTTCGGTGGCAACGCTCGCCTTTCAGGTCTGGGCCTGGCTCGAGGGCCAGGATTACCCGTGCCGGTTGCAGGCAGACTTCGTGGGGAGCGAGCGGATCCTGGGCCGAGACGTTCTGAATCGCTTGGAGATTCTGTTCCGCGGACCGGTCGGTGAGGTTGTCGTCAATCCGTGATGAGGACTGCACGCGCACACTCTTCTATCCGCCTGGTCGCGAAGTCTTCTCGATCTTGGCCCAGGTGTCGCGGAGGGTGACGGTCCGATTGAAAACCGGCTTGTCGGGCGCGGAGTCCGTGTCTACACAGAAATACCCCAATCGCTCGAACTGGTAGCGCGTTCCGGGCGCGGCGGTCGCGATGCTCGGCTCAACGAAGCCGGATACTACGCGCAGCGAGTCTGGATTGAGGTTATCAAGGTAGGTCTGTCCGGGCTCCACGTCGTCCGGGTCGGGCTTCAGGAACAGATGCTCGTAGACTCGGATTTCGGCCCGGACCGCCGTCGGCGCCGCGACCCAATGCAGGGTGGCTTTCACTTTCCGACCGTCCGGCGCATCACCGCCCCGCGTCTGGGGGTCGTAGGTGCAGCGTAGCTCGGTCACAGCGCCGCTTGCGTCCTTCACTACCTCCACGCATTTGATGAAGTAGGCGTTTCGCAGCCGCACCTCACGGCCGGGCGCCAACCGGTAGAACTTGGGCGGCGGGTCCTCCCGGAAGTCGTCGCGCTCGATGTAGAGCTCCCGGGCGAAGGGGACTTTGCGCGTCCCGGCATCCGGGTCTTCCGGGTTATTGATGACGTCCAATTCCTCCGTCTCACCCTCCGGATAGTTGACCAGCACCACCTTCAGCGGGTCCAGCACGGCCATGGCGCGGGGGGAGTGCCGGTTCAAGTCCTCCCGTATACAGTCCTCCAGGATCGCGATATCCACAAAGCTGTCGGTCTTGGCGATCCCGATCCGGCGGCAGAACTCCCGAATAGCCTCAGGCGTGACGCCGCGCCGCCGCAGCCCCGAAAGCGTCGGAAGCCTCGGATCGTCGTAGCCCTGCACATAGCCCCCGTTCACCAGCTCAATGAACCGGCGCTTGCTCAGCACCGTGTAGTACAGGTTCAGCCGGGCGAACTCAATCTGGCGTGGATGATAGATGCCCAGCTCTTCTAGGAACCAGTTGTAGAGCGGGCGGTGGATTTCGTACTCCTGCGAGCAGAGGGAATGGGTGATGCCCTCGATGGAGTCTCCCTGACCGTGCGCCCAGTCATAGGTGGGATAGATGCACCACTTGTTGCCCTGGCGGTGATGCTCGGCGTGGATGATTCGGTACATGATCGGGTCGCGCATGATAATGTTGGGCGAGGCCATGTCGATCTTGGCGCGCAGCGTCCTGGCGCCATCGGGGAACTCGCCGGCACGCATGCGGGCGAAGAGGTCCAGGTTCTCCTCCACGCTCCGGTTCCGGTAGGGACTTTCCGTGCCGGGCGTGGTGAGCGTCCCACGAGTGGCGCTTACCTCCTCCGCCGACAGGTCGCACACGTAGGCTTTGCCCTTGCGGATCAACTCGACCGCCCACGCGTATAACTGCTCGAAGTAGTCCGAGGCGAAATAGAGCCGATCCCCCCAGTCGGCGCCGAGCCAGCGAACGTCCTCGATAATGGCGTCTACGAACTCCTTCTCCTCGCGCAGAGGGTTCGTGTCGTCGAAGCGCAGGTTGAACAGGCCGCCGAAGTCAACGGCGATGCCGTAGTCTATCCACACGGCCTTCGCATGTCCAATGTGGAGGTAAGCGTTTGGCTCCGGAGGGAACCGCGTGTGGACGTGGTCGAACTTCCCGGTACGCAGATCCTCCTTGATCGCTTCGCGGATGTAGTCGGTCTGCATTTCACGCGTTTCCGTCTTTGGTTCCGGCTGCGTCGCGCTTGCTACTGTCTCTTGTGCTTGGCCCATAATCCTCTCGCTTGCTCCCGCCCTCGCTGGCGGCGTTGGCGTCTTCGCGCCGCCGGTGATCCCTGGTACGCCCCGGGTCTGTGGCCCGGTCGTAGGGTGTCAACAGAGATATGCCGCCCATAGATCCGCGTGAGCCCCGGTATTGGTGTTGTTTTCTGCTCCTTCTTATACGTAAAAGCCGCGTTTTCCTGCGCATCTATCGCGTAGTCCCGGGTCCTTCCGTGTTCCGGCATAGACGGGATAGAAGCCGCTGCAATGATGCGTGCGCAGTTGTCACGGCCACTTCTCCCAGAGAGCGCTGGGGATTTCATCCAATTGAAAGATGCTGCAATGGTGCGTGCGCAGTTGTCACGGCTACTTCTGAAAGACTTCCTTCGCGACCATGATGGCGGACATCGCCTTCGGCCACCCGGAATAGAAGGCCAGGTGGGTGATGACCTCGACGAGCTCGGTCTCCGAGAGGCCGTTCTCCCTGGCCTTGTTGAGGTGGAACGGGAGCTGCTCGGTGTTTCCGCCGGCAATGAGCGCGGCGACGGTGATGAGGCTGCGGTCGCGCGGGGCGAGTTCCTCACGCGCCCATACGTCCCCGAATAGGACGCCATCCGTCAGTTGGACAAGTTTGGGCGCGAAAGCGCCGATCATTTTCTGCGCGCTCGATTGTTCCTTTGGTTCGGACATTCCGTATCTCCTTTGCTCTTAAGTTTGGCGGTCAGGACCAGTCGCCGTTTATTTACTGATGCCCGACGATGGGATGAGGCACATACGGCGCTTCCAGATAGGCGACCTCTTCCTGGGTCAGTTTCACAGACAGAGCGCCGACGGCCTCTTCCAGATGCGTGATCTTCGTCGCCCCGATGATGGGCGCCGTCACCGGCTGCTTCTGTAACAGCCAGGCAAGCGCGATATGCACGCGCGGAACCCCATGCTTTTCGGCGATCTCCGCAACCCGCTCCACGACCCGTCGGTCCGTTTCGGCGGTCGCATCGTATTTGCTTTTGGCAATTTGATCCGTTTGGGCGCGCAGCGTGCTCTCTGGTGACCAGTCACGGGTTAGTCTTCCAGAGGCGAGCGGGCTATAGGGGATCACCCCGATCTTCTCCTCGCGGCACACCGCCAGCATCTCGCGCTCCTCTTCGCGGTAGATCAGGTTTAGATGATCCTGCATGGATACGAAGCGGGTCCACCCATGCTTCTCGGCGACGTAGAGCGCCTTCTGAAACTGCCAGGCCCACATCGCCGAAGCGCCAATGTAGCGGGCCTTGCCCGCCCTCACCACATCATGCAGCGCTTCCATCGTCTCCTCGATAGGGGTCTGGTAATCCCAGCGATGGATCTGGTAGAGGTCTACATAATCTGTCTCAAGGCGCTTTAAGCTGTGGTCAATCTCGCTCAGGATGGCCTTGCGCGATAGTCCCGCGCCATTCGGCCCCTCGCGCATTTTGCCGAAGACCTTCGTGGCGATCACGACCTCATCCCGATTGGCAGACTCCTTCAGAGCGCGCCCAAGGATTTCCTCACTCTTGCCGAGGGAATAGACATTGGCGGTATCGAAGAAATTGATCCCAAGCTCCAGGGCTTTCTGGATGATGGGCCGACTATCTTCTTCGTTCAGCACCCATTTGTGTATCCAACGCTCCGCATCCCCGAACCCCATGCAACCGAGGCAGATGCGCGACACATCCATTCCCGTGTTTCCCAGCTTCGCGTATTCCATCCGCTCTCTCCTTCTGTCATCTGAGTTAACCCGTCCATTACGCCACTCGCTAGCTTTGCCAACGTTCAGGCGTTGGTCGCGCGCGGCATGATCTTGACGGTTGCGGAGCGGGCGCAGGCGCTCCTCCTTACGGGCGAAGCAATGCCTTAATCGCGCGGCGCTCGTCCATCGCGCGATACGCTTCTGCCACTTGGTCCAGTGGAAGCGTCAGGTCAAAGACCTTGCCGGGGTTGACCTGACGCTTCCACACGAGGTCTATCAGCTCGGGCAGGTAGCGGCGCACCGGTGCAGGGCCGCCCAGCAGGTGAACCTCGGCGAAGAACAACTCCTCACCGGGCAACTGCACGCCGTGGGAGACCCCGACGAAACCGATGTGCCCGCCGGGACGGGTGGAACGGATGGACTGCATCATCGCTTCCTGGGTGCCGACGGCCTCAATCACGGAGTGCGCGCCCAGTCCGTCGGTCATGTCCTTGATGCGCGCTACGCCCTTATCACCGCGCTCCGTCACGATGTCGGTTGCGCCAAACTCAAGAGCGAGTTTCTGCCGCGTCTCGTGATGGCTCATCATAATGATGCGCTCGGCGCCCATCTGCCTGGCCGCGATCACCCCACACAGGCCGACGGCGCCATCTCCCACGACCACGACCGTCTTGCCCGGCTGCACGTCGGCCGCGTCGGCGGCAAACCAGCCGGTGCCGAAGACATCGGAGGTTGCCAGCAGGCTCGGGATCAGGTCATCGGACGGGATGTCTGGGGTAGCGACCAGCGTGCCGTCGGCAAGCGGGACGCGCAGCCAGGGAGCCTGCGCGCCCTCCGCTCCCATGAGCCGGGCGTCTACGCACCGACTCTGATAACCGGCCTGGCAAATGGGGCAGGTGTTATCGGAGGCGAAAAACGAGCCGACGACGAACTGGCCGGGTTTGATGTTCCTGACCGCGCTGCCGACCTCTTCGACGATGCCGCAGTATTCGTGCCCCATCGGGGTCGGGTAGGCGGGCGCGTCAATGCCGCGATAAGGCCACAGGTCGGACCCGCACACGCAAGTGGCCGAAAGCTTGAGGATAGCATCTGTTGGCTCGATGATTTTAGGGTCCGGGCGCTCCTCGAAACGCACGTCGCGCGGGCCGTAGAGAATAGCTCCTCGCATGGTTGTATCTCCTTGTCTTTCCTGGAACCTTCCAGTTTCTGTGCCCTCGTTCTCTTTCCCTCGAAAACGGACGCTCACTTGAACGGAAGTCTAAGAGACTTATTTGCAGTTAACGTTATCCTTCTCTATTTTCAGGGTATTCTACGTTGTGAGCAGCGCAAGGTGGTATAACGATAGTCGAGGATTATTGAACTATCCTGCAAATCTGAGGGAGGGCAGAAGCAGCATGAACGAGGAAGCCCGTAGGGAAGCAGTAACAGAGCGGGAGGCGCAGAGGACGCAAGCTAACCGGGAGGAACTGGTCGAGCGTATCGCGCAGGCTGTCCCGGAAGATGGGGTGGTTGAGCCGATGAAGGGGCTTTTTCTGCGCCGCTCCTCTGCGCCTACAAAGCCGGTTCACGGGGTAGCAGCCCCGGCCTTTTGCGTCATCGCGCAGGGGAATAAGGAGATCGTTGTCGGGGAGACCCGCTACCGCTACGACCCCGCCCACTACCTCCTTAACACGGTCGAGTTGCCCGTGGTGAGCCAGGTGGTCGAGGCGTCCAGGGAGCAGCCGTACCTGAGTCTGCGCTTCAACCTGGACCCCGTCCTCGTCGGCTCGGTCCTGGTCGAGGCCGGGCAGCCTACCCCGCGCGGTAACGCCGACGTAAGGGCCATCAACGTTAGCGCCTTAGATGCCGGGCTGCTCGACGCCACCGTCCGGCTCGTTCGGCTCCTGGACGTCCCTGAGGAGGCGCGGGTGCTCGCCCCACTGGTCACCCGGGAAATTGTCTTCCGGTTGCTGATGGGCGAGCAGGGCGGGAGGCTGCGCCACCTCGTGGCTCAGGGCGGTTACGCCGACCGCATCGCCAGGGCCGTAGAGCGGATTCGCAACGACTTCGACAAGCCACTGCGGATTGACGACCTCGCGCGGGAACTGGGGATGAGCGCCTCGGGCTTGCACCACCAGTTCAAGGCCGTGACTGCCCTGACCCCCTTGCAGTTCCAGAAGCAGCTTCGGCTTCAGGAGGCCCGCCGTCTCATGCTGGGTGAGGACCTCGACGCCGCGAGCGCTGGCTACCGTGTGGGCTACGACGACGCCGCACACTTCAATCGGGAGTACAAGCGGCTCTTCGGTATGCCGCCCATGCGCGATGTGGGACGGTTGCGGGAGGCCGCCAGAGCGAGCGCGGGTCCGTAGAAATACTACCAATGAGGCACGATGGTCGCGGAGAACGTGGTTTCTAATAACTTACGCAGGTTCCGAAAGGGTGCCCGCTTCATCAGACGTTGAGGGTCCTGAGAAACGCGACGCTCTGCTGCGTGAGCTCCCAGTTCTGCTCGACGAAATAGTTCTTCACGCCGCCTACCTTCGCTGCCTTGAACGTCTTCACCCAATCGATGGAGCCTCGACCGAGCGCAACCTGCGGATACCTTGACCGGCGTCTGCGCGCGGGCGCGCTCTCTGCCGACGGTTCCGCAGCCTGGGCGCTCATGTCCACATCCTGTAGATGCATCGAGAAGAAGCGACCAGGATACTTAAGAAAGTAGTCGGCTGCGACAAACCCGGCGGTGATCGTTGACATCTGAAACTGGAGCTTCACCAGCTTCGGATCGAGCAGGTCGAGCAACAGGTCGTAGGTCCGCTTACCCTCGACCATCGAGGTCTCGAAGCCTTCGTTGTGCAGCCCCTGTTGCATACCGGCCTTCGCGGCAACAGCGGCGATCTGATTATATTCGTCTGCTGCCCTCTTTACCTGGTCGAGCGTCGGGTGGTTTCCTCCGTTCCCATCGCCCAGGCTGGCGGTGATCATCTGCGTGATCCCGACCTCTTTGGCCCATTCGATGCTCTTCTGTTGGCTGTGCCGCAACTCATTCATGGTGAAGTGAGAGCTTTCGGATTTCATGCCGTGATCGGCCAGAACCTTCCTGACTTCGCTCCCATTGGCCAGCGAGGCGAATTCCTCTCCGTAACCGATCGGTGAGCAGAGCTCGAGCCGTGTCACGCCTATCTCGGCCATCCTCTGGACATACGCCGGGAAGTCCTTAAGCATCGAACGGGTGGGCCAGACCTGACAGCCGATCGGCAGACCGAGCGGATTACCTTTCGCCTCCAGGGAACTCGCGACGAAAAGCGCGAGCGCACCGGAACGGACGGTGGCCCTTTCGATAAACTCTCTTCTCGACATCCGACCCATGTGCCTCGCCCTTTCCTATATTTCCCAGCCCGGACGATACTCGCGCGTCAGGAGCTCGTTCGCCTCAGGGACGTTGGTGATCTTCGCGGCGGCAGCATCCCAGAGCAGCCGTCGGCCGCCCAGCCGCAGGGAGATGGCGGCCAGGTTCACGGCATCGCTGATCGGGCCTGCGAGCAGGAAATCGCCATAGCTGCGCGGCCCTCCTTTGAAGGCTGCGATCCAGGCGGCATCGCGCGCTGTTCGTCCGCCTCCCTGCCTGTCGCCGGGGCGGCGGGGAGCCGGTTCGGGCAAGTTGTTCGCCGCGCGATAGGCGCGCATTCTCGCTTCGGGAATCAGCCGTGCATTTTCGCCGCGGAAGCCGGCCAGTATCTTCCCCTTGTCGCCAACGAACAGCATCCCCTCCTCGTCCAGTTCCTTGTTCTCGGCCATGAGCTCCTCGGGGACGGCTGGCTTGATGCCGCCGTCATACCAGAAGATGTCCAGGGCGGCGCGTTCTCCCTTAGAGGCGAATCGCATCCGAACCGTGCAGGCGGCAGGGAAGGAGTAGTCGTTCTCGATACGCAGGCAGACATGATCCGCTACCGTACAGACGTGGCTGGGGGTCGATTCGACACTGATTGGGGAGTCCAGGTCGAGGAGTTGGAAGATCGGCCACAGGCTGTAGTGTCCCATGTCGGCAATGGACCCACCGCCAAACTCGTACCAGCCGCGGAAATTGGTATGCGTGTAGTTGGGGTGATACGGGCGATCCCGCGAGGGGCCGAGCCAGAGGGTCCAGTCGAAACCCGGCGGTATAGGAGGCCGCTCCGTCGGGAGTGTCGGAAATTGAGGCCACATCGGTCGCATAGACCAGTTGTGGATCGCACGAAGCGTCCCGATGGCGCCGTTCTTGACCATCTCCAGCGCCTGCTTCTGACTGATGCCTTCACTGGCCGGCAGGAAGTGCGTCGCGATCTGCTTCGCGCGGGCCGTCTCGATGACGGCCCTGGCCTCCAGCAGACGATTTGCCAGAGGTTTGTGTACGACCACGTTCATGCCTTTCTTAAGGGCCGCAAGGGAGATGGTCGCGTGGGTGTGATCCGGCGTCATCACCTTCACCGCGGTCACATCCTTCTCTTTCTCTAGCAGCTCGCGGAAGTCCGCATACGTGGAACATCCCTTGAAATTCTCCCTGCCGCGCTGCTTGGCGTAGTAGGCTTCCACGACCTCCTTGCCGACGTCGCGACCGCCAGGGACACGGTTATCGCCCTCTCTCCAGGTCGGGTTCTGGAGGAGTCGTCGAATGCTGTCGCGGACCTCGCCTTTGCTCCACTCCAGGTAGTGGGAGCCGTCTTTCTCGACATCGCAGACGGCGACAATCTGGACGTCCGGGCTGGCGAGTATTCCCCCGATCTCCCGGATCGCCTGCGTGCCGAAGCCGATGCAGGCCAGAGAAATCTTCTCGCTAGGCGCGACGTATCCCGGCCCACCTAAGACGTGTCGCGGCACGATGGTGAAGGCCGTCGCGGCCGCACCGCTGGTGAGCATGAATTGGCGCCGTGAGAGGCTGCGCGGAGGAGACACGTTGCTCGTGTCGGCTGGGGTCGCAGGGGTGGGTTTTTTGGTGTTCATTGTAGGCCCTCGCAAAACGCAACGAGATGTCGTGGCGCATTGGCGCTCGATGAAACGATGTGCCACTCATGCGCTTCTCGTTCTAGAGTTAAGGAAATAATTCCTCCGCGCCTGGTATTGATTTCACACGGTACAGAGCGGCGCTAACGCTCGAAGAGGTGTTGATGCGAACGCTTGAAATGGGAAGCCCGCTCGGTCAATGCAACCGAGCGGGCTAATAAAGGCCGATCGCCGGACGTTTGACGAATCATACGCCGCAGACCTTGTACGCGTGCTCTAGCGCCGCGAGGGGATCGCCCGTGGGCATAAACTCCTGACCGACGTAGCCCTCGTAATCGGTGGCGGCAATGGCGCGCATAATGGCCGGGTAGTAGAGCTCCTGGGCTTCGCCCAACTCATTGCGCCCCGGGTTGCCCGCCGTGTGGAAATGGCCGATGTAGGCGATGTTGTCACGGATGGTCCGAATGACGTCGCCTTCCATGATCTGCATGTGGTAAATATCGTAGAGCAGCTTGACGCGCGGGGAGTTGACCGCCTGGCAGACGGCCACGCCCCAGGCCGTGCGATCACACTGGTAATCGGGATGATCCACACGGGAATTAAGCAGCTCCAGGGCCAGAGTCACCCCGGCCTCCTCAGCCGCCCTGGCGACGCGCCGCAGGCCCTCCGCCGTGATCTCGATGCCTTTGAGGTCGTCCAGGCCGTTGCGATTGCCGCTGAAGACGATCAGCACGGGAATATCCCACCGCTGCGCCAGCTCCAGGTTGGCCTGGATCTCCCGCTCGATGCGGTCGTGATTTTCGCGCCGGTTCAGGCCGTCGGTCAGGGAGCGGTGGCCGCCGGTGCTTACGATCCGCAGCCCGGCGTCGCGCACTTTTGGCCAGAGCTCCTGCGGGCACATCTCCACTCCCGCATAGCCGATGCGGGCGGCAGCGGCGATCAGGTCGTCCGGGGTGACTTTGTTGGCAAAGCACCACCACGCCAGCGATTGTTTAATCTTCCCCATGATAGGCTCTCTTCTCCTTAGCTCTCTCTGCGCAGGGCACGCCACCGCACAGGAAAACGCCTCTCCCCTCTCCTTGAGACGAGGATTATCCGATCTGGCCGTGCGCGGCGTGCAGGGTGTTGCGCAGCAGCATGGCGATAGTCATCGGGCCGACGCCGCCGGGAACAGGCGTGATGTAGGAGGCTACCCGCGCTGCCGTTTCGAACTCCACATCCCCCACGTCGCCGGCACGGCCCTCCACCCGGTTGTAACCGGCGTCAATCACCACCGCGCCCGGCTTAATCATGTCGCCCTTGATGAGCTCGGCGCGGCCCACCGCCGCCACCAGAATATCGGCCCGGCGCGTGACCTCGGCCAGATTGGGCGTGCGCGAGTGGCAGATGGTGACGGTGGCGTTGCGGTTAAGCAGCAGCATCGCCACCGGCTTGCCCAGGATGATGCTGCGGCCCACCACGACCGCCGACTTGCCTTCTATAGGCAGGCCATATCGGTCCATCAATTCGATGATGCCGGCAGGAGTGCAGGAGGGAAAGGCTGGCTCGCCGTTGATGAGTCCACCCAGGCTCATTCGGCTGATCCCGTCCACGTCTTTGGCGGGCGAGACGCGGTCCAGGACGGCGGGCTCATGGAGGTGCTTGGGCAGTGGGTGCTGCACCAGGATGCCGCTGATGGCGGGGTCTGCATTCAGCCGCTCGACCAGTTCTTCCGCCTCCACCTGCGTCGCGTCCTGGCCCAGCCGATGGATAGAGGACTCCATGCCAACCCACTTGCACGCCTTCTGCTTCATGGCTACGTAGGTCTCGGAGGCCGGATTGTTGCCGATCAGGACGGCAGCCAGGTGCGGAGTCGGCCCGCCCGCCGCTTTGCGCTGCTTCACCCCCTCCGCGACCTCCGCGCGAATGGCCCGCGCCGTCGCCGTCCCGTCCAGCAAAAGGGCGCCGCCTTCGACGGCATATTTGTTCCCTTGTTCCTCGTTCTGCTGCCTGGTCATAGATATAGATCCAACGCTCCTATCTCGTTTTCAAGCAGGAACCAACCTAACCCCCCGTCCCCCTTCCCTCATAGGGAAGGGGGGACCCGGCTTCGCCTCTCCCGGCAGGCTAAACCCTGCCGCTGTGGGGCCTACGGCCCGCTGCCTGCCTGCGCAGGCAGCGGAAAATCCCGGCTTCTGCTCTCCCCTCCCCTGTTGTTGGGGATAGCCAGGCGGAGGGCTGTCGCAAGGCAGAGCCGTGTCGCAAGGTGTCGCTAGGCGGAGCCGGAGGCCGTAACTCCGGCGACCCTTGCAGTGGGCCGAACCATGGCAGGCCCGACCCTGGCAGTCCATTGTAGCCCCGACCCTGGCAGTGGGGACAGGGGGTGGGGACCTCCCCTCTCCTTCTCAAGGAGAGGGGCCGGGGGTGCGGGCCAGATCCGGGAGGTTCGCGGGTTACGCTTCCTGCGCTTCCAGTACCGGGACTTCCGGCAGATCCACCACTTCGTCGCGCTCGTCGGCTTCGATGTCCCCGTCGGTCGGCGCGGCGGGCGCCAGTTTGTCGCCTACCTGGGCCGCCAGCGCGCCGAGCACCCCGTTGACGAAACGCCCTGACTCGGCGGTGCTGTACTTCTTGGCAAGCTCAATCGCCTCATTGATGGAGGCGCCGGTCGGAATGCCGGGCAGATAAAGCATCTCAAAGGCGGCGATCCGCAGGATATTGCGATCCACGGCGACCTGCCGCTCCAGCCGCCAGCCGGAGGAGAGCGCCGCCAGGCGTCGATCCAGCATGTTCCGATGCTCCAACACGCCGGTAACCAGCTTGTAAGTGAAGGCAGCGGTGCGCAGCCAGTCGCCGGTCTGTTTCTGAACGATGTCGCCCACTTTGTTCCAACGCGCCGTCGAGGCCCGGTTGAACTCCTCGCGCCGCGCCCGCAGATAGTCCTGCACCGCAACCGGCCCGGCAGCCATCGGCATCCCAACAGCGAGCTCCTTGCTAAAGGCGAGCGCGGTCTTGCGCATTTCCGGCTCCAGCAGGCGTGGCAGCTCCTCGCGCGCCCGCTCGGCAAATTGCAGGAACCGCGCGCGCTCCTCCGGCGTCAGCGCCGCGATCTGGACGGACAGTCCATCGGACGGGATAACGGCCTGCGGTATCAGCGCCGAATCCGACAGCGGGGTCAGCAGATACGCCGGCTGGAGCGGCACGCCCGGCGCCCGGTTGCGGAAGGCACGCTCCAGGCGCACCTCCTGCCAGTAGGGAGCCTCGGCAAAGAGCCGTCCGAGAAACTGCGTCACGGCCCGCTCCAGCGGCAGGCGCAGGGTGGGCAGCGTATCGCGCAGCGTGCGCGTGATGAAATCCAGGCTGTTCTCTTCGGCATGGGAGCCGCTGGCTGACCGCGAGCCGCGATGCACAAACTCCATGCGTAGCTGTTCCAGCGCGGTCTCCAGCGCCTCTTGCGGCTCCGGCTTGCCGACATCTATCTGATAGAGAATTTTCAAGGCCCATTCGCGGGCGAGGCGGCGGTAACTGACCATACGGCAACTCCTTGCGCCCTGGCGACAGGCGCGTGCGTCGCGCCTCGGATGCGCAAGCAGGATTAATAACCAGGGAAAACACGCCGATCTCTGCCTATTGTTTCCGCATTCTGCGGCGTGGTTCCTGCTTGAGCGCGCAATCTAATGGCGGGCTTCTCTACAGGTTAGACGAACGGATTCACGCCGGGGGCCACCGGAAGTTCGCAGCGCCAAAAGAAGGAATGTCGCCAGGCTATGGGGAACCGTGGTAGAGACTGGAGACGCTGGACGATGCCTTCTTTCTTGGCCGGCGTTACACGTCAAGGAGTAGAACCGATGGCAACCATCACCTGCGTCCGCTGCGGACAAAGCGCCGAAGCGCTGCAATCCCCACCTATGGGCGGACAGTTGGGCGCGGATATTCAAAGCAAGATCTGCCCCGACTGCTGGAACGAGTGGGTGGGCCAGCAGATGCTCATTATCAATCATTATGGCCTGCAAATGGCCGACCCGGACGACCGCAAGCGGCTGATCCAGGCGATGAAAGAGTTCCTGAACCTGGAATCCTGAACCGCTTTGATAGAGAAATTACGTGCTGCCTCCGGCTCCCTGACTGCCTTTTCGTAGAGGCGAATTTTCCCGCCCACGTAGGTGGGCAGCGGGCCGCAGGCCCCACAGCGGCAGGGTTTAGCCTGCCGCCAGGTTGAATTTCCATTAACGAAAAACGGAGGACATGCATAAATGAGCGCTCCCATTGGAATGGGCGTTGTCGGCGCGGGCAGCATCGGCATTCGCGGCGCGCTGCAGCATCTTTGCCTGCCGGACGTCCAGGACCGCGTCACCCTGGCTGCCGTCTGTGACCCCGTGCCCGGACGCGCGCAGGCCGCCGCCGAGAAGTATGGCGTGGCGCGCGCCTACGAAAGCTACGAGGAGTTGCTGAATGACCCCAACGTTCACGCCGTCACGATTGGCTCCCCCATCGGCCTGCACTATGAGCAGGGCTTGCAGGCTATCCGTGCCGGCAAGCACGTCCACTTTAATAAGACGATGACCACGACTGCCGCCGAGGCGACCCATCTCATCAACGAGGCAGCGGAACGCGGCATCAAGCTGGTCGCCTCGCCGGGCCAGATGCTCCGCCCACAAAACAAGCGCATCCGTAAGCTCATCCAGGAGGGCGCGCTGGGCCGGCTGGCCTGGGCGGCGACGGGCGCGGCCTTCGGCACCTACCACGAGCGCGAGGGCCTGCGCCAGGGCGAGGACGTGCTCAGCAACATCAACCCGGCCTGGTACTGGCGCCGGCCCGGCGGCGGTCCCCTCTACGATATGACCGTCTACGGCCTGCACACGCTGACCGGCGTGCTCGGCCCGGCCAAGCGCGTCACGGCGATGTCCGGCATAGCCATCCAGGAGCGCGAGTATCGAGGACAGAAGTACCCCTCCGACGCCGACGACAACACCCTGCTGCTGCTCGATTTTGGCGACACCCTGTTCGCCTTCGTCTACGGCACCTTTGCCGGAACGCTCACCCAGTTCGGGCAGCCCAGCTTCTACGGGCAGAAGGGCAGCATCGTGGGCTTGAAGCTGAACGGCGAACCGCTGGACTATCCAGGCCGGGCGGAGGTGGAAAGCGCCTCGCAAGGCGGCAACATCCTGCTGCCCCATGTGGTCGGCCCCCATCGCGAGCTAGACGAAGCCCACGTCTTTGAGGACATCATGCAGTTGGTGGATTGGGTGCGGGAGGGCATCCCCTCGATCTGCACGGCAGAGCACGCGCGCCATGTCATCGAAATTATCGAAGCGGGATATCGCGCCGCTCAGACCGGCCAGACCCAGACTCTGACCACCACCTTCGTTCCCCCCGATGGCGCATAGGAGCCGGAAAGGCGGCGACGGGATCAGGGGGCAAGGGTAACGCAAAGCGCGCAGCCATTGCCTCCTTTCCCCCTCTGGAGAAGTAGGCGATGACTCAATCGGTATCCCCCCCGCAAGTTCAAGAGCAGCTTCGCGACCGATTTCGCGGCGTACTGGTGGGCCTGGCGGTCGGCGATGCGCTCGGCGCGCCCCTGGAGTTTCAGCCAGCGCGCAAGCCCGATCACTACGTCACGGAGATGATCGGCGGCGGCTGGCAAAAGCTGCCGCCGGGCCAATGGACCGACGATACGCAGATGGCGCTCTGCGTGGTGGAGAGCCTGCTGGCCCGACGAGTCTTTGATCCGGACGATATCGCACGCCGGTTTGTCGTCTGGATGCAATCCGGCCCTCCTGACATCGGCCTGCACACGCGGCGTGTATTAGACGCCATCAGCCGGGGTGAGCCCTGGGAACAGGCCAGCAAGGAGGTGCAGGCGCTCAACCCCGACAACGCGTCCAACGGCTCGCTCATGCGCTGCGCTCCCCTGTCTCTGTTCCTCTACCGCCGCCCGGATTACCTGGCGACGCTCGCGCCCGTGCTCTCCCGCATCACCCATGCCCATCCGGACTGCGAATGGACCTGCGTCTTCGTCAACGTCGCCATTGCCTGGCTGGTACAGGGCAAGAGCAAGCAGGAGGCCGTTGACCTGGCCTATGAGGCCTGCGATAACGCTTCGCAGGAGCTGAAGGAGCGCATCGGGCGGGCCATGGAGCCGACCAGCGAGGTTGCCCCGACCGGCTACGTGCTGGACACGCTGGAGGTGGCGCTCTGGTCGTTTCTGCATGCCGGCAGTTTTGAGGAGGCGCTGCTGACGGCGGTGAACCGGGGGGCGGACGCGGACACGGTAGGAGCCGTGACGGGCGCGCTGGCCGGGGCGCGCTATGGCCTCTCGCAGATTCCCCTGCGCTGGCTGGAGGTGCTGCGCGAGCGCGACGTTCTGATAGATTACGCCGACCGCCTGCTCGAACTCGCTCTATCTTTCTCCTAGCTCTGCCCAAAAACTCGCGGATTGATTGCGCCGACCGTTTCTTGCTGCCCGAAGCGGCAGGCCTGGGTCCGTTCCGGGATGCGGCCAGGCAGCGAAACGGATGGCTTCAAGGCCCATTATCGTTGTCCGAGGAGGCAAGAGGATGCGCGTTGTCGTTATCGGTGGCAGCGGCCACATCGGCACCTACCTGGTGCCGCGCTTAGTGGAGGCGGGGCATGAGGTGATCTCGATCAGCCGGGGACGCCAGCAGCCGTATCAGCCGCACGGCGCCTGGGAACACGCCCAGCAGGTGTCCCTCGACCGCAGTGCGGAGGAGGCGCAGGGAACCTTCGGGTCGCGCGTGCGCGCGCTCCAGCCGGACGTGGTCATGGATATGATCTGCTTCACGCTGGAGAGCGCCCGCCAACTTGTCGAGGCGCTGCGAGGCCAGGTGCAGCACTTCCTGCACTGCGGCACCATCTGGGTGCATGGCCCTACCGTGCAGGCTCCGGTCACGGAGACGCAGCCGCGCCGTCCCTTTGGCGATTACGGCATCCAGAAGGCGGCCATCGAAGCGTATCTGCTGCAAGAAGCGCGCCTCCACGGCTTTCCCGCCACCGTCCTGCATCCGGGCCATATCGTCGGGCCGGGCTGGCCGCCCCTGAACCCGGCGGGGCATTTCAACCCACAGGTCTTTGTGCGTCTGGCGCGCGGCGAGGAGCTGGCCCTACCGAACCTCGGCATGGAAACCGTCCACCATGTCCATGCCGACGACGTGGCCCAGGCGTTCCAGTTGGGAATGGAGAACTGGAACACGGCGGTGGGCGAGAGCTTCCATGTCGTCTCCCCGGCGGCGCTGACTTTGCGCGGCTACGCCGAGGCGGTGGCAGGATGGTTCGGGCAGCCCGCGCGGCTGCGCTTTCTGCCCTGGCCGGAATGGCGCGCTACCGTCAGCGAGGAGGAAGCATCCGCAACCTGGGATCACATCGCGCACAGCCCCAATTGCAGCATCGCCAAGGCCCAGCGCCTGCTTGGTTACCAGCCGCGCTATAGCTCGCTGCAGGCCGTCCATGAGGCGGTCACCGCACTCATGAAGAGTTTAGAATAAGCCGATTGAACTTCACACCCTAAGGCGATAAGCCCGGAAAACCGACATTAAGCCTGAGCTACACCTCTTTTGATTTGAGGCGCAAACCTGGCGTTGCCCCGGACAGGAGACCCGATGGAAACAGACGCGGCATTGGTAGGCAGGCTGACACGGGAGATCATGGCTTATCTGGAGAGAGAACAGCGGATACAGGAATTATGGCTTCAGGTGGAGGGGCACATGGGGATGTCTTATCTGGCCGAATGTCTTGGGGATCTGGCCCTTGTACCCAAGCACCTGGAAGCCGCGAAGCGCCTGGTGGCGGAGATCAGTGCGCTAGAGTCTGCCGAACCCATCCCTCCGACGCAGATCCCCTCGGTAACCTGGCCTCGTTGCCAGCACACGCCCCGCTGCGTGACAAACTAGCGCTTCTCTATCTACTCAGAAATGGCTTCGTTCCTCAAAACAGCTCCATGCTTTTGAGGCTCAAAAGCATCAGGCCAGAGCGTATATTCGTCGTAGGTCGCCCCGTCCATCAGCGTCCCATTCAAACTCGCCCTCGTGAAGTCTGCCGAAAGGATGTACGCTTGGCTTAAGTCTGCTTTATCCAGACAAGCCTCAACGAAGGAAGCCCCGGAAAGAATGGTGTTCCTTAGTATTGCGCCAGTCAGACAGGCCTTATCTAAAAGGGCGTTCGCTAAACACGCTTTGGTGAAATCCGCCGCTCTAAGATCGGCTTCTTCTAGTTCTGCATTTCGCACATCTGCCTCTTTAAAAGAAGCCCCACGCATCTTTGCGCCTTGCAAGTTGACGCGGTGAAGGTCTTGCTTATCCAGATTGACGTATTCTAGCGTGTCCGCATTTACATGGATCACTTTTCCGGTCACATGGCTTCGGATTTCGATCATGAAAGGCTCCTAAAATTAATAGCTGCCCGGCCACCGAGTCGGATCAACAACCAGTTGTCCCCAGGAAAAGGTTCTTGCGAAGGGTTCCGTACTCGGAATCATAACGGGTTCTATTCCTGCCAACCGAGCGGCGATGTAGCTATAGTGTCCGTCAATAATGACATTGCCATTGTACTTGATTTCCCTGCCAGCCCAGTTCCAAGTACCGTCGTGCAGCCTCTTCACCATCTCATCAATCTTCGGCCCGGATACCTGTGGCTGGCGGGCCAGAAAGGGATCATTCGCCAATTCCGGCACATTGGAAAGCGCGCCACGCCCAACAGGGCAGGTATTATGCACCCAGACGCCGCCATTGGCCTTGCCCACAAAGTAGGTGTGGTCATCCTCTACCTCTAAGTTGTAGACGCTGACACCCTCCGGATGGTTCTGCCGACTCACCGACTTGACCACCAGAGGAGGTCCCGCGCGCGTGACGATCTGGGACCCAATGCCTAGCTGACCCAACGGCACTAGCCCTCGGTCGGCAGAAAAAACCAGATGCTCCGGCGTCCCCGTCAGTCGCTCCACCACGTGACCGCTCTGCACATCGGCCAGTTCTACGGTGGCCGTCGCATAGACCGTGCGCCGGAAGGTGCGCACGACCCGCTTGTACTCGCTCTTACCGGTCTGCGGATTGCGGCTGGCTACCGTGTCTCCTGGCTTAATCTGCTCCACCGGTTGGGTGGTCTCCCTGGCCGCTTGGGCACTGGAGGTGCTTCCCTCGGTCGTCTTGACAGGCACATTCACCAGCGTTCCCGCCACAAAGCACTCACTCGCCAGAACGGACTCGACCTCGGCTTCGGCAGTTTCGGCTCCTAATCCCTCGGTGGCTAAGGTGAGCGCCACCTCACCGGCTACCTGGCCGCCCAAGTACCAGCCCGAGCAGGGATCAACCCCCCCTATCCCCAGCCAGTCCCGCATACTCGCCGTCAAGCCAAAGCTCAACGCATCCCCGAACCCGGCGCTGAAGTTGCCCAAGTCCTGCTCGCTGAACAAGCCCGATGGGTCCAGGAAGTTGGTCGGACTGTTGCCCACATACCGGTAGAGGTTAAGCCCTCCGGCAGAGCCTATCGGGTCGCGGGTCAGGAACCTTCCGGTGCCAGGGTCATAGTAACGCCAGCCAAGCAGCACCAGACCGGTCTCGCTGTCGGTATAATACCCGGCCTGACCTCCGTAGCCGAAGGGACTGCCCAGCTTGCCGACCGTGCTGGTCCAGGACCCATAGGCATCGAAGGCCACACTGGCGTTTGGGGTGCCGGTGGCATCCAGCAACTGAGCCAGGTGGCCCAGGGGGTCAAAGGTATAGAAATGGCTGCTGCCGTCCCGTCGGGCCAGGAGGCCGTTGCCCCCGAAGGTGTTGGTGGCCGCGACGGTGCCGTAGCTGTTAAGCTCACAGACGGGCAGCAAGCCATCGTAGAGGTAGTAGGTGGTTCCTGCCGTAGTCTGCTTCCAGGCTCGAAAGCCTCCTGCCGCGTAGCCTGCCGAGAAGCTGCTGCCAATGCCCGTCAGCCGGTTCTCCGGGTCAAAGCTGAACCCTGCTGTGCCCCGATAGGTCGTCGGGTTACCGTTACCGTCATAGACATAGCCGCTGCCAGAGTTCTGGTTGTCGGCGTTATAGAAGTTGGCTATCCCTTTGAAAGAGGTCGGATTGCCCGCCGCATCGTAGGCAAAGCCGAAGGTGTAGCCCCCATTGCGCACGGAATGCTCCTGGGTGAGCTGGTCCTTGGTGTCATACCAGTAATCTATCTTGCCGCTGTAGGCGCTGGCCTCCGGGAGGTTGGGCGTCTGCGTAAGCAGGTTGCCTACTCCGTCGTAGAACAGGCTGCCAAACTCTGAGCGCAGGGTGTTGTCACCCCTCTTATTGGTCAGGTCGGTCAGCAAGCCCCGGGCGTTGTAGGTGTAGAAGGCGGTGTTGACAAGGGAGCCTGTCGCATTGTTGCTCTGCTGACTGGCTAACCACCCATTGTTAAGGTAGGTCCAGGAGAAGCTCTCGCCATAGGGATTGGTTATCCCACTCAGGCGGTTATCGCCATCGTAGGTATAGGAGAAGGAGCCAGCAGGAGTGCTCAGGGATTTGCGATCTCCGGAGCGCCAGTAGTCATAGCCCAGGGTGAAGCTGTTGCTTCCTGCCGGCAGCCCTGCATAGGTTGTGGTGATGGTCAGGGGCGCATCCCGGTCGTCATAGCTGTAGGTCTGGGTGCCGGTGCCGTCACTGCGGGAGTCAATGCGTCCATAGCTATCGTAGTCCAGATGGACGTTGAGGGACTGATAGGCTGCCGGATACTGGATGTCGGTCAGGCGGCTTTCGACATCGTTGTAGATATAGTTGGTGACGATTCCCCGGCCATCAATACGCTGGGTGGGGTTGCCGTTGTTGTCATAGCTGGGGAACTGAAGGGTGTCGCCACCTGGATAGGTCACGCTGGCTAGATAGCCGGCAGCGTTATAGGCATAACTGGTGTTTTGGTTCTTGCCATCTCTATGCCCTGTAAGCCGATACATCGCGTCATAAGTGAGTATTATAGGTTCCCCGGTATCGCCCGCAACGGAGAGCAGTTCGCCTTCAGGGCCATAGCTGTAAGTCACCCGACGGATCCGAGTTCCACTCTCGTCATAGGCATCGGCCATTGTCCGCGGCCCGCCAGGATAGAGATAGGTATACTGGAGATAGGCACGACCTGAGCCCGTCTGCCCGGTAGCAGGGAAGGTTACCGATACCAGTTGGTCGGTCAGATTGTATGTGAAGTCCGTCTCGTTGCCGTTGGCATCAAGGATGGCTGTACGATTGCCGCGGGCATCGTAGCGGAAATGGGAGACGTTTCCCATTGGATCGGTGATCGTTAGGGGCTGCCCCCACCCTTCCACCTGAGAATAGGTACCATCGGTGACGTAATTGAAAAGGGTCAAGGGATTGGTTGTGGAGCCACTGCTGGGAGGCACAGTGAGCCTGGTGATATTGCCTAGTGTATCGTAAGAAAAGAGCGTATAGAACGTCTGCTGTCCATAGCTAGTCTGGCCGGGCAGAGGGCCGCTCATTTGCTGCAGCCAGCCCTGCGGCTCGGAGTAGGTAAAAGTGTACGGATTTTTCCCTCCCTCTTGAACCATAGTCAAGCGCCCTAACTGGAAGTTGTTATAGTTCCAGCCATAGGTTGTCGCTTGTCCACGCGGCGATATCACCGCCACCGGATTGCCGTATCTATCCCAGGTAAAGGTCGTGACGCCTTTATTCACTCCCCCGGAGGCGATGCCGTTGCCATCCTGGAAGAAGCTCGGGCGGTTGGGAGCATTAGCAGAACCATATGCCCAAAGAGCGATCAGGGTTGTGTTGTTGCCGTTGGCATCGGTAGCGCCGTTGGTTAGGCTCACGCGGCGCATGGCAGCATCATAGGTCGTCGTATAGGAGTAGACCAGGTTGCCCTGCGCATCCTTGATTTTCACCTGCGTCTGGTCGTTGCCAAGGTCGGTGTAGGTACGGCTGTAGCCATTGGCGTCCACGATGCCGGATACGTAGAGGCTCGAATTGTAATTGATAGTGGTCGTGCTGTTGCCGGTCCCTGTTGGCGAGGGAACAGTGATGGTGGACAACATTGATACCTGACTGAGGCTATTGGCATACGGATTGGCAAGGCTCTGGTAGCCATAGGTATAGCGCGCCGGCGGGTTGCTCGTGCCAGCGGCTACAATCTCAGAGACGAAGTTCAATTCGGAAAAGGAGCCGCTATATTGGGGCAGAGGAGCCGAGTAATTATAGTAGACGCTGCGGCCATAGTAATCGGTCACCGAAAGGATATGGCCCGTGCCATCGGCGGCCCGGTTGATGGTCAGTAAGGTTTCGCTGCTGCGCGCATCCGTAATGCTTGCCAGCAGGGGGAAACCGCCTCCTGCATTGAGAGATTGCTGTGAGGAAGGGAAGCCGTAGTTGAAATTGATGGCGTATCCATTGCGGGGAACGATCTGCGCTAACTGGTAGCACAGGGTCATGATAGCGTTAAATCCGATATCCTCGGTAAACTTGACGCACTTCGTGGTTATCAATTGGGTCTGGTCTGGCAAGGTGATGGTGTAGTGGCTGTTGAAGTGGCCGCTGGCATCGGCGGCATCATAATCCCACTCAATCAACAATCCGACCCCGTTATCAGGGGTGCAGGCCACGCTGGGGTGCGTAGCGGAGGGGACGTCGTTGGCAGTGAAGCGAACGCGAGAGCCGTTGGGCAAGATCAGGTATTTGGTACCTGTTTGTGGAGCGAAGTTGGCACTGCTGACGGTAAAGGCGCCGGAATGGGGATTGGGATCTCCGTACAGGTAGCGTATCTCATAACCCGAACTGGGCGCAGCCGTCATGGGGACGGTAATCGTAGCTTTGGCAGCCGATCCCTGGAGAAAGGCGTCCCAGCCGTTTTTCGCTGCAGAGGAAGCGATCTGTGTGCCATTGAGCAGGATTTGCCAAGTCAGCCCACTGGGAGGCGCATTGCTGCCCAGGCAAGGTAGTGCAGGCCCGTTGTAGTCGCCCTGGGGTATCGTAGCCACAGGGAGGATATCAAAGACGCCAGAAAAGCTAACGCTATCAATATCCCGCCACCGCAGTTCGTAGTTATCGGCGATGGCGGCGTTGGCCGGAGGAGTGACCGTAAAGCCGGTGTCCTGTGGCGCAACCGTAACTGACCAGCCACCGTTTGAGGCAGAACTGGCGATAGGGGTGCCATTGAACCAGATTTCCCATACAGCCGTACCAGGAATGCTTGGATCATTTCTGCCGGTAAAGCGTCCGGAATAAGATTGGGTACCGGGCCAAGTATGCATATTGATGCGGCTGTTGGGGTCATAGACTACGACATTATATGGATGCGACCAGCCGACGCCGAAATCATCCGACTCATAATGGACAGCCTGTCCCCGTAGGCTGTTATAGAAACGTTTCCAAATAATGGGCAGACCATGCCGATAGTAGACGATGAGATCAGGAGCCGGAGAGTACTCCTCTTCTCCGGTAGCCAGGTTCACCGGATCGCCAGCGGAGGAACCAAACGGAGACCCGCTACCGTTACAGTCCATCGGGCACTGTGTCTCCGGAAGGCAATGGAGCGCGCTGGGAGGACTGGCGCAGTTAAACCCATCCGCTCCAGATCCTGCCAGGTAGTAAAAGATATGCTCCTTGAGCTGGAAAGGATCAGGCGCAGTAATCCCCAGGTCAGCCAACGTCCAGCGCCGGGGAAACGACCGTTTGCCGGCCTTTTTACGCCCACCTGAATAACGACAAATAGATTTCCGCCCAAACGACAATTAGAACTCCCGCTGGCTTGCAGCGAATAGACTTGTTCCAGTCCATCGCAAGGAGACTGGAATGGTCACAGATCAGCAAG
>Ga0209810_1000887_pt1 | contig 53305 bp, 43 predicted proteins | sample Coa_R1_7_FD_187159 | JGI IMG/M metagenome (GOLD analysis project Ga0209810, IMG submission 187159) | Surface soil microbial communities from Centralia Pennsylvania, which are recovering from an underground coalmine fire - Coalmine... | ecosystem: Environmental > Terrestrial > Soil > Unclassified... | reverse complement strand
CGACGATAACCACGGGAATCTCGGCCTGCCCGGCCAGATTGATCTGCTCGACCATCAAGCTAAGCCCCGGCCCTGATGTGGCCGTCATGGCCTTCGCGCCCGCATAGCTGGCGCCCAGGCACATGCCGAGCGCAGCCATCTCGTCTTCCGCCTGGATCAGGTTTCCCTGAAAGCGGGGCAGCTCTTTGGCGAAAAACTCCATGATCTCCGAGGCCGGCGTGATGGGATAGCCCGCGTAGAAGCGCAGACCGGCCGCGATGGCTCCCATACACAGCATCTGGTTGCCGTTCACCGTGATAACATCGTCTCTGCGCTCGACGGGATAAAGGCGGGGCGTGCGGCGGTCCCCGATCTGCTCGGCGACCTGGCTGGCGCCTGTGTGCAAGGCGCTGATGTTCATCCGGACGATGGCTTCGCCCTTGCGCCCGAACAGGTCGCGAATGTACTGCTCGGCGGGTTCCAGGGGGGCGTTGACGAGACGCAGCAACGCTCCCAGGCCGACCATGTTCTTGGGAGCCGGCAGCCGCTTCAGTTGCTCCGGCTCGACCTCATGGCGGACGGCGTCCTTCTCAGCGCGAGCCAGCGTGGAGATCGCCAGGGCGTAGTCGGTGCGGCCCGGCGCGGGCGTGGGCGTGAAAACGTCCGAGTCGCAGAGGAGAATGCCGTCCTCGCGCAATCCCTCGCCGAACAGGTCGAAGCCTTCATCGTTCAGGGCGACCAGAACGTCCACCGCATCGCCCTGCGAGAGGACCGGTCCGGAGCGCGCCCGTATCTGGTACATGACCGAGCCGCCTTTGATCTCGGCAGGGAACGTCTGAAACGTACCGATGTCCAGGCCCATGAGCGTGAGCATTCTTACCGTCAGGTCGCCGAGGCTGACCGTGCCTTCTCCCGACTCGCCGACGAGCCGAAAGACCACATCCGATTGCGCCACTTGTGTCTGTGGAGACATAGGATGAACCTCCTGAAAAGAACAGTTCCCGCTCCTGTCGAGCCAGATACTTTCTTCTCAACTAACAATTCTAACAAATCATCGCGAAACCCTGCTTCGCCGCCAAAATGCCTACCTCTTTAGAAGGCCGCTCTCTTGCTGTCTCTCATGGTATAATTCCCCTAGAAGGAGAAGCCGTGCCTAAGCCCTTCGATGCTGCTACCAAGCGCCTGGTCGAAGCCGATCCGATGGCCTGGCTGCGTTTTCTCGGTCTGCCGGGAGAGCAAGCCGAGCTGATAGACGCCGACCTTGCGACCGTCGTCGCTGAGGCCGACCGTATCCTGCGGGTCACGAACCCGGACTATCTGGCGCACTTCGAGATGCAAGCGACGTACCGGGTGGATATGGGCGATCGGATGCTGTTCTACAATGTGGTCGCCTACTACAAATACCGGCTGCCCATTGAAAGCGCCGTGGTGCTGCTGCGCAAAGAAGCGGATGGCCCTGCGCTTTCCGGTTCTGTCTCTTATGGCTCATTAGATTTTCGGTATCGCGTCCTGCGGGTCTGGGAGAAGCCTTCGGAAGAGCTGCTTAACGGGCCGCTCGCGCTGCTGCCACTGGCGCCGCTCACGGATGACTCCGTAAGCGACCTACCAGGCATCGTGCGCAGTATGGAGACTCGTATTAGCACGGAAGCCCCTATAGAAGATAGGGGGATGCTCTGGACTACGACGTTTCTCCTCCTGGGCTTGAAATACGACCCGGAGTTTTCCAGACGACTGCTACAGGGGGTAATGGAGATGAAAGAGTCAAGCACCTATCAATACATCCTGCAAGAAGGCATGCAAAAAGGCATGCAGGAAGGTTTAAGAGAAGGAGAAAAAAGAGGCCGCGAAGAAGGACGCCTGGAAGAAGCGCGACGGCTTCTGCTTCTCCTGGGTACGAAGCGCTTCGGAGGGCCAGATCGAAAGACGCAGGCTACGCTCGATAAAATCGCCTCCCCCCAGCAACTTGAGCAGATGGCCGCGCGTCTGTTAGAGGTCGAGTCCTGGCAAGAGTTGTTAAGCTAACCACCTGCAGCGCCCATCCTTACTCAATGCGGTTGATCCGCTCGGCAACGGCCAGCAGCGCGCGCAGCCGCTCCTTCGACAACTGCGCAGCCTCGCGCAGCGCGGCTTCTCGCGTCGGCTGCCAATCGTTGCGCATCCGGGACAGCAGTTGCTGCAGGTCTTTCGCGTCGCTTTCCATGTCCCTCTTACCCAACCACACACGTACCGATCATTTGCGCTCCATGAGAATGTTCCGAAGATTCATAGGCTTCCAGGCAGCGGGGTCTTGGGGACGGACTTTAAGGACGTGCGTGCCGGAGGAACGGATCGTTACCGTGCCGAGCGGTATGGATAGATAATCATCCCACGATTTGGTTTGAGGGACAGTAGCAGTGAGCGTCTGCCCGTCCACTTCGACAACAAACGTGGTGGAACCGTTGGCGGCGGCGCACTGCGCAGTCAGGGTATAAGCCGCAGATGCCGGAAATCGGATGCTCCAGGAAACCCAATCGTGCGGATCGTCCCAATAGCCGACATTCGGTTCCGCGCCGCGCTGCTCGATCTGCACCTGGGCGCCGTGCAGATCGGCCTGATCCGCCCCCAGCACCAGATTGCCGGTAGCATTGGGAACGACGATGGACGCAGCATTCGCAGCGGACAACGCGGGCTTGAAGTCGCGCAGATGGCTGCCGGTGAGCTTGAGCACATAGGCATGGTCGCAGGGCTTTGCGGCAGGCAGAACGACCGTCAGCCCCTTCTCATCGTGAAGCCATGAGACTGCGCCTTTATAGCCCAGCAGGCGGACGCCGGTCACCTTACCGGTCGTACCTGGCAGCCGGGCCAGGGACCGAATCACCACCTTGCCGTCTGCAGGCCAGCCGAGCAGGATCGCGTAGAGCGCGCCGCCCTTGGTCGTGAATCGAATGTCCTGGCTGGTATAAGGCCGGACGCCGCCCTCGTTGAACGCTCCACCCCGGATTCGGTAGGGACCTTCCCCATAGACGATCCAGGGGCGCGTGCCGAAGATGGCCTCACTGTTGACGTCCATCCACCGCGCCATCTCTTCCAGCAAATGGATCTCGTCGTCGTCGATGCTGCCATCCCCCCGCACGGGGATGTTCAAAAGTAAGTTTCCGTTCTTGCTGACGATGTCGGCCAGCATCTTGATGACCTGGTCGGCCGTCTTGTACTGGTGGTTCGTGTAGAGAGAGCGCCGGTAGTGCCAGTCGCCGATGCAGGTGTCCGTTTGCCAGGGATACGCCTCCATCTTATCGCTGCGGCCCCGCTCGATGTCGTAGACGAGCGTGCTCCGCAGATCGGGCGGCATATCTTTGGCGGTCAGCACGGCCTCCAGGCTGCCGTTGTGCCACTGCCGATTCGCGTTGTAGTAGTGGGCGGCGATATTCAGGCCCGCCTCGCCGAGCGGGAGCTGCGCGTCGTCGAAGTAGAGCAGGTCCGGATGATAGCTATCGACCAGATCCTTGACGCGGTGAAACCAGGTATCGATATACGCCTGGTCCGGCGGCGTGCCGGGCGCGTGCGGGCGATTGTAGAGGTCCTGGGGATCGTAGCCTTCCCACCATTGCCCCTTGCCATCCGCTTTCGTCAGGTTGCCGTCGTAGGGAGCACCCGCCAGCGGGCCGTCCTTGTCGCTGCCGTGAGCGACCTCGAACCAGTTCCAGGACCGGGCGCTATGGACCGTCACCCCGAAGCGCAGGCCGTATTTGCGCGCCGTCTTCGCCCAGATGCCCACGATGTCCTTGTGCGGCCCGATGTTGACGGAGTTCCAGGGCTGATATTTCGAGTTCCAGCAGTCGAAATTGCAATGATGGTTCGCCAGCGCGACGAAGTATTTCGCCCCGGCCCGCTTGTAGAGCCGGATCAGCCGGTCGGGGTCCCAATGCTCCGCCTTCCAGAGGTTGCAGATGTCCTTATAGCCAAACTTGGAGGGATGCCCGTAATGCGCCACGTGGTAGTTGTACTGGTCGCTTCCCTGGATATACATATTGCGGGCGTACCAGTCGCCCTGCTCCGGCACGCACTGCGGGCTCCAATGCGCCCAGATGCCGAACTTGGCATCCCGAAACCACTCCGGGCATTTATACTGCTTCAGCGACTCCCAGCTCGGCGCAAACGGGCCGGACGCAATGTCTCGCTGCACGGTCGAGGTCGAGGGCGCCTGAGCCTGCGCGGTCCACAATGCCGCCACTGACATCCACAGCGCCAACCCTAAAATTCGAAATGCGCATTTAGCCGGGCAATGAATTACCCGTCTTTTGGGCCTTGGGCCTGCGTAGCGAGCGGAGGGGTTGCCTGGACACGCCATCTCGCTTGCGCCTGCCTCGCCAAGAACCGTCCTGCGGACGGACCTTCTTTGTAGAAGTTTGAGTCCCCGCAGGGGACTTCGAGCCCTTGTTTCCGCAGTTTTAACTGCCCGCCCCTTCGCCGGAAGAGGGGGAGTTTCAAGGAGCCGGACGACTGTCCTGCGGGCGGAAAAGCTATTGGTTATCAATCAGAATCTCCCGGACGGCTTCACTTGCCGCTAAGCCACTGCTGCCGCAGGCGCACGGCTTCGCTCGGCGCGGATGGATTGACCGTAACCTGCCAGGGATACTGATCGCGCGATCCCATCGTATAGGTCACGTCGACCGGATTGCCGTTGCGCAGCAGGCTCAGCGTGAGCGTCTTGCCGGGAGCCGTCGCGCGCAGAGTCTGAAACATGGCGCGCATATCGGTCACGCCATTGACCGCCTGGAGACGATCTCCCACCTGAACCCCGGCTTTGGCCGCGGCGCCGTCCGGCTCGACGCTGTTGACCACGAGCGCGCTAAACTGCCGGTCGGGCCGCACGTTCATCTGGAGATCGGAAACGACGGTCGGCTGGATGCTCCTGGTGAGGGTGAGGCCCATGTAGGCCAGGCAGTCCGCAAGCGGCATCTCCTCATGGCTGCGCGCGAGCAGATCGTAGAAGCCGGAGAGGTCCTGGCCGCTGATGCGGTTGACGGTCTTTTCGATGTCGTCCTCGCCGTAGCCCGGCCCCTCGCCGTGCCGGACCTGCCCCCAGAGCGCCCGCATCACGTCGTCCAGGCTGCGCTGGCCTCCGGTCACCTGGCGGATCTTGAGGTCCAGGCAGAGGCCGACCATCTCGCCCTTCGTGTAGTAGGACAGACCCCCATATCCCTGGCTGTTGTTGGCGTCCCAGACGTGCCAGCTCGACTCATCCGCAGAAACCTTCAGGCGCGCCGGGTTGTTCTGCAGCGTGGTGATCGTTTCGCCCAGGTGCTTGAGGTAGTCGTCGTTCGTGATGAGGCCGCCACGGTGGGAGAGCAGGTCGGCGTAGTAGTCCGTGACGCCTTCGGATTCCCAGAGATTGTTCGTATGCGGCGGATCGACGTAGTTGAAAGGACCGAGGACGAAAGGGCGTATCCGCTTGACGTTCCAGAGGTGAAAAAACTCGTGGGCGATGACGAACCGCAGGCGGTCGTCCACCACGGTGATGGTCCCGATCTCGGCCGAGCCGAGGTGCTCCAGGCCGCCCCCGCCGCCGGTCCGGCCGTTAGCGGCCCGAAACTCGAAGACATAGCGATGGTAGGGCGCGCCGCCGAAGAAGCCGGTCTCGGTCTCCGCAACGCGCTTGCAGATGTCCACCAGTTTCTTGCGGTCCACGTTATCGTGCTGGCCGTACAGGACAACATAGTGCGGCTTGCCGGCCGCCGTGAACATATCCTCCGCAAAATCGCCCATCTCCACCGGCGCATCCGCCAGAACATCGTAGCTGGGAGCCGCGAAATCATGGACGGTCCCGAAGGTGCCTGGATTGGCCGTGCCCTCGACCGGATCGAGACTGGTCGCGATTCGCCACACCTTCGCGCCGGGCGGGTCCGAGATCGACAGCGCGACCGGCTCGGCTTTGCGTCCGACGACATAGAGGTAGGTGCGCGGGCCGGTGAGATGACCGCGCCTTGGCGCGCCATCCACCGCCTCCAGATCGACGTTCTTGACCGTATACTGTACGGAGAGAGAGGGCGCGCCGTGCGCGGCGATCTCCCAGGTGTTCTGATCGGGATGATAGACCAGAAGTGGCTTGTGGGCGGCGTCCGTCGCCGACAGGTCGGCGATGTTGGCGGCGTAGTCGCCGACGATGTACGCGCCCGGCGACCAGACGGGAATCTGGACGCGCACGATCGGATCCTGGTTGTGCGGAATATCCAGTTGGATATGATACGTCTTGTCCGCGACGCTGGGCGCTACATGATAGGTGATGACGCTCTGCGCGTTGGCTGCGGTGGCGCACAGGAGGCCGAGCAGCAGCATGAGAGGAAGCAGGCGAGGGAAGCGCATGGCAAGTCTCCAATCGGATCGAGGTTCTGTGTAAATCAGGGTTGCGCCCTAGATTACGCGTAATGCGACACAATTTCCTGCCCATAAGCCGGAGCGCTTTCAACTCTTTTTTGCCGCTTAATGCCGTATAATAAAGCCTGAACGACCTCACGGAGAATAAGGAAACATGAGTACCTACGAGCGGCGCTACAGCAAAGAAGAGATGGCTCGACGCGGAGAAGAGATTTACACGCGCATAAAGCCCGCCATAGAGAATGGCAATGAAGGGAAGTTTGTAGCCATCGATATCGAAACCGGAGATTATGAGATGGATGCCGATGAGATGGCCGCATCCGACAGATTACGTGTCCGACACCCCGATGCTCAGACGTGGCTTGTCCTTATTGGCTCGCGTACGGCCCGGCACATTCGCACTCTTTTGGCTGAGAACAAAAGATGATAACGGGCGCCGTCAACCCATTTCGGGAAGCGATCATCCACCTGGAAGTACAGGGTTTGAGTGGACAATCGGTAGAAATAGAGGCCGTCATAGATACAGGCTACGATGGCTATTTGACCTTGCCGGCGCATGTGATCTCCGCTCTTGGACTTCCCTGGCATGAAACCACGTCGGCGGAACTGGCAGACGGAAGCACCGTTCTCTTCGATGTTTATCGAGGCATTGTCGTCTGGAATGGTCAGCCCCGGCGCATTCCTATTGACGAGGCCGAAACGACTCCCTTAGTAGGTATGCGTTTGCTTTATGGGCATACGCTGACCATCCAGGTACTGGACGGTGGAAACGTGACCATCGTCTGAAGACCAGAGAGGCAATGAGGCATACCAAAGGAACGTTAGGGCGCCCGATCCGCTTCCGCTAGGCTGGCTGCCTCCCAGACCCACACCTTTTTGTCCCTCACACTCAATGCCGCCAGACGGTTACCGTCCGGTGAAAAGGCAATTGGAGTAGCAGGCCCTTTTGGACCGGTGAGGGTGACCATCTCGCGTTGCGTCGCGACGTTCCAGAGCTTGATCGTGGCATCCTCGCTTGCCGTAGCCAGAGTCTTGCCATCTGGTGAGAAGGCGACATCAATAACAGGTTGCGAGTGTGCCCACCAGGAGATTTGCTTTCCTGAAGCTATATCCCATAAATAGACACGGCCCTGCCAATTGGCTACTGCCAGCGTCTTGCCGTCGGGAGAAAAGGCGATACCTTGGGCGGCGTTCGTATGCTTAAAGTGCGCTATCTGCCGCCCGGAAGCGATATCCCAGAGAGTAATCCATGCAGGGCCGCCGCTTGCTACTGCCAGGATCCGTCCGTCAGGAGAGAACATCACAGCATTAACCTTATTATTGCCGAACGGACGCATATCCGCTTGAATTGTGGTGACCACCTTATTGGAAATGACATCCCATAAAGCTACTTTTCCATTTTGTTCTCCCTGTTCCCCTATAGCTAACAACATACCATTGGGAGAGAAGGCCGCTACGGGTTCAATGTTGGGTATTCGGCAGAGAGAAATGCTGCTCTGCTGGGCACAATTCCATATTAGCAAGGTATTGCTTTTCCGATCAATGGCTACCTGATCGAGCGTGCCGTTACTAGAGAAGAAGAGAGGGCCCAAAATAGCCACATCGCTACTGGGGTAGGCGTTAAGTTGACAGGGATTTTTCTTTTGTTGCCAGGGATTCCAGACTTTAACCTCATCACTACCACCTGAAACCAGCCATTTTCCATTGGGTGAGAAGGCAACTGAGGTAACGCGATTAGTATGGCCGATGAATGTAGACAATGTCTTTCGGCTAGAGACATCCCACAATCGAATCGTATCATCCCAACTACCCGTCGCCAAATACCGACCATTGGTGGAAAAGGCCATTCCATTTACGGTTGCAGTATGCCCATGCAGGGTGGCTATCTTCCGCCTTGAAGACAAATTCCAGAACTCTACGCAACCATCATTATATCTGCCCGCTGCGAGTGTCTGGCTGTCCGGAGAGAAGGCTAGAGAATAAAGGAGCTTTGTGTGCAGAGAGGCTTTCACACCTTGAAAAGGAGCCTCCCAGAGTTTAATCACTCCGTCACCACTGCCCGATGCCAGCCATTTGCCATCGGGCGAGAAAGCTACAGAGACGATTACTCCTTTATGCGCTCTGACAGCGATCTTCTGACGCCATGTGGTCACATCCCAGAGTATTAACTCGCCTGCAGAATCTCCCGAAGCCAGCCACCTACCATTCGATGAGAAGGCAACGGACTGGACACCACGTTTATGGCCCCGTAGAGTCTCCTTAACACGATGCGTCGTCACATCCCATACCTTCACCGTTTTATCATCGTCCATGCCTGCCGAAGCCAGCCATTTGCCATTTGGTGAGAAGGCAAGGGAAATGACTCCATCTTTATGCCCGCTAAGCGTGGTTATCTCGCGCCATGTGGTCATATCCCATAATTTGATCGTTCCGTCCTCTTTGGACGATGCCAGGATCTTGCCATTGGGAGAGAATGCCACTGAGAAGACGACACCCTTCCCGCGATGAATAAAGGTATGCACGTTCTGATGCATGAGTCGCCAGAAGTAGCGCCACTCAAATCCGCGTAAATCCTCTTTGTCACTTGGCTGAGGTCGGTGCGCGTCTAAAAGCTGTGCTACCCGTCCGAAGTCGCCTCTCTCGTAGTCCTGTTGTATAAGATTCACATCAGCCGCATAATTTAGATGCCGGCCCTGCTCGACGAGTTGCTCTTGAATACTTCGCTTAACCTGTTCCTGCTTCGCACGCCGGAATTGATAGAACGTGGTGAACCCCAGAACAACAGCAGTTAAAAATAAAGCGGATAAAGAGGTGGCACGAAAGATTCCCAGGAGATAGGCGGCGCGTTGGCGGCGCAATTCTGCACCGGGCATGTGCTCCCGCACCCATCCCTGGTCGAAGACATTCGCATATATGTGGTTACGGACTTGCAACAGGCTGCTCACCGGGCGCACGATGCCGGAAAGCCGCAGCACTCCGACCAGCGCATCGGACTTGCGATCCTCAGTGCGCTTCCCGGCGATAATCCGTTCGTAGAGAGTGAGCAGGGTCGCCAATTCCCGCTCGTCTTCCAGGCCGCGCAGCAGACGGTCTCGCACGAATACCAGATTGTCGTCCTGCTCCTGCGCACCTGAAGATAGAAACAGCCGGTCGCAGAGATCGTCCACTTGATGAGGCGTGCCCACCTCCGGGGTTTCGACGATAGCCTGGCAGAGGCGCTGTGTCAGATAGGGATGCCCGCCCGTCCAGAAATAGACCCGCTCCAGCAGAGCCTCGCCGACGATCTCTTCGCGGCCTAAGCCAGGTTCTAACGCTAGGGCTTCCTCCAACGTGAAGTCGTTCAGCTCGATGCGCCGTCCAACATTGAAAGGCGTCAGGCGTGGGTCGCGGATCAGGTCGGATGGCAGGGCGACACCCAGCAGACAGAAAGTGAGGCGCGCAAAGGCGATATCGACCGAGCGGCGGTTGTAGCTATTGCGAATGGCGGCGAAGAACTCATCGGTCGAGAACGGCAGAGCGCGCACCTGATCGATCTCATCTATGAAGATCACCAGGCCCCCACCCCTGACCCCTCCCCCAAGTTTAGGGGAGGGGGGACTAGACTGGAAGCTAATACGCTCTTCTGAAATCTTCTCCTGCCTGAGGTCAGAGGTAGAAGCTATCTCCACCCCCTTCCCAGTGAGCGAAGCGAACGATTTAGGGAAGGGAAAGGCGAAGCCGCGGGTGGGGTTAGGTAGGATCAACAGATGCCGGAGGGCGGCGGTCCACTTTTGCAGCGGTGTCGGGCGATTGCATTCTTGCCAGAAAGCTTCTAATTCCTCTTCGCAGTCCAGTTGCTCCCCGATCTGCATGAGCAGGCTGAAGTACCACTGTTCCGAGGTCAAGTTTGCGTCGTGGCCGATGGCGCTCAAATCTATAATGGCGACGGTAACTCCAGATTCGCGCAGCCGGACGGCGGTGCGCGCCATCAGGGAGGATTTGCCCATCTGCCGGCTGGTAAGGATGTAGCAGAACTCTCCGCGCCGCAGGCTCTGATATAGTTCTTCGTCGGCCTGGCGGGCGATGTAGGACGGCGCGGCGGGAGGCAGCGTTCCGCCGGGAGAGAAGAAGGGCGCGCGGCCCGGATCGCTCATAGCAGATGCCTCCGAAGGTAGCTCTCATACAGCCGGCAGCGGAAACGCGCTTCGAAAGGCGAGGCTCCCAGGATGACGCCTGCAGCGCGCAGGCGCGAGAACGCTTCTGGCATCAGCGCAGATTCGCCGATTAGCAGGCCGCGCACGACCGCAAGGAGGCCAGCGTCCTTTTGCAGGGCGACGCGCATCCGGTCGAGATGGTCGCCGAAGAGGCCGTCGTCCCGATCCGCTTCAACTTCCAATTCCTCTATATTCAGCTTTCGCGTCTTCATTTCGTGCAGGCAGCGGCGGACCAGATAGGGATGCCCTCCGACCAGTTTGCAGAGGCGCGTAACCTCCGCCTCACCGCAGAGCGGTCCTGCGTAGCGTTCGTTCAAATCCGCTACCTGCTTCGTCGAGAAGTCCTGCAGGACGGAGCGCGTGCCGACGTTAAAGGGTGACTGATGGAGGTTGGGAATGAACAGGTGCGCTTCGGTCGAGTAGGTCAGGATGAGGACGAGCCGGCTCCAGGGGCCGCCGGGATCGAGCGAGCGGGCGTTGTACCAGGCGCGGAACAGGCCGAAGACCCCGCTACGGTAATCACGGTCGAAGAGGCTATCGGCTTCGTCTACACCCCAGACGAGCGGCGCGGCGCTAACATTCAGGATCTGCCGCTTGATGAACCGCTCGAAGTTCGCGCTTGCGGTCAGCTTCTCATTCCAATGCTCATATGGAGAGTCGTCGAGATCGAGCTGGTCAGCAATCCACTGGGCGATGGAGAGGAAGAAGGCTTCTAGAGTTTCGGTATCCGCCGGGCTGAGCCGCTGAAAGTCGGTGACGACGACCCGCCAGCCGGCCTGACGCGCCTGTTCCAGGCCGCGCGCCAGCAGAGAGGTCTTGCCGATCTGGCGTGGGCCACGTAGAAGCAGGATGCCGTCCTTGCGGGCGATGGCGGCGTGGAACGCTTCGTCCTCCATACGCCGGACATAGAAACGCGATTCCAGCGGGATAGCGCCGCCGACAGGCTCCAGGTCCATCAGGGAGGGCGCGAACTCGGGCACGAATTCGGGAGTGGTACGTGGAATCTGCTCGGCAAGCTCCGTCATGCGTTGCGGCGGTCGGAAGCCCTGCGAGATCAACTCTGCACAGTACTCATCGTAAAACTGCTTCGCCTCGACATGCTCCTGGGCAGCCACGAGAGCGGCCATCAGACGGGCATGCAGCGCCGCCGCGAAATCGCCGGCCAGCACGAGCCGGCGCAGCCAGCGCCTTGCTTCCAGGAAGTCGGTGGACGCTATCGCCTCCACCGCCAGAAACTGCAATGCTTCTCGGTACTTCGCTGCATAGCGGCTGCGCTCTTTCTCGACCCACTCCTCGTACCAGTCCTGCAGGAGCGGCCCGGCATAGCGATCGACCGCCTCTTTAAGCGCAGACCTGTCCTGCGTCCTGCGCTCCCAGGCGGCGTCGAAGGCAATAACGTCCACATCCGCATGCGTCAGGTCCAGGCAAAGCGTGCCCGATTGAGCGACCAGGCAGCTGCCATACGGGCCGAGGGCACGACGCAGGACAGACACCGTATGCTTGAGGTTATCGATGCTGCCGATTCCAGGCCAGAGCTGCGAGGCCAGCCACTCATTGCCGACGGGCTTGTTAGGAGAGAGCGCCAGCAGGGCAAGCAGTTGGGCGGCTTTGCGATGCTCATTCAGCCCTGGCAAGGCAGCGCCGTTGATCTGCGCCTGCAGTGGCCCGAATAGCCGCAGCATCAATCCGCTTTCCGCTTGCTCAGGCATCTCCTTCCTTCCTCGACGAGCAGAATACGCTATCGATTATGATGCCTCCTGCATTCATGCACTGTTTTTTCACCGATCTTTCACCTCATTACTCCTCTAAAAAGCGGCCGATGAATTTTCAGCCTATTATCCCCGATGTGACATTTACAGCCGCTATAATTTGCCTGTCACAGATACCAGTCAGTATATATGCAAGCCGCTGAGGGTTTACAGGAATTCAAACCAACAGATCTCGACCTGATGCGAGCATCGCCATGCTTTCAGAACCTACTCACTTCTTAGGAGTGCAAAATGGCAATCAAAGCGATCATAAGTGGAAGCAGAGCCACGTGGCCTGGGCAATGTCCTTGTTGCCTTGGCAACACCGAAACAACGCGCGTGTTGGTTGCGAACACGACTAGCTTTGCTGCACGCATGGCAAATCAACAGCAGATTACCACCTGGCACGTTCCTTGTTGTGAATTTTGCAAACAACACATGCTACGGACGCCGAAGATTCCAGACACTCTAGGCATAATTTCCGCTATCGTACTCTTTCCGCTTGGCATACTTTACGTTTTCATTCTCTTACTTAATAGGCTGCTTACTCCTGCAAAGCTTGGACCTGCTTGTGCTGGGCAATGGGCTGTGAGTTATGCTTGGAGTCGTAGAGGCCATGTTTTTATATTTCAAAACGAGGCATTCGGACGCGAGTTTGCTGAGTTGAATGGATGTGAGATCGAAGAAAATTCCTAAAGATAGACTACATGCACCTGGAAAACCGGCCATTCGCCTCACGAGCAATCCAGATTTCCAGGTTGCCTAAAATACAGGAGTCATGTCATGTATATCTATCTATATCTAAAAGCTGGAAACAGAGGTTGGACCAACCAAGAGCCGATGCAAAATACATAGAAACTGGAGTAAACACGCCGGTTAGGGAGGTATCGAATGTTATCTAGAAAATCTGCAATCCAAGGTAAAAGAAGGTGGGTAAAGGCAATATGCGGAGGAATAGCCATTTCGATTATCTATTCTTTCATTATTGTCGTTATAGGCGTTTCCTTACAACCTCGTAAGGGAACATATAGAGACGATGAAAATGAAGCGGAACGGGCACGTCTTTATTTTCTTGAGATAATAGAACACAAGGATTCTGACTCCTTTACAATGCGCCTGAGGCAACGGCCCACACTGCTAGATATCAAGCGATCAGTAGGTGATCCTTCTAAGCATGAAGGGGACATATTTACCTGGTCCGTAATCGGTGATGATTACAGAGCGCGCTTTGGTAAGGATGGACGCCTCGTTTGGTTTCAGGAGCCTGAAATGATTGATGACGAAGGCGTTGATCCGTCATGGACTAAATTTCATCTAGCGCCTTGATGAGCCACGGTGCAAGATGAAAGAATAGTAGCAGAACATAGATTTACGAACAGGGAAGGGGGACAATACAATGAGAGAATTCTTAAACATTATCAGCATACTCGGTGTCATTATAGCTTTTACTGGAGTATGGATGACATTTCACAACCAAGACATAATGCGGGCTAACATGCATATATTCGGAGGTGGTGTGTATACATCAATCGCAAACGAATCACGCGATCCAGCCTTCGAAAAAGCCTATACGTCACAGTGTAACGGATATATACTCGGGGGAATCGGGGTAGTAGTTTCCTTCATTGGACAAGCAGGGATTTCGAGAATGAAACGCACTGAGAAGAGATAAACTGTCAAGGAGATTTCCTGAGAAACGGAACCGATATCCGAAGATAGGAAGGGAGATATCAAATGATCCGAATTCCGTTTATCGCCTTCGCAGTATGCACGCTGCAATTCTTTTGCAGTGCCCTAGCGATCTACGCACAACCTTTGCGGCAGCATGTCGTCCCGCACAACTTTTTAGAGAAGGAGCTAATGCAACGGACCAATATCCATCAGGGATATTGGATACGAGGGAAGGATGGTGAACTCTTTTTCATTAGCAACCTTCGAAATAAGGGCTATATGGCGCATCATATGGACATCAAGCTTTCATCACGCCATCCATTTCTGGCAGGGATATGGAAATCAGTTATGTACTGTACGATCTGCCCTGTTGAAGCTCAACAAGGAGGGAACATCTCCTATTCTGACAACAGATATGGTTTCTATATTATCCGCCTTGTCAGAAAAGCGCACGGGGTTTATGATGTCGAGATGCTGAAAGATTCTGACTTGTTCGATAACGAGGACAAAAGCCCACTGCCTCACATTTATCGTGGTACAGGCATGAGGATCAAGCGGATCGCAAGCTACACCCTATCGGGTAGGCGGGCCACAATTAAATTGACTATTGAGAAGCGGGGGAATATGATGGTCACTGCCACTCAGTACTATGAGGAGGGAAAACTTATGGGATTGGGTGCCGTGACTTATGTGCGCTCTAACAACCAAGGAGAATAGGATCAGGTGGCGAGCGTAGTACATTTCGCGCCTCAAATAATAGGTTCTTTCCGAACAGTGAAGCTGGATAACGTCCTCTATAAAACTTCAATTCGGATGGGAAGTGAGCTTGGATAGTACAAATATGAATTAAACCCATCTGAGAAACAAGAGATAGAACCTTGCAGTCGCAGTCCACGCAGGCGGACTTTGTGCCTTTGTTGCTGCGGTTTTAACCGCCCGACCAAACCCCAACGGTTTAAGAAAATCTCACTTCAACCGCCTCGCCGACGGGTACAAAGGCTTTCACAGCAAGTGGAATGCTGACTCCGCAGGCGGAGAAGACAGGTGCAGATGCTGTTCCAGGAAAGTCCAGCGTTCGGTAGGTGCAGGCTTTTACGCTGCGACCGTTTCTGCCCCTTGATAGGGTTGAATACGTTCGTATTCCTCTCCACGCTTTAATTGTAGTTCCTCCAAATCATAGTGGCGCTGGAGGTTGAGCCAGAAACCCGGCGTCATACCAAAGAAGCGAGCCAGCCGCAAAGCTGTATCGGGTGTAATGTCCCGTTTGCCGGCGATGATTTCGGAGATACGCGTTTGCTGAACCCCGATGCTCTTGGCAAGCCGGTAGGGAGTTATGCCCATTGGCTCCAAGAACTCTTCTTTCAGGATCTCTCCAGGATGAATATTACCAATTCTCTCCACCATTGGGACACTCCTTTCGTTATACACGTTGACTTTCCACCGAATCCTGTGCCAGATCAATGATAGTCGGTGATTTCCACGTCATGGGCGTTGTTGTTACGCCATACGAAGCAGATCCTCCACTGATTGTTAACCCGTATGCTGTGCTGCCCTTCTCGATCCCCTTCAACGCTTCCAGATGATTGCTCGGAGGAAGCCGCAAATCTTGCAGGCGCTCCACTGCATCGAGTGTCAGTAATTTCCGTCGGGCTACGCGCTGTATCTCCGGCGGGAATTTTCGGGAGATTATGTCGTTGAAAATCTTCTCAGTCTCATCGTCTTTAAAGTTGACTATCATCGATCTTCATCCGGTCTATGTATAGTGCTGCCTCCCGATAGTCTTATAGAACAATAGTACCTTAAAAACCTGGTGGCGTCAAGTAGAAACGCGTACGTCGATGGACTCTCTGGCGCGCAAAACTGTTTCTGTGGCAAGTTGAATGCGGACTTCGCCAGAGGAGAAGGCAGGTGCTGCGGGCAAAAGGGAGGAGCCAAGATGGACGCTGGCGGAGGTTGCACCGGTGGGCGCGGAGAGGACGATCTCGCGCACGCGCAGTTGCCCGTAGCGGACTTCGATCTTCGCGTCCTGCATGCCGCCGCGCCGCCGCTGCGTGAAGAGGCCCCAGCCTTCCGCCGCCGAAAAGAACGAGGCGTGGTTCTCCGGCTTCCAGACGGGCCGGAACCCGATCACGCCCGCCGGGCCGTCGTACATAAAACCCTGGCACGCCAGCAGTAACGACCAGACGCTCATCGCGCGGGCGTAGAACTTGCCGCATTCGTCGTCGCCGAACGGGTTGCCGCTGTAGCCCCAGGAGGCGGTCGCGGCGTCGGTCAGGCCCGTGCGCAGACGGCCGTCGTACCGGTCGGAGACCGCCAGCGCGACCATCAGCCCCTCGCGCAGCATCCCGAACTGGATCATGGCTCCCGCCGCCGCGTACTCGAAGCCGGTCATGACCTCGTCGCCGTAGAGGATGGTCGGCGTGGGGCGCGGCCCCTTCGGCCACTGGATCATCTGCATCCCCGCATCGTTCTCGTCGACGAACTTGCGCGGTCGCTGCGGTATGCCATGGAAATCGGCCCGGAAGTTGTATTTGAGCAGGGAGGCCAGGGCCGAGCGCACGTGCTCCGCCGGATAGTGCGTTGGAAGATCGACCTGATTCGACCACCACTCCCCCAGCGCCTGATCGATCTCGCAGCCGTCCCCGTAGTCCTCGCGCGGCTCCGGATCGCGGCGCTGGACGTAGTACTCCCCATTAAAGAGAGTCGCGTCCTGTTTCGCCGCGCCAGCAAGCCGAATGTTCCGATAACGCGCGGCGGACCTGGCATCGCCCTGCAGGGTCGCCATCCGCTCCGACGCCGAGAGGGCGGCCAGGTAGAGCGAGCCGATCCAGGTCGTGCTGCCCCCGAGCGCGCCATCGAGCGTGTTCCACTGCGCCCCGGAAAGCGTGCCGTCCTCATCCGGGTCCCAGGTCCGTATCGCGAACTCCATGGCCTTCTGCACTCTCGGCCAGAGACCGGCCAGCCACGTGCCGTCGGAAGAGCACAGATGCTCGCGGTACGCGCCCAGGATGTCGCCGAGCAGGCCGTCCGCCGCCGGCGGGTAGCTCGGCAGGCGGTGCGGGAGCGCGCCGTCCGGCTTCTGGTCCGCATAAATCTGCTCGCGCATTCGGCGGGCGATCTCCGGAAAGAGCCGCGCGTGCGCCTGGGCGTAGTGCCACACGTGCGTGCAGTTGCCGGCGCAGCAGCCGGACGAAGGCGCGCAGCCCTCCCACGCCCCGAAGAAATCGTCCCCGGCCCAGAAGCAGGTCTTGCTGCGCAGCACTGCCAACTGCGAGGTGATCCGGTCGCGCAGCCAGTAGGGCAAATTGCCGGCATAGAAAGTGTCGTGGAAGAGCCGGGTCTGGGTCGTTAGCTCGTCCGCATTCGCCGCCAGGAAGCGGGCCACGTCCTCAGAATCCTTCCACCAGCCCGCGTAGCGGTTGCCGGCGTGCGTCCAGCCGTCGATCTCGCCGCCGTGCTGGGCGTTGGGGAAGTGCCAGACCAGCGCGAGACGCACCGTTCCTTTGCCGCGCGGCGCCAGCCGCAGCGTGGACGCGAGCGCCCCGTCGAGCGTCTGCGAAGGCGGCGACGGCCCGGCCTCCGGCGCGCCGGTCAACCGCCCGTCGGCCTGGAAGTCCTGCAGCAGGGCGCTCAGGCCGTTCCAGTCGGCGGTCCCGCTCGCCTGGGGATCGAAGGCGATGAGCGTCATGTCGCCGGAATGGGGCGCTGCCGGGTCTTTATCTGCCGTCATATGCAGCAGCGTCACGCCTGAATCGACCAGAACGCGATTGCGATTGCCGCCGTAGCCGCGCGCCTGCCGCTCCAGGATCGGACCCTGCCCGTCGAACCCGACGGCGTTCTGCTGCGCCGCCAGCAGCGCAACTTCGACCTCCCGATCCGTTCGGTTTTCGAGGGTAAAGGTGAAAAAAGCGCAGGGGATAGCCGACTCACGAGCGCGCAGGGGAATGAACGGCGAAAATGTCTCCATCGCGATCGTCACCGGCAGATCCGGCGCGTCGAAATCGAACCAGGCGAACGGGTATTCCCCCCGGAACCGCAGGCCGGGCATTGCAGGAAACGGGCCGACACGGGACGTCTGCAGGGCGCGGACGACCGGCTCCCCACCTGACGCCTGGATCCGCACCGCAAAGAAGCTGTGCGGCAGGGAGGCATAAGTGAAGTTGTTGAAAATCTGCCAGACCTCACGCTCCGCCTTGCCGTTAAGCTGTATGGTCCCCGCGCCAATACCGCCCACGCCAAAGCGGATCGCCGTGAGATTTTCGCCTTCATAGACGCGCGGGCTGCCGATCGTCATCAGGCGCGGGTCGCGCATCCGCTTTGCCAGCTTCTCCCGACGCACGCGCGCTTGCTCGGCCTCCAGGCGCTTGCGCTCCGCAAGAATGCCCTTGCGCCGTGCCGCCCACCCGGCGGCATCCACGTGCCGGGCGATCTGCTGCGCCGAGAGGGCCGCGCCATAGATCGCCACTTCGGCAAAGTCGCCGGAGACGGCTTCCGCTCCATCGAGCGCCGAGGCGCCGATCTGCAGCGGCAGCCCCTTCCGCTGCACCGAAAAGGTCACTCCTCTGGCATACGCATCGCACCGCACGCCGTCCAGATAGAACTGCAGGCCGTCCGCGCGGCTCGTGACCGCCAGGTGAACCCACTCTCCGAGGCGCAGCGGGCCGAGAGGCGGCGGCACAAACACCAGATCCCGTCCGTTCCAAAACGCAAGCCCGCTCAGATTGTCGGTATGGTGAATGCTGAATCGCGTCTCCTCGGAGCTGGCGCGCTTGGCGATGAGGCAGGGGTGATATTGGTGTCCCGGCGCGGTGATGCGGAAGAACAGTTCTACCGTCGTCTCCGGCTGGTCCAGTTCTGGCGCCGGTCCCATGGTCACGAACCGTCCCCCTTCCAGCGACAACGCCCGCTCGCCCAGCGGCCCTGCCTCATACCGGGCTTCTCCTCGCCGCATTTTGCCGGCTTCCGCGCCCCGCTCCGGCTTCAGAGAGCCGTCCAGCCGCCAATAGCTGAGCAGTGTCGGCTCCGCCAGCACCGCCGCCGCATAGCGGCGGCTATCGTCCCTATTGCTCACCGTTCCTGGCGTCACCATGGCTGCCGCCGCCACCTTCTTTAGAAACTCTCGTCGGTTCTGTTTCAATTATTTGTCCCATATCGAATGCAACGAATAGACTTTGAGAGAGCGGATTTTCGCCTCTCCACCGCTGGCGTAGATTTCCAGCCCTCTCTCTTTGCTGTCAGGAAGGAAGCAGGAAGTGAGCGCGACTTCGCCCTCGTTGCCGTAAACTTCCAGCGAGGTCCGGTCTACCAGAATTTGAAGCTGGACGCGATGATGGGCGAGTGCCAGCGGCGCCGATTGGCCGAGGGCAGATAGTGTTTTCTCGGCAACGTTGACTTCGACCACAGCCCCACGCGCCTTGATCCCGACTGCCGCTGCCTCACCAGGATCGATCTCCGCGCGGATATCGAACAGCTCGCCGGAGAGGGAGGAGAGCGGATTCTCGCCCGGCCGCAGAGTGAGGTCGTGCCAGGCATGCTCTTTGTCATGCAGCTTGCTGATCTCCCGTACCGGCCGCTTGCAGAGGCGCAGCCCAGCGGGGAAAGAGCGGAGGGTCAATTCGCAGGGAAAGGCCATCTGCTGGTTGAACGGCATGCCGGGATAGCGCCCATCGCGCATCCAGGCCATCTGGATGCGGCGGCCGTCGGAGGCGGGGATGTCGCTGAAGGTCTGCACGGCGTAGCAGTTCGCGCCCCATTCCACGCGTTGCGGCCCGCCTTCCGACGTGAATCTCTCGCCATCGAAGCTGCCGATCAGGTACTGGCCGTTCGCAGCGGTCCAGACCCACTTCTTGAGGCCCGGCTGGCCCTCGACCGGCATCTCGAAGAAGTCCGGGCATTCGCTGCACTCCGGCACCGTGATGTCATGCAAGTGCGTCCAGTGCTTCAAGTCCGGCGAGGAGAAGAAGCCGAAATCGTTTTTGTCCAGGTATAGCGTCATGATCCATCGACGTGTCGGCGCGTACCAGACGACTTTTGGATCGCGGTTCCCGCCGATAATATGCGGCAAAACGGGGTTCTGCGCGTACTTCTGCCAGGTGCGCCCGCGATCGGTGCTGGTGGCGAGGCACTGCGTGAAGGGCTGGCCCTTCGATTCCGCCGACGTGTCGCCGGCAGCGGTGTAGATCGCTACCAGCGCCTTCTCGTCGCCGGTCTGGAAGCCGGCGGTATTCTCCCCATCGACCACCGCCGAGCCGGACCAGCACGTCCCCAGCCTATCCGGCAGAATGGCGTCCGGCATCTGCTCCCAGTGGACCAAATCCCGGCTGATGGCGTGCCCCCACTCCATCTCGCCCCAACCCAGACCCACCGGATTGTGCTGAAAAAACAGGTGGTACTCGCCCTTATAGAAGACCAGGCCGTTCGGATCGTTCAGCCAGTTCTTCTGCGCCGTGAAATGGAACTGCGGGCGATACGTCTCCTGATACAGCACGCTCCCGTCTGCCTTTCCTGCCTGGGATTCATCCTTCATGATCGCAAAATCCTCCGCCGCCCACGCGCTGCCGAAGATGCCGCAGAGCGCCAGCCCGATCAGACACCATGCCACGTTCACAGATCGTCGATTCATCTCTCTCCTATTGCCCGTTCCTTCTCTGCTATTCCTGCTCCTTTCCAGGGAACGGGCGCAAAATCAAGTCGCAATGGAATTGATTCCGTCGCGTATGCATTCCGTCGTGCATTTTAATCGGTGTGATAAATAAATGCTCCCCGCAGCATGCCGGCATGCTGCGGGGAGCTACGTATCGAGAGTTTTGGTTCTGGTAGGTTAGATCGGGCGGCTAGGGACTCTGCTGATAGATCGTTCCGAGGAAATTGAAGCCGTCGTTGTAGCAGGTCCCGTAGAGGTTGCCGTCAATGAAGCTCTGCATCACAGCGGCATAGGGATTGGCGCCGTCCGGAACCGGTCCGAACCCTCCCAGGAAGGAGTACATCACGCTCTCCGAATAGGGACACGCGCCTACCGGGATCAGGGAATAGATGGTTCCCACGCCGAAGGCGCCGCCGTTGAACGTCGTCCCGTACAGCAGACCGGTACTGCCTGAGAGCACGGCTGCCCAGGGATTGGCCCCATCGCTCGGCCCGCCGAGGAAGTTGTAGGCGATACAGTAGCTGCCGCCCGTCGGGTCTAGATGGTAGACGGTGCCGAGGCCGGCCGATCCACCGTTGTAGGTCGTTCCATACAGCAGCAGTTGCCCGGTGCTCTGGTCGGTGTGCAGGATCAGCTCCGCCGTCGGATTGGCCCCATCGCCGAAGCCCACGAACGTATGGATGATCCCATAAGGCGCGCCACCAAACGCGATGATATACACGGTGCCCAGGTTAGAATCTCCGCCGGAAACCGTCGTGCCGACCATGACGCCGGGCGTGAACTCGAGCAGCCGCGCGTAGGGCGTCGCGCCGTCCGGAGGAGCGCCCGCGACCACCCCCATGAAGTTGTGGATGATCGCATATCCCCCTCCAGACGGTGACACGCGATAGACCGTGCCTTTACTGAACTGGCCTCCTCGCAAGGTCGTGCCGTACAGATTGCCGTCGCTGGCCAGAATCACCCCGGCCCACGGATAGGCGCCGTCCGGAGAGCCCTTGAACGCATGCAACAGCGTGAACCCGGTGCCGTCGGTGAACAGCTTATAGACCGTTCCACGGCCGTATCTGCCGCCTCGCAGCGCGGTTCCTTACAGAGTGCTGGGGCCGCCGGCGGGAGAGGGAACGACGATGAGCGTGCTGGTCGGGTAGAGGCCATCCGACCCGGCAAAGTTGTGAATGACGCTCACTCCAAAGCCGGGAGTCATGCAATAGATACAGCCCTTGTTGACCTTGCCGCCGTAGCGACTCGTGCCATAGTAGTTGCCCGTGGTCGGGTCCTCGACAAGCGCGCCGACCGGGCTGCTGCCGTCGGCCACCGGGCCGACGAAGTCATGGACGACCGTATAGGAAGCCTGTGCCGGTCGGGCTGCCAGGCCCAATAACAGGAGGGAGGCGACGGCAAGCGCCATGCGGCCTGCATGCCTCCAAAGATGTCGGGTGAAAATACTGGTTTCCATGGTGTCCTCCAAGGCTCGATGGAGCCATCGGTAGAGATCGCGTGTTCTTGTTGGCCTGAGTGTATGGGACAGGTGTAAAAAAATCGTAAAATGAACGCAATATCTGCGTTACAAAAATTTCCGGTAAAAAAACCTCTGTTGCAGGCACGACAGTATGAAGCAGCCGCTGAAGAACTCGGCGAGCGGTCCATCGTACATGGATTGGAGACACAATCACCCAAACCGATTTACCTACAAGGAGGGTAGACCCATGGAGCCGCGCGGCATCGCCGCCGGCCTGCGCTATCCTGACATGGGCACTGTTAACTACTGAAGCACACCTCTAGGCAGCCTAGCTCATCCCAAAGGAGCTAAACGAGATCGATCCATTCTCCAGGTTTTTGCCCTGGAAAGTTCATACAGCGGACGGAACCGTGTTTTTTGCCCACGTTCGTCCGTTTTTTTGGATCGTGTTTGTAGTTTCCTGCCCAGACATGACAAACAGGCTTGCCTACGCTTACCGCACGATGGACGACTTCTGCTGTGCCGCCTGTCCCTTGTGCTGGCAGGCCATCCCAGACGGCCATCAGGACGTTGCAGTGATCTGCAATGAAGAAGCCGGCCTTCTGGTAGGACTTCTCCCGCGTTGGCGCTAGTGGCAGCTCTATCACTTCGACTGCTCGCTCCTTTAGCCAGTCGTAAAACTCCTGTCGTCTTGCTGCGCCCACGGGATCGATCCTAAGATCGTCCGTGGCGCCGAAGTCCTTGGCATACTCATTCTGCGGCATCGGCAACACCGCCACCAAACGCGACCCCCTCTGTGTCAATAACGCTTCCGTCAAGAGACGGTCCGCTCCCATTGCAAGAGAGGATATGACGATCCAGTCGCTATTCGGGAAAACGCGCTCAAGATAAGTGATGACTTCTGCTACTCCACCCAGCAAAGCATTCATCTTTGTTGTGTCTGGATCCAAGCCAATATGCCCGGTGACACCAATGCGCAGCTTCTGACGATGCCCGGACTGCGTCCATTCGTCGGAATTCATATGCCGTTGCAATAAAGAATGCGGCGGAAGCAGGAACGAGTTTAATAGGAACGCCCGATGGATCATATAGAGTTCATCCTGGAAAGTATTCGGATCTCCATAGAGCGTCCGGCCTTGCTATCGACCTAGGCTCTCTAATAGATAATGATAGTGTTTCTCCTGTGGCATGCTCGATCGCGCGAAATCATAGTCAGCGCGCTCATAGTTGCCCAGCAACCAATTGGCAAAGCCATCATAGAAGAAATCTGCAGGCGTGGCCGGCAATGGAAACACACGTGGATTTAAAAGGGAGCTTGCGATTTCTTTCGCTCTTGCATGGTCCCCGGCGCGCCAAAAGACCTGAGCCGCATCAATGCGATACTGCCGAACCAGCGGATAGCATCGAACCAACTCCTCGAAATAATGTACCGCTCCTTGCTCATCCCCTATCTGGAAGCAGAGGCTGGCCAGTAGATGAAGTAGGTGCTCGTCAGCAAACGACGTATAAAAACGAAGCAGTAGATCGCGTGCCTGTCGATGCGAGCGATGATCCGCGAGTGCCCGGGCAAAATTCACGACAAGGGATGCGTTGGCGGCTCCGTCACGAACCAAGCGGTTGAACAATTCTTCGGCTTCTCGAATTCGGCCGACACGCCCTAGGGCGAACATCTTGACAGCGTCTACCTTGAGCCGGTCATCGGAATTGTGGATGCGTTGGGTTTCGATGTTCCGAAATGCCGCATCGATGTCGATCGGTGCCTCACACAGGAGGGCATTGATGACTTCGCCCATCTTTGCTGCAGGATCGGAAGGAGCACGACGCACCGCTTCGCGGTAACACTCCAGCGCCCGAGGATACATCTCCTCCTGCTGATAGATATAGCCCATTAAGCCAAATACATTCTCATCTAAGCTCGGATGATCTAGTAGATTTTCCAACGTCTCCGCAGCGATGCGCAGCCTACCGCAGGCGACCTCACAGATAGCCTTTACAATCCAGGGATAGTAGAAGCGCTCTTCGGGGAATTCGTACTCACACATCAATACAAAGTACGCGATCCGCGCAAGAGCACGGCGGAAGTCACCTTCTTCAAAAGCCTGATCGAATTCATTCAATACGTGCATCAAACGGCTATAGATCGCTATGTCACGCTCCTCATGTCGAGCGCACTTTTCTCTCACCTCGGCGACAAAGCGATCCATGAACGGCAGCCGTGGATCCATTGTAGGCAGAGGGAGATAGCGCACCCGCATGTCCGCGCAGAGCGTTACAACCGCCTCTTCCAGACTGGTCCTTGCCTGAAAATCTACGGTGCGAAAACGCAGGCTGGTGAGGTGTTGATACGGGTTGGGCCAGACGCTCGAAGATGGACATTCTGGGGTGACTAGGGGAATGATCTGCGGCTTACCCAGGGTATGTCGCGTAAGCGCGTGGCTCACCTCTAAGCACGTGTACGGGGAAGCAAAGCTATGAAGAGTTACGAAAGGGAGGAAGTAATCGCTACGATCGATCTGTTCCTTCAGAAAGTCCGGGATATCGTTGCCGCCGGGAATCTCTTGACTTTCCTCCGCGTAGTTCCAGAGTTCTATCGGCTGCGCGTCCAGCCGCGCTAACAGGCGGCGGATCTGAGTGCGATCCTTGCTGGAAAAGCTGACAAAAACCTTGGGGCGATCCATAGGAATAGCCTGCTCTGTAATGGTTACCGGGAGGGAACAAGTACGGTCGGAGTACGCACGATCGGTTCGGGCGCCACCTGGGCGAGCGAAGCCATAAAATCCTTGTAGCCCGCGGGATCGACCTTCTTGACATGCCGGAAAAATGCGGTGTAGCGCATGGTTGTGGTCAGCGCAGCGTACACATCCGTATTGATCCCATCTTGCCGGCGAATCTCATCGGAGAGCGATTGGCTATAAGCGGGCATCCGCTCCAGCAAGGCTTCAGAAACAATTCGGTCGAACGCTTTATCGAAGACCCTTTTGAAGAACTGCTTCTGATAGGCATCCGTGTATTTGGCCTTCAGATCCTCAGGAGAGAGAACGGCGGCATCATGCTGGAAAGCTTCCTTGAGTTGGCGATTACCTTCGGCATTCGCTTGCTGATTCGCGTCCCGCTCGATCTCGTGTAAGCGATCTGGATCCCGCGTCGTGCTCTTCCAACAGTGCCAGACTGGGTCTCCTGTCAATACTAACTTACCATCGGTAGCGGTAAACGTCACCTGTACGCCGTTGTCACCAATGACGTAGGACTGAAATGGCCCGCCATCTAGATGGTCCAGCAGCGTATCGACCCTAGAGAGTCTCTTCTGGTTCGCCTCCACGTCGGGAACAGTTTCTCCCGCGCCGAGCAGATACGCATCATTGTTCTTTGGCAGATCGCACGACTGGGGATAAAGGATCAGGACGTCCGCCTGAAATAGGCGCAGACCTAGTAAGGTATTTGCAAAGGCAGGGTGGTAGTTCAGGATTTCCTCGTTCCGCGTCCGTCGTGCTGTGGTCTCACTACTGTCTAGCAGCTCACCGAAGAGCGTGAAGCACGCGTCCTGATTTCCCGCCGCGTACCTTGCGATAGGAATCAGCTGCCAGTCGTAGATGGGCGCGGTCACGGTTTGACGTTGATCGGCCGTATCCGCGAGCGTCACCTTGAGTCTCTGCCCGTCTGGCTGGGTGTCATCATATTTTAAGGCGACAGCCTTCATACTGTCTTCACCAACGGCGACCCCGCCGAACGCGATTCCGCCTACCTTGGAGCAGAACATGTACGAGTTCAGACCTTCGCTAAGATGCGTGGGATTATTCAGAGCCATAGCAGGAGGATAGGCAAAGGTGAATGGACCAAGGGTGAGGTCGACCGCCCGACCTATTACGGGTAAGAGAATAACCAGGGCAAGCAGAAGAGCAGTACGGCGCAGCCTGTCGTAGCGATAAGGACCTCGCATGATGTACCTCCCAGGAGTCAGAGAACAAGGCAATCGAATCTACCTGGCACACAATTCGTCATGGCGGACAGTGGCTCCTGCCAAAAATCGAACGCATTACAGAAAAACCAGGCTGGAAAGGAGAGATTCTCGCAATCCATTCCAGCCTTGAGTCGGTCTCACAGGCTATAGCCCGACCGATAGGTCGGCCGGACGATGTGAGCGACTTGGTCGGCGACGTCGCGGCTGTTCGTGACCCGCAGATTCCTGGAGTCCCATTCCACCTTCTGGCCCGCCACCCAGACTCCCACGTTGCCCAGCAGAATCGTCTCCGCCAGGGGCGAGGCATAGTCGGGGAAGTTGGAGGTGGCCGGCACGCCCCCGCGAATGGCGCGCACGAACTCTTCCCAGTGGCCCGGCGACGCGGAAGGGCACGTTGCCCACGTCCACGCCGCCCGCGATCTGGCCGCCGCCGCCGTAGTCGCCGGGCGTATAGAGCGTGCCCTTGTCGCCGATAATGAGGGAGCCGCTGTCCGGCATCTGGCCCGATGGGGGCAGCAGCGCGGACGGGATCAGGTCGCGCGGAGGGAGATTGCCGCCATCGTACCAGGTCATCGTCAGCGGGGGGTGCAGCCGGTTGGCGGCAAACGCGTAGACGATCTTGGAGGCCTGCGGATAGCTGTCGTGGTTGTCGGGAGTCGTCGTCGCCAGCACAGAGATCGGGTTCTTGAGGTCGAGCGCCATGAACGGCAGGTTGACCGTATGGCAGGCCATATCACCGAGCGCGCCCGTGCCGAAATCCCACCAGCCGCGCCAGGCAAAGGGATGGTAGTTGTCGCCGTAAGGCCGCGCGGGCGCCGGGCCGAGCCAGAGGTCCCAATGCAGGTTCGGCGGGACCGGCTTTTCCGCCGACCGCTCGATCCCCTGCGGCCAGATGGGCCGGTTCGTCCAGACATGCACCTCGCGGACTGTTCCCAGCGCGCCCGCCCGGACCCGATAGGCGTTCTGGCGCATGCTGTTGTCCGCCGTGCCCTGGTTACCCATCTGCGTGGCGACCCGCATCCTGCGCGCCAGCTCGCCCAGGCGGCGGCACTCGTAGATGCTGTGCGCCAGCGGCTTCTGCGTGTAGACGTGCTTGCCCAGATGCAGCGCGATGGCCGTCGCCGGGGCGTGCGAATGGTCCGGCGTGCTGACGGTGCACGCGTCGATCTGATGGCCCATCTCGTCGAACATCTTGCGGTAGTCCGTATATTTTTTGGCGCTCGGATACTGCTGGGCCTTCTTATTGAGCGTATCTTCATCCACGTCGCAGATCGCCACAATCGTGCCGAACCGCGCGGCGTCGTCCGAGTCGCTGTCGCCCTTGCCCCCCACGCCGACGCAGGCGAAATGGATCTGGTCGTTCGGAGATTTCGGTCGGTTCTGCGCCTGACTCTCCGTTCCGATCCACACGCCGATCCCGGTCACGGCGGCATCGCGCAAAAAATCCCGGCGAGTATACTGCTTTTTCATCCTCTTCTGCCTCCTCCCCCGTGCGTTCGCTCTCTTACCCGCGAATTCCTGCCGGCTTCAATAAAGGACAATCCCCGCCCCATAACCAACCTACCCGCGCGACAAAAGAAGATAAGGAGAGAGGAATGGAAACCCGCAAAATCGGATCGCTGGACGTGACGGTGGTCGGACTGGGCTGCAACAACTTCGGCTCGCGCCTCGACGCCGAGGGGACGGCAGCCGTCGTGAATGCGGCGCTCGACGCCGGCATCAACTTCTTCGATACCGCCGACATCTACGGCAAAACGAAGAGCGAAGAGTACCTGGGCCGGGCGCTCGGCGCTCGACGGAACCAGGTCGTGATCGCCACGAAATTCGGCATGCCCATCGACGAGCAGCACAAAGGCGCGCGTCCGGAGTACGTGCGGCAGGCCGCCGAGGATAGCCTGCGCCGCCTGGGAACCGATCACATCGACCTTTATCAGCTCCATCAGCCCGATCCCACGGTGCCGATTGCGGATACGCTCGGCGCGCTTCACGAGCTGGTGCAGGCGGGCAAAGTGCGGGAGATCGGCTGCTCGAACTTTTCGGTCGCGCAGTTGCGGGAAGCCGAGGAAGCGGCACGGGATAAGACGCGGTTCGTGAGCGTCCAGAACCACTACAGTCTGCTGCACCGCGAGCCGGAGCGGGATGGCGTGCTGGCCGAGTGCAAGCGTCTGCATCTGGCCTTTCTGCCCTTCTTCCCGCTTGCCAGCGGGCTCCTCACGGGCAAATACCGCAAGGGCCAGCCCATTCCCGAAGGGACCCGCATCCAGCCCGGCTCGAAACAGCTTACGGAGCAGAACCTGGATATCGTCGAGAGGCTGATCCGGTTCGCGGAGTCACGCGGGCATACCATTCTGGAGCTGGCCGTCTCGTGGCTGCTCGCGCGGCCGGTCGTAGCCTCGGTGATCGCCGGCGCGACCCGGCCCCAGCAGGTGCAGGCCAACGTCGCCTCCGCCGATTGGCGCCTTACCGACGCCGATCTCAGCGAGATCGATTCCATCGTTTCGCAGGCGAGCTGATCCCTCCGGCTTCGTTGCCGGAAGGTCCTCTTGCAGCCGTTCTCCCAACCTCGTCATCAGTGAATTTTTGCGAAGTCAGGGGACCATGCGATTTCGGCGGAAGCATTGGAACAGCAGCAGGCCCATCGCCCCTGCGGTCACCATCAAGATCGCGGTGCTGTTTTCCGGTACGGGTGGACCGGGTCGGGGTTGGGGAGCCGGAGGCAAGATCGGCGGCGGACCGGGAGAAGGGATGGGCAAGGGACCGCCCGAGGAGCCTTCCGTTGCGCCGACACCGCCGATAATGATTGGCACGATCCCCCACGCCCAGTTCGATAGGCGGGTTTTGGTGGCAACCGGCACCTCGTTCGGCGCAGGAACCGTCACCTCCACGAAGTCGGGAGGCACTGCGGGGCGCAGCAGGGGCGCTGCCTCTGTGGAAAAAGTGATGGCCGGAAGCGGCTCGTAGGGAGCATATTCGGGCACGCTGAATAGGGGCGCGCGGCGCTTCGTCGAAAGCACCTTGTGGATCGGGTTGCCGCATACCCGCAGCAGAAGCGGAGTGCCGTCCGGCAGCACATAGACGCGCGTGCCTTTCCGGACGCGGCGCAGCCGGTAACCGATGCGCTCGCCGGAACGGATATAGAACACCTGCAGCACGCGGTCTTGCTTCAGGCAGGTCAGACGCAGCCTTCTGAAGGCGCGGCGCACCATCGGGGGAGACATGTTGAACAACCGGGCGTAGCGGATACAGACCAGCTTGTCGTCTGTCAGTTGCCGGGTCAGCGCAGAGCCAGTGGGAGCGGGCCGGCGTAGGAACGCGCCGATTGGCATCCGGTAGCGATGCAAGGTCCGTGCTGCCACCGGGCGGCCCAGGCAGAGGAGAAAAAGCGCCGCAAGAAGCCCAAATCGCCAGAGGGTGGAAGCGTAAGGTGTGTTGTCAGTCATAGCCAGATCCATCTGCGCTTGCAGCGCCGAGGGCCGGAATAGGAAGCGCGCTTCCCTGGCGCATGGGTCAAGAGACGGGTGATCATGGCGTTCTCCGGCGGCTCGTATCGCGTTTCCCTGGCTTTGCCCCGTTATCTTTCATCGCAACAAAAAGCTGCGGCCAAGAGAAACGTTTACTTGACAGACTGCGATTGCCCGGTCATTGTTCAAGCGGTCAACAACCATGTAAAAGAAATGCATGGAACGTGCCATCGGGGTGAAACCAATGAAAAACCGGCATCTTTCCGGTGTAAAACCGGCATCTTTGTCGTATGGGAAGGACACCGCGCGTCCGCGCCCGAATAAAAGGCATAAGAAAAGGGGAGACGCGATGAAGCTATTTTTCTTCTGGATGCTCTGCACGTTTCTCATGAGCCTGATCGCGGCCACCTGCGGCGCGCAGGAGAACACCTTTGTCGTTCTGGCGCAGGGAAAGCCGCAGAGCTTCGACAGCATGCTGGACGCTCTCAGCAAGGCGGACGTGGTGTTCGTCGGCGAGAATCACGACCATAAACAGGGGCACGCGCTGGAGCTGGCGATCCTGAAGGGATTGTATGCGCGCAATCCCTCGATGGCGTTTGCCATGGAGATGTTCGAGCGCGACGTGCAGGGTATTTTGGACGAGTATCTGGACGGCTATATCACCGAATCGAGCTTTCTGCAGGCCGCGCGTCCCTGGCCGAACTACAAGACGGACTACGCTCCCCTCGTCGAGTTTTGCAAGGGGCAGAAGATTCCGGTCCTGGCCTCCAACGCGCCGCGCCGCTATGTCAATATCGTCAGCCGCAAGGGGCAGGAGGCGCTGCTGGCGCTGCCCCGGCAGTCCCGTTCCTACCTTCCGGCGCTTCCTTACTCGATGGCGATCCCGGCCGAATACGATCGGGAGCTGACGCAGATATTCACCGGCGGACACGACACCCAGGCGACAGCCAGACAGAGCGCGCCGCCGGGCATGCCGTCTCCCGAGCATCTCAAACAGGCCCAGGGTCTATGGGATTTGACCATGGCCGATTCCATCGCGAAGTTTCAGCGCAAGACCCATCGCAAAATCCTGCATATCAACGGCGCTATGCACAGCGATTCCGGCTTCGGGATCGTAGACCGGCTGCGCCATATCAATCCGCATCTGAAAATCCTGCTCGTGACCATCCGGCCCAGCGATCGCTATCCCGAGCCGCCGGCGGAGCTTCCGGCCGGCGCGGCGGATTACATCCTGGTGACCCCGGCCGATAAGAGCGCCCCTGATTCCTGAATCCATTTCCGTCGGCCCGGCTGGATAAGAGGTAAAATGGAGGGGACATGATCTCCCCTCAGCACTCCGCGATACCTCTCTGGCGGCACGTCGCGCTGGCGGCCTGCATGTTCCTCGTCACGGCGGTCATGGGCTTTCTCCAGCCGTTCGTGCCGCTCTACCTGGAAGCTGCCGGCCTGACCCGCGCGCAGATCGGGCTGGTCATCGGGTTCGGGCCGGGCATGGCGCTGCTGATCCAGCCCCTGCTGAGCCGGCTCTCCGATCGGATGGATGCCCGCAGGCCGCTCATGGCGGTCGCCGCCGTCACGTCCGGCATCGCCTACCTGAGCTACCACGCCGCGCACGGTCTGCCCGCTTTCCTGCTGCTCTCCGCATTAGGCGCCAACGGAACGATCTTCCTCGGGGCGATGGGCGGGGTCCTGGTCGGGCGGATGGTCCTCGATCCGCGCAGAGGCGGCGCGGCCTACACCCGCTATCGCATCTGGGGTTCTGTGGGATATATCGTGGTGGCGTACCTGGCGGTCTGGATCATGGCGCTTAAAGTCGCGAACCATTCCCGGCTAGACCGCATCGCCCTGGCGCCGATCTTCACCTACGGTCCGCTGCTGTTCTTTGCCATCGCGCTGGTGGTCCTGCTCGTTCCGGATCGCCGCAATCTCGTTTTTAAGCCCACTGCTCTGACCAATGCGCCGGAAGAGCGACCGGGCCTGCCTCTGAATCTGCGCCGCTTTTTGCTGGCCTACTTTCTCTATCAGTTGGCCCTCTACGGCGCCTCGGCCTACATCAGCCTGTACCTGAAGTCGCTGGGCGCGAGACCCCTGGCCATCACCAACACGTTTGTCGCCGGGGTCGTCTGCGAAGTCTTGATCATGACCCAGGTAGGCCGCTTTACCGACCAGTTCGGCCGCCGCCCCGCCCTGGCCGTCGCCTTTCTCGTGATGCCGCTGCGCCTGCTGTTCTATCCGCTGGCGAGCACGCCGTTCCAGGTACTGCTCATCCAGACGCTGCACGGTCTGAACTTCGGCATCATGGGCGCCATTGCCATCGTCTTCGTCAACGATTCGGCCACCGATCTCGATCGGGGCGCGGCGCAGGCCCGGCTGGCCGGCGTGAGCGGCCTGGCGACCGCCCTCGGCCCGGCCGTCTGCGGCTGGCTGGCGCAGCAGTTCGGCATTGGCTGGATGTTCGTCGCCATGTCCGGGGTCGGCGCGTGCGGCGCGGTGGTCTTCTTCGGCTGGGTCCGCGACTCGCACCCCGGTCCCCGTCCGCTGCCTGCCCTTCTGCGTCCCCTCGGCCGCCTCCTGACCGAGCCGCTGGGCGAGTAGACACGGCCCTAAGAGGAAATCCACCGTCGATTCCAGAGTCAATGCAGCGACCCTCCGAGCAGCCGAGGTCCACGAATGTCCATCACCCTCCTGGAAGAACGCCCTGATTCGGCAGAGGCCGTGCAGCTTCTCAGGGAGCTCGATGCGCACCTGCAGCAGCATCCATATCCGCCGGAAAGCCGTCACGCGTTTAGCGTCAATAAGCTCGTGCGGGAGGGCGTCGCCTTTTTTATTACGCGGTATGAGGGAAAACCCGCAGGATGTGGCGGCCTAAAACTGTTCGGCCTCGAGTATGGCGAAGTCAAGCGGATGTATGTGCGGCCCGCCTATCGCGGATTGGGATTGGGCAAGGCCATGCTCACTCGCTTAGCAGAGTACGCCCTGGAACAGCAAGTGAAGGTGTTACGCCTGGAAACGGGGATCTATCAAACCGAAGCGATCGGCCTCTACGAACGCTTCGGTTTTCAGCGCCGGCCGCCCTTCGGGGAATACACAGACGACCCGATGAGTATCTATTTCGAGAAGTCTATCGCAGGCTAAAGAGGGTGCTTTTGCAGGGAGGGAAGTCACCGACGTTTCCGTCCGCAGGACGGTTCTTCGCGAGGCAGGCGCAAGCGCCGCTCGCTACGCATACCGAAGGCCCTCCAGGCGGGTACTTCAAGGCACGGCAAAAAAAAGCCGTGCCTCGCACGCTGCTGGCACGGCTGGGAGGTTTCACCCAATAAGAGACTTGCTCGTAGTCGTTCCGATTGTCGGTAGAGTTACGGGGCGACTTTAGGTTGGATCCATAAACGTTTTCGCACTTGCCATCTGAACATGTCCGAAGGACACCCGGCGCGAAGCGCCTCACAGCGAAGGACTTCAGTCCATCGCCAACGCGAACGGAATGCATTCCATCACGAACCATTCCATCGCGCCTCCATCGGCATTATCTCGGACAAGCCTTAAGCCTACAGGGAGCGCAGGTAGTCGAGCACCGGCTTGGCCTCCTCGCCGCCCTGCTCTGCGTGGACGATCAAGGGGATGCCGTGCGGGCCTTTCGATTGGGCTAAATGAGGAAACGAATCCAGGATGGCTTTGACGATCTCCAGCCGGCCCAGCATGGCCGCGACAAAGAGATCCATGCGTGCCCCATGCTCCAGCAGGTAGAGCGCGATGTCCTTGCGACCCATGTGCCCGGCCGCGCCCAGCGCCGTCTCCCAATCGCCGCCGCCCCAGTCCCAAGCCGCGTTGAGCAGGCCCGGCTCTTCCGCCAGAAGCGCCTGAACCCGCTCTAGATCGCCGTGCGCCACGCTGACAAACTCCTTCACCCTCTCAGGCTGAATCGCTGCCTGTTCTGCCATATCCCTCCTCCTTCCGATCGAGGTCTCTCCGAAGAGAACGGAAGCCCTCGAAACCGGTCTTAGAATACCTCTACTCCTCGGCGGCAGACAAATACGGAAAGAAGAGGCTCAAAGTCCCTCCAGGTTGAGAGGCAGCCCCTATTCCGTCTCCGAATTCGTCCCAATCGGTTCCGGTGGGTCCCCTGATAATACAGGCTCACGGATGAAACAGGGGAAACTTTTCCCGCTTTCACCCAGTCTAGTAAAGTGATGGACGTAACGTAAAGTAGCTTTTTGGGCGGTTTAGTAGTCGTCCCGGCAGACTTTAAGTTGAATGCCGGGGCGTACTATGCCTGTTTTTAAGGCCCCGGTTCTTCAGCCTCGTTTGGCTGGCCGGGGCCTTGTGATGTCTATGGGCCACAATCCGCCGTTCTGTGGATGATTCTTTCCTTCTCATGGCGCATAATGCGACTACGAGGAAAGGAAGCCGCCCTATGAATGCGCTCACGTGGAATCGATTTCAGTTCGGTTTTACCGTCACCTACCACTACCTGTTCCCCCAGTTGACCATGGGGCTGGCGCTGCTGCTGGTCCTGTTCAAAGCCGTCGCCCTGAGAACGAAAGACGAGCGCTATAACGAAGTGGCCCGCTTCTGGGGCCGCATCTTCGGCATCAATTTTGCGGTCGGCGTAGTGACTGGCATCCCGATGGAATTTCAGTTCGGGACCAACTGGGCCGGCTTCTCCAACTTTGCGGGCGGGGTCATCGGCCTGACGCTGGCGATGGAGGGCATGTTCGCCTTCTTCGCCGAGTCGGCGTTCCTGGGCCTATTCCTTTTCGGGGAGAAGCGCCTGGGGCCGAAAGGACACATGATCTCGGCCCTCATGGTCTTCCTCGGCTCCTGGCTCTCCGGCTACTTCATCATCGCCACCAACGCCTTCATGCAGCATCCGGTCGGCTACGCGATCGGCAAGAGCGGCGCACTTGAGTTAGCCGACTTCTGGGGCTATCTGCTCAATCCCTGGGCGCTCTGGCAGTATGCGCACAATATGAGCGCGGCGGTCATCACCGGCTCGTTCGTGGTCTGCGCGGTTGGAGCCTACTGGACCCTCATGGGCCAGAACCGGGAACACGCGCGCATCTGCCTGAAGATGGGCGTGATCGTGGGCCTGATCTTCTGCCTGCTGCAGCTCTTTCCGACCGGCGACCGCCACGGCAAGCTGATGGCGGAATATCAGCGGCCCGCGCTGGCGGCGATGGAAGGCAAGTTCGCCAGCAGCGCGCGGGCGGACCTGGCGATCATCGGGCAGCCCGACGTGCCCCGTCGCCAACTGGAAAACCCCCTCATCGTGCCCGGCGTCCTGAGCTTCCTGGCCTACGGCTCGTTCGGCAAGACCGTCACCGGCCTCGACGACATTCCCCGCGATCAGTGGCCGGACAACATCGAGCTTCTCTACTACACCTATCACATCATGGTAGGGCTGGGAACGCTCTTCATTCTGCTGATGCTCGTCGCCGCCTTCCTGCTATGGCGCGACCGGCTGGAGCGCTCCCGTCCGATGCTCTGGATCCTGATGCTGGCCTTCCCGTTCCCCTACATCGCCACGACGGCGGGCTGGATGACGGCGGAGATCGGCCGGCAGCCCTGGCTCGTCTATGGCCTGCAGCGCACCCTTCACGGCGCCTCGCCCCTGGTCAGCGGCGGTGACGTCGCCTTCACCACGCTGGGCTTTATGGGCATGTATCTGGCGATGGGACTGCTCTTCTTCTATATGATCCTGCGCGAGATCGGGCACGGCCCCCAGCAGGCCGCGTCCCCGCCCACCGTGCCCTCCGGCAGCCAGAGTGCGGACAGCAAGGCCGCGTCCAATAACCGGCGGCAGGACACCAAAGCCGAATCTACCGCGAAGAAGTAGGAGGCGCAAGATGGCGACTGTCTGGTTTCTGATTATCTCGGTCATGCTGGCCGTCTACGTGGTGCTCGACGGCTTCGACTTCGGCGCCGGCATCCTGCACCTGTTCGTCGCGAAGACGGATGCGGAGCGGCGGACCGTGCTGGCGTCCATCGGGCCGGTGTGGGACGGCAATGAGGTCTGGCTGCTGGCCTCCGGCGGCGTGCTGGTCTTCGCCTTTCCGCGCGTCTACGCGGCCGGGTTCAGCGGCTTCTATCTGCCGCTGATGATGGTGCTCTGGCTGCTCATCCTGCGCGGCCTCTCCATCGAGTTCCGCTCGCATCAGGCCAACCCGCTCTGGCGCAGCTTCTGGGACGGGGTCTTCTTCTTCGCCTCGGCGCTGATGGCGATCTTTTTGGGCGCGGCGCTCGGCAACGTGATTCGCGGCGTGCCGATCGAGGCATCGGGCTATTTTAGCGGACCACTCTTCACCGATTTTCGTGTCGGGCCGCATCCTGGCGTGCTCGATTGGTACACGGTGCTGGTGGGCGTCCTGGCTCTCGCCGTGCTGGCGGGACACGGCGCGCTCTATCTGATCTGGAAGACCACCGGGCCGGTGCAGGCCCGCAGCCGGGCGCTGGCGATACCGATCTGGATCGCCGTCGTCTTCCTGATGATCCTGACCACGATCGCGACCTGGCAGGTCCGGCCTGAAATCTATACCAACCTGATGGCCCGCCCGGCGACCTGGGCGCTGGTGGCGCTGATCGCCCTGGGTCTGGCCGGCGTTTTCGTCGCCTCCCGGCGCGGACAGGAGCTGACCGCCTTCCTGGCCTCCGCGCTTTTCATTGCAAGCCTGCTGGCGGGCACGGTGGCCGGCTCCTATCCTGACCTGCTCCACTCGACCCTCGATCCCGCCTACAACCTCACCGTTCACAACGCGGCGACGGGAGCCGTCGGGCTGCGGGTGGGCCTTATCTGGTGGCTGCTCGCCATCCTGCTGGCTATTGGCTACTTCACCTATCTGTTCCGCTCTTTCCGGGGAAAAGTCCATTTAGACACCGACACGCACGGCTATTGAACGTTCCATTCGTTGGTCACATGATAAGGAGCGCCAATCTTCTGGAGAGTCTCCTTTGCTATCTGCCGGACGTGTTGCTGGGTGTTTACGTCAACATTGCCGCCTAGAGTGACCGTATTGTCTTGAACCGTGGCTTGAATATTCCCAGGTTGATAGTAAAATTTGTTTTCCAACAGGTTTTTGACAGCCGTGTCGGCATCTGATAATGTATCGGATTCCAGCACGCTGCGGGCGGCATCTTCTTTGCCATCGGCTGCAAATCGAGTGAACGCATCGGTATAAGTGTTAATAAAGCGATAGAGCGGGATATGTACCTCCGTGAGATTGGCGGCGGGCATCCAGGGCGGACGGCTGGAGAAGACATCGGTGGCCTGGCCGTTGGCAAGTTCCAAAGCCTGATCTGCGCTCGTCCAGGCATAAACTGTTATCTTTCCGCCCGATTTGACGATTGTCCACTCGTTATTGAACGCTCCGTTTTGTGGAGCATCCTCTCCACTCGCATCGCGTACGTCGACGAGGGCCTGATCGGGAGTGATGGCGAGATCGGCCAGCCTGACGAGCGTAGTGGGAGCTATATGCACGAGCTGGTTGTCCGGAACGGCTGTCAGAGTCTGCATGGGCAGTGTACCGACCGGATGTAGGACAGCGCGACCCGGATGCCCCGATCGCATCATCATCCAGACAAGCCCACCCACAATCAGGGCGAAGAGTGCCATCACCAGCATCAGTCCTTGCTGCCCGATGTGCGGCGCGCCGGTATGTGCGTGTTCCTGTTGCTGTACCATGACCTTCGCTCCTGACATCCTATCGTCACGATTCGCTATCAAATTACGAGTGGACGTCTATTTGGTTCAAAGGGAGAAATCTATCAGATCGCGACAAAATCCGCCGAAAAGGGGATATTTTCTTCGATGCGGAAGAGTAAAATAAAAGGGACTACAGCACGATCATGAACGCACGAAATCCTGCCCTTGATAGGTCTTCCTTCCGGCTGCGCGTGGGTCCGCCGCCGATCCCGCATGAGCATGGCGCCTGGGTGATCCTCTATGCGCCCCTGCTGATTGCCCTGGCGACAGCGGCGACGCTCTCCATAGCGCCGGCTCTGTTTCTATTGCTCGCGGTCACCGGTATCTTTATGATGCGCGAGGCGGCCGGTCTGCTGATGCGCCGCCGGGGAAAGGTGGGAACACCGTTATGGCTGGCGGTCTATACCGCGCTCTTCGCTGCAGGCGCCGTGCCGCTGCTCGTCTATGGTTTCGGCCCGGCGCTGGCTCCTATCGGACTGGCGGCATTCGTCCTGTTCGTCCTCCACTCGCTGCTGCTTCTCTGGCCCGCCCGCAAGCGGCTGGACCGCTCACAGTGGGGCGAAATCCTGGGCGTCGCCTCCCTGGCGCTGACCGCTCCCGCGGGCTACGTCATCGCGCACGGCCGGCTGGATACGACGGCCTGGCTGCTCTGGGCTGTCTGCACCCTGTTTTTCAGCAGCGCCGTCTTCTTCGTCAAGATGGTGCTGGCGGCGGCAAAGATCAAGCAGGAGTTCGACATCCACACGCGTCTCAAAGTAGGCCGCAATCACCTGCTCTACCATGCCTTGCTCCTGGTAGCCGTTATCATGACGGCTATCAGCCTGGGCGCGCATACCGGGATCCTGCTGGTCGTCGCCTTCACGCCGATTCTGGTCCGCGCCCTGTATGGCTGGACCCGTCTCTCCAACCGCCTGCCGCCGCTCAAGCGCGCGGGCGTTCTGGAAACGGTCTATTCCCTGTGGTTTGCCGGGTTCCTCCTGGCCGCCCTGCGGATAATGCATTAAATTGAGAAAGGAATATCATGCCAATTCAAATCGGCGCTAAGCCCGACCATACGTTTCGTGAGCCGCTGGGACTGCTCAGCGACTGCCACCGCCGCATCGAGAAGTTTCTGGACCAGCTTCTGCTCGTCGCCGAGCAGGCGCGAGGCGGGCCGCTGACCGAGCCGCTGCGCGAGGCGTTGGATACCGCGCTGCGCTATTTCCGTAAAGCGGCGCCGCTGCATACCGCCGACGAGGAGAGCTCGCTGTTTCCCCGGATGCGCGCCACCGGCGACCCGGCAGCGGCCGAGGCCTTCGCGGCGCTGGAGTCCCTGGAGACGGAACACCGCGCCGCCGATGCCGATCACGCGGAAGTAGACACGCTCGGTCAGAAGTGGCTCGCGGAGGGCTTTCTTTCCAGCGCCGATACGGAGCGGCTGACGAAGACGCTCCAGCGCCTGAAGGCGCTTTACGCCCGCCACATCGCCGTCGAGGATCTGGAGGTGTTCCCGCTGGCCGGGAAGCTGCTCTCGCAAGAAGAGCTTCGCACCGTGGGCCGTGAGATGGCCACGCGGCGCGGCCTGGACGCAGAAACGATCCACCCCCAACCTTCCTGCAAGCACAAATAAGCAGGCGCCGGAATCGCTCACAGGCGCCGAAAGTGGGTGAGCGCTTCCAGAGTCTGTGAGTCCGAGCCCGATACGATGCAAGACGATCGAGAACAACCGCAACCGCAACCCGAAGCAGAACCGGCCAGCTTCCTCTCGCTGCTGGACATTCACGACCGCATCGAGGAGATATTTCTGGTCCATCAGGAGGCTCTGCTGGACCTGGATATACCCCTTGCCGCCGCCTCTCTGCGCCGGTTCGGCGAGGCCCTGCGCCATCACATTCAGGTGGAAGAGGATATCCTGCTGCCGATCTATCAGCAGGCGCCTCCGCCGCCGGGCGGGGCGACGGAGCTATTTCGAGGGGAGCATCGAAAGCTCTGCGAATTCCTGGATCGGTTCGAGCAGTTGCTGGCGCTGATGCAGGACCGGCCGGCAGACCTTAAGCGGCGCATCCTGCATCTCTACGACCTGCAGGCAAGCTTTAAGAACCTGATGGAACACCACGACCTGCGCGAAAAGAATATCTTCTACCCCACCCTCGACGCAATTACCTCCCGCCGGGAGAGGGAAGCATTGCTTCCCGTCTGCGCCGCCAGGAGCGAGCCCGAGTAGGGACCGGCGCATCGGGCTTGCCGTCCACCGTCTCCTGAATCGACAGCGTCCTGGTGCTTTGCCGGAGCCAGCGCCGCCCGCTCCGGACCCAGACATCCTCGTGGACACTGTCCGAGCAAAACGTCAGCGGCCGGACGCCCTGAGGCGTCTGCTTCGTAGAATCCAGGGTCATCTGCTCCTTGATGGTCACGATCGCCCGCTTTCCCCGCAGCGCGAGCTTCTGGATGGTCTCCGTCACCGTGATCGATCGGGAGTACAGAAACAGCGCCTGGAACTGCCGGCGCTCGGTCGGAATGCCGGACTGGATCGCCGCGCCATCCCCATCGAGTTCCGTGAAATCCGGCGTAAAATCGGCCGTGGCGCTCTCCGCGTCTTTCCGATGCATGGCCACCCCAAACCGGTCGTAGGCGGCCTGAATGGCTTTGCGCGCCTCCAGGGCGCCGTCCGCCCGGACGGTGAGCCCCGGCGTCACCCCCATCAAGATCATTGCTGCAATAAGCGCCTGCTTTTCTCGTACCATCGATCGCCTTTCCGGCAGAAAAAGACGGCCTTGCAAGCGGGCCGCCTCCTCTCTCCCTCGCAGTCTTGTTTTCCTGCATTTTTCTTATTATCGGCACGAGCGTCCGTGCCTTCCAGGGTTCTTCCCGAAGCCCTCCTCGATCTACGATCTACTGGATTTCCCTTATAAAGATAGGAACTTTCCGTACCGACATAAGAACGGGGCAGACTGTCACGTCTATCTGCTCCAGGCCGTCACGCGGAAGGCTGCCGCCTATCCTAACCGCAAGCGCCGATCAGGAAAGTCCGATGCGCGCCGTATCCGATAAGGAAATTGAAGACTACGCCCTGGAATATGAACAGGCAGAAGATACGAACTTGATCTACCGGCGCGCCGCCGTCGTCGGTGGCCTCCTCGCGGCGACGATCGGCCTCCTGAGCCTGGTGGGCTGGGTGCTGGACGTGCATGTCCTGGCGAGCCTCCACGCGGATTTCATTCCCATGGCTCCCAGCACGGCTCTGGGCTTTATCCTGCTGGCGACAGCCCTGGCCCGGCACGTGCGCGCTCCCGATCGTCGTGTCAGCAAGGCCTACGGCTTCTGCGCGGCAGGCATTGTCTTGCTCATCTCGGCTCTTATCCTCGTTGAGTTTCTGGCCCAGGTTCCTTCCGGTATAGAACGGTTTCTGCTCAAAGCCCCGGGCCACTTTGAGGGCGTGCTTACCGGCCGCATGTCTCCGATAACCGCGTTGGGCTTCTTGCTTAGCGGCGGCGCCCTGCTTCTGCGTTTGTTGGCCCCGGCCCATTCACAGCGAGGGCAGGTCCAGGCGGCGGCCCTTGCCTCCCTGGTAGTTCTGATGATGTTGGTAGTCCTGGCAGGTTATCTCTATGGCACGCCGCTGCTCTATGGCGCGACGATCATTCCGGTCGCGCTGCCCACCGCCATCGCCTTCCTGTTACTGGGCGTGGGGCTGCTCGCGGATGCCGGACCGCGCGCCTTTCCCTTGCGGCCGTTTGTGGGACCGTCTTCCCGCGCCCGACTGCTGCGCGCCTTTTTGCCCCTGATGGTGATCGCCTGCCTTGCCAGCGGTATCATCGGTCGCGTCGTCTCTTCCGAGATCAATATCAATCCGGCCCTGCTGGGGGCGCTTTCGGTCATGATCGCGGCGCTGGTCGTCAGCGTCATCGTGGCGCGCGTCGCCCACGCGATCGGCAACGCGCTGGATCGTGCCCAGACCGAGCGCAAGCAGTCCCAGGAACAGCTCCGATGCCAGTTCGAGCGGCTTACCGCTCTGCGCGCCATCGACGTGGCGATCCTTTCCAACCTCGATCTGCGGCTGACTCTCAACATCATTATCGACCAGGTCGCGATCGGGCTGGGCAACCATGCCGCCTGCATTCTGTTATTCGATCCCCAGACCCAGATGCTGGAATATGCGGCCGGGAAAGGCTTCACGACGCAGAACGTGACCCACTCGCGTCTGCGCCTGGGAGAAGGCTATGCCGGCTGTGCCGCCCTCGAGCATCGTCTCATTAGCATTCCCGATCTGGATCGAGCCGAGGAGCCGATGGCGCAGGAGGCCCTGTTGGAAGAAGGCTTTGTGGAGTATCATGTGGCGCCGCTGATCGCCAAAGGGGAGATCAAAGGAGTCCTGCAAGTCTTTCATCGCGAAGCCCTCGATACCGACGCGGACTGGCTGGAATTCCTGGAAGCCCTGGCCGGTCAGGCCGCTATCGCCATCGACAATGCCGGCCTGTTCCGGGATCTACAGCGTATCAACGCCGAGCTGCTGGTGGCTTACGATACCACCCTGGAAGGCTGGGTCAAAGCCCTCGATCTGCGCGATCGTGAGACGGAAGGCCATACCCAGCGTGTCACCGACATGACCCTTCGCCTGGCGAGCGCCATGGGGATAAAGGGAGAAGACCTGGCGGCCATTCGCCGTGGCGCGCTCCTGCACGACATCGGTAAAATCGGTATTCCCGACCCGATCCTCTTAAAGCCCGGCCCGCTTACCGAAGAAGAATGGGAGATCATGCGCAAGCACCCGGTCTATGCCTATGAGTGGCTTTCCCCCATCCCCTACCTGCATCCGGCCCTGGCTATTCCTTACTGCCATCATGAGAGATGGGACGGCACCGGATACCCGCGCGGGCTTCAAGGGGAGCAGATTCCGCTGGAGGCGCGTATCTTCGCCGTGGTCGATGTCTGGGATGCGCTGCGTTCGGACCGCCCTTACCGCCAGGCCTGGCCGGAAGAAAAGGTCATAGCGCATATCCGGTCTCTGGCAGGCATCCACTTCGATCCCCAGGTCGTGGCGACTTTCCTGCAAATCCTGGCTGCCGATGACGAAGCGGCCGAGAGCGGGATAAAGACCAAAGCGGCTTGAATCCTAAACGAGCAGATATTTCCCCTCTCCTCTCGACTTCACACCCACTCTTGACAAGCTCTTTCTCGCCTCTCTATAATCACGGCATGCAAGAACCAGACGACACGCCTGTCGAAGCGCGCCACTCCGGCATTTTTCTCCCGTCATGGCCCCAATACAATAAGCCGTCCCGGATCGTCACATTGGGCCACTACTATCCCCAGGATGAGATAGCCGCGGCCCAACAGATCGTCCGCGAGACCAGAGGAAGCTATAGCGCGTCCCCTTCCGCCAATCCGGCTGCCATTCAGAAAAACCTGGGCTGGACGCAGCTTATCAGCGCGCTGAACAAGGAGCGCCAGTGGCCGCTCAAGCGTTTTTTCGATCTGCTCGATCCCATGCTGGCGCCGGACATCGCCATCGCCGTGGTGCCGACGCATATCGCGCATCAAGCCTTCTGGCCCACGCGTACGCTCGCGCAGCAATTGATCGCTCAGGAGCGGATCGATGCCACCTCCTGCCTGGTACGCCACACGAGTATTCGCCGCATCACCTTCGGCGGCCCCAGCACAAAGGCGCTGCACCGGCAGACGATTCATGTAGAGAACGCGCATCTGGTGGCCGGAAGGCGCGTGTTGCTGATGGACGACGTAGCGAAGAGCGGGATGTCGCTGGTAGCCTGCCGGGAGATGCTCTATGAGGTCGGCGCCGCCATCGTGCAGGCGATGGCGCTGGGAAGAGTGATTCTGACGGCCATAGAACAAGAATAAAGGCAACAGAGAATGCCATTGACAGATGGACCTCAATTTGATATATCGACACATAGCATCATTCATAGAGGTGGTACAACGATATGAAACGAGTGCTCCTCACAGGAATGTCCGGGACTGGGAAATCCTCGGTGATTCAGGCTCTTGCAGCACGCGGATATAAGGCTATTGATGCCGACTATGGGTGGTCGGAAAGGGGCCCGGATGGAGATTGGGTCTGGCGCGAGGATCGCATCCAGCGGCTTCTGTCTGCTGAAGACGGTGACGTCTTGTTTCTGAGCGGCTGCGCGACCAACCAGGGCAAGTTCTACCCTCAGTTCGACCACATCGTCCTGTTGAGTGCGCCTGCCACAGTCATTTTCGGGCGACTGGCCCGCAGAACGACCAACACCTATGGTAAGACCGCCGAAGAACTGGCTCAAGTGTGCCATGATCTCGAAACCGTGGAGCCACTGCTCAGAAGAGGAGCCGATCATGAGATTGATACCAGCGCTCCCCTGGACGAAGTAGTGGAGACAATCCTGCGGATCATGCAGCCAGCAGGGAGTTAGGCTGGTGTGTGCGAAATTAACACCGCTCCGATATATTATTCAGGGCAGCGGCAATCGGAGACTCCCAGCATGAAGGAGAACCAATAGCAGGAAGGCCCATGAGAGTCTATGTGATACGGCACGGACAGTCCACGCACAACGCCAATCAGGATATTCCCCATAACCCCGATCCGCCCCTCACCCCTCTGGGACGCGAGCAGGCGCAGAGGACTGCCATCGCACTTCAGGACGCCCGCCTCGGAGCCGTCGCGCTCTATGCCAGCCCGCAACGGCGTGCTCTGGAAACAGCCTTTGCGCTGCAACAGGCGCTGCAACTTTCTCCACATATTCTGCCTGACCTCTGTGAAGCGGGCGGGCTGGGGGAACATGCAGGGCTGTGCCAGGACGAGATTCTTAGCGAGTGGCCGGGCGTGACGCTGGACGAGCGCATCACCGAACGGGGATGGTGGACCGGAGGGGAGAGTGACCGCGAGGAAGCGGTTTTCTACCAGCGGGCGGAGCAGGCGCTGGCCCTACTCCGCGCCCGGCATGGAGAGAGCGAAGACACCATCATCTTGGTGACGCACGGTCGTTTCGGAAGCGCCCTGCTCAGTACGATCCTGGGGTTGGGACCAGCCGGTTACAGCCATTACCCCTTCGACAACTGCGGCATTAGCCGGGTAGATTATGATCCGCACGAACAGGTCGGCTATGCCCCACCGCCGATGGCATCGGGGACGGAGGCGATGCCGATAGCCGTCCGCTTGCGTTTCCACAATCAGACCGAGCACCTACCGCCCTCGCACCGAACCTGAATGCGGCTGGCCATCTTGCACGGCTGCATAGGACGCAGCAGAAGACGGGCCGTTTCGATGACTGGACCGGTAGGTGTCAACCTTGGCCTCTTTCTTGATGGCCTTTCAATCCCTTTTTATTGTCTTTCAAGCCTTCTGAAGCAAATCGAGGATGGGTTTGCCTTCGCCATTGTAGGTCACGTAGAAGGGGCGCTTCTCGATCTCGTAGGCGAGGCGAGGCGAGATGCCGAGCGCGTGGTAGATCGTGGCATGCAGGTCCTGGATGATGACCGGGTTCTCGATCGTCTTGCAGGGCCGCTCGTCCGCCGTCTTGCCGTAGAGAAAGCCCTTCTTCACGCCGCCGCCGAACAGAAGCACGGAGCCGGCGTCGGTGAAGTGCCGGTGCATGCCGTAGTATTTCAAGTCCGTTATCACATCCGGCACCTGCACCTGATCCTTGACTTTGTTGTCCGGCTTGCCCTCGACGAGCATGTCGCGGCTAAACTCGCTGGCGAGCACAATCAGGGTGCGGTCCAGCAGGCCGCGCTCCTCCAGATCGCGCACCAGTTGGGCGACGGGCGCATCGATGGACTGCTTGAGCCCGATGGTACGCGTATGGCCGTTGTCGTGCGTATCCCAATACTCAAAAGGAATGTATTCGGTCGTGACCTCAATGAAGCGGGCGCCCGCCTCAATAAGCCGCCGCGCCAGCAGACAGCCCTGCCCGAAGCGACCGGTGTTGTACTTGTCGTAGGAGGCTTTCGGCTCTAAGGAGAGATCGAACGCTTTAGCCGCCGGAGAGCTGAGCAGGCGATAGGCGTTGTCGAGCGAGCGCAGCAGCGACTCCTTCTGGTAGTCGCTGCCGTAGCGGTTGATGGGGCTGTTCTCCACGAGCCGTTTATAGAACTTCTCGCGGTTCTCGAAGCGCGACGGACTCATTCCCTTCGGCGGACGCACGGCCTGCATGGCCTGGTCCGGGAACGGAAGCAGGAACGGCCCGTACTCGCTGCCGAGGAATCCGGCGGTATGGAACGCCTTCAGCTCTTCGCCCTCGCCGACATCGAAGCGCTGGCCGATGTCGATGAAGGCGGGCACGGCGTCGTTGCGCGGGCCAAGCGTGCGGGCGATCACGGCGCCGATATGCGGCGCGGCGACCGTCTGCGGCGGGGCGTAGCCGGTATGCCACTGAAACTGGTGGCGGGAGTGGAGGATAAAACCCAGGTCGCCGGCGCGGTAAGAGCGGATCAGCGTGCCGCGATCCATGATGGCGCCGATCTTCTCCAGCCCCTGCGAGAACTTGATAGTGTCGACCGCCGTATCGATGGCGGGGAAGGTAGAGAGCACCGCGTTCGCAGGCGTGCCGGGCGCAAAGGGCGTGTAGCGCTTGGGATCGAAGGTCTCCGTGTGCGCCATGCCGCCGGCCATCCACAGCACGATCACCGCATCGGCGGTCGCGTTGCTGCGGGCCTGTTTCTGCTCCTCTGCGGCCAGGAGCGGCGCGGCCCAGCCGGCCGCCAGGGCGGATAACGTGGCGGCGCTCGCCCTCTTTAGAAAATCCCGACGATTGAGATTCATCTTTCTTCTCTCTTAATAGATCAGTTGGAACTCCGGGAGCATGGTCAGCGCCCAGAGCAGGTCTTCGACGCCGGCTTTGCGGACCGGCGTGCCGACGATCTGAAGGGCGATCGGCCGCTCGGCGGGCGTGGGCAGGCGGCCCAGCGCCTGCTCGTAGAGACTATCGACGACCGTGTCGGCGGTCAGCCCGGACCGATCGGCCCAGCGCGCCGCGCCCTTGTCGAGCTTATCGGCGAGCGTCTGGCCGTTGGTCAGCTCCAGCGCCTGGAGCGTGGTGGCCGCTGACGAGCGCTCCGTGACCACCTGATCGCGGTTCGGGCGGCCCAGAGCGCGCATCAGATCATCGGCGGGGACCAGCGCGGCCCGCGTCTGCAAAAGCGAGCGGTCGCCGGCCAGGACGAACAGCCGGATAGAGGTCTTCGTCTTCGGCTGCTCCACAGCCCCTTGATCCGGACCGGCAATGGCCGTAAAGCGGCTGACGCCGGGAGGCAGCAGGTAGGCGATGACCGAGTTGGCGTGCGTGCCGATCCCGTCGGCAAAGAAGCGATCTCCCAGGCGCAGCGGTTTTTCGACCACGCTCTTATCGATCTGGATCGTGCCGTAGCCCGTGGTAGCCGAGCGCCAGGGCATGTCCGTCAGCTTGAGGGTCTGTTTCGGGCCGATCAGGCGCGGCTCGGCCCAGTCGGTCCAGTCGAAATCGGCGCCATCGCCCGCGTCTGTGGCGACCAGGCAGAGGACCTGCGCGCCGGCGACATCCACGTCGATATTCACGGAACCGGAGCGGAGCACGCCGGAGGAAAAGAGAATGCGCGCCTGGTGGCCCTGCGGCACGACCGGCAGGCCGTTCTCGATGTGGATCGGCGTGGTTTCCGGCCAGTCGTCCGTGAGCAGGGAGACGGCGTCCACGAACTGCTCTGCCGACAGGCGCTTCACCACCGGCCCGGCGAAGACGAAGTCCTCCGCGCGCTCGGATTTGAGATTGACCGCCGGCAACTGATAGGCGCGAGACGTGACGATCTGCGCGATGACACGCCGCACGTCGTAGCCGTGATCGGCAAAATCGGAGGCGAGCCAGTCGAGCAGGTCGGGATCCCAGGGCGGATCGTCCATCTCGTCGGTCGGCTCGACCAGGCCGCGTCCCAACAGCCGCGCCCAGAGGCGGTTGACCAGCGTGCGTGACAGACGCCCGTTCTGCGGGCAGGTCAGGATGGCGGCAAGCTGGCGCAGGCGCGTCTCGCGGGGAGCCGCGCCGTCGATCGTGCCCAGCGCGGGATAGAGGAATTTGATGGGCGCGACCTGACCCGTCGGCTTGTCGCAGCGCACCATCTCCAGCGGCTTGTCGGCGTAGATGCCCGCCATGCCGTAGGAGTCGGCAAGCTTCCACGTGCTGATGAAGCTGTTGTGGCAGGAGGCGCACTTGAGATTGATGCCCAGAAAGACCTGGGAGATGTTCTGCGCCGCCTGCATCTGCGGGGTCTGGCTGGCGTTGACCACGCCGCGCCAGACGATGCCCTTGACAAAGCCCTCCGATTCCGGCGTGGGATCGACCAACTGCGCGACGAAGCGGTCGTAGGGCAGGTTGGTCGCCAGCGCGTGGTACAGCCAGTCGGTGATCTGCGTGCGCCCTCCGTCGATGTAGCCGGTGCCCGTGTAGTCGTTGCGGAGCATGTCATTCCAGAACGTGATCCAGTGCGCGGCGTAGCGGCGGTCGGCGGCGAGAAGGCGTCTGGCGAGCAGGGCGCGCTTATCAGGCCGTTTGTCCGCAAGGAAGGCGTGCAGTTCCTGCGGGGTCGGGAGCATTCCGACGATGTCTTCATATACCCGGCGGGCGTAGACCCGATCGGAGACGACGGGGCCGGGCGCGACCTTATGCGCTCGGAAGTAGGGGACGAGCAGCCGGTCGATGGGATTGGTCAGGCCGGAGCCGGGCGGGGCCGTTGGGACTTTCGGGTGACGTGGCGCCAACGAAGGCCGCCAGGCCGTTTTCATGCCTTCGGCGTCGAACCGAAGGCCCTGATCGATCCAGGCGCGCACCAGGACGATCTCTGACGGGGAGAGCCGCTTGCCGCGTGCAGGCATGACCTTATCGGGCACGAGGCCGGAGATCAGCTTGACGAGCAGGCTACGGTCGCTGTGACCCACTACCACGACCGGACCGCTCTGGCCTCCGTGGAGCAGGGCGGCGCGGTTGTCGATGCGGAAGCCTCCCAACTGCATCCCATTGCCGTGGCAGGGATAACAACGTTCCGTAAGAAGCGGCTTGATCTGATGAATATAGTCCACCGCTGGCATCGCAGCCGGCGGGGAAGCGGTTTTTGGTGGCTCGGGCGTCTGTCGAGGACCATCGCTGCTCTCGGCGGACCTGCCGGCCAGCGCGAGACCGATCAGGCTGACCGTAAGCAGCATGGGAAGGAGGTAGAAATGATGCAGGCGGGTTGACGGGCGCGGAAACATGGACTTTCTCCTGGTTCCTATTGTACCTCTGAAAACGGCATGCGGATTGACAGGGGGGCGCAGCAAGCAGCATCCCTGCGGTCGCTCTGATTGTCCCACAAGATAGGCCACGTTGGGAAAGGTACAAAGGTACAATGGATTCAAGACCCAATAGGAAGGAGAAGACACATGCTTGCGCTGGAGATAACCGCCGAGGAGGTCCAATGCGGCCAGATGCGGCCAGAGCATCTGACGGCAGCGGTAGAGGCGCTTCAGGTCGATGGGTTTGTGGTGTTGAAGAACGTGATCGAGATCGCCCATCTGGAGATACTGCGTGAAAAGATGCTCCAGGATGTTCGGACCATTCTGGAACGCGACGATGCCCCCTACAACTTCAACACCAGCAATATTCAGCAGGACCCGCCGCCCTATCCGCCCTATCTATTTCGCGACGTGCTGCTCAACGACATGGCGGTCGCAGTGACCAGAGCCATCCTCGGCCCCGGCGTGAAGAACAGCTTCTACAGCGGCAACACGGCGCTGCCCAGCACGTTGCGCCAGCCGGTCCACGTCGATTCCGGCCAGCTCTGGAAAAATCTGGAGGCAGCCCCGCCGGCCTATGGCCTCGTGGTCAATGTTCCGGTCGTAGATATGTCGCCTGCCAACGGCAGCACCGAGCTATGGCCGGGCACGCATCGGGACACGACGGTCTCTTATGACGAGGACATCAAGGTGCCGGAAGCGGCGCTGGAGCCGCGGCGCGCTGCCTGCGCGCCGTTCCAGCCGGTCGTGGAGCGGGGCAGTCTCTTGATCCGCGATCTGCGCCTGTGGCACGCCGGCATGCCCAATCGCACCCACCAGCCGCGCCCGATGATCGCCATGATCCATTACGCCGGTTGGATGGAGACGGGCGAGCCGCTGCGGTTTCCGAAAGGGACCGAAGCCTTCTTTGCCGGCAGCGCCTTGAAGACCTGCGCCCGATTTGTAGACGAACCGATCGACTACATAAACGCTCCCGAGGCGTATGATTTCTCAAAGTGACTATCCGCCGGTTTGCTCCTCAGGACGGGAAGCCCGCAGGAGCGAACCGCTCTCTTGATCGCTCTTTCCGGTAGCCGGGCGAAGCAGGGAATCCGGCGCGACGCGGGCCGCATCGGAAGCGCGCAAAAGCGTCTGCCGGGCCTGTTCCTGCTGCGCGTGGTCCTGGAGAAACTGCAGGCATTCCTTCGCGACCAGGATGCGGTTGTCAATCTCTGCCGCTTCCTGTGAGCGACCCTGTGCTTCTGCCGCCGCGCGCTGTTCCTGCAGCGCCTTTTCTAATTTCTCGACATAGGGAATGGCGCGGCTGTCTCCGATCTGCTCCAGCGCCTTGAGGATCGCCAGGACCAGTTCGGGATTCTTCCGTCTTAATCCTCGATACAGGCTCTCGCGCTGCTCGGCGTTCAGCAGACCGGCATCCGAGGCGCGCATTTTCGGCAGCAGGCCGATCAACGCCTCTTCCACCACCTGCCGCGTGTCTTTGTCCTGAACTTCCAGCATATTGGCCAGATGCCCGACCACGCGCGGATCTTCATATTCGGCGGCCTTGCGGGCCGCCGCTCGATGGGTACGCGAGTAGGCAAATGCCAGGCTTATCAAACCGCCCATGCTGCCCATAAATTGGAGCATCTGCGGATGGAACTTGTGGTCCTGGATGGACATGACCAACGTCATGATAAGCATAAGGCCGATATAGCTCAGCAGGCCTACGATGACCCAGGTGCGGCGGCGCTTGCGTTTCCGCGTTTCCTCTTCCAGGACGTCCAACGTCTGCTCGAAAGTCCACTCCTGGGAGAGGGCGCGCTCTTCCTGGGCGCGGCGCAGGCGCCGCCGCCTGCGCCAGCGACCCCGTAAGCGTGCCCTCCTTTGCAGGCTCTCTGATTCAGGCGGATCCTGCTGTTGCTGTTCTACAGGGGAAAGGGCTGATGTGGAGAGGCGTAAAGGCGCCTGCTCTTCTTGCTGCTGTTCTTGCCGCATAGGTCCTCTTTAATGGATTCAGGCGTAAGGCTACACGCGACGGATACAGGAACGGAAGAAACGCTGGTGGAAGCTATTGTACCGCCAATTTAAGGACGGTCGTGGCGCGGGATACGTTTCAAAGGCTTCCCACAAGGGATTTTTGCCGTTGAGCCAGCTTGCTTTTCGGGAACAGAGACGGCGGTAGAAACGTCTGATCTCGGCGTCTGCCTGCTAGGCAGTTTCTCGTTCTCGGCAGGAGAGACACCTTCTGCCGGAAGTGCTCTCCCGCTGCGGAACATCCCTGGTAATCTACCCTAAAGGAGATCGACTTCGTGGCTGCCCTCAAGAGAATATCCCTGATGGCTTTGCTGCTATGCCTGGCGGTTTCGGGCATGCTCGTGTGTATGCGACCGGCACGCGCCGGCAGGACCTTTACGCTCAGACAAGCTTATGCGGCGCCCTATCTTTCCCGCCTCGCCCCCGGCCGGATCGACGCGGGTTCGCCGGCCTTTACGCTCACCGTCTATGGAAGCGGCTTTCATACCGACTCGGTCGTCCGCTGGACGGCCGGCGGCCGGACCACGGCGCTCAGTACGACATTTGTGTCGTCTACGGAGTTAAGAGCTGCGGTGCCCGCCGGGCTGGTCTACAATCCGGGAAGCGCCGATATCACCGTGCATACTCCCTACGCAGGCACCTCTGCCTCCCGGACCTTCACGATCCTCGTCACCTCGCTCCAATGGAGTATCGCGATGAGCTACAACTCCGGGGGAGAGTATACGGCGCTGCTGCATATCAAGAACGTGGGATACAGGACGGCGGAGAATCTTACCCTCACCCGCTCCACGCTCGGATCGGCGTCCACCACCAGACAGTTGCCCATTTCTCTGGGCAGTCTGGCGCCGGGCGATACCACGCTCACGGATTTGACCTATCCCGCCTCCGCAGGCAATGCCGGAGAGGTCGTCAGGCTCAACATCGCCGGCTATTTCACCGGCGATTCCTTCGACGAGATCCAGCGGGTCACGCTACCTTAACCCCGCCCCCCCGCGGCGGCGCCTATCCCATCGCCTGGCCCACCCCTTGCCCCATTCCCCTCGCCCCTTGTGGGCGAGGGGAGATTCTTTAGGGGCGCTGCTTGCAGCGCCCCGCTAATGTTCCCCCTCTCCTTACGAAGGAGAGGCAGGGGCGCAAGCCCCGTGGTGGTATAGGGGGTGAGGTTTCTCCCCCTCTGCTTACGAAGGAGAGGGGAGGGGTGCGGGGCCGTTACCCCGCACCGATGGCGATTGGAGGGGTGAGGTCTCTCCGGGAAGCTCTCCGGAGGCTGGGGCGTCTTTTACAGCTCCATGACGCGAGGCCGCCGGGCGTCAGGCGTCATCGGCATGGCATGCGCGTGCAGAGAACGCGGAGTGACAAGCAGGCTGTTCCGGGAATTCTCTCCGGCAGGGTAGACCTGGACGTCGGACTCGCGGTTGAGATATGCAGGCGTCAGGAAAGCCGCGATCAGGAGGGGCAGCAGGCCTACCAGCGCCGCGCCCACTCTCCAGCGCAGGGAAAGCCGGGATCGCGCCACCATCCTTCGCTGGGGAAGGAGACCGGCGGCCTTATGAATGCGCAGACGGCGTCTGCGCGGAGATGTCTCGCCCCGCGTCCTGGGGCCGGCGTGGGTGGGCACGTCGTCCGTCTGGTCGGGAGACCAGGCCTGATCGAACTGTTGCCCCTGCAGCGTCTGCAAGACATAGCGCAATCGGTTGCGATCGGTCTCGGAAATCTCGACGATCTTCGCGCCGTAAGCATACCAGCCGGGCAGGCATTCCTGCTCCCGTATGACCTCGACGACCATGCGAAGACGCGGCAGAAAATTGTTGTCGGTGCAAAGCTGTACCTGCTCCCCGATCTCATGGGGCCAGGGAGAGAGAAACAATACTCCGCTCACGCTGATATTGACGATCTGCCCGTAGATGCCTCCGTACGATACGTTTCCCACGGTGACGGGCCAGAAAACGGAATAGCGTGCAGCACGCTCCTCGTAGGTTGTCTGTATCTTCTCAAAAATAGGTAACGATGCGACTGTGGCACTAGTCGGCATGTCCTGGGTCTCCAATCTTCCGTAGGTAATGTTTTTCGAAGCGCCAGGGCGAATTTATCCCAAAAACAGTTCTGCCACAATCCCGAACAAAGACGGGCTGAAGAAACTACCAGAAGCGTCCCGGCAAGCTTGCCGGTTCGTGCCGGCCGGCCAAACTATTATTATTTCAAAGCGAACAGGCGTCGAAAGGAACTCCTGGAAACAGCGTGCGTAGTCAGTATATTCGCGCGACTTCTCACCCTGGATGGAACCGATGGAACGACACCCCCCTCCCATGGAATTCCGCCTGCAAGCAGCCATCGCCCGCTCCCGCGCCCTGTGCGTAGAGGCAAGATCTCTGCGTTCCCGGGCGTGTGAGGCCCGCCTGTGTGCCCAAAACAGCGTCTGGCTCGCGCGGGAAGAACGCGCCCGATCCGAGGAGTTGCAGATTCATTGCCAGCTCTATACCGCGCTCAGGGCTCTGGTGCTGAAAGTGTTCCAGGAGAGAGACGCGATCCAGCGGGCAGGCGCCGCACAGCGTCCGGCATTCCGCCGGCCCGGCCGCGACTCTTCCTTCCGCTACTCCAGCATGGTCTGGCAGCACTATCTACAGCTCAGCCAGTTTAAAGGACATATTCAGTAGGCCGCCCGGTCTGCTATCCTCCACACCCGCCTGTCCGATTCTCTAAGAGCCTGTCCGGGAACTCGGTATTTCCACGAGCCTCCAAGCTTTCCCGTCCGCAGGACGGTCGTCCGAAGGACCCCTAGCCGGGCATTGAAACGCTTGCTGTGAAATATAAGCAGGCGTGGAAGGCATCGCTGCCGTAGAGTTAGTTATCTTTCTTTGGCTGGAAAGGAGCTAACTCATGGTCGACATCGATACCTTCCTGACCATATTGTACGTTCG
>Ga0209810_1000886_pt1 | contig 53326 bp, 49 predicted proteins | sample Coa_R1_7_FD_187159 | JGI IMG/M metagenome (GOLD analysis project Ga0209810, IMG submission 187159) | Surface soil microbial communities from Centralia Pennsylvania, which are recovering from an underground coalmine fire - Coalmine... | ecosystem: Environmental > Terrestrial > Soil > Unclassified... | reverse complement strand
CACCACCGGCCCCACAGCCGGCTCAACTACCGAACACCGTCCGAAGTCCGTCAAACTTGGGACAACGCCCAGGACCAACTACAAAAACAAGCGGCCTGAGCTGTCAACACCCACGGGGAGCGCTCCAATCATCGCGACGGTGCAGCACCAGCGTCGGGACGCGAACGCTCGGCAAGACTGCCCGCACGTCGGAATCGAGCGCCATACGGAACATCTTCCGCACCATCAGCGGACTTGCCGACATCCGCTCAGCACGAGCACACCAACGGATCCACCCCGCATCGTCGGCAATGCTCGGCGCGTAATAGCCAACGCTCGCGCCGGTACCCCACGAATTCTCCAACAGGTCGAGCATCTGCGCGACCTGCTCGCGTGACAGCCCATCCGATCCAGCAGCCGAAGTTCCAGTAAGAACCAAAGCCGAAACCCGCTCGGGATAGGTAGCCGCGAACAACATCATCATTCGTCCTACATCCCCCGTCCCTTGCAGCGCCGCCCGCTCGAACCCCGCCGCATCGAGCACAGCAAGCAGATCATCTACCTGCTGCTCAAGCGAAGGCGCTCCATCGACCGGATCAGATGCCCCAGTCCCACGCCGATCAAACGCCACGCACCGGGCGAACCGCCCAAGCCGTTCATACCAATCACTCATGATCGGGTGCTCCCAAAAAATCTCCAGGTGCGAAACCAACGGACCTCCGACCACAAGGTTGACAACGCCCTCGCCCCACACCTGATAAGCAATGCTCAACTCGCCACTGCGTGCATACCGAACACCCGGAGACTCCATCCTCACCAAGCGTAAACCGCACACCCCAGCGAACGCCCCCGACCCCAGCACCCGAGCGCCCAATCTCAAACGACTCCCAATTCCAGCCCCGAACGCGCCCCCGGCGCAAACCGGACACCAACCCGCAACCCGCGGTTTGTGCCATTCCTGCCAATCCGACTCGGCGGGTGTGGTTAGCTGAGCAACTCTGAATCGTGGGCGCGGAAGATCGTGGCGTAGTCGCCGGCCCCCGGCTCATGCAGAGCCTGGACGAGAGCCCGGATCTTCGGCGTCATCACAAGCAAGTAGCGAGCCGGCTCGCCACGCCTCGCGTTGCCATACGCGTGCGGAGTTCCCTTCGGCGCCAAGATCGCACTGTGAGGACCGGCCTCGATTAGCTCCTCGCCGATCCGGAACCGCAGCAAACCGTCAAGCACGTACCACGCCTCATCATCGGCGTGATGGACGTGAAGCGGGGCGATCCAATCCCACTCAGACTCGCCCGAGTCGGTCCACTCCACGATCACGAAATCGCTATCCGGTCCCCCAAGCTGCCCACCAGTCAGCGAGGGGACGAAAGCCGGCTTCTGCATTGACCGACGATCCTAGTCGCCGTGGTCCTCTCGCTCCACACCAACACTCGTCGCGATCGATCCCGCTGCAGGAGAGACCCGCTTCTCGCTCGGCACGTGCATGCAGCCTGGGTCTGTCGCGTCGAGACCTCAGCGCGGCGGGCAGGAGGCGGTGAAGGCCGGTCAGGCCGCCCGCAACATCAGCGGGGGTCCGTTCGGTAGGCGATGGAGCGATGGCGTATCGCGGCAACGCGGACGGCCTCCCCGTTGTCTGCCAGTTGATAGATGATGCGGTAGGTGCCCAGGCGTAGCGAGCGCAGGCCGCTCAGCCGACCACGTAGCGGATGTCCCGCGTGAGGTTCGCGCTCAAGTAGTCCGAGCGCTTCCTCGACGGCGTCGATCAGGGGCCAGTCGAGATCGAGCAGCTGTTGCCGTGCGCGCCGGGCGAGGACAACCTTGGCCACGCGTCAGCGGGTGGCGCGACGCTGTGCGAGTTCCTGGCGGAGCTCCTCCAGGGTGACACTGTCGCCGCGGGCGAGGTCGGCAAGACCGGTTTCGATCGCTGAGAGTGTCGCGGAATCCGAAAGGATCTCGGCCGTCTCCTCGAGGGCTTCGTACTCGTCGATTGGGACGAGCGCCGCAGCGGGCTTGCCGTTGCGGGTCACCAGAACGTGATCGCGCCGGTCGGCGACGTCGTTGAGCAGCTCGCTGAGCTTGGTCCTGAACTCTCGGACCGGGACTACCTTGGCCATAACATGAGTGTACCGGATTGCGTACACGGCTGCTCGGGCTGGAGGGCAGTCCATGCGATCGCTCGTGCCATGCCCGAGGCCTTCGTGCAACCCGCGGTGGGAACAACCGTAGCGTTCGAAGCAGCGCCGGGGAACTCAAGCTGACGCCTCGGGCATTGGCGCAGACGAGCCCCGTGACGCCAAACCGGGGTCTCTCGCTTGCGAGCACCAGCAGGCGGGTGTGAGCCTCGACCGTGAGCTGCCGCTCACACTGTGAGCAGGAGTCCGGGACCCGTGCCATGCCCGCTCACAGGACACCTGCCTTGGTGCCGCCACAGGCATCCCGCCATGCGCGACGACACACCTCCGTCGCGCGGAACTCGAGCCCGTCGCGCGTTCGATGGCTTCGAAGACGTCGGGAGCGAGGGGTGAGGCGCGCTCGCCGCGCGTTGGGGGACCCAGCGCGGGTCCGGTGGTCATTGCATTCGTTGAGAGCAATCGCGCTGGTGCAGCCGCCCGCGCGATGGGGGGCGTCGCGATCCAATCACGCGAGTAGGAACGGCGGGAGACCGCAGGCGATCGTGCGCGCGCGTCGAGCGTGCGAAGCGACGGGGGTGGATTCGCTCGCGACCGCTCTCATTCCGATCTCAGCACGTCGGCGACTGAGCGGTTGGCTCCGAGACGGGCCGGGATCGAAGTGAGCGCGGCGACCGCCGCCAGCGTGCATGGAACGACCGCGAGCAGCGCCCACAGCGGCGGGTTAGCTTTGCCGACGTCTCCGCCGGCGAGCTGGTAGATAACCAGACCTGCGGGGATCCCAATGCACGCCGCGACGAGCCCCGCCAGGAGCTGGGTCGTGGTCAGCGCGCTGGTGACCTGGCGCGGGGTCGCGCCGAGCGCTCGGGCCAGCGCCGTTGACCGGTCGGCGTCGATCACCGTTGCCCAGGTCGTGAGGATCGCGCTCGTCGCGGCGAGGACGACCAGGACGACACCGAGGAGGAAGACGAGATGGGTGACGCGACCGCCGATCGCGCTGCCCTGCATCAGTCCGGCTGCGTTGTGCGTCTGCTGGTTGATATCCAGCTGATAACGGAGCGTGAGCCCGGCGACGATCATCGTCACAGCGGTCGCGAGGCTCGCGGCGCTCAGGACTGTGCGTCGTGGGCGGCGCGCCACGAGGCGTAGGCCGAGTAGCAGTGGCACCGGCAGCCATGCGGACAGCCTGATCGTGCGCGGCCGCCGCCGAGGCGGCCGGACGGGATCGCGGAGTGCGCCGATTGTGCTGGTCCGGGCGCCACGGGCTGCCGGGATGATCGTCGCTGCCGCCGCCACCGCGATCGCGGCCAGTGCCACTTCCACGATCGTGATCGCCGTCGGGGCGGACACGGGCGACGCCCCGAGCAGCCCGCTGCCTGGATCGGCGAACGACGGGGCGATCAGCCAGCCCGCAACGATCCCGACGGCCGCTCCAGCGAGCGCCAGCGCCATGTTCTCGGAGAGCAGGATCACAGCGACGAGCCGGGGGGTCGCGCCGACCGCCTTCAGGAGTCCGACGCGACGAGTCTGTTCGGCCATCCTGCCGCCGACGGCGACGGCGATACTCGCGATCGCCAGCAGCCCGAGGAGCCAGCCACCGACGAACAGTGCCTTCTGGTCGATCTTGACGACCCTGTAGTCCTCATCGCGCGTGCCCTCCCATACCTGGGTGGTCAGCGTCGCCCAGGCAGGCTCATTTGAAACGGTGGTGAGAGCAGCGCTGTTGCTGAACCGCCAGTCGTTGTATGGGTCTGTGAGCCTCAGATCGACCTCGTAGCCGAGCGGATTGGCGGGGGTCGCGAGCCGCGCGGCATCGGTGGGCGTGACCCAGGCCAGCCCGGGCGTGCACTCCGGGTAGAGGGGCTGCTCGGTCTGCAACGCAAATCCCACCACGCGGAAGCTATGGCCATGCAGCCCGATCCGGTCGCCGACGTGCAGGCCGAGGGTGTTCGCCAGCCCCTGCTCGATCACGGCTCCGCCGGGTCTCACCCACCCTCCCGCGGTGACGAGTGGACGGTTGACGGCGCTCGGCGTCGTGGTGCGGCCCTCGGCATCCACGGGCACATCGACCCCCGGCTCGGTGAGACGGACGAACGCCAGCGGGAACGGTCCCGAGCTCGCCGCGACCCCTGGCGCGCGGAGCAGTGTCGCGAAAGCGCGGCCGGGCGCGACGCGGGCGCCGGGCTTCGGCTGGGTCTCGACGACGAAATCCGGGCCTCGGGTCTCGGCCTTGGTGCGGGCGAACGGGCTCTTGGCGACGTGGCGCAGCGTGAGGCCGAGCGTCAACGTGGTCGTCGTCGTCACGATCACCGCCAGCAGCAGCGCCGACTGGATCGGGCGGCGCTTGACGTCACCGATCACCAGCCGCGACACGAGCAGCATCCGTCCCATCGCGGCTCAGCGCTCCAGACCCACCATCGCGCTCAGGCTGCGGGGGCTGCCGCCGACGAGCCTCGTTTCATCGACGAACGCGCCGTCTCGCATCGAGATCAACCGGTCGGCAGTAGCCGCGATCCGCTCATCGTGGGTGACGACGACGAGCGTCTGCCCATTGGCGTGCAACTGATCGAACAGCCTTAGCACCTCGGTCGTCGCGCCGCTATCGAGGTTGCCGGTCGGCTCGTCAGCGAGCACCACGAGTGGCTCATCGACGAGCGCCCGCGCGATCGCAACGCGCTGGCGCTCGCCCCCGGAGAGCGCCGAGGGTAGGTGCGACCCTCGGTCCGCCAAGCCGACCTGCTCGAGCAGCTCATGCGCCCGCCTCCTGGCGCCGCGCGGCGAGGATCCCGCCAGCAGCGCCGGCAGCTCGATGTTCTCGTGCGCGGTCAGCTCGTCGACCAGGTGGAACGCCTGGAACACGAACCCGACCGACTCGCGGCGCAGCCGCGCCAGGCCGGTCTCCGGCAGCCGCTCGAGCTGCCGGCCTGCGAGGCAGATCGTGCCGGCGCTCGGACGCTCGAGCCCGCCGAGCAGATACAGCAGCGTCGACTTGCCGCATCCGCTCGGGCCGACGATGGCGACCGACTCCCCGGCCGCGACATCGAGGCTGATTCCGGCGACGGCATGCACGAGCGCCGATCCTTTGCCGTAGTCCTTGCACAGCTCGCGAGCCGACAGCACAGACGCGTTCGCTCCCATCATCGTCCTTTCCTCGCATCCCAGAACCGAGCACATTGCTCCAGCCACCGCAGATCTGCCTGCAACCTCAGCACCACACCCTCCAGCAGGAGCCCCGCGACCGAACCCTCAGGCTCGGCCAACACCGCCCGCTGCGCCTCGCGCAGCCCGGACAGGAGCTGATGCCGTTGCAAGCCCACGAGCCTGACCGGATCCGCCAGCCCAGCCGCGGCAGCCGCCACCATCTTGAGATGAAACTCCGCCGGCGCGGGTTTCGGCCAGCTGACGTCCTCAAGCCATGCCAGCACCCGTTCGCGCCCCGCTGCCGTCAGTTCATAGACCTTGCGATTCGGTCGATCACTGCGGTGGATCTCACCGGCAACGACGAGGCCGGCCTTCTCGAGCCGGCTCAAAGTCACGTACACATGACCTCCGTTGAGCGCGTCGGCAAGCGGTCCGAGCGCAAGCTGTAGCCGGGCTTGCAGCTGATAACCATGAGCCGGCTCGCTCGCAAGCAGGGCGAGCAGCACCTCCTGCACCACATTGAGCTGGTAGCTCGCCGACGCCGCAGCTCGGGGCTCTGTAGCGGACGCGGGATCAGGACGCATGAGCGGTTTACCTAACGGTTAGGCTACGCCGCACTCTAACCGTTAGGTATAGCGCCGTCAAGCGCCTGTTGGTCGCGCGGACTGCTCAGTCGATTTCGAACAGAACCCCGGCCGGCGTAAAGCGGGTGAGGTTCACCGTTCCCACTGCTAGCGATGGCGGTAGGCAGCCGGCCGCAGGCGGCGTTGCGCCGTCTTCTGCCAGCAGCAACCCGGCTTCGCCGATCATCCGTGCCGTGGCGAGGTACCCCACGTGACCGGAACCGGTGACACGGCCCCGCCGGTGTGGCCGCCGGTCGTGCGCGCGTGGACGGTCATCGACCATGTCCATCCCTCGAGGCGGTCCGGTCGCGGGCCGAACCCGGATGCTGGCATCACCGCGCCCATCATGCGCGCGTAGCGCCGCCGCGTCGCGGGTGAGGCGTAGACCAAGCGTCGCTGGAGCGCCTGGATGCCGCCGAGGATGCCCGCGAGCGCCAAGCTGGGTGCGCGCATCGCACCGGCGCTCGGCAGAGCAGTCCCCTCCCGGTAGGAGAACGGGGGATCCCCCCACAGCTCCGCCGATCGGTGCATCACCGCCGGATTGATAAACGCGACGGGGATCATCGGCGCGATAACGCTCCCGTCCGTGCCGCGCCTTGGCCTGAGCTTGATTGGGCTAAGGCTGCGGATGTGCTCCGCGCGGGCGGACTCGGCGGTCAGGGCAGCAGGATCGACGGCGATCGCGGCATCATCGTCAAGCAGCACGGCGATCAACGTCTGCGAGGTGCCGCCAGACATCCCGTCAGTCGGCCGCGGGAGCCCCGGCGGGAGGTTCGATATCCGCAACTCCAGGTCCACCGTGTCGAGCGCCTGCTCAAAGCGCTCCTTCGCTCGCTCGGCCATCGCCCTGATCAGAAGATCAGGTGGAAGAGACTCGAAACCCGCCGGCTGGACCACCTTCACGCCGGCGGAGCGGGCGGCCTCATCGAACTCTGCGATCACCCGCCGGATGAACTGCATCTCTCCGCAGACATCGACGCAAGAACGGACAGCTGGCTGGCCTCAGAGGCACCTTGACGCCAACGCCAAGAGTCGCGCCTTGCGCGGTAATCGGGGGCCGGGACCGCGGCCCACACAGATGGTCCGAGGCGACATCAGGCCACCGCCTTCTTGATGAGCGCGCGAATCTTGGCTTCCGCCGTGTCGTCCAGCGAGGTGAGGGTCCACGCGACCGGGTGCATACTCGCGCCCTCCTCGCGAGCGGGATTCACGACTTCGCCAAAACCGAATGCGATGAAGTCCTTGTCGGGTTTGATGTAGCAGATGTCCTTGCCGTCCTTCACGTAGAACGGGAGCCCCCAGCGCACGATCGGTTCTAGCGACGGCGCGCTTTCTCGAATGATGGCGTGCAGGCGCTCTCCAATCTCCCGGTACTCAGGAGGGGCGTCGCCGAGCTTGGCGAGCACTGCCCCATCGCCCTTCTTCGTGAACATGTGCTCAGGCCTCCTTCGAATTCGTCGTTCGGACGCTCAAGAGTGACGGCCTCGCCCATCGCTGGCAAGCTTCAGACGGCCAGGCACGCGGGCTCGAGAGTGAGTGCCCTCAGCGGGCCCTACCTACGCTCCCCGACCCCCACGTCCTCGAACATCAAGAACCAGGCCACGTTGACGGCCAGGAACACGAGCACCGACAGGAGAATCGCCTCGAACTCGAGCGCGGTCAATCCGATCCCGACGTCCTTGATGATCGTCGGCGCGATCGCGACGAGCGCAATCACGGCGTAGGCCAGCACCGAGAACCCTGTCGCCAGCGCCGGCGCCGGCGACTGCCGCTCGCCCAGCAGCCCCCCGAGCGCCATCCACCCGAGGATCGCCACGCCGCCGATCCCCACACACGCAAATGAGACCCTCCACAGTGACGAGTTCCCCGGCTCTACCAGCGACAGCAGGCCCATCATGCCCGGCAGCGCGAAGTTCATCGACAGCGCGTAGGCGCGGTTGCGGTGAACCGTGCTCCGCCGCCACTCGCTGTGGCGGGTCTGGACCACGACCAGCCAGAGGCCGAGCAGCGTGAAGCACACCGGCGTGAACGCGTCGTAGAACGTGCTGAGGTTTGGCGCGGCCTTGGCGATGGCCGAGGCTAACAACCAAGCGCGTGCTTGGGCAAGGTCGGTCGGTTTGGCCGCCGCACAGATCGGGAAGCCCTCGACTCCGAACGGAATCGACCCAAACCGGAGGTTCGGATGGCACTCGGAACATCACTTTTCTTGATTGGGCTTGGCGCGATTCTGCGCTACGCCGTGCACGTAACCGCGCGTGGATTCAGCATCCACACGGTCGGGTTGATCCTGATGATCGTCGGGATCGTCGGGATCGCGATCTCGCTGCTGTGGATGGCGCTCTGGTCGCCGCGGCGCAGGACTGCGGTCCCCGCCGACACCGTCGTCGACGACCCGCGTTACTCGCGCCGCCGACCGATCTCGACGCCGTAGGAGTCAGTCGCTCACGCAGGTCCGCGACCGAATCCGGGTCGCGGTGGCCCCAGCCGCGACACGAGGAGCTGCTGTGAGAGGCGGCCAACGAAGCGTGCCGCCCGGGAGATACCCTCGGCCTCTGCCGGGGTGACCACCCGCGGCTCGAGCAGCTCATACGTCCGTCCACCCCGGACAACCTGCCCCCCGCCCGCCAGCAGGTTGCGCACCCAGTCGGACTCCTCGCCGTAGAGCATCACTACAGCGAGCGTGCCGCCGCGCTTGTACGCGTGCACCGGTGTCCGGTACACGCGGCCGGTCCGGCGTCCGCGATGGACGATGACCGCCCACGGCGGCACCAGCCAGGCGTACTGACGTTGGATCGGATTGACAAGCGCTCGGTTTGAACGGGCGACGCGTCGTGAGAGCTTGAGCGGCACGAGCGCCAAGTTTCGCACCATCCGCACAACGGCCTGTACCCTCAAGCCAGCGCATGGCGTACGCCGAGCAGAGTCCGAAGATGAGGGGCCCGATCAACGAGCATGCCTCCGCGCTCGCCTACGAGTGGCGGCGGCTGACCCGCGCGGCGACGCTGGTCGCGCTATTGACGGCGCCTGCGTTCTTCCTGGTGCTGTTCGACACCAACCATCTCGGGCTGGTGGGCTCGCTGATCGTGACGGTGTTGGCCGTGCTTCTGTTCCGCGGCTTTGTCGAGGTGGTGGTCCGCAAGCTGATCCCGTCGCCCAGCCTGTACGGCGTCGAGGACAGCCTCAAGCAGGAGGACATCGTCGCGCGCCGGCGCTACTGGTACTGGCGGACCAAGTTCCGGCGGCTGCCGGTGTACATCGCGATCGTGCTGCTGCTGCTGCTGTTCTGCCAGCTGCTGTTCACGTTCGCGGGCATCAGCGCCGGTTTCTTTCATCCGTTCGCGGGCCTGAGGCAGATCTTCCCGCCCGACACGCTGCCGCAGCTGGCGCTGATCTTCTTCCAGCTGCCGCTGCTGTTCTTCATCAACTTCGCGATCTTCTTCGGGCCCTTCCTGTTCTTTGCGGTCCGTCAGATTCGCGGGTACGAGCCTGGCGACGCCAGCTGGGGCGTCAAGATCGACGACGTGCGCGGCCAGGCCGAGGCCAAGGAGGAGATCACGCGCGTGATCACGCTCTGGCAATCGGGCGAGGAGTTCGAGAAGGCTGGTGGCAAGCGGGAGCGGGGGTTGCTGTTCCTGGGCGCGCCGGGCACCGGCAAGACGATGATCTCGAAGGCGATCGCGACCAACTTCAACTGTCCGTTCGTGACGATCCCGGGCTCGGGGTTCGCCGGCATGTTCATCGGGATGGACGCGATCACGGTCCAGTTCCTGGCGCACAAGGCGCGCAAGCTGGCAAAGAAATGGGGCGGTCAGTGCATCGTGTTCATCGACGAGATCGACGCGGTTGGGACGCGCCGCCAGCAGCTGGCCGGTGCAGCCACCGCATCGGAGCCGACCTCGATCCACGACTTCTGCTTCTTCGGCCCCAATGGAGCGCTGACGCCGACCGGCGACCTGGTGATCGAGTCGCGCGCCTGGCGCGATCGCTTGTTCGACCAGCGGCGCGAGAGCGCCCAGAGCGGCTATGCGAGCTTCGTCGAGCGCGCGACCGAGCGCATCCGCCGCTTCTATCCCGGGTTCGGCATGAACTACGGCGGGATGGCGCTCAACCAGCTGCTGGTCGTGATGGACGGCATCGACGAGCCGCCGCTCGTGCGCAAGTTCATCACCAACCGGATCAACACCTTCCTCGACGCGATGTTCGTAGTGCCGCAACGGGTCGGCCCCCTCTCGATGCGGCTGGCGCCACCACGCCCCCGCAAGGAGCAGATCTACTTCATCGGCGCCTGCAACGTCCCGATCACGGTGCTCGACCCGGCGCTGACCCGGCCTGGCCGGATGGGCCGGCACATCTGGTTCCGCACGCCCACCAAGGACGACCGGCTCGACATCTTCGACCTGTACCTGAGCAAGGTCGCCCACGAGCCCGACCTCGACACCGAGCGCCGCCGCGACGAGCTGGCGCGGATCACGAACGGATACTCCCCGTCGATGATCGAGCAGTGCTGCTCGATGGCGTTGACGATCGCGCACTCGGAGGGACGGCGGGTGTTCGGGTGGGGCGACATCGTCGAGGCGATGACGACGGTCGAGACCGGGACCGCGCAGAACATCGAGTACATCGCCGAGGAGACGCGCGCGGTCGCGATCCATGAGGCCGGCCACGCCGCTGCCGGTCATGTCTATCTCGAGCAGGACGTGCTCTCGACGCGGCTTTCGATCCGCAAGCGCGGCGGCTCGCTGGGCCACTACCAGAGCATGGAGAAGGACGAGCGCTTCTCACACTTCCGCCACCACGTGATGGGGACGCTGATCATGACCCTCGGCGCGATGGCGGCCGAGCACGTGTTCTACGGCGAGAACTCGCAGGGCGTGAGCGGCGACGTCGCGAGCGCGACCGCCACCGCGGCCGCGATGGTCGGGATGTGGGCGATGGGGCCGGATCCGGTGCACATCGACGGGAGCCTCGACGTGCCCGAGGATGCCGAGCTGGTGCTCAAGCGACTGGAGCGGGTCGGTAGCGCGATCATGAACCGCGCGAACACCGCGATGCCGTTCATGCAGGACCCGATCGGCGCGGTCCTTGGTGACCGCGAGAAGCGCCGCGCCGCCGCGCAGATCCTCGGCCAGGCCTACGTCACCGCGTATTCGCTGATGGCGACCAACCGGGCGCCGCTCGAGCGGATCGCCGACACGCTCGTCGAGCGCAAGGAGATGCACGGCGACGAGGTCGTCGACCTCCTCAACAGCGTCGATCTGAAGCGGCCTGAGATCGACCTGATGAACGACAGCACCTGGCCCAAGGTATGAGCGATTCAGGGCACATCGTCCATGTGAGCGAGGACCACGCGGCGGAATCGCCGATCCCCGCCGCGATGGGGATCGCGGGCCGCTCCACGCCGAGGCGCGATGGCCTGCCCTACGCGCACAAGTTCAGAGCCGCGCTGGCGATGCTGATCGGCTTTGCGGTTGGCGCGATCGCCGTGGCGATCGTGATCCTCGCCAGCGGCAGCAGCCACGGCCCGAGCGTGCCGTGGTCCTCGTGGCGGCCCAGCGACGGCGGCACGCTCGGTGCGACCGAGATCGCCGACCACATCGCACCCCTGTACCGAATCTCGGCTGTCGACCAGCTGGCGGTCGTGACCGTCGTCAACGTCGCCTCGCCGAGCGCCGCCACCGCCGCCAGCGGCACCACCACGCCCACGGGCTCGGGCGGACTCGAGGTGGCCGTCCGCCCCGATCCCTCCTCGAGCGCGGTCTCGCTGCTGGGTGGCAACACGATTGCCTACAACCTGTGCGGGATCGGCGGGTCCGACTGCGCGATCGGCGTCGGCACCCCCTCCACGCAGCGGCTGCTGCTGCTGCGGCGCGAAGCGCTCGAGCTCGCGCTCTACACCTTCAAGTACATCGCCGGTGTCGACAATGTCGTCGCGATCCTGCCCCCCGGCCACACCGAGCAGACCAGCACGCTGACCTCAAAGCCGCCCACCTCGGGCGCGCGCAGCTCGAACACGACGCCTGTCGACATCGCGGTGCTGTTCGTGCGCGAAGAGCTGGCCCCATGGCTGCAACAGCCGATCACCAGCACGCTGCCTGAGCAATTCCCCCCGACCGTCGATCAGATGGCCGCGGCGCCCGAGGCCGGGCTCGTCGACCAGATCACCGCGCGGGGGTTGTTCTCCGAGCACATCGAGCAGGCGCAGGATGGCAGCAGCCTGATCGTGCTCGATCCGCTGCCGCCGCAGTAAAGAGGCCAGCCGGATGGCCGGTTACTTGGCCTGCTCGTATCCCGGGCACGCGGTGACCGGCAGCCTCGGGTAGCGCGGAAAGCGCTCGGGCTCGGTCTTCGAGCGGCGGCATAGCGAGAACACCGAGCCGCGCGTGTTGTGCACCAGCTGCTGGTGGCGGCAGCTGTCGCACAGGCCGGCCGGCGGCCGCGCCATCAGCCGACGACGCGCGCGACCCGACCGGCGCGGTTGAACGCGACGGTCAGCCCGCGGGTGCGGCCGGCTGCGCAGTAGCGATAGGTGCTTCCCGGTCGCGACAGCGGCTGCCCGGCCGCGAACAGCACCGACTCGAACGACTCACCGCTGTGGATCCGGGACGCCTGCGCCCGGGTCAGGCAGTGCTCGGCGGGAACGCCGTCGGCGCGCTCCCACATCTCCAGGTAGGCCTCGGCGCCGTTGAACATGTCCTTCGTAAATGCCGGACCGCCCACCTGCTCCACCTGCTTGAGCCAGTCGGCGTACATCCCGTAGTTGGCCATCCCGTCCTTGTTGAGATCGAAGGTCCGCTTGCCCCACACCTCGCGGGTGAACGTGACCCGGCCATCGGGGGACTTGAACGGGTAGCGGACCGCATGCGCCGGGTCGGGTCCCACCTGTCCGGAGAGGCCGTTCATGTCAGATCCATAGCCGAAGCCGAAGAAGTACCTGGGGTTGCGCAGCGCCCTGTCCTGCTTCCAGGTCGACACGTACGCCAGCGCCGCGTCCTTCGGGGCGTCGATCGCGCCGCCCAGGTTGTAGATCCGGCTGAACAGCTGCGGATTGGAGCAGCAGTGGGCGGAGACGACTCCGGCGTAGTGCGCGCGCTCCGCGATCGCGACGGCGGCCGTCGCGGTCTTGGAGTCCATGTGGTCGGTCTGGAGGATCAGGTGCTGCTTGATCATCTTGTGGATCAGGTACGCCCCCAGCGCGGTGAGCCCCTGGACGTTGCACTGTGGGCCGGATTGATAGAGCGGCACCGGCGTACCGCCGGTCAGCGACGCCACTGGCCCGTTCAGCAGCTGTGCGAGCGCGCCGGTGGCGGGGAAGGTCATCTGCTGCGCATCCGCGTCCCGAGCCGGACAGGGCCGCAGCGTCCAGAAGCTCCCGGTCTCCTCGAAGTTGCCCGCGTTGACGATCATCCCGGTCTCGCCGGTCAGCATCTTGGTGCCGCCGAACGCGTTGTTGAACTCGTGAACCGGGAAGAACGTGCGCACGCCGAGCTTGCGGACCTCATTGAGTCCTGAGTCGACCTGCTTCTCGTCGCACTGCGGCTTGCCCTTGAACTCGCCGCAGCCAAACAGCCGCGAGACCTCGATCCCCTCGATCACCGCGAGCTTGCCCTGGTTGATCACGCGCCGCGCTTGGAAGGGGTCCGTGACGATCCTGAAGAAGCCCCGCCCGGGGCCGCCCGATTGCGCGTCGATGTAGTTCTGCAATGCGTACAGGTCGTGCGCCTGGAGCCTGACGCTCAGCATGTCGTTACACGCGTGCGACCGCTTAGTCATGAGCTTGCAGAGCGCCTCGTTGTCGACGTTGTTGGTGACGATCAGCCGCAGCCCGGCCATCCACGCGCGCTCGATCCCGGTCCAGTAGTCGCCCTCCTCCGCCAGCGCCGTCGGACTCGGCCACTCCTTGAATGTCGGCCACCCATGCATGTCGCTCGGCCGCGTGGCGCTACCGAAATCCTCGAACGCCTCCACCTCGCCGTTGGTCCCCTGCTCGTCGGACGCGCAGCTCGCCGGCAGCGCGTACGGCGCGCCGAACGGACTGAACGGCCTGCCGCAGTGCCAGTCGCCGCCGAACAGCTCAAACGCGGTGATGTGCGCGTGGCCTTCGGCGGTGCCGAGCACGCCGGCCGCCGCGCTCGGGCCGGTGAACGGCGTCCCGAACGCGTCGACCTGCGCCTCGGGATACCGTGGGCAACCCTTGGCAGCCAGGAACCTCACCCGCAGCGTCTTGTGGCCGATCCTGAGCGTCCTTGCGCCCGAGCCGACCGTCCAGACGCTCGGGGCCCCCGACAGCTTCAGGTTCGATCCGAGAAACCGGCCGTTGTACAAGAGGTACTGCCCGAGCGCCGCAGCCTGCATCCGGTAGGGCCCGAGCCGCTTTCCTGAGCTGAGCTGGAGGCGATAGCAGCCGTGCACGAGCGAATAGCGGGTCACGGCGCCGGCAGGCTGCGCGGCGGCGGCCAGCGCGGTTGCGACGATCAGCGCCGGCGCGAACCGCTTCACGACCGCGTCAGCTCCTCCAGAACGTGCACAAAAGAAGTGTATTGCAGACCGGTCACCTCCTGTAGCGCTATCTCGCAGGTCCGGTTGCTGGACACGCACGCGTCGAACGCGCGACCCTCGAGCTCGGCGGCCACGTCGCGCAGCGCTGATCGCGGCAGCTCCGGATGCAGGAATCCCCGGTCACCGGCCATCCCGCAGCAGCCGGTTCCCGCCGGCACGAGGACCTCATCCGCCAGCTCACGCGCGATCTCGGTCAGCTTCCCGGTCAGCCCCAGATGCCGGCTCGAGCAGGTCAGATGGACGACGACGCTGCCGAGCTTGCGGCGTGGCTCGAGCCGCTCGAGCAGGCGGTCGTGCACCCACGAGATCGAATCGAGCACCTCGACCCCGGTGGGCGAAACCTCCGCCAGCAGCCCGTGCGTGCACGAGGTCGCGTCGACGACGACCGGCAGCTGGTCGGCGCCGCTCCAGCGCGTGAGCGCCTCGCGCATCCGCTGCGCGATCCGCTCGTGGCCACGCTCGTAGCCTTTGGAGCTCCACGGCATTCCGCAGCAATGCCCCGCGACGTCGGGGGGAATCCACAGCGGCAACCCTGCTCGCCGCGAGAGCGCGACCAGCGCCTCCGGTAGCGTCGGGTGCGCCGCCTCACCGCGGGCGTTGCCGACCATGCGGTTGATGCATGAGGGCAGGTAGACCGCGGCGGCACCTTCGCGAATCGTCAGCGGTAGCTGTGACGGCGCCGCGTTCGGCAGCGACTTCATCCGCGCGCGCGCGAGCGGCGCCCCGATTCGCAGGCCCAACCGACCGAAGCGCTCTACCTGACGGTAGCGCTCGGCGGCAAACCGCCCCGCCTGCTCTGCCCGCTCGCCGTGCGAGGCCCGCCTGAGGTCCTTGACGAGCTTGCCGGTGTCGATCCCGACCGGGCAGGCCTGCATGCAGGATCCATCGGCGGCACAGGTTTGCACGGCGTCGTACTCGTACTGCTCGAGCAGGGCTTGGCGAACCGCTGAGCCCTCGGCTTGACGCGCCATCTCGCGTCGGATCACGATCCGCTGCCGCGGTGTGGTGGTCACGTTGCGCGACGGACAGACCGGCTCGCAGAAGCCGCACTCGATGCACTTGGTCGCGACCTCCTCGATCTCGGGCGTCGACTTCAGGTTGCGCAGGTGAACGCCAGGATCGCGGTTGAGGACGATGCCCGGCGCAAGGATCCCGTCCGGGTCGGCAAGCTGCTTGACGCGCCACATCAGCTCGGTCGCCTTGGGCCCCCATTCGCGCTCCAGGAACGGAGCCATGTTGATCCCCGTCCCGTGCTCGGCCTTCAGCGAGCCGTCGTACTTGTCGACGATCAGCTCGACCAGCTCGTGCATGAACGCGTCGTAGCGCTCGAGGTCGGACTGCTCGCCGAAGTTCGGCGTCAGCAGGAAATGCAGGTTCCCGGCGGAGGCATGGCCCGCTAGGCCCGGCAGGAAGCCGTGCTTGCCGAGCAGCGCCTGCAGATCCTTGGCGGCTTCCGCGACGCGCGCGGGCGACACGCACACGTCTTCGATGATCAGCGACACGCCGGGCGCACGCATCGCCGCGAGCAGGCCCTGCATGCCCTCGCGGACGTGCCACAGCATCTCGATCTCCTCGCGCTCGCGCGTGAAGCGCGGGGCATCGATCACCCTGCGTCCGTCGAGGATCTCAAGCGCCCGGCGCTCGAGGTCCTCGAGCGCGCCAGGCTCGTCGGCCCGGAACTCGACCAGCAGCGCCGCCGACTCCGGCGGCAGCGTCTTCCACGCCTCGGGCGTGCCTGGCATGTTGAACGCCGCCGCGATCAGCGTCGGCGCCACCATCAGCTCGGTCGCGGTCGCCCCGGCGGCGACCAGCTCGCCGACCGCCTCCGCGGCGGCATCGATGTCCTCCGTGTGCACCAGCGCGACGGTGGCGTGCGGAAGCGCCGGCACCGTCTCGAACACCGCCTCGGCGACGAACGCGAGCGTCCCCTCAGACCCGATCACCAGACGGCGGAAGATCTCGAGCGGCGTGTCAGCCTCGAGGAAGGCGCACAGCCGGTAACCGGTGGTGTTCTTGATCTGAAACTTCTTCGTGATCCGCGCGCTCAGCTCGCCGTCGGCACGGATCTCGTCCCGGATCGTGAGAAGGCCCGCGGCGAGCTCTGGTGCAGCACGCGCGAACTGCTGCTCGGCGTCGGGCGCCGCCGTGTCGATCACGGCGCCGTTCGCCAGCACCAGCGTCATCGAGCGGACGGTGCGGTAGGAGTCGGCGTGGACGCCGCACCGCATCCCGCCGGAGTTGTTGGCGAGCACGCCGCCCACGCACGCTATGTCGGTGCTGGCGGGATCCGGTCCGAGCTTTGTACCGTGGCGCGCCAGCAGCCGGTTCACGTGGCCTAGCACGATCCCGGGCTGCACCCGGGCCCGCGCGCCGCGATCCTCGATCCGCGCTCGATACCAGTGGCGGCGGACATCGACCATCACGCTGTCGGTCTGCGACTGCCCGTTCAGCGAGGTGCCACCGGCGCGGAACACGAGCGGGATCCGTTGCCCGCGCGCAAACGAGAACAGCTTCACGATGTCCGCGACGTCGCGCGGCATCACGATCGCCTTCGGGATCATCCGATAGGCGCTGGCGTCCGAGGCGTACTTCACGAGGTCGATCGCGCGGGTCAGCACCCGATCCGCGCCGAGCGCGGAGATCAGCTGGCCGCGCAGCGGCTCGGGCGTGCCGTCCGCCACCCAGTCGGGCGCCCGGTCGCTGGGAGGCTGCCGGCGGACCGGATCGGCGACCGCGCTCATCACTCCATCCACATCCCGCTCGCGACGCGCACTTGTACAACCCTCGGCCCGTCCTGCGCCGCGATCGCCTCGCGCAGCGCGTCGGTCAGCTGCTCGCGGCCGTCGGCGTCACGCGCGTCGACGCCGTACCCGCGCGCGACCGCCGCCACGTCGAGCCCGGGCAGCTCGAGGCCCGGTGCTCCCGACACCTGCTCGAACGCCGCGAACCACTTGAGGATCATGTATTCCTCGTTGCGCAGCACCAGGAACGTGACCGGAAGCTTGTAGGCCGCCGCCGTCCACAGCGCGGTGATCCCGTACTGGGCCGAGCCCTCGCCGAGCACGCACACGACCGGCCGCGAAGGCTTAGCCAGCTGCACACCGACCGCCGCCGAGATACCGAACCCAAGGCCGCCGCTGGCGCAGAAGTAATAGCTGCCGGGTCGTGACAGGCGCAGGCGGTTGCGAAACGCCACCGTGGAGGACGGCGTCTCGACGACGGCGATCCCGTCCTGCGGCCACGCCGCCGCAAGGGCCGCCATCGCCTCGGACCCGCTCATCGGCTCGGCCTTGGGCGGCTCGCCCGGCGCGGGCCGCGCGGGCGGCGGCTGGCGCTCGGTCGCTTCGTCGAGCGTGGCGTTCAACGCCGCCAGCGCGAGTGCCACGTCGCCGACGATCGCCTCGCCCATCGGCGCCCGGGCAGCCTCGTTTGGATCGCTGGTGATCGCGACGAGCTCGGTTCCGTCGGCCAGCAGCGGGCCCGGGATGTACGGGTAATAGGGAAACACGCTCGAACCGACGACCAGCACCAGGTCGTGGCCTTTCAGCGTCTCTGACACGCCGCCGATCGCGGGCGGCAGGATCCCCATGAACTGCGCGTGGCTCTCGGGAAAGCCGAGCCGGTTGCCGCCGGTCGCGGGGCTCGCCCACACGGGCAGGCGCTGCTTCTCCGCGAGCCGCACCGCCTCATCCCATCCCCCCGCGGCGTCGATCTCGGGGCCTGCCACGAGCACCGGATTGCTGGCGTTTTGGAGCCGCTGTGCGAGCGCCTGCAGCGCCTCGGGGTTCGGCGGCGTGCGGCTGATGACCGAACGGGCGCGGGCGTGCATGACGAGGTCCTGGTCGGCCTCCGCGCCCCAATCGTCCATCGGAATCGAAACGAACGTCGGGCCGCGTGGGGGCAGCGTGGCGTGGTGGATCGCGCGCGCGATCGCGCCGGGGACGTCTTGTGCCCGCGACGGCTCATGGCTCCACTTCACGTACGGCTGCGGGCCGATGACCGCGTCCCGGTTGGTCAGGTTCGCCTCGATCATGATCTGCGGGCGGACCTGCTGGCCGGCGGTGATGACCAGCGGCGCCTTGTTGGCCTGGGCGTTGAAGATCCCGCCGACCGCGTTTCCGACGCCCGGCGCCGTGTGCAGGTTGACGTGCGTGGGCCGCCCGGATGCCTGCGCGTAGCCATCCGCCATCCCCACAACCACGAGCTCCTGCAGGCCCAGCACGTAGGAGAAATCCTCTGGGAACTCGGCGAGCATCGGCAGCTCGGTCGAGCCGGGGTTGCCGAAGATCGTCGTCATCCCGTGGGCGCGAAAGACGTCGAACGCCGCCTCGCGGACGGTGGCCATCGGCAGACCCTACAGTTCTCGCAGCACCTCTTTGGCGGCGCGCTCACCGGAGCGGACCGCACCGTCCATGTAGCCGTTCCAGTAGTTGGAGGTCTCGGTGCCGGCCCAGTGGATCCGGCCGATCGGTGCGCGCAGCCACGGCCCGTACGCGAGCAGCGCGCCGGTGGCCGGGATCCCGACGGGGCAGCCGCGCGTCCACTGCTCCGAGGACCAGCTGGTCTCGAAGAACTCGCGCGCATGGAGCGCCTTCGAACCCCAGAACTTCGCGAACTGCTTGAGCACCGCACTGCGCCGACCGGATGGCGAGAGCGCGGCGTACCGGCGGGCGTTGTCGCCGCCGATGAAGCCGAAGATCACGCCCGGCTTGCCGCCTGGCGGGGAGTCGTCGAACGTTGCGGACACCGGGAAGCCGGTGTCGACCGCGGTGCCGTTGTAGCCGGCGTGGCGCCAGAACGGGGTGTCGTACACCGCTGCGACCTTCGTCAGCGTCCCCTGCCCGTAGCGCTGTGTCAGCTGGTCGCGCTGGAACGGCAGCAGCGGCTCGTACTCGATCCGCCCGGCCAACGCCGGCGGGACCGCCACGATCGCGCGCTTGGCCTTGACCGTCACCCGGTCGGACTGCACGGTCACGCCGGACTCCTGGATGATCCTGCGGACCGGAGAGTTCAGCACGACGTGCGCCCCGAGCTGCGAGGCCATCTTCAGTGCGATCACCTGTGACCCGCCGAGCACCCGCCACTGCTGGGCGCCGCCGCGGGTGTCGAAGTTGCGCTCGAACGTGCCCGGGTTCTTCTCGTCGCCGGAGGAGGCGATGTAGAACAGCACGAACAGCAGCGACAGCTCCCGCGGCTCGGCACCGAAGATCGGCCTGGTCGCCATCGGGACGAGCGCCTGGAACCGGGACGAGCCGCTGTTCTCCTTGACCCAGCGCTCGAGCGTGTAGCTCTCGTACGTGGCGGCGTTGGGGGCGGTCCAGGGGGCGTCGACGGGAACGCTCTGCGACATCATGTCCAGCCGCTCCACCACGGCCGTGATCTCGGCGATCGCCAGCGGATCGGGGGGCGCGGTCCCGAGCGGCCCCGTGTCGCTGTAGGCCTGGCGGTAGCTGCCGTTGTAATAGACGTTGTTGCCGGTGTCGTAGGTTGGGAACTTGCCGACGTGCAGCTCTTTCATCAGGGCCAGCACGCGGTCCTGCGTGGGCCCGACGAAGGTGCCGCCGCGCTCGGACACGTGGCCGCCGCCGAGTTGGTGGTTCCAGACCCGGCCGCCGACGCGGTCGCGCGCCTCGACCACGATCACCGATCGCCCCGCGCGAGCGATCCTGCGGGCCGCCGTCAGCCCCGCGAACCCGGCGCCGACGACGACCACGTCCGCGCGCCGCGTGGATGCGCCGCCCGTATTCCTCGTCTCCGCCGCCGAGGCGGCACCGGAGACCGCCGCGGCGGCACCGGTGGCGATCGTTCCGGCGACGAAGCGCCGGCGGGTGATGGGGTTGGGTTCCTTCATCGCGAAACTGTCTCCTGTGAGGTTGCGGTGGCGGCGGCGAACTCGTCGGCCGCCGCCAGATCGAAGTCACCGTGGTCTGAGCCGAGACCCTGTGCAACAAGCGCGGCGGCCGCACATCCGAGCACCGCGGCATCACGCCGGCTGCGGCCGAGCGCGATGCCGCGCAGAAAGCCGGCCGAGAACGCGTCGCCGCAGCCGGTAGTGTCGACGACGTCGACCGAGAACGCCGGCACGTGCTCGTCGCCGTGTTCGTCGACCACGATCGCGCCATCGGCGCCGCACGTCGCCGCGACGCAGCCCACCCCCTGGTCGAGCAGCGCCCGGCAGCCGGCGATCAGGTCGCTCTCGCCGCTGAGGCCGAGCACCTGGTCGTCGTTCGGCAGCAGGTAGTCGAGGTGCGCGAATGCGGCGCCCACCCAGTCGCGGATACCCGCTGCCTGCTCCCCGGGGGCGAGCAGATCGGCCGAGGTCACGACGCCGTGCTCGCGGGCGAACGACAGGATCCTCGCCGCCTCCTCGCCGCCCATGAACTCGGGCGCGCCGATGTGCAGATGGGAGGCCCGCTCGATCGCGTCGTACGGCGCATCCGCGGACGAGTAGGTGCCGTTCGCGCCCACGACGTGGAACGCCGGCCGCGATCCGTCGGGCCGGATCGGCAGGACGCTTGCCGAGGTCTGGACGTCCTCGCGGCGAACGAGCAGCGACGTGTCCACCGAGAACTTGTTAAGCAGCGCCAGCATTACGTCGCCGAGCTCGTCGGAGCCGATCGCGCCGGCGCTGCGGACGTTCGCACCAAGCTTGGCGAGCGTCAGCGCCGTCCCGCCCGCCGAGCCCGCCGGGGTGATCCGGATCTGCTCGACGAGCTGCCCGCCCTGACCCTCCGGGATCTCGGTGACCGGGCGCACCAGCACGTCCACGACGTGCACGCCGAGCGTGATCACGTTCATCGCGTCGCTCATGTACCGATCTTCTGCTGCGTTCCGTAACCGCGCTGCACGGCTGCGTCCACGACCGCCTGCCGCTGCTGTTCGTCGAGCACCTTAGGCGTTCCCAGGGCGCGGGCGCGCCAGTAGACCGTGCAGGCCCACTCGAGCAGCAGTGAATTCTCGACCGCCGTCTCGAGGTCTTGCGCGTAGACGATCGAACCGTGGTTAGCCATCAGCGCTGCGGTTCTCGACTCGAGCGCGTCGAGGGTCATGCTCGCAAGCTCGGGCGATCCAAACGTCGCGTACGGCGCCACCTTCACGGCACCGCCCAGCAGCAGCATCTGGTAGTGGATCACCGGCAGCTCGTCGAGCACACAAGACAGCGCGGTCGCCATCGGCGCGTGCGTGTGCGCCACCGCGCCGGCGCCATAGCGCCGGTAGACGCCGAGATGCAACTCGAGCTCGGACGTCGGCGCCAGCTCCCCCTCGACGTGATCGCCGTCGAGATCGACAACCACGATCTGCTCAGCCGTCAACTCCTCGAGTGCCGCGCCGGTGGGGGTGATCGCCACCAGCTCCTCTGCCCGCTCGGACACGTTGCCCGCGGTGCCCACCACAAGGCCGTGGGCAGCGAGCTTGCGCGCCGCGGCGGCGACGCGCTCGCGCTCACGCTCGAGCACCGACCGCCTCCGCTCCACTCGGCCACGTCCGAGCTCGCTTCGCCCAAGCGCCCCTCGCCCGACACCGCGCGGCCGCTGCCGCTTGCAACTCCCCCCTCATGATGCTTGGATGGCTATGCGCCAGAAACTGGTTGCACCGCTCACCCACGCAAAAACTGGTTGCACCGCTCACCCACCTCATGCTAACGTGAAGCAGAGTTCATTTTCAAGTTCGGGGGCCAGCGCTGAACGACACCCCGCCTGAGCTACAAGCGAACCTTCGCAACGTGCCGACCCAGGCTCGCAGTCGCCAACGGCTGCGGCGGGTGCTGGATGCGGCCGACGAGGTGCTCGCGCAAGAGGGGCCCGCGGCGTTCACCACGACCCGCATTGCCAGGGCCGCGCAGATTCCGGTCGGCTCGGTCTACCGCTTCTTCCCCGACAAGCAGGCGATCATTGAGGCGCTGGCGGTCAGATACTGGAGCGACTTCGAGGATCTGGTCGCCGCGGCGGCCGAGGTCGACGAGCGCGACCCCTTGCCCGACCCGGGGGGCGTCGTACTCGACGCCCTGGCCGCCGGCTTCCGCGCCCGGCCCGGGTTCCTGGCGCTGTGGTATGGGGGCCTCCGCACCGAGCGTGTCCGCGATGCCACCCGGCCGACCCGCACCGCCGTCGCGCGCTCGATCGAGCGGATTCTCGCGGTGCACTGGCCACACGCCCCCGTCGAGCACCGCGCCACGACCGCGCAGATGGTGGTGCTGGCCGGCGACGGTCTCCTGCGGGAGGCGTTCCGGCGCGACCGCGACGGCGATCCGCTGGTCCTTAAGGAGAGCAAGGTGATGCTCGACGCCTACATCCGCACCCGACTCGGTGGTTAAAGGAGAGGGTTTGGGAAGAAACCTCGCCGTGACCGAAGAAACATCCCACGGTTTCCCGCGTCGCGCGGCGAAGGCGGCCGCGCTCGCGGTGGCCGCCGCCGCGCTCGCCACGTCCCTGGCACTCCTGGCGCCGCGACCGGCCGCCGCCGGGAAGCCTCGCCCGCGCGGCGACGTCCGTGTGCTCGCGCTGGTCCCACGTCCCGGCTACCCGGCTCTCCCCCACATCGTCGGCAACCGCATCTACGAGGGGACCTACGACAACCCGTACGGCGACCACATCCCCTCGCACGTGTTCGAGTACTCGCTCAGCGGCAAGCTGCTGCGCACCTTCATCGTGCGCGGTCAGGACCTGAGCAAGCCGCACGGCGTCCAGGTCGCGGCCAACGACGCGCGCGGACGCCTGCTGCTGCTCGACAAGACCAGCGGCCGCATCATCCGGCTCGATCCTCGCTCGGGCGCCCAGAGCCTGTACTCGCGGGTGCCGGATCTGCCGACCTGCTCGCAGGCGAAAAAGGGCCAGCCATGCTCGCCGGCGACCCTCAACCTTCCGCCGATGCCCGATTACGCCGCGTGGGGTACCGACGGCAGCCTGTACGTGACCGACTACCAGCAGGCCGTGATCTGGCGGATCCCGCCGGGCGGTGGCCGGGCTCGCATCTGGCTGGCTGACAAGCGGCTCGACGGCTGGATGTTCGGGACCGCGTGCATCACGCTGTTGCCCGACCACCACACGCTGCTGTTCGACCAGGCCTCCAATGGTGGGGCCACCTTCGGAAATCCCACCACCGGCAAGCTGTGGACCGTTGCGATCCGTCCGGACGGCAAGCCGGGCGCGCTCCACGAGCTGTGGCAGAGCGGACCGGCCGATGCACCCGACGGCTGCGCGCTGGCGCGTTCGGGTCACATCTACATGGCCCTCGTGGGCGCCTCGAACCAGATCGTCGAGTTCAGCTCGAGCGGTAAGCAGATCGCGCGGTTCGGCCAGCAGTACACGGGCAACAACAACTCCTCGGTGCCGTTCGACTCACCCTCGGGGGTGGCATTCCTCGGTACGCGGCTGATCATCGCCAACCAGTCCTACTTCGCCGACAACCCGGCGAACCAGGCGCTGCTCGATCTTGAGACAGGCGAGCCGGGCCGGCCGGTCTACGTTCCCGCGGGAGCAGGCTTGCGACCCCGCCACCGCGCCCGCCACTCGTCGCTGACCCATCACAGCTCCGGCACCGATCCGAGCTCGGGCTGAGAGCGCCCACCGCCCCGCGCTGATCGAGCACCGCCTCGGCCAAGAAAGGCCGCTGGGACTGCACTTTTGCGCTCCCGCTGCCGATGAATGTGGCGATGTCCCGAGCTTCTGCTGCTGCGCGCCGATACGACGCGCTCGAGCTGCCGGGCGCGGATGAGCGCCCGGTACGGGTCCTCGTCGCCGATGACCATCCGGCGATGCGCGGCGCGCTGGCAAGGCTGGTGCGCGAGCACGACAGGATGGAGCTGGTGGGCGAGGCCGCCGACGGCGAGCAGGCGCTCGCCCTGATCGTCGCGCTGACGCCGGACGTGGCCCTGCTCGACATGCGCATGCCGCGACTCGACGGCCTCGAGTTGCTGCGCCGCCTGCGCCAGTCCGAGCACCCGGCCCGGGTGTTGCTGATCTCCGGCAACGACGACTGCGAGATCGCGCACGAGGCGATCGGCCACGGCGCGGCGGGGTTCGTATCAAAGGACGCCGAGGAGCAGGAGATCAGCGATGCGATCGTCGCCGTCGCCGCCGGCCGCTCCGTGCTCTCCCCGGCATTGCAGTCGGGTGTGCTCGACCTCATCAGAGACCGTGCCCGTGGCGCAACGCAGCTGTCGGTCCGCGAGCGAGAGCTGCTGCAGCTGGCCGCGGACGGGCTCACGACCGCCGAGATCGCCAAGCGGCTGTATCTCTCACCGAACACGGTCAAAACGTATTGGCAGCGCCTGTACGAGAAGCTTGGCTCCAGGGATCGGGCGAGCGCCCTCGCCGAGGCACTCCGGCGCGGGCTGGTGCAATGAACGCCCACGCCCGCGACGACGGTCGAGCCACGCTGTCGCTGGCGCTGCTACGAGCCACGCTGGTTGCGGTGATCCTGGTCAGCGAGCAGCTGATCCAGGCGCGGCGTCTCGCGGACGCCGGGTTCTTCTGGGTGCTCGCGCTCGCAGCTGTGTACTCGGTCGCGGGGATCGCCATGGCGCTGGGTCCACGCGAGGGCCACGGCGCCCGCGCCCTGGCCTACCTGCAGCCTGGACTCGACGTCGCGTTCCTGGCCGGGCTCGCCTGCACCTCCGGCGGCGCATTCTCCGATGTGCGAAAGGCGTTCTTCGTCGTGCCGCTGGCCGCGGCGTTCAGCGAGCGGCCGCGATCGACCGCCAACTGGTCGCTGTTCGCCGTCGCGGCATTCACGGCCCAGGCGTTCATCGCGCGTGGACGACCGCAAGGGAGTGCCAACAGCTGGGTCCAGATGACGCTCAACCAGGACCTGTACCTCGCCTGGACAGGCGCCGCCGCGACGATGCTCGCGACCGCCCTGCGCCGCCGCACGGCTCGCACCGAGGAGCTGTCGCGCAGTCGGCAGCGCCTCGTCACGCACGCGATCGCGGCGGTCGAGCGGGAGCGCACGCGGCTCGCGGGCGCGCTTCACGACGCGCCTCTGCAGAACCTGATGGCCGCTCGGCACGACCTCCGTCGGGCTGAGCGATCTGCCGATCCCGACAGCTTCGCCCGCCTCCACGATGCGATCGACCTCACGATCGCGCAGCTGCGCGAGGAGATCTTCAACCTGCACCCGCACGTGCTCGATCACGTCGGACTGAGCGCCGCGCTCGAGCAGGTCGCGGCGCGCCACCGGGGTGAGCGCGATGTTCAGGTCAACATCGAGATCGATCACGACGCGAGCGTCGCCCGGCGCGAGATCCTGTTCGCGCTGGGGCGAGAGTTGCTCTGCAACGCGATCAGGCACGCGCACGCGCGCCAGGTTCGGCTGGCGGTCACCCGGCGAGCGGGGTCGGTGACGCTCGAGGTCGCCGACGACGGCGTGGGCATCGCTGAGGGCCGGGTCCGGGAGGCCCTGCTCGACGGCCATATCGGGCTGTCGGCAGTCAAGGAGCGGGCCGAGGCACTCAATGGCAGTCTCCAGATCGACACCGCCCCCGGGGCCGGTACACGTATTCGGGTGACGCTCCCGCTGGAAGTGCAAGCGCCGGCCCGTCGCCCGGATATCTCCGTTCGGGTGACAGCGCTTGACGCCCTTCAGGTGTCAACCACCTGATCTTTAAGAGACTGCGCCCGGTGGACGCGCTCGCGGCTCGCGCGTCCGATACATAGACAAATGCCGCAAACGCGATTCATCGGCGCGGCTCGCCGCGCCGACCCGACCGCCGCCAGGACCTCGTGGGCCGACGAGCGCGGCTTCACGCTGATCGAGCTGATGGTCGTCATCCTGATCATCGCGATCCTCTTTGCGGTCGCACTGCCGACCTTTCTCAGCCAGCGCAGCAAGGGTGGCGACGCGGTCGCCAAGGAGCTGATGCACACCGCCGCCAACGCTGCGGTGATGTACACGCTGAGCAACAACACCAGCGGCATGTCGCCCAGCGCGCTCCAGGGGCAGGTGTCGAACATCAACATCTCGAGCAACGGCCAGGCGACGCTCGCCGCCGCAGCCCCGACCGGCACGGGGTACTCGCTGGCGGTCGTTTCGAGCAACGCGGACACGTTCTATTGGACCGTTGCGAACGGCATCATCACCCGCACCTGCACGGTCGCACGCGGCAACGGCAACACGAGCACGAACACCGGCGGCGGCTGCACCAACGGGGCGTGGTGAGCGGCCACCGAGCGTCCCTCAATCTGGCAGCAGCGGCACCCACGGGCCCACGTCCCGACCGACAAGCACGCCGCGCGTGATGGCGCCCGAGCCGAAGCGTTCGCGCACCGCATCGAGTGTTGCGTCCAGGTGACGCGCGCGGTCGAACGGAAGCACGAGCTGGACTCCGCTGTGGTCGGCAAGGTTCGCGAGCGCGATGCCGATCAGCGTCAGCCCGCGTCGCTCGATCATGCGGCTCGAGATCCGGAGAAGCTCGCTCGCCACCTTCAGGATCGTTGCGGTCTGCGCGGTCGGCTCGGCCATCGTGTGCGAACGGGTCGCCCGCGTGTAGTCCGCGAAACGCAGCCGCAACACGACGGTCCTGCACACTCGCCGCGCCGCCCGCAGCCGCCGCGTCACCCTGTCAACGAGCGCGACCAGCACGGTCGCGATCTCCTCGGGAGGGGGTGCCCGTTCCCGCTCAGAAAAAGGTGCTCGCATGCCGAGTGCCCGCTGCGCCCCGATCGAGCGTCGGCGGCGCCTGACGTGGACCGGACGCGGATCGCGGTTGTGAGCCAGGGCGTGCAGGTGGCGGCCGGATGCTCGCCCGAGGATCGAGACGAGCGTCGCCTGCTCTAGCTGCGCCACGTCGCCGACCGTGGCGATCCCGCGCGCCCGCAGCTTGGCGGACGTGACCCGCCCCACCCCCCACAGCCGCTCGATCGGCAGCGGGTAAAGGAACTCGAGCTCACTCCCAGGCGGGATCAGCAGCAAGCCGTCGGGCTTGGCGACGCCGCTTGCCACCTTCGCCAGAAACTTGGTCCGCGCGATCCCGACCGTGATCGCCAGACCGACGTGCTCGCGAACCTCGCGTTTGAGCCGCTCGCCGATCTCGATCGGCGAGCCGGAGATCCGCTCGAGCCCCCGGACGTCGAGGAACGCCTCGTCGATCGATAGACCCTCCACTACCGGAGCCGTCTGCTCGAACACTTCGAACACCGCCCTGCTCGCTTCGCTGTAGGCCGACATCCGCGGCGGGACGACGATTGCCTCTGGACAGAGCCTTCTCGCCTGACGCCCGCCCATCGCCGTGCGCACACCGCGCGCCTTCGCCTCATACGACGCCGCCAGGACCACGCCGGCGCCGACTATGACCGCACGGCCGCGCAGCCGCGGGTTGTCGCGTTGCTCCACCGAGGCGTAGAAGGCGTCGAGATCAGCGTGGAGAATCGTCGCGGCATTGGACACGAACATACGTTCCCATGTAGGCCGGACGGAAACGCAGACGTCCGGACGCCCCCGGCCCGTCAGCCTGTGCGGGCGCTCGCTCTGGCCGCGGGGTGCGGGCGCTCTCCGTCGCCCTGTTGAAGCTCGCGCCACAAGGTGCGCATGGTCGGGGCGAGGTGCGCGAGCTCCTGGATGTGGGTCTCGGCGAGCTGCTCGAGCTTCGCCCGGCCCTTGTCGGTGAGCGTGACCCTCACCGCCGTCCTGTTCGACGGGTCCGGATTCCGCTCGACCAGGCCGTCCCGGACCGCGCGGTCGACGAGTCCCACCGCGCTGTGGTGGCGAAGCACGAGATATTCGGCGAGCTCGCCGATCGTCGGTCCCGCGGGATCAGGATGGCCCCTGATCGCGAGCAGCAGCTGATGCTGCGCGGGGGTCAGCCCCGCCTGTCGCGCCTGCTGCTCGCTCCAGCGCAGAAACCGGCGAAGACCGGTCCGCAACTCCAGGAGGTGCTCGAAGTCAGCCTGATCGAGGCTCATCTGGCCGCGGCCGGACGTTGCGCGGATCCGTCGGGTCGCGTACAGGTTCAGTCACTTGTGGCTCCGTCTGCGGCGCCACCTCCCCGCAACGTGGGTCGGTCGGGTCCAGGTTGGGCTGCGCACTTCCGAGACCCTCCTGGATCTGGCGTGCTCGCTCACCAGCGGTGGGATCGAAGCTAAGAGGTCTCATTCCGGCTCCTTCCATCGATTTCAACACGTTTGTATCGTAGCACGATATCGTGAGACGATAGGTTCCGTCGGTAAGCCGTCGAACACTCGGCCGTAGCAGTCCGCGCGTCTGGCCGACTCGCTTCTTGCCCTTACCGGGGCGCCCGGGTCAGGTGGGGGTAGTACGCGGGGATCACGCCATTGCCCCAGTTGAACGCTCCCTGGACGCGGCAGGGGACGTTGCTGAACCCGAGCCCCGACTGCGATGGGTTGCCGGTGTTGTCGCAGTTCGCGGAGAGCAGTCCTCCGCGGGCGATGTACGCGAGCTCGCCCGGCTCGAAGTAGGTGTTGTCGCGGTTGGTCGGTTCGCGGACCGACTGGCCGAATATCGACTCGTTGCCGATCGCGGCGATCGCGCGCAGGTAATGCGCCCTGCCGCTGGGCGTCGCGGCGGGGGCGCTCGCCTCGAGGTCAGCTGCCAGGTTTGCCATCGCCGCCACCAGCTCGCGGTTGTAGAGCCCGATGAAGCTGATCACCGGCGCGAGTTCGCGCGCCGCCGCAAGGATGCGGTCGAGCGCCGGATGGAAGGCGTTGGTGAACGCCGTGATCTGCGGCAGCGCCGCGGTCGCGGCGTTGAGCAGCGACGGGGCCTCGTGGAGCAGCTTCAGCGCCGGCCGCGACAGCGCGATCACGTCGGCCAGCGCCGGCGTCAGCAGCGGGGCCGCCGGCCGCAGCGCGTCAAGCGACGGCTTCGCGATCGCCAGCGAGACCCCGAGCGTGCCGAGCGTCGTACGCAGTTCCGCGAGGAACGGCGGCAGCGAGTTGACGGTCGCGGTCAGCGCGACATCGCGCGCCGCCGTCGCCGACAGCACCTGGTCGCCCGCGCCGATCAGGCTCTGCAGATCCGCCGAGCGATCGCCGAGCGTGGTCAGCACGATCGCGCTGCTCGAGATCAACTGGCGCAGGCTCGACTGCTGCCCGTTGAGGACGCCGACCACGGCGTCCAGCTCCGTCACGGCCGGATCGAGGTTGCCGATTGCGTCGTTGAGGTCCTGCCCCCTGCCCGCTAGCGCGGTATAGCTGCCGTTCAACAGTGCCTGTAGGTTGCGCTGTGTCGGTTTGTCGAACGACCCCAGCACCCGGTCGAGCGGCTGGGTGTCCTGCACGTGCGAGCTCGGAATCGTGGCGCCATCCGCGAACTTCCTGGCGGACCCGGTGCCGGTCGACAACTCGACGTACGCCTCGCCCAGCAGCGTCTTCTGTCTGAGGATCGCGTCCGTGTCGACCGGCAGCGGCGCGTACTGGTGGTCGATGTCCATCGTCACGAACGAATAGATCCCGCGTGCCTGTACCGAGGCGACCTTGCCGACGTTGACGCCCGAGATCCGCACGTCCGCGTTTGGCACCAGCAGCCCGGTCTCCTTGAACAGCGCCCCGATCCGGTAGCCCTGCGGCGCGAACGGGATCGAGCCGCCGAACTGGGTCCACACGAACACGATCAGCCCGATGCACGAAAGCGTGAACGCCAGTGCCGCGAACACCGCCGAGCGCTTGGGGGCCTGGGTGACCATCTAGCGCGCGCCTCCCTCGCGGCCCCGCTGCTTGCGATGCGCAACAGCGAGCCTCATCACTTGCACCCGAAGGTCGTACCGAGCAGCGACTCGAGCAGCGGTCCGATCGAGAAGGACTTCAGTCCCGGGCAGGTCGCGAGGATCAGCGTCCGCCACACAGGGCCGTTCGCGTCAGAATTTGAGATGAACGAGTCGGCGTTGTGGGCGAACCACGAGAACCAGTACAGGAATCCCGGATTGCGACCGCCCGGGTTGTAGGCGAACTCGTTGGTCGCGTAGGCCAGTACCTTGAACGAGTCGATCAGCGCGGGGACGCTCTGCCTCAGGTCGTTGTAGAGCGGAGTCAGCTGCGTCGCCAGCGGCAGCACCGCGCTGACGAACGGCCGGATCTCGTTCAGCGGCAGCAGCGCCGCTCCCTGGAACAGCGTCTGCGAATCGCGCAGCGTCGTGGGCAGCCGCCTCGCGGTCGGCAGCAGCGCCACGGAGGTCGGGCCGAGCGCGTTCGCGAACGGGACCAGGTCCGTCAGCGTCTTGCGCGCTACCGACAGGGTCCCCGGCAGCCGCAGGATCCCCGCCCGCAACGCGACATCCTGCTGGGCGAGCGCCTGGACCGTCTGGTCGCCGGCGTCGATCGCGGTCCGCAGCTGCGCGTCCTTGACGCTCGTGGCCTTGGTCAAGACGCCGAGGTTGTGGACGATCAGCGACAGCTCGTGGCGGCGCGCCGCGAGCAGGTCGCCGATCTGCCGCAGCTGGACGGACGTGGGCCCGAGCTGCATCAGGAGCTTGCGGATGTCCTGACCGCGCCCGGCCGTGCCGCCGTTGAGCTCGGTGATCAGGCTGGTGAACCAGGCGCGGGTGTCGCTGTCAAGGGCGTCGAGCAGGTCATCTGAGTCGACCGGGGTCGTCGTCTGCCCGACGGGAATCGTGCCCCCGTTCGGAAGCCTGCCTGTCGACGCCGTTCCCGGTGCCAGGTCGACCTCCATGTCCTTCAGCGGGGTGTTCGGGACCAGGTTCGCGGTCGCGTCGTTGTAGAGGTAGCGGCCCGGCAGCTTTGTCGGGTCAATCTCCATGTGGATCACCGCCCGGCCGTTCTGGAGCGTCGTGCCGGTGATCTCGCCGACGCGGACGCCCGCGATGTTGACCGGCTCGCCGAGCCCCGGCACGACCGCGGCGGCGGTCGCGAACTGGCCGTTGACGTCGTAGAAGCTCGTGAACGGATTCGGCAGGCGCTGCTTGAGCAGGATGTAGAAGCCGCACGCGAGCCCGATGACGAACAGGGCCACGAGGATCGCGACGTAGCGTCCATAGCGGCGGATCTGAAGCGCGGTCCGTCCCTTCACGGTGTGCCCGCCTTCGAGCCGGATGGCACAGCCGGCGTGCTCGCGCTTCGCGCGTGGGACCCCGGCGCCACCTGCTGGGTCGCGCCGGCGCCGAGCGCGCTGGCGATCGAGGCGAGCAGGGCCGCCCGAGGTGCTGCCGCCCGCTCCGCCACCAGATCGGCGGCGTGCGCCGGCGCGGCGAGGCTTGGGACCTTGTCGCTAGTGCACGGGACGTCCGGGCGGAAGTCCGATGGCTTGAGGTCGCCAACCCACGTCGGGCGCGCGCCCGACAGCGAGTTGCTACCGGGTGGCGCAGTGCCGATGATCGTCCCGATCACCGGCAGGCTCGCGAGCAGGCCGCCGGTCAGTGTGTTGGGACCGCCGCCAGCGAGCGTCCGCGTGTAGGGACCGTTGGCATCGAAGCTGCCGGTCGCGCCGGCGACGTTCGGCAGGAAGTGCACGAAGTCCTGCCACACGGGGCGCCCGGTCGACAGCGGCCCGTCGGGCACCTGCCTGTTGATCACCGGCGTGATGTGGGTCTGCAAACAGTCGGTCACGAGCTTGCCGATCGGGAACGCCTTGCTCAGCTCGGTCAGCAGCGCAGGGAACTGTTCGAAGGTCGCGCGCAGCGAGGTCAGCAGCTTTCCCCGCTCGGGCGGCGCCAGCACCGACGCCAGCTGCGTGACGGTGCCGGTCAGCGCGTCCAGGATCGGCGGTGCGACCTTCAGCGACGGATCGAGCGCGATCGCGAGGTTGACCAGCGGCGGGAGCGCGCGGTCGACCGCGAACAGCGCCGACGGGGCCACCTGGAGCGTCTGGTCGAGTCCCGCGACCGACTGCGCGAGCGCGCCGTCGGTCGACGCGAGCGCGCTCGAAGTCCGGTTGAGGCTGGTGACGAGATCGGCCAGCTGCGGCGACGCCGAGGCGAGCGTCCCCGTCACCTGCGAAGCCGAGCTAAGCAGCGTCTCGACCTCGCCGGGATGGGTTCCGTGCAGTGCGCGGCTGATCCAGGCGACGTCCTTCATCACCGGCGTGAGCTGCGGGATCGCGGTCTTGAAGCCCCCGGCGCCGCTGTCGGACAGCGGCCGTCCCGGCGGCGGGCTGAAGCCCTGGTTGAGCGTGTCGAGCAGCTGCCGCAGGCTCGCGCGCGCGGCCACATCGAAGGTCGAGAGCACCTGGTAGAACTGCACCGGGGTCGAGGTCTGCGACAGCGGGATCGTGTCGCCGTCGTGCAGGTCGGGCGCCTCGGGGGTGCCGGGATCGAGCTCGAGGTAGTAGCCGCCCTCGAGGAACAACCGGTCGCGGATCCGGATCGTCGCGTCGCGGTGGATCGGCAGCGCGCTCGAGTCGAGCGTGAACGTGATCCGGGTGGCGTTGCCGTCGGGGCTCGTGCCCTGGACGGAGCCGACATCGATCCCGGCGATCCGCACCGGCGAGTCGGTGCGGACGTTGACGCTGTTGTTGACGACCGCGTACAGCGTGTACTTGTGCTGGAACGGGAGTGACTGGCTGAACGCGTAGTAGGTGACGAAGGCCGTCAGGAGGATCGTCACGAGCGCGATCACGAGCGGGTGCACGCGCCCGCGGCGCCGCCGTCCGCCGGTCCTGACTCGCCGTGGCTGCGGGCTCATGGCACCAGCCCCGCCTTCTTCCCGCGCGCAAGCACACCGGGCGGCGGCGTCGTGTTGTCGACGACGGTCGAGGTGTGGCCCGGGTCGCCGATCTTCTGCGTGCCGGAGTAGCCCTCGTTACCTGCCTGGCACTCGCTCGAGTTCTCCTTGGGATAGAAGTTCAGATGCAGGTCGGGCGACGGTGTCCCCTGCTGGAACAGCTGTGCGGAGCCATTGCCGTTGAGGTCGAGGATCGGGGCGAACCGCAACCACGATCCGGTCGCGTCGCCCTCGGTCAGCCCGTTGGCGAAGTTGCGCGCCCACAGCCCCGCGACGTTGCACGCGAACTGTGCGCTCGAGATCGTCCTCAGGATCGCCCCCAGTCCGACCAGTGCCGAGGCTCCGAACGTCGCCAGGTCGCTGTTGCCCAGCACCTGGAAGGTCTGGGTCGAGGCGGGGTCGCGCGCCAGTGACGCGACCGCGGCGAGCGCCGTCTGCAGCTCGGAGGCAAGCGGCGGCACCCGCCGGAACACGGGGGTGCTGCTGATGATGATCTCGTCGAGCCGCTGCGCCGCGAGCGGGAGCAGCGCCGCCGCGGGCTTCAGCGACTGCACGATCGAGGCCGCGTCGACCAGCACGGGCTGGGAGCTGGTCAGCACGCTCGTGCCGAGCGACTCCGTGCCGGGCAGCTGGTCGAGCGACTGCCCAAGTGCGGGCACATCAAGCGCCGCAAACGTCGTCGCGGCGTCCGACAGCAGCGAGCTGATCGTGGGCGCGACGGGCGCCAGCGCCCCGGTCGTCGACGACAGTCCGCTGATGAAGCCCGAGAGGTTCGTCCCGCGGTCCGCGAACAGCCGCAGCAGGCTCTCAAGCGGCCCGATCAGCAGGCGGAGCTGGTAGATCGTGTCGTTGAATGCGGTCCCCCGTCCCGCGACCGCATCGCCGAACTCCGCGACTGCGCCGCGCAGGCCCCGCTGCGTCTTCGGGCCGAACGTCGCGAACGCGGTGTCGAGGTCGACGAACGGGATATTGTGGTTCAGGCGCGGGTTGGTGCTGAGCGTGAACGTGCCCCCGTCGGGCAGGCCGGGCGCCCTACTGCTGCCAGGGATGATCTCCAGGTACTTGCCGCCGAGCACCGAGGCAAGTCGCACCTGGTAGCGGGTGTCGGGCGGCAGCGGATCGAGGCTCTTCTGCAACGCGAGCCCGAGCTGCGCGAACGGATGCGGCCACGTCCCCGGTGGACACGATGAGCTCGTGCGGCATGTTGCGGGCTCGGGCGTGATCGTCAGCACCTGCCCGACGCGCGCGCCACCGACCCGCACGTCCGCGTTCTTGACGAGCTCCGCGGCGTTGTCGACGTCGACCTTGACGTTGTACGTCGCCACGAACGGCAGCCCGTTCTCGGCGATGTAGCTCAGGTACACCGCCACGATCACGATCAGGATCGTGACCGTCCCGACCAGGATCGGGTTGTCGAAGATTTCGAGTGCCGCCCGTCGCGCTCTCATCGCAGCAGGAAGTTGGCCAGGGTTTGCAAGGTGCTCGCGGGCCCCGAACCCGCCGCCGGCCGCCTCAGCAAGCTCGACAGGCCCGGCGGCAGCGCCGGAATGCCCGGCATGCCCGGATTGGGCAGCGACAGCCCGGGCCCGGACCCAGAGCCGGCGCCAGTGCTGCTGGATGACGCGCCTTGACCCCCGCCAGGCGCAGATCGCGCGCATCCAGATCGCTGAGCAGCGCAACCGGCAGAACGGCTCGGTGCCCGGCTCGAGTCAAGCGCGCGCTTATACGCTGGCGCCCGCCCGTAGTGCGCCGAGCAGCCCGCCACGGGGGTAGTCGCGTAGTTGCCGCACATGCCGTTCTTGGCGCCGACCAGCAGCAGCGGCAGCACGTGCGAGGTCGAGTCGAATCGCGACAGCGACGCGGCGACGTAGTACGCGATCGAGAAGAAGTTCTCGACGAACCCATGCTGCTGGAGGTTTGCCGCCAGCCGCGCGAACAGCAGCGTCCCCGGCAGCGAACGCTGCGCATACGCGCGCAGCGTCGCGACCACCGGTGTCGTCTCGCGGATCGCCGGGATCGCGGCTTTGAGCGTGGTCGTCAGCTTCGCGAGCGCGGGCTTGGCGACGGTGACAAACGGGCCCAGGTCTGTCGACACCCGGTTCAGGTACGGCGTCGCGACGTGGATCTGCTGAAGCAGTGGCGTCCCGTCGAGCGCGACCGTGTCGAGCTGCTGCAGGGCGGGCTGCGCGGCCGCGAGCAGTGCGGGCAGCCGGTTGACGGTCGCCGAGAGCGAATCGCGGTGCGCGGCGGTTAGCGTGCTGAGCGCAGCCGCACGATCGAGGAAGCTCTGCAGGTTGGCGGTGTGGGTCGCCGCCTCCGACGCGATCGTGTTGGTCGCGTCGACGATCGTCGCCAGCTGCGCCCGCTGCCGCGCGAGGATCGAGATCACCTGCCGAGCGAGCGCCAGGGCCGGATTGGCGCGCAGCAGGATCGCGTTGAGGTCCGTCCCGCGCCCGGCTGTCCCGATCCCGAGCTCGTCGATGATCACCGCGAACCGCTCGCGGGTCGACAGGTTGAAGATGTTGAACAGGTCGAGCAGGCTGACCGGCTCGGTCGTGTTCGTCACCGGCACGGTGGGCGGATGCCCCCCCTGCGCCTTCAACACCGGGCTGTCGGGAGTGCCGGGGTCGCAATCGATGTAGTTCTCCGCGATCAGGCCCTCGGGGCGGATCGTGCAGGTCGCGTTTTCGTGAAACGGCATGAAACGGCTGTCGATCGACGCCTCGATCCGTGCCTTGAAGTCCGGCGTGACGACCACGTTGTCGATCAGGCCCGCTTTCGCCCCCGCGACCTTGACCAGCTGCCCGCCCACGAGCCCGCGCGCGTCGTCGAAGATCACGTCGAAGCGCGAGCTCCCGCTTCCCTGCGCCCGTGAGGATCCGAACGCCAGCGCGGCCGTCGCCGCCGCGGCAGCCAGCGTCAGCACGATCGCGATCAGCCGTCTCATGGCTTCTGATCGTCCGCCGGGTTGCAGAGGTTGCCGGTCGCCTTCAGCACGTCGGGCGCCGTCCACGGGTTGGACCTGTCGGTCGCCGGCGGGTTGCCGCCGCCGGGGCACGTCGCCAGCAGCCGGCTGCGCTCGCCGTGGAGCGGTGCGACCGGGCCGACCCCGCGGCCGATCAGGGAACTGATCGCGTTCAGTATTCCGGTCAGGCTCGAGCCACCGGCCTGAACGATCAGAAGTGACTTCAGGTAGTGGCCATTGGCGTCGTAGGTGCCGCCCTGGGCTCCCCCCACGCCGTTGAAGAAGCCGGCGACCGCGTCCGGTCCGTAGGGCCGCAGCCCGGCGAGGATCGGAACGATCCCGCCGAGCGCACTGGTCAGCGACTTGACCGCGGGGATCGCTTTCCTGGCGGCAGGTGGGAAAGCCAAGAGTGCGGCCTTGGCGCTCGGAACCAGCGCTTCCACACCGCTGATCGTCGGAATCGCGTTGGCCGCGGCGGGTAGCAGCGCGCGCAGCAGCGCCGCCAGGCGTGGGGCAACCGGGCGCAGGTCCACCAGTACGGGGTCGAGAATGTGCAGCGTGTAGTTGACGTCGGCGAGGACCCCGGTGGATTGGCGCAGGACCGCCGGCGCGCGCGCGATCGCGTCCTCGAGCGCGAGCCGCTCGCTCGCCACCTCACGCAGGGTCGCCGCGGTGCTCGATACCGCGCCGCCGAGGTCCCCGCTGCGCGCGGCCAGCGCGTGTGCGACCTGTGCCGACGTAGCGACCAGCCGGTCGAGCGCGAACTTGTCCGCGACGACCTCCGCGCCCAGCTGCGCGCTCTGGCTGAACGCCGGGTTGAGGTACTCCGACAGCTGGTTGAGGCTCGACGCGGTCGGCTGCTGGAAGAAGTACGCGCCGGTCCTCAGGATCTGCTGTAGCTGCGAGCGCACCCGTGGCGTCAGTGCGTCGAGCACCGTGTCGAGGTCGACGATCCCGCGTGTCTGCGCGACCGGCAGCGTCCCCCCGTTGGGGAGCGCAGGACCCCCGCTCGACAGCTGCAGACCGACGAACCGGTTGGCCACGCCGGTCAGGCTCAGCTGGCCGATCGTGGCGATCGTGCCCTCGTGGATCGGCGTGATGCTCTGGTCGGAAATGTCGAGCTCGATGTCCGCCAGCCCGTCAGGCGCCAGCGCGATGCTGCCCACGGTCCCGACCTGGTGGCCTGCGACCGTCACGATGTCGCCCCCCACCAGCTGCCCGGCGTCGTAGAAGCGCGCGTGCACGACGTAGGTCGAGCTGCTCGACATCAGCACGATCAGGATCGCGACGATCGCGATCACCAGCGCGAACAGCGCACCCACCCTCGCGGCCTGCTGGCGCGCCACCGCCGCTAACCCCCGATCGGGGCCCGCGCGTTACCGCCCCAGAACAGCTGCGTCCCGACCATCCCGATCAGGTGGATCCCGAGGATGTTGGCGACCATCGACTGGGCTGTGGCCTTGCCGACACCCACCGGTCCCCCGGTCACGTGGTAGCCGTAGTAGATGCAGACCAGCACGATGAAGGTCGCCATCGCCATGCACTTGATGCCCGAGAACAGGAAGTCCTGCGGTGACTGGAACTGCCAGAACAGCTGCAGGTAGCCACCCTGGGAGACCTGACCGAGCTGGATCACGTCCGCCAGGTACGAGGCGGCGAACCCGACGGCGACCGCGATCATGTACAGGAACGGGAGCACCAGCCAGGTCCCGAGCAACCTGGTCGAGCCGAGGTACAGGACCGAGTCGAAACCCATCACCTCGAGCGCGTCGATCTCGTCGGAGATCCGCATCGACCCGATCTCGGCGACGAAGCCGGTCCCAACCTTCGCGGCCATCATGTACCCGAACGCGTACGGGATCACCTCGCGCAGGTCGCACAGCGCAGCGATCGCCCCCGTTGAGGAGGTAGCGCCGACGGTCCGCGCCGCGTACGCCCCCTCGATCCCGCACTGCAGGCCGAGGATGAACACCAGCCCGAGCACGATGACCGCCGACCCCGTGATCAGGATCCCCGCTTGGCGGACCGTCTCGCCGACGAACCGGAACACCCTGAGGTTCAGCACCTTCCACGCGATCTGCCCACAGAATCGCGACGCCTCACCAAGCGAGATCAGCGCGGAAATCGGGCGCGTGAGGATGTTCATCGCGGCGTGTTGAGGGCCGGATGGGTCGCCAGCAGCGTCTGCGTGAACGTGTAGTCGATCGCGCCGATGCCGAGGAATGCGATCACCACCGCCTGGTTGACCGCCCGCCCCACACCCTCGGCGCCGCCGGACGCGGTCAGCCCCTTGTAACAGCAGACGATCGCGATCAGCGCCCCGAAGATCGAGGACTTGACGAGCATCGCCTCGAACTCGGCGGTGGTCGCCTGCGCAAAGAAGGTGGAGAAGAACGGCCCGATCTGCGCCCCGTTTGAGAGCGTCACCAGCACCCCTCCCAGCGTCCCGAACAACAGTGCGTAGATCGAGAACAGCGGGGTCAGCAACATCAGCGACAGAAACCGCGGCACGACCAGGCTCTTGATCGGGTCGACCCCCAGCACCATCAGCGCGTCGAGCTCTTCGCGGATCTTGCGTGCGCCGAGATCCGCGGTCATCGCCGTCCCGGCGACGCCCGCCATCACGATCGCGCAGACCAGCGGCGCGAACTCCCGCATCACGATGATCACGAACAACCCGCCGAGACGGTCGATCGCGCCGAGCAGGTTCAGGAAGTCGCCCACCTCGATGCCCGCTGGTCCGTATGTGAACGCGAGCGACGCCAGGATCATCGGAAACCATCCGAGCCGCAGCGCGAACAGGAACTGGTCGACGAGCTCGGGGCCGTAGTTGAAGGGCGGCGTCAGGGCGGCGACGATCGTGCGGCGCAGCAGCAGCACCATCGCGCCGATCGTCTCGATGAAGCCCCGCACAGGCTCGTAGCCGAACCTGAGGACCACATCCATTCCGCGCTCTCCTCCTCTCCTCCGGACTAAGAGCCATCATATGGCCAATCCGGGACGCGCGCCAAGGACGAACCGCACCGGTCGGGGTGGCGCTGCGCAGGGCATTCTCCACTTACTACACTTTTTGAAGCATGCTGACCTTTCGGCGCCTGCTCGGGTTTCTGCGGCCATACCGGCGTGCCGTCGCGTGGTCGTTTGCAATGGCCGGCGGTGCGATGGGCGCCACCGTCGCGATCCCGTACCTGACCGGCCGTGCGATCGACGCGATCCGTCTGCACCACCGCCACACGCTGCTCATGTGGGCGATCGCGATCGGCGCCGCCGGAGTCGCGCGGCTGGCGCTCAGCGTGATGCGGCGGCTGGTCGCTGGGCGCGTCTCGCTGGGCGTCGAGCTCGACCTGCGCAATCGTCTCTACGGTCACCTACAGCGGCTCGAGCTGTCGTTTTTCGACCGCCAGCAGACCGGCCAGCTGATGTCGCGCGCGACCGTCGACTTGCAGTCGGTCCGCTTCTTCCTCGGCTACGGGCTGATCTTCATCGGCCAGTCGCTGCTCACGCTCCTGCTGGCGGGCGTCGCGATGTTCCTGCTGCGCCCCGAGCTCGCGGCGCTGTCGTTGGCGCCCGTGCCATTCGTGGTGATCGCCGCGCAGCGGTACGGCCGGCGCTCGCGGCCCGCGCTCCAGGAGGTGCAGCAGCGGATCGCGGAGCTGACCGCCGAGGCCGAGGAGAACGTCTCGGGGGTCCGGGTCGTCAAGGCATTTGCCCAGGAGGAGCGCCAGCTCGAGCGCTTCCGGCACTCGGTCACGCGGGTCTTCTCACAGGCGATGTACGCGACTCGCATCCAGGCTCGCTACGGCCCAATGATCAGCTTCCTGCCGAATCTCGGCCTCGCGATCATCCTGCTGGTCGGCGGGCGGGAGGTGATCGACGGCTCCCTGACCGTCGGCGAGTTCACAGCGTTCTACGCCTACCTGCTGATGCTGATCTCGCCGATGCGCACGCTCGGCTACATGCTCGGCGCCGCGCAACGGGCGACCGCATCCGGCGCTCGCATCTTCCAGGTGCTCGACCGCCAGCCCGAGATGACCGTGCCCGCTGGCGCGCCGCCGCTGCCGGCCGGGGGCGGCGCGGTCTCGCTGCGAGGCGTGGGCCTCACCTTCGACGGCAGCTCCCACCCGGCGCTGCAGGACATCGAGCTGCAGATCGATGCCGGGCGCACGATTGCGCTGGTCGGCGCGATGGGCTCGGGCAAGACCGCGCTCGTATCGCTGCTCCCGCGGCTGTACGACGCGACCACCGGCACAGTCGAGATCGACGGCGCCGACGTGCGCTCGGTCGACCTCGTCAGTCTGCGCCGCTCGATCGCGATCGTCACCGACGATCCCTTCCTGTTCTCGGCGACCGTGCACGACAACATCGCCTACGGCCGGGCCGACGCCACACGCGCGGAGGTCGTCGAAGCGGCCCGTGCCGCCCAGGCCGACGATTTCATCCGGGCCCTGCCCGACGGCTACGACACGCTGGTCGGCGAACGGGGCCTGACGCTCTCCGGTGGTCAGCGCCAGCGGATCGCGATCGCGCGCGCGGTCCTCGCGAACCCGCGGATCCTGATCCTCGACGACGCCACCTCATCGGTCGACGCCTCGACCGAGAACGCGATCAAGCAGGCGCTGCGATCGGTCATGCAGGGCCGCACGACGTTCGTGATCGCACACCGGCTCTCGACAATCGCGCTGGCGGACGAGATCGTCGTGCTGGAGGATGGACGGGTCACGGCGCGCGGCACCCATGACGAGCTGCTCGACCGGTCCGAGCTGTATCGCGAGATCGTCGAGAAGGGCATGCCTGACCAGGTGTTCCTCAACCGCAAGCCCCTCGAGGCGGGGGTGGCGGGGCTGTGAGCCGGACCGCAGACCTGCGGCGCCGTTTGCGTGCGACCGGCGGTCGCGGCCGCAAGATCCGCGGGCTGATCGAGCTGCTCGCGCCCTACCGGTGGCGCGTGCTCGCGATGTTCGTCTCGCTGGTGCTGGCAACCGCGGCCGCGCTGGCGCCGGCACCGCTTGCGAAACTCGCGATCGACCAGGGCATCCAGCATCACGACGTCGGCGCGCTCGACCTGATCGTGGCGGGGTTCCTGGTGTCCGCGATCCTGTACGCGGTCGCCTCGTACGCGCAGACCTACCTGGTTGGCTGGGTGGGCCAGCGCGCGCTCCAGGACCTGCGCGTCCGGCTGTTCGCGCACCTGCAACGCCTGTCGATCGGCTTCTATTCGCGCAACCGCGCCGGCGTGATCATCTCGCGGCTGACCAACGACGTCGAGGCGCTCGACCAGCTCGTGTCCGACGGGATGGCGACGCTCTTCCAGTCCGGGCTGACGCTGGTCGGCGTCGTCGTGATCCTGGTCGTGATGGATCCCCACCTGGCGCTGCTGACATTCCTGGCGCTGCCGCTGCTGGCGGCCGGAGGGTTGGCGTTCCGGATCGCGTCGGCGGACGCCTACCGCATCACGCGCGAGAAGATCGCGGCGATCACCGGCTATCTGCAGGAGACGCTGTCCGGGATCCGGGTCGTGCGGGCATTCGGGCAGGAGCCGCGCCACATCGCTCGGTTCGGGGAGCTGAACGACGAGAACCGTGCGGCGAACATGAAGACCGTGTACCTAAACGCGGCGTACTTCCCCGCGGTCGAGCTGCTGTCCGCGCTGGTGACGGTCGAGATCCTGCTGATCGGCGGCTACGAGGCGCTCTCCGGCCACACCTCGACCGGCGTCGTGTTCGCGTTCATCGCCGCGCTCAATAACTTCTTCGATCCGATCCAGCAGCTCTCACAGCTGTATACGACCTACCAGTCGGGAATGGCCGCACTCGACAAGATCTTCGAGCTGCTCGACGAGCAGCCCGAGCTCGTCGATGCTCCAGAGGCGGTGCCGCTCGAGCAGATCCGCGGGGAGCTGCACTTCGACCGCGTGTCGTTCCGCTATGGCTCAGGCGACGAGAGCACGTGGGCGTTGCGCGACATCGATCTGGTGATCCCGCCCGGGCAGACGGTGGCGCTCGTCGGCGAGACCGGTGCGGGCAAGTCGACGCTGGCAAAGCTGGTCGCGCGCTTCTACGACCCCACCGAGGGGCGCGTGCTGGTGGATGGGCATGACCTGCGCCGCGTCCAGGCATATTCGCTGCGCTCGCAGATGGGGATCGTTCCGCAGGAGGGCTTCCTGTTCAGCGGCACGGTCCGCGAGAACATCGCTTTTGGACGGCCGCACGCCACCGACGAGGAGGTTGCGGCGGCCGCCCGCGCCGTCGGCGCGGACTCCTTCATCGAGTCGCTCGAGGGCGGCTACGACACGCAGGTCGGGGAGCGCGGCGTGCAGCTGTCGGCGGGTCAGCGCCAGCTGATCGCGTTCGCCCGCGCGCTCGTCGCCGACCCACGCATCCTCGTGCTCGACGAGGCGACCTCGAACGTCGATGTCCACACCGAGAGCCTGATCGAGCAGGGGCTGCGGCGGCTGCTCGCCGGCAGGACCGCGATCGTGATCGCGCACCGCCTCTCGACGATCCGCGGGGCCGGCCGGATCGTCGTGCTGGAGCGCGGTCGGATCGTCGAGCAGGGAACGCACGACGAGCTACTCGAGGCGCAGGGGCGCTACTGGCAGCTGTACCGGGACTGGGCGGAGCAGGCAGCCGCGGCTTGAGAGCGGCCGTCGTCACCGGCCTCGCGGTCACCTCGGTCAAGGGGACACGGCTGCGGCCGGTGGACCGGATCGAGCTGCTCTGCGCCGGTGCGCGCGGCAACCGCCGCTTCTTCGTGATCGACGAGCAGGATCGGATGGTCAACGCCAAGGTGCTCGGCGAGCTGCAGACGGTGTTGAGCGAGTGCGCCGACGAGCGTCTGCGGCTCGAGTTTCCGGACGGGGTGACGGTCGACGATGTCCTGACCTTCGACGGCCCGCTCACCGCCCGGTTCTTCTCGCGGATGGTGAGCGGCCGTCTGCTCGCGGGACCTTGGGCGGCCGCCCTGTCCGCGCACGTGGGGCGGCCGGTGCGGCTCGTCGAGGCCGACGGTTCGGTTGATCGTGGCGCTCGTGGCGCCGCGTCGCTGATATCGCGCGCATCACTCACCCGGCTGGCCCAGGCCGCCGGTGAACCCTCGCTCGACCCGCGGCGCTTCCGGATGCTGATCGAGATCGACGGTGTCGCCGCGCACGCGGAGGATGCATGGGTCGGGCGCAAATGTTCGGTGGGCGACGCGACAGTGCGCTGGACCGGCCACGTCGGCCGCTGCCTGATCACCAGCCGCGATCCGGACAGCGGCACGATCGACCTTCCGACGCTCGACATCCTCGGCAGCTATCGGGCCGCCGTGGAGACGACCGAGCCGCTGCCGTTCGGGATCTACGGCGAGGTGCTGCGCGAAGGGATCGTGCGGGTGGGGGATTCGGTGACGCTCGAGTGACGTACTCTGCTCCTCGATGAGCGCTGACCGCGTCCTGATCGACGTCGAGGACCACGTCGCGACGGTCACCCTAAACCGGCCGGACAAGCACAACGCGCTCGACATCGCGATGTTCGATGCGCTCGTGGACGCGGCCGAGCGCGTGCGCGGCGAGCCGGCGATCAGGGTGATCGTGCTCCGTGGCGCGGGTCCGAGCTTCTGCTCGGGGCTGGACGTGGCGAGTGTGATGTCGGCGCAGTCGGAGAACGGCGGCCCACTCGATCCGCTGAACGCGGAGGTTCCCAACCGTTTCCAGCGCGCGGCGTACGACTGGATCGAGGTGCCGGTTCCGGTGATCGCTGCGATCCATGGCAACTGCCTTGGCGGCGGACTGCAGATCGCGCTCGGGGCCGACATCCGCATCGCCTCGGCCGACGCCCGGCTGTCGGTGATGGAAGTCAAATGGGGGCTGATCCCAGACATGTCGATCACCCGCACGCTGCCGCGGCTCGTCGGCATCGACGTGGCGAAGGAGCTGACGTTCACCGCTCGCGTGTTCAGCGGCGAGGAAGCGCTACGGCTGAGAGTCGTGACGCACGTGGCGGAGGATCCACTGGCCGCGGCGCAGACGCTCGCCGCCGAGATCGCCTCCAAATCTCCCGACGCGATCCGCAGTGCCAAGCGGCTGTTCAACGATTCCTGGGACCGCCCCGCCGAGGAGACGCTCGCGCTCGAGGCTGAGCTCCAGCTGGGCCTGATCGGGTCACCCAACCAGCTCGCGGCGGTGACGGCGGGACTGACAAAGCAGCCGGCGGAGTTCGCGGACCCGGTTTGAGGATGCGCCGTTTTCGCCTGGTGTGCGCCGCTGCTGCGGCTTGCTGTTGCGCATCGCTGGGAGCCTGTGGCGGCAGCGGCAGTGGCACGCCGAGCGCGGGGCGCGCGTCGACGCAGCCGACAACGGCGGCGGTCGCGCCTGCGGCTCACGGCTCGCGCCGCCACGTCCACCACCGGCACCCCACGCCCGATCCCGGATCTCTCCCGCAGACGCATCAGCTCCCATCGAGTAACACCCGGGCATTCCTGGCTGAGATGCGCGCGCTGTGGAGCGCGGTTCGCACCGGTTCGGACGGACCGGCGATGGGTGCTTTCTTTCCCGAACGGGCGTATGCGCAGGTCAAGGCGATCGCTGATCCGGCGGCCGACTACCGCAACCGCCTGATCGCCGATTATCGGCTCGACCTCGGAGCGGCACATGCGCTGCTCGGCAACGCAGCCCCGGGTGCACGCCTGCTGTACGTCAGCGTCCCAGCCGGCTATGCGCACTGGGTTGACCCGGGCGCCTGCTACAACCGCGTCGGCTACTACGAGGTGCCGAACGCGCGCGTGGTGTACCGCGAGGGTGGGGCCGTCCACTCGTTCGGCATCGCCTCGCTGATCTCCTGGCGAGGCGTCTGGTACGTCGTGCACCTGGGCGCCGTGGTGCGCCAGACCCCAGGCGGCCAGGTCGACGACCCGAGCGCGGGCCCCGGCACTTCGGTGGCGTCGTCGACCTGCTGAGCGGCCGCGTCTCGCCAGCCTCAGCGCAGCGGCGCGAACAGATCGATCACGTTTCCGTCCGGGTCCTTGACCTGCGCGTATCGCTGGCCCCAGAAGGCATCCCACGGTTCCTTGTAGCCGCCCGCCCCGGCCGCGCTCAGCTCCTCGTACACACGATCGACCTCGGCCGGCGACTCGCATCGAAACGCGACCCCGAGCCGGTGCCCACCGGCCGGCGGCGACCACGCCGGATCGAACGACCGCACAGATCGATCGGTATCGAGCGTGAACCGCAGCCCACCAGGCAGCGGCGCCTCGACGTGGCCATGTCCCATCGCGTCCGGATCATCCGGGAACTCGAGCCCCAGCCGAGCGTAGAAATCGATCGACCTGTGCAGGTCCGACACGATCACGCTGACGACGTCGAACCGGGGCATCGGCGGATCATGGCATAGGCAAATGCGAACTGCCCGGGATGGATTCGAACCACCGTTCCGCGGTCCAGAGCCGCGTGTCTTGCCACTAGACGACCGGGCAACGGGGCCTACTGACCGAAAGCTGAGTGTAGCCCGGGCGGGACAGCCCTGGCGGCTGAGCTACTGTCCCCCCGATGCGCGTCCTGGGCCTTCCGATCGACACGCCGCAGTCGGTCATCAACCGTGTCCTAGGCGACTTGGGCGCGATCGCGCGCGCCGCGCGGCGGGCGCCCGCGCAGCTTGACCGGGTGCTTGAGCTTGGCGAGGAGATCGCCGCGATTGGGCACGGCGTCCTGGCGGTGGCGGAGCGCCTTGACGACCGGGCCGTTCAGCTGATCGAGCTCGGTGCTCAGATGCGCGAGCTGGGAGAGCACATTGACGCCCGGGGCGCGGAGATCGTCGAGCGCGTCACTCGGGTCGCCGATACCGGCGAGGAGCTGATCGGCGTGCTGCCTGCGCTGGAGCGTGCGATTGAGATGGCGACACCGCTCGAAGGCGCGATCGACCGCTTCGGGCGGCTGGTGGACCGCCTGCCGGGCGGCGTGCGCGCACGCGCGGCGGCCGCTCGCGAGCCGGCTGTCGCGCCCGAGCCCGGCCCGCCCGAGGCCGCCGCGCCTACAGCTCAGCCAGGTCCGACGACAGATCCGCTAGCTCCTCGACCCGACCGCTGAGATCCGCTCGCGAGGAGATCAGTCGCCGGGCGTGCTCCAGATCGTCGGAACGGCCGATCGACAGAGCCGCGGCGACCCGAGGTCCGTCGAGGTACCAGAGGCTGAACTCGCCCTCGTCGATCGACCCGCGTACGACCTCTTCGTCCCAGGAGTAGGCGGGGCCGACGTACTCCAGCGACGCCCAGTCGGACAGGTCGGAGAAGAAGTACGGAACGACATCGTGCGGCTGGTCGCCGCCGAGCATGTTGAGGCCGACGGTCTTGCCCTGGTTGAACGCGACGTCCCAGTGTTCGATCCGGATCCTGGTGCCGGTGATCACGCTGTCGTACTCCGCGATGTCCCCCGCCGCGAACACCCCGGCCACCTCGGTCTGAAGCCGTGAGTCGACCTGTACACCGCCGCGCTCGCCGATCGTCAGCCCGGCGCCGCGCGCGAGCGACACCTCGGGCACGACACCCGCTCCGATCACCACCGCGTCCGCCTCCAGCGAGCGGCCGGATTTCGTCACGACGTGCGTGACGCGCCCGTCGCTCCCCTCGAAGCGGTCGAGCTCCTCGTTCCCGAGCACCGTGATCCCGTGCTCCTCGAGGCGGTCCTGGAGGAAGCGGCCCGCCTGCTCGCCGAACGTGCGGCTGAGCGCAATCGGCTCGAGCATCACCATCGTGCACTCGCTCCCGAGCTCGGTAAGCGATGCCGACACCTCTGATGCGATGTAGGAGCCGCCGATCAGCACGACACGTTTGCCCGCCGCGTCGGACCGGATCGCGTCGCTGTTGCCAAGCGTCCGCAGGTAGTGGAGTCCGGCCAGCTCGCACCCCGGAACGTTCAGCCGCCGCACGTTCGCGCCGGTCGCGATCAGCGCCTTGTCGAACGCCACCTGCTGGCCGTTTGACAGCTTCGCGGTGCGGGCTCCTACATCGAGCCCCAACACCGAGACCTGGGTGAGTGCCTCGACCGAGTTCTCCGGGTACCACTCCGGCGAGCGAAACAGCGTGTCCTCACGCGACTTCTCGCGCCGCAGGTAGTCCTTCGAGCAGTCGGGGCGGTTGTATGGGAGATCCGGTTCCCGGCCGACGATCACGACCGAGCCCTCGGCGCCGGATTCGCGCAGCCACCGCGCGCAGTTCCCCGACGCAAGACCACCGCCCACCAGGAGGTACTCGACGTGACGGTCCGCCATCGCCCGTCAGCGCCCCGTTGCCGTGGCGCCGTTGGGCGCGAACTGCGGCGTGATCGCGGATTCGAGTCCGGGGTCCAGGATCAGCAGCACCTGGTCACCGGCCTCGATCACCGAGTCGGCCTGGGGAACGAACCCGGTTCCGCCGCGCAGCACCGAGATGATCAGCGAGCCGTCGGGCAGCGGAACGTCCCGCACGCACCGGCCGGCGGCCGTCGAGCCCTCCCCCACCTCGACCTCGATGATCTCGAGATGCTCCTCCTCGAGCGCCAGCAGCTGGATCAACCCGTACTCGGGGACCTCGTGCTCGATCAGCCGCAGGATCAGGTCGGTCGCCGACACCGCCGGCTGGATCCCGAGCAGCTTGAAGTGCTGCAGGTTTCGCGGGTTGTTGACGCGAGCGACGATCCGCTGGACGCCGTACTTCTCCTTCGCCACCTGGCAGATCAGGATGTTGTCCTCGTCGTCGCCGGTGACCGCGATCACCAGATCGGCGCGCGTGATGCCGGCGCGCTCGAGCACCCACAGCTCGGTCGCGTCGCCGTACTGGACCGCGTGCTCCAGCTCCTCCTCGACCACCCGGTAGCGGCTGTGGTCGGACTCGATCAGCGTCACTTCCCGGTCCTTCGCGATCAGCTCGCGCGCGAGGTTCCAGCCCACCTTCCCCGCCCCGGCGATGATCACATACACGCCCTCACTACCTCCTCACGTCGCGAGCGCCAGATTGCTTGCCCGATCGATCGCCTCCTGCGTCGGCGAGATCGTCAGCAGGCCCTGCTCGGCGTACCACGCGGCGCGGCCGGGATCCGCCACCCGCACCACTACCCGCGGCACGTTGAAGCGACGCTGGGCGATCTGCGCGATCACAAGGTTCGTGTTATCCCCGCTGGTGGCCGCCAGGAACACATCAGCCTGCTGGATCCCTGCCTCGATCAGCCCGTCGATCTCGAGCGCCGTCCCGACGGTGAATCGTCCCCCGGCATCCTCCCAGGTCGTCGACTGGTCCTTGTCGAGCCGCTCGTGCGAGAGCGGGTCCGAATCCATCACGGACACGTCGTGGCCGGCGTCAAGCGCCCGCTTGGCTACCGCGGAGCCCACGCGACCGCATCCGACGATCAGGATGAACACGGGCGGGAATCTAGCGCGCCCGGAGCACCTACACGCCCCTGCGGGCCGCGAGTCACGTGATGATCGGAATGATCAGCAACGCGACGATGTTCGCGACCTTGATCATTGGGTTGATCGCCGGACCGGCCGTGTCCTTGTACGGATCGCCGACCGTGTCGCCGGTCACCGCAGCCGCGTGCGCCTCTGATCCCTTCCCCCCGAAGGCACCGTCCTCGATCAGCTTCTTGGCGTTGTCCCACGCGCCCCCCCCGGAGGTCATCGAGATCGCGACGAACAGGCCGACGACGATGACGCCGATGAGGAGCCCACCCAGCGCCTCGACGCTGATCAAGCCGACCACCAGCGTGACCAGGATCGGAATCAGCGACGGCAGGATCATCTCGCGCTGCGCGGCGCGAGTGACCAGGGCGACCGCGGGGCCGTACTCCGGTTGCTCGGTGCCGTCCATGATGCCGGGCTTCTCGCGGAACTGGCGGCGCACCTCCTCGACCACGGCTCCACCGGCACGGCCGACTGCCTGCATGGCCAGCGAGGCGAACAGGTAGACCATCAGGCCGCCGATCAGCAGCCCGATCAGCACGGGGGGACTGCCGATCGCGAAGTTATAAGCGTGCGGCAGCTCGGTCTCGAAAGCGTTGAAGAGCACGAGCGCTGCCAGCGCCGCCGAGCCGATCGCGTACCCCTTGGTCACAGCCTTGGTGGTGTTGCCGACTGCGTCGAGCGGGTCGGTGACGTTGCGCACCTCCTCGGGCAGCTCGGCCATCTCGGCGATCCCGCCGGCGTTGTCGGTGATGGGCCCGAACGCGTCAAGGGCAACGATCAGCCCCGTCAACGACAGCTGAGCCATCACGGCGATGCCGATGCCGTAGATCCCCTGGCCATGGCCGCCGGCGAGCTTCCAGGCGCCGAGGATCCCGAGCGCGATCACGATCGCCGGCGGTGCCGTGGATTGCAACCCCTGGGCCAGCCCCTGGATGATGTTGGTCGCATGCCCGGTCTGCGAGGCGCGGGCCGTGCTCCTGACGGGAGCAAAGCGGGTCGAGGTGAAGTAGTCGGTGATGACGAACAGCGACGCCGTGACCGCGATGCCGATCAGCGCGCACAGGTAGAACTTCCACCAGTGCGGGGCTGCGGCCGTGCCGGCCTTGAACGTGATGTCCTTCATCATCCAGTAGGTCAGGGGGATGAACGCGAGCGCCGCCAGGCCACCGGAGACGATCAGCCCCTGATACAGCGCACGTTCGACCTTGCCGGCGCGTGAACGCACGGCGAAGGTCCCAATGATCGACGCGACGATCGAGATCGCGCCGAGCACGAGCGGGTAAAGCGCCACCGCCGACTGCTGCTTGAACAGCAACACGCCCAGCAGCATCACCGCTACGGCGGTCACCGCATAGGTCTCGAACAGGTCGGCGGCCATGCCGGCGCAGTCGCCCACGTTGTCGCCGACGTTGTCGGCGATCACCGCCGGGTTGCGCGGATCGTCCTCCGGAATGCCGGCCTCGATCTTGCCGACGAGGTCGGCGCCGACGTCGGCCGCCTTCGTGAAGATCCCGCCGCCGAGTCGAGCGAACACAGAGATCAGCGAGCCACCGAAACCGAGGCCGATCAGCGCGTCGACCGCGTGGCGCTGGTTCTCGCCGACGATCCACGTCAGCACGCCGTAGTAAGCGGCGATCCCGAGCAACGCCAGTCCGACCACCAGCATGCCGGTGACCGCGCCGCCGCGGAACGCGACCGCCAGCGCCGGCGACACGCCGCCGCGAGCGGATTCGGCGACGCGCGCGTTGGCCCGGACCGACATGTTCATGCCGATGTAGCCAGCCGCCGCCGAGAAGATCCCGCCGATCGCGAAGCCGATCGCCACCCGGATGTTCTGCAGCGGGATCAGCAGGATGAACACGACGACGCCGACGCCGGCGATGATCGTGTACTGGCGGTTGAGGTACGCGCGGGCACCTTCCTGCACCGCGGCCGAGATCGAACGCATCCGCTCGTTGCCTGGAGACAGCGCGAGAAGCGAGCGGGAAGTCAGCACGCCGTATAGCACGGCCGCGGCGGCGCACGCGAGCGCCACAAGGACGCCGTGGTGCGTCAGGAAGCTAGTCAAGAAGGTCCTCCGGAAGCTTTCGAAGCGTTGTTTAGAGAGGCGCGCGAGGTAGCGCAGCCAGGAACTGCAAAAGGCCGCCACCCGTGCACGGGGTGGAGGCCCTGAAACGACGCGCCTGAGTGTAGCGCGGGCCGTCCGCGTGCGACGCCCGGCCCGCGTGCGCTACTGGCCCGGCACCCAGAGCCGGCCGCTGCGCTGGGCCGGACCGGGTTCGCCTGGCTTTGACCCCGGTCCAGGCGGCTCGGCTGAATGCTGCTCGGCCGGCGCCCCTTCCGCCCCCGGCGAGGCCTCCCCCGGCGAGGCCTCCCCCGGCTTCCCCCCAATCCGCACGAACGCCAGCTGCAGCTGCGACAGCGCGTCGCGGATCGGGCCGGCCTGCTTCGGCATCGCCTGCTCGAGCAGCGGCATCAGCACCCGCACCGACTCGATCGCCAGCCGCACCTGCTCGGGGTCGCGCTCTGGCTCGGTGCCCGGAGCGAGGCCGGTGCGGCGCATCCCCAGGTTCACGAGCGAGACAACCTGTTCGAGCAGCACGTGCTCCACCCGGATCTTCTTGATCTCTGCCTCGTAGGCGGCGCGGAGCTCCTCCTCGGAGGGCTCGTTCTCAGTTGTGCTCATCGGCTCACCTCGGCGGTACTTGGCACAGCAGCAGCATACGAAGCCCGAGTCTTGGCGACCATCGCGGCGTAGACCTCCGCGATGCTCATCCCGTCGCGGAGCATCTTGCGCTGGCACTGCGCGGCGTTGCGCTCGGGCAGCGAGATCTCGAGCCCCAGCTCTGCCCGGACAGGTGCCGTCCACTCCAGCAGCCGCTCCAGTGCGCGCGCGGCGGGGTATGGCTCTCGCCGCTCGAGGTCGAGCAGCTCGCCATCGAGGCCGTGCCTGATCGCGCGCCAGAAGTTCTCCTCGATCATCCGGCGTGGCTGCTCGACGAACGGCACGCCGGCATCGACGTCGCGTGCAGCCTGTGCCACGCAGGCGACGATCAGCGTCGCCAGCGCCTCGGACTGCGCCGCGGTCGGCTGCGCGTCGCAGATCCGAACCTCGACCGTGCCGAAATCCAGGTGCGGCCGGATCGACCACCACACCTGCGTGTACTCGACGATCGAGCTCGTATCTACCAGGAACTGCACGTAGTCCGCGAACGCGTCCCATTGCCCGAAAGCGTCAGGCACCCCGCAGCGGGGAAAGCTCTTGGTGAAGGTCTGCGTGCGAGCGCTGTGCAGCCCGGAGTCGCGGCCGTCGAGGAAGGGCGAGCTGGCCGAGATCGCGAGCAGCACCGGTAGCACCGGACGCAACCGGTCGCACACGCACACCGCGCGGTCCGCGTTGCGTATCCCGACGTGGACGTGCAGCGAGAACGTGTTGTTGCGCCACGCCACGTACTTGAGTCCTTCCTCGACGCGGCGGTAGTGCTCGGTATCGATGATGTGCTGCTCGCGGTAGTCAGACCATGGATGGGTCCCGGTCGCGCCGAGCGCAATCCCAGAGGAGTCGGTGAGCGCGAACAGCCGCCGGCGCAGGTCCCGCTGAGCGGCGATCGCCGCCGCCAGGTCGCTGCCGCGGCCGGATCGGATCTCGATCTCCGAGGAGATCAGCTCGCCGGCCAGCGCCGCCGACAGCGGGGCGTCCGCCGCGGCGAGGTCCCGCAGCTCCTCGAAGCGCTGGACGAGCCCGAGCTCGGTGGGATGCAGCAGCGCGAACTCCTCCTCGAGACCGACGGTGAAGTCGATGGAGTCGGCGAACGTCGAACGAGCGCTGTCGAGGTCGAGCCCCACCGGCGAGGTATCAGGTCAAATAGAAGTACAGCGCGTACAGCAGGTCCACGGCGGGGCTCGAGGTGTGGACCGTGACCTCGGGCGGAACCTGGATCAGCGCGTCTGAGTAGTTGAAGATGATCTTCACGCCGGCGTCGACGAGCTCGTCGGCGAGCTGCTGCGCCGCCGCCGAGGGCACGGCGAGGACCGCGACGACGATGTCCTTGTCGTCGATCACGTCGCGCAGCTCCGACTTCGGCCGCACCGTCAGCGGCCCGATCTCGGTCCCGACCTTGCTCTGGTCGACGTCGAACACGGCGACGACCCGAAAGCCGTGATCGGCAAAGATGTCCGACGTCGCGATCGCGGTGCCGAGGTGCCCGGCGCCGAACAGCGCGATGTTGTGCTGCCCGGAAGTCCGCAGGATCTTGCGGATCTGCGTGACCAGCGACTCGACGTTGTAGCCCACCCCCCGCTTCCCGAATTTTCCGAAGCCGGAGAGGTCACGACGGATCTGGGTGGAGTTGACGTGGGTGTAATCCGCAAGCTCCTGCGAGGAGATCGTCTCCTTGCCGATCTTGCGCGCCTGGGTGAGGACCTGGAGATAGCGCGACAGCCGCGCCGCCACCCCGAGTGACAGCTTCTCCCCCGGCTTGTCCGCGCCGGCTTCGACGAATGGCTGGTCGCGACCGACGGTGTAGCTCATCCGGGCTGCACTCTAGCGAGGTACCGCTCGAGCTCGGACTCGTCGATCAGCAGCTCGAACACCTCGATGCCGTCGATCGTGACCACCGGGATCCGCTCCAGATACCTACGCAGCAGCTGCTCGTCATCCTCGATGTCGCGCTCGGCGAGCTCGAACCCGTATGTGGCCGCAGCGCGCAGGAGAATCTCGCGAGCGTCGTCGCACAGGCAGCAGCCCGGGCGGCTGTAGAGGACGACCGAGACGCTCATTGGTCATCCTTCCGCTGGCTCGGCCGTTGTGGTCGTGTCGGCCTCGACCTCCGCCGAGAGAGGGCCAAGCTCGCTTGCCCATTTGAGGGCCCGCATGAGACCAGCCCCTCCCGGCGGGGTG
>Ga0209810_1000884_pt1 | contig 53366 bp, 68 predicted proteins | sample Coa_R1_7_FD_187159 | JGI IMG/M metagenome (GOLD analysis project Ga0209810, IMG submission 187159) | Surface soil microbial communities from Centralia Pennsylvania, which are recovering from an underground coalmine fire - Coalmine... | ecosystem: Environmental > Terrestrial > Soil > Unclassified... | reverse complement strand
GTTACAGATCAGTCGGGGTCGCCGGTAACGCAACCCGGCGCGATCCGGGTCGCGGGGCCATAACCCGGTTATAGGTGGGCTCGCGCCGCGGCCCGGCCGAAGCACGTTGCGTTACAGGAACTGCGAGGTCCGCGGTAACGGTACGCAGCGCAGGCGATCAGCGAACCGTAGAGTTGCGTTACCGATGACCATGGGTGACTTGTAACGCAACTACGCGGAGGAGAGGCCATGACACCGGCCGAAGCACGATCCGCCGCGCCTGTGTGCGGATACTGCGGCACGCGACTCGTGTCTCCGTCGACGGGCCGGAGGCGGTACTGCGACACGAAGTGCCGCGTGGCCGGCCACCGGGAGAGGCGCGAGGCCGAGGCTGCCGCCGGGCAGATCCACGCGTTGGAGAGCACGCTCGCGGACGCACACGAGGCGCTGATCGCGGCAGCGGACAGCGTGGTCGACGCGGCACGGTTCGATCAGGAACCCGCGTCCGGCACCCTGCTGCCCGATCTGGTCCATGCCAGCAACGCGCTTGCGGACCTCGGCGCCGCGGCACGCAAGCTGCGCGACGCGAGGCTGCTCGCCGCGCGTTACGGCATCTCCGCTGACGAAGCCGACCGGGTTGCGTTACAGGCGACCCCGACTGATCTGTAACGCAACGTGCTTCGGCCGGGCCGCGGCGCGAGCCCACCTATAACCGGGTTATGGCCCCGCGACCCGGATCGCGCCGGGTTGCGTTACCGGCGACCCCGACTGATCTGTAACGGCGCCGGGAACTGAGCCGCCGTCAGCTACGGCCGCCCATAACCCGGTTATAGCCACCGAGGCGAATTCCAGCGCTCGCAGTGGGAGCGGTCACCAGGCCATAACCGGGTTATAGCTTCCGGGGTTTCGTGGCTCCCTCGAGGGCGCGGCCGCCGGGACGAAACCCGATGGTGATGCCGCGGCATCACCACGCCGCCGCCGGACGGACAGGGCTGTTACGTCGCTCGGCGCCGAGCTGCCGGCGGTCGACGAAACCGCTGCCCGGCTCATGCCGACCCGCTCTCGCCGAAGTCCGCCGACAGCATGCCCTGCGCCTTCCAGCGAGCGAGACGTTCGTGTACCGACTCTCGACCGCGTTCCTCGTCTCGCCGGGCCAGGGCCTGCCGGTGCAGCTGCTCGCTGTCTGCCTCGGTCCGGGCGGGCAGCGGCGCCGAGGGCGGGTCGACCGGTGTGATCACACGGTCAGGCTGGTGCCAGAGCGAGCGGTCCAGGCCGATGCGCGCGAAGAGCTCGTCCGCGTTGCGCTCTTGCTCGGCTTGCGCGGCCGCGGCCGCCTGGTCGCGAGCGCGGCGCTGCTCGCTCAGTCCGGTTCTGGCCTGCTGCGGGGCGACCGCGGCGGCTGCGCTGCCCGTGGTCTGCTCGAGTTCGAACAGGCCGATGCGGTGGTCGGCGTAGGCCGGGTCCAGCGGGTTGTCGGTCAAGACCGGGTAGCTGGGGCCGGCCTGCTCGGCCAGGACGGCGCGGCCACGGTCGGAGGACTCGGCCCACAGTGCGGCCGACTGCCCGAACGTGGTGCCGGGCTGGGCGCGGCGGCCGCGGGGCCGCGGCGGGGCGGCGTCCCGGCAGGGCGGCAGGGTGTCGACGATGCGCCAGAGCCGGGCGGAGATGAACGGCACCAGGTCCCGGGCCGACTCCAGCGAGCGGGTCAGCTCGCCGAGCACGTGCTGCTCGCCGGTGCGGCGCAGGGCGAACGCGACGGTGCGGCGCAGGTCGCGGTAGGTCTCGGTCAGGATTCCGCGCCCAGCCTCGTCAAAGAACCTGCGGGAGAAATTCACTCTCCCCGCCCCGAGATCGGCCCTCCAGGTGTGCCATGCGCGGCTCAGAGCGGCCTCTGCGGCCCGCAGCTCGGTCGCCGTGGGCTCGGGTTCGGCTCTTCTAGCTGCGGCGCTTGCGCCGGCCTTTCTGCTCTTCCATGAGGGGTGCTGATAACGGGCCTGACCTGGTACTTGAGTTTCGAGACTAAATGGACTGAAGGTCTTCGCGTAATAAGGAGACGTTTCGGGTCTAGTCAAAAAGCGGCGGCCGAGCAGGGCCTGGCCTGTGGATAACCCGGGGCTGGTGGCCTTGGCCGGGGCCGGCTGCGGCGCGTCCTTCCAACGGGGCGCCGAGGCCAGTTCCTTGGCCTGAGCGGGCGTCAGGTTCACCACCTTCGGGTCGCCGGCGAAGCGGACGGCGGCGGCTTCCGGCTCGCGCCGCAGCATCGTGGTCGGCCCGGGGCCCGAGCCCACGGTCGGATCCGGCAGGTCCTGCGGCCGCGGGGCCAGGTGCAGGGTGAGCACCTCGGCCAGGTCCTTCGGCACGACGATGCCGCGCGGCAGGTCCTGCAGCAGCCGGGCGTGCAGGCACAGCGCGTAGCGCGCCTTGCGGGGGATGCGCCCGCCGGCCGGGCGCACGACGCACTCCACCAGGCCCTTGCGGCGCACGCGTTTGAGGTCTTCCCAGAAGGTGGCCTCGCACAGTCCGTGCACGTGGGCGTACCGCTCTGCCAGGCCCATCCCGCCGTCGACCTCGCCCGTGCCGTGGTCGACCGCGACGATCCATCCCGTCGATGCGTCGATCCTCTGGCGCCCCTGGTTCAGGAACGCGCAGATGCGCAGTTCCTCATCGGTCAGCAGGTGTTGGGAGTGCAGCCAGGAAACCACGCGCCACCAGGCGCGCTGGGTGAGCACCGGGAAGCGCAGGACCACCACCAGCTGCCGAGCGACAGCGTTTTCGTCGCTGGTGCTCCAGCGGCCGGCGCGGGACGAAACCGCCGGGGGCGACGCCTCGGCGTCCGCGTGCGACACGCCGGACACGTCACCCGGCTGGATTCCGTCCCGGACAGAACCGGCGGCCGCCGAGACGAAACCCTCGGGGCTGTCCCCGCGGGCATCCTGGCTGATCAGGCCGATTCGAGAGGCTTCTTCGGGTGATTCTGAGCCCTGACCAGGCGCGACACTCGCGCGACCTGATTCGGGCAAGGTTGTACCACCCGAGGGACTTCTTGCTATCGTGTCTCCTCAGTGAGTGGGAGCGGCCCGGGCGGGGCGCACTCCTCAGAACCACCGGCCCTTAGGTGGGTAGCCTGGATGCGGGCCGGACGGTTGTGTGAAGATATTTAGATATGCGTCTGAAAGCGTTCCGTTGGCCGCGGGGCGCTTTCGTTTTTCAGGGGCTACCTATGGCGGCTCCAAGAAGAAGACGGCGTGACAGGGCCGATGACCATGAGGTCACCGGAGATTCTTCCACTCCGATCACTCACACGGAGTGCTTTAGCCACCGAAGGTTCGCTTCCGCGTGTCGCGCTGATTCCGTTACGACACAGGCAGATGACCCTAGTAGCGTGCATCGGCAGTCTCAATGCACTGCCTCCCAATAGGCCACCGTTGCGTCATCAGACCGTTTGTACCTCGGCCATCTGACACAGAGCGGGTCGCGGTCCTCATTCGCTCGGACCTCTGCGATAAGGCCGGCCGCGCCGTCCGTCATGACCGCGAACGCAGCAGCCCAGTCACCGAGCTCGAAGAGATCCACATAGCGGCTCGCCCCGTCAGACATCAGCGCGGCGGACGCGGCTCCATGGAGCGGAATCGAGCCTGTGACGGCCTGCTCGGCCGCCTCGGGAACCGCGCCAGCAACCCAGTAGCCGCCCGGCTGATTGCGGTAGCCGCGTTGCACTTCGACGTAGGCCGCGAGTTTGGCCTGCCGTTCATCGCTACCGACCGGCGCGGCGAGTACGGCGGCGTGTTCCTCGGGTTCGATGTCATCCACGCGGAGGTCGGTGAAGGCGTCGAAGCGGCCGTCGTGGGCGATGGCCACGGTGCAGTCGGCGAGAGCGAGGTAGTCGAGCCCGGCCTGCGTGCGGCGCAATAGCGCGACCGCGGCGGACGGGGTTCCCGGGTGTCTTAGATCGCAGCCGGAGTGTTCGTTCGCCGTGGCGTCTATCGCCTCGGCGAGCACGTCGACCAGTGTCCCGTGCTCCTGGACAGCGGCGCGAGCGGCGAGGTGGGCCACGAGGCGTCGTACGTACCAGGGAGTGCCGTGGACACATCCGGAACCGAGGGTGGCCGGGCTGGTCAGCCCGTCCAAGACCACGACAACGTCCGGGCTCGCGAGTCCGGTGTCCTCGTTGGGCTTATCGCCTCCGGGGACGGTCACCAGTTCAGCGCGCATCAGACCCACCGTCCGGCGTCACAGCCTCGCGCACCCTTCTGGTCGATGATCCCTAGCGCAACATAGCTAGCGATGTTATCCCACATCGACACTGGCGCCGACAACCCCACTAACGATGTTGGCTGTACCGTTGAGCGAGTCGCAACAGCTTCACAGCCAGGAGGACGTGCGTGGCCGGCACACCGAAGTTCGAGCAGATCGCCGACGATTTGCGCGCGAAGATTGAGTCGGGTGAGTACGGACCAGGCAGTCCCATCCCTTCGGACCGTGAGATCCGCGAGGCCTACGGCGTGGCAAGCCTCACCGCTCGCAAGGCGCTCTCGGAACTTAGGTCCGAAGGACTGATCGAGATCCGCCGCGGAGCTAATCCCGTCGTCTCCACCTGGCGGCCAATCCTGCGAGACGCGACCACCCGGCTGTCGGCGGAGCAATGGGGCTCCGGTCAAGCAATCTGGGATGCCGACGTCGCGGATCGCGTGATGAGTGTGGAGTCGCTGAAGGTGTACGAGACCAGCGACGCACCAGCGTGGGTCGCCGAGGCGCTTGGCACTTCCGAAATCCTGGTCAGGGATCGCCTGTTCGTGGTCGACAAGCGGCCAGTGCAGTTCGCGAAGTCGTACCTGCCGCTGGAGATAGCCAAGGGAACTCCGATCGAGCGGCACGACACTGGCCCCGGCGGAACGTTCGCCCGTCTCAGCGACCTCGGGTTCGCCCCCACTCGATTTCAAGAGCGCTCCAGGTCGCGCAAGGCTCGGCCGGACGAGGCCCGCCGACTGCGGATGCCGTCCGACAGGGCAGTGGTGGTCATCCGCCGCAAAGCCGCGACCAGCGAAGGTCGAGTGGTCGAAGTGACCGAGATGACCCTGGACGCCACGGCGTACATCCTCCAAGTGAGCTTCACCGCATAGCCTGACCTGCAATTTTTGAGGACCCCGGTGCGATCGCACCGGGGTCCTCGTCATGTTGCAACCAATGGCATCGCTAGCGATTCCATTGACATCGCTAGCGATGTGCGCCACGGTGACACCAAACTGGCCCTGCGAACCGGGCTGCTGATCGGCCCGAGAGGACATGCTGGTGGCTCGCTCAGTCGATGGAGAACTCGGTCTCCAGGACCCACAGGTGCTGGGGCATCTTGTGGATGGTGACTTCGACGGCCCGGTCGTCGGCGGTCCAGCCGACGTGCTCGATGACGTAGATGTGCTGCTCCACGCTGATGCCCAGACCCTTTGCCTCCTGCGGGGTGGGGGGCCGGCCGGTGACCGACTCGGTGACACGCACCTGGGCGTGTCCGAGCTCGGCCATGCGGGAGATCATGCCGCCCTGGCCTTCGTCGACCTGCTCCAGCACGGTGCCGCCGAACAGCTCGGCGGACACGTAGCTGTCGGCGAGCTGGGTGAGGGTCTGGTCCGCCCACATGACCCGGGCGCGCACGATCGCGCTCGGCGCGTCGGCGTCGACGCCGAGCAGCTCGGCGGCGCGGGCCGGGGGCTGGACCCGGTCGATGCTCAGGTCGACGCGCGGCTCCATGCCCAGCGCGCGGATCTCGGCGTCGTAGGCACCGACCGCGCCGTGCCGCTCGCGGGCGGCCCGCGAGTAGCGGATGGACGGGTTGCGCCGGATGGGTTGCGCCAGTGCGGTCACGATCGCTCGCTTTCCTCGTCCGGGGTTGGCCAGCTTGCCCTCGGCGGTCAGCACCCGGATGGCTTTGCTGATCGTCGACTGGTCGACGCCGTACGCGGCGGCCAGGTCTTCCTGGGACGGCAGTTCGGTGCCTCGGGGGTAGCGCCCCTCGGTTATGGCGTCGCGGATCGCCGCGGCGACCGCCCGGTAGCTGCTGCTGGCAATGGTCATGGCCGAAGCCTAGCGCCGAGTTACGCCATATGCCATTTGAGTCTTGACCGCGACGAAACTCAGCGCAATGCTGGTCGCAGGCAGTTACGCCATATGGCGTTACCAGTCGCAGACGGCCTCAGACAGTCACCACGGTTCGGAAGGAACACCCGGATGACCAGCAAGCGCGTGCGGATCGTCGTCGTGGACTACCCGCGCCCCGGGCAGCACACCTTGCTCGAGACGAAGCCGATGAGCACGGAGGTGGCCGACCGGCTGGCGTTCGAAGCGGTGACGCTCGGCCTGCCCGCGCGGGTCGTCGACGCCCCCGACACCGAGCAGCAGGAGCAGTAACGGCCAGACGGCCCCCGGCGAGGACACGCCGGGGGCCGCAGATGGACCCGAAGCAACGATCGAAGGAGTTCAGGTCCGATGACAAGGATCGCAGCAAGCAGGCCCGGGAGTGTAGGGCCGACCATCCTGACCCCCGGCTCGCAGTCGCTGCCGGGCGCGGCGTGCACGCGCGAGGGCGCTCCGGCCGCCGATGAGTGGTTCCAGGCGGAGGGCGAGCGGACGGCGACCTGGACGCTGCGCCAGCAGCAGTTGATCCGCTGGCACTGCGCCTCCTGCCCGGTGATGCGCCAGTGCCGGCGCGGCGCGGTGGAGCGGGGCGAGAAGCACGGGGTGTGGGGCGGGCTGACCGAGGCCGAGCTGCGGCAGGTCCAGTCGGAGTTCAAGAAGCGCCAGGCGACGGGGGCGGCGGCATGATCCTGCACCCGAACACCAAGTCCTGGGCCTGGCGGTGCGAGGCCGGCTGCACCGGCCCGCACTCGCTCGGGGCCGGCTACGGCTCCGAGCGCGCGGCGAAGGCCGCGGCGCGTCGGCACGAGAGCTCGCACCCCACCCGTCCCCAGGTGTCGGCGGGGGTGACCCGGTGAGCGCGCTGATAGCGGCGGTAGCCGCGGTGATCTGCCCGCGTCCGCAGTGCCGCAGGCACGTCCAGCTGCCGTTCTCGGCGGGCCTGGGCGAGGCCCGGCTCACCTGCCCGGGCTGCGGCACGACGTTCCTGTCCGGCGACGCGCTCCCGGTCGACGGGGGGCGGACGCGATGAACACGGCGACGATGCCGCCGCGGGCGGCGTGGGCCGCGCGGCGGGCGCAGGCGGTGCGCGCGGCGGTGCTCTTCACCGTCGCGCTGCTCGGCGCCCTGGTGCTGGTGGCGCTGCTGGCGCGGTGGATCACGAACTTCGTGGCGGAGCTGGCGGCGATGGCCGAGCTGCAGGTCTCGGCAAAGGCCGGCACCCGGCCCTACGGACTGCTGGCGGCGCGGCTGCTGGCTGAGGACTACGCGTCCGGCGGCGTGCGGACGGCAACGATGAGCGGAGCGCAGGGATGAGCCAGACGGTGTACAGCGCGCGCGGCGCCCGGGACCTGGACCGCGCCACGGTGGCGGCGGCCGAGGCCGAGGCGTCCAAGGTGCGCGCCGAGGCCAGGCGCGCCGAGCTGGAGGTGGAGCGTGAGCGGGCGCTGATCGCGCAGCAGCTGCGCCGGGAGGAGGCCGAGACCCGCAAGGCCGAGCAGGCGCAGGCCGCGCGCGAGGCCAAGGCTGCGGCGGAGGCGAAGGACGCGGCGCGGGCGAAGGCCGAGGCGGAGAAGGCCGCGAAGGCGGCCAAGCGGCGGGCGTGGCTGGCCGAGCGCCGGGCGCTGATCCTGACGGTCGTGGTGATCGCCGCGTCGATGGGGATCGCCTGGCCGGCGCAGGCCACGTACTTCATGGGCGCGGGGATGGGCCTGCTGGGCTTGGCGGCGCCGGTCGTGATCGAGGGCCCGCAGTGGCTTTCGGCGGTGCTGACCGGCCGCGCGGTCCAGGCCAAGGCCTCGACGTGGGTCTACCAGGCGTCCACGGGCCTGTTCGCCGCCGTGGCCGCGGCGATCAACTACGCGCACGGCGCCCGCCACTCCCAGCTGCTGGGGGTGATCTACGCGCTCGCGTCGCTGATGGGCGTGATCGCGTGGGAGCTGTATGTGCACAGCGCGAAGGCGCACATCTCCGGGCGCACCGTGGCCGACCGCAAGCGCGACCTGGGCCGCCGCCTGTCCTACCCGTCGACCTGGCGGGCGGCGGTGCGGCTGCGCCGCGCGGTCGCAGACCTGGACGCCGAGTCCGCGTGGCAGCTGGCGTGGCGGGCCGAGCACGGCGCGGACCCGGGGATCACCGCGGCGATGCTCAAGCGGCAGAACGCCGCGATGGGCGCGGTGACCAAGGCGTACCAGGACCGCACCGTGGTCACCCTGCCCGGCCAGCAACTGCTGCAGCTGCGCCTGGCCGAGGCCGGTCTCGGCCTGGACGCGATCGCCGGGCGCGGGCCGCGGCCGCAGGGCTCCGCGCCGTCAACCACGGCGGGCGCCGGTGAGGCGGGCGCGCCGTCAGCGCCACGCGCGAAGGCTGCGACAAAGACGCAGGACACTGCGTCAGTCCCCCCGGTTCCGCGAGGGCCTCGGGGCGGGCGCAGGTTGCCGATGAGCCCGGCCGCGAAGAAGGCCGCAGTTGTCACGGCCAAGGCCGCGCAGGCCGACCCGCACGCGGCCGAGCAGGAGCGCATCGCGGCGGCCACCCGGTACGCCGCGGCGAAGGCCGCGGGCACCCCGTTGTCGTTCCGGCAGCTCGGCGATGAGTTCGGCCGCTCGTACGAGTGGGCGCGCAAGGCCGTGGCCGAGCACGGCGGCCTGCACGTCGCGGACGCCGCATAGTCCAACCTCCCCGCCACGCGGGGCCGGTGTCACCCCGCCAAGAGTCGGCACCGGCCCCGCACTCCCGAACCGAAAGCAGAACAGGAGGCCACCCATCATGACTGACCGCACCGTGATCAATCTGTCCGACTGGCTCGGCACGCCTGGGGCGCGACCTTCCGGTCCACAGTCCTCGGCCGCGGCTGCGGTCGTGGACGACGACGCGGTCCAGGACGCCGTGGTCGTCGACGACGCGGTGCCCGCGGCGCCGGTCCCGACCACCCCCGCCGCCACCGAGCCGGTGAGCGGGAAGGTCGTCAAGCACCAGGGCAGCGACGTGCTCCCCGGTCCGGCGCTGCCGGCGTGGGCGACACGCGAGGGCTTCGGTGCCGCGGCGTCCAACGCGCGGCTGACCGCGGCCGCGCACGCCAAGTACCACGCGGCCCTCGCCCCGGTGTACGTGTTCGCGTGGGCGCCGCGCGGCGGCTGGCGGCTGCTGAAGGTCTGGGGCCGCTGGGTTCGCGGCGACTACACCCACCTGATCCGCGAGGCGAAGAGCGACCTGCGCGCGGCCTCGGGCCGCAAGGACAAGCACGGCCACCACGTGGCGATCCGCCGGTACCGGGAGGAGCGCCGCCGACACCGGGCGATCGCGCTCGGCCTGACGGCGGCGGGCGGCGCGGCCGGCTACGCCGGGCTGCTGATGCTCTCGGCCGCGGCCGGCCCCTTCGCGGTCGCGGGCGTCGCGGTGGCCGTGGTGGCGGCCGGGGCCATCGGCGGGCGTCCGCACGCCGCGGACGGCACCCCGGCGGCGCTGCCTGGCCCGCGCAACCCGATGCTCGGGGAGGACTCGATCGTCTCCGCGCTGATCCGCGCGAAGGTCATCTCCGAGGCGCAGCGCGAGGACACCCGGCTGCTCGAGCCGGTGCACCAGGACGGCTCGGGCCTGGCCACGGTGGTGGAGCTGCCGCCGGGCGTCTCGGCCAAGGCGTTGATGGCCGCGCACGACTCCTTCGCGTCCGCGCTGCGGGTGCACTCCTTCTGGCTGGTGCTGGAGCTGGTGACCGGCGAGGGCTCGCACCAGGGCACGGTGCGCATCTGGCGCGGCAGTTCGGACCCGTTCGTGAAGACCTACCCCTCGCCGCTGCTCAAGGCCAAGGGCGCGTGGAACACCTGGGAGCTAGGGATCCCGATGGGCGTGACCGGGCGCGGCTCGCAGGTGTGCCCGCGGCTGAACGACCTGTCCCTGCTGATCGGCGGGCAGCCGCGGCGCGGCAAGTCGCTGCTGGTCACCGAGGCGGTGGCGGCGGCGCTGCTGGACCCCACGATCCTGGTGCGCCTGATCGACGGCAAGGGCGCCGCGGACTACGACGTGCTCGCCCCGCTGCTGGCCACCTTCTTCAAGCTGGACCCCGAGCGGCTGCTGATGCTGCTGCAGCTGGTGATCGCGCGGATGGAGGAGACCTACGAGCTGCTCTCGCGCGAGGGCAAGCGCAAGGTCGACTGGGAGCTGATCGCCTCGGGCAAGGTGCGCCGCGAGCTGATCGTGATCGATGAGCTGCGCTGGTACACCACCAACAAGAAGTTCGGCGCGGCGATCGTGCTGGCGCTGACCGACATCGCCTCGCGCGGCCCGGCGGCCGCGGTGACGCTGGTGATGGCGACGCAGCGCACCACGGTCGACGTGGTGCCCGGCACGCTGCGCGGCACGGTCTCCGCGCGCGCGGCGATGCGGGTGGACGACGCGAAGAGCTCGAACGCGATCCTGGGCGACGGGCGCGCCGGGCAGGGCTACGACGCCTCGGTGATCCCCGGAGACGTGGCGCACCGCGGGATGTTCCTGCTGGACGCCGACGGCGCCGACCCGCTCATGCTCAAGGGCTTCTACCTCGATGAGGAGGAGGACCTGCCGCGCATCGCGCAGCTGTCCTACGACATCCGGCAGAAGGCCGGCGCGCTGCCCGACATCGAGACGGACCCGGTCGAGGCGGCGCTGGAGCACCTGACCGGCATCTCTTCGGTGGCGGGCGGGCCGACCGGGCGGGGCAAGACCTCGAACCTGACCGCCGCGGACCTCGCCGAGCAGTCTTCGCAGATCGACTTCGAGCTGCTGCCGACCTACGCGGCGATCTTCGCCGCGTTCGAGGCGGCCGGGGAGCCGGAATTCCTGTCGACCACCCGGATCGCGGCGCACCTGGCCGCGGCCGATCCGGCGGTCTGGGGCGGGGACCTGTTCGACGACGAGGCCGCGTTCGGCGTCGCGCTGGGCAAGGCACTGGCGGCGGAGCTGCGCGCGGCCGGGATCGAGGGCGACGCGCCGCGCACGAGCCGGCGCCGCGACGGCGGCCCGAACCCGGTGCGCGGCTACCTGCGCACGGATCTGGAGGCCGCCCTCGGCCTGGCCGAGGCCGAGCAGGACCCTGACGACGACTAACCGCTTTATCCCGGTTCATCCCCGGCACACTACCCGGCACGCCGCGCATCGCCGCAGCTCACAGCCCGGCACGCACCCGGCACGCGACAGCGGCCACCCGGCACGGCCGTGCCGGTCCCGGGCCCGGTGTGCCGGGGGTGTGCCGCCCCGCCACCTGCGCGTTCACGTCCCGTGCCGGGCAAAGTGCCGGGACGAACCACCGCAAAACGATCAACCTCGAAGAGACCCGGAGGAGACCGTGACCGCCCCCACCGACGACTACGCCGCGGACCTCGCGGCCCGCCAGCGCGCCGCGTCCCAGCGCGAGGGCGCCCGGCTCGCCGCCGCGATCGGCGCCAAGCCCACGACCCGCAAAGCCACCGCCAAGAAGACCGCCGCGGCCGGCGGCGCCGCGAAGAAGAGCGCGGCGAAGAAGGTCCCCGGCCCCAGCGACCCCGAGTCGCGCAAGGCGGTGGCCGAGGCGCGCAAGGCCACCCCGAAGCTTCCCCCCAGCAGTCCCGGCGCGGCCCGCCTGGAGCAGGCGGTCAAGGCCGTGCAGCGCGACCAGGCCACCACCGCGAAGAAGACCACGCCCGCCAAAAAGACCGCGCCGGCCAAGAAGGTCGCGCCCGTCAAGAAGACGGCCCCGGCTGCGCCCCCGGCCGCCGCGGTGAAGAAGGCGGCCGCCGCTCCCGCGAAGAAGGCTCCCGCGAAGGTGGCGTCCCGCCGGCCCGCGAAGAAGTCCTCGACGCGAGCCACGGTGAGCAAGATCCGCCGTCACCTGCGGTTCGCCCGCCGCAAGCCGCACCACGCCCTCGGCCTGCTGGCGCTCTATGCGCTGATCGGCGGGGCCCGCCTGTCCCGGCGCGCGGCGCGTCGGCTGCGGATCGCGGCCGCGGCGGCGGCCCGACGCGCGCGCGAGCACCGCCGTAATACCCGGGTGGTCAAGGCCGCCTCGCGCCACGCCGGCTGCGGCAAGTGCGGCGGCTCTGGCGTGATCGTCATCCGCGACGCGGAAGGCCACTGGGCCGGTTCGCGCCCCTGCCGCTAACCGCCCCTCGATCACGAAGAACACGAAGGAGAAGAAGGCAGATGAACGACACGACGGGCGGGTGGTCGGCCTCGCGCGCGCTGGAGGTGCGCGCGGCCTACCAGCCGATGCCCTACCTTCCGGCCGCCGCGCCCCTCGTGCCCGCGGCCCCGGCCGCGCCCGCCGCGCGGGCTTCGGCGTTCTCGAAGCTGGACCGGTTCGCGCCGCTGGGCCTGAGCACGCCGCTGCTGGTGTTCGGCCGGATCTGGCATGCGCACGGCGCGGCGCACTCGGTCGGCGACGCGATGCTGCTCGGCACGTTGAGCGCCGGGGCGCTGGTCGGCGCGGCCGTGACGGGCAAGTCCCCGGTCATCGCCGGCACCGCGCTCGGGGTCAGCGGCGGCCTGGCCGCCGCGGCGATCGCCGGTTACGCCACTGGCCTGAGCCTGCCGCTGATCACCTGGGCGATCGCGACGATCAGCGCGTACGCGGTGGCCTGGCGCGGCTGGCGGGCGGATGCGCGGCGCGCGGCCGAGGCCGTTCTGGAGCGGGAGGCGAAGGCGCTGGAGTGCTCCACCGTGCTGCAGACCGAGGTGATCCGGGCGCAGCGCGACATCAGCGTCGCGCAGATCAACGCCAACGCGGCCGTGCGGGTCGCCGAGCTGACCGGCGGTCGGGACCGCGCGTTCGAGGCCCGCTACGGGATGGCGGCCTCGCCGAGCATCCCGGACGTCGACCCGCGCCTCTTCGAGCTCTCGCAGACCGCGCGCGAGGCGATCGCGCCCTCGCGCCGTGCGGCGGCGCACGCCCGCCCGGCGCGGGCGGAGCAGTTCTTCGACCAGGAGAAGGAAGCGGCCTGACCCGGCCGGTCCCGCTGGCGCACGGCCACCTGCCCCGGTGTCCCTGCGCGCGGCGGGTCCATCCGGACCGACCAGAAAAACAGCGCGACGCGCGGCCCAGTTTTCTCAGGGCTCGACCGCGCGTCGCCTCCTTAACGGAGGTCTCCATCATGGCCCATCCCACCAACACCGGCGGCGCTCGCGCGAAGGGCGACGCGCTGCCCACGCCGTTCGACCGCGAGTTCCGGCTGCTGAGCGACTTCATCGCCGACGGCGGCGACCCGCAGATCACGGAACTGGAGCAGTGCCTGGAGGAGGCCGAGGCCGAGCTGAAGGCCGCGCGGGGACGCGCGGATGGCGCCGAGGCCCAGCGTGACGCGGCCCTGAAGGAGTCGCACGAGCTGCGCGTGGCGGCGGCCGAGGCGAACCGGCGCGAGGTGTTCCTCAACGGCACGATCGCCGGGCTGCGCCACGAGGTCGGGACGCTGCAGGTCCAGCGCGACCAGCTGGCCGAGGCCCTCGCCCGGGTCGTGGCGCTGGTCATGGACGGCGCGGGAGACCCGCTCTCCGGCGCTCTGGATGCGTTGGAGACCGCGGGCATCGAGCTGCCCGCGCTGCCGGCGGCGGCGCGGCGCCTGGCGGTGGCGGCGTGAAGACCCTGGTTGTAGGCCGGGCGTCGGTCCCGGTCGACGCGGTCGCCCGCGAGCGCACCGCGGCGCGGCGCGCGACCCGCTCCGTGGTCGACCTATCCGCGGACATCCGCACCCTCACCCACGATGCCGAAAGCGTCGTCGCCCAGCGCGACCAGGCGTTGCGGGCGCTGGCCGCCACGCTCGCCGCGGTGCGCCTGGGCTGGTCGGCCGACCTGTTCGCGCTTCCGGTGCTCACCCGCCTGGGCCTGGTGCCGCCGCCGGGCGCGGACCCGCACGAGGTGCTGACCGGCACCCCGTGGTGGGCCTCGCGGCGGCAGGAGGCGGCGCGCGATCTGCACGCCGATGACGAGCCGGGCGGAGGCCTGCGCCGCTTGGCGCAGCTGCCGGTGAGCGAGCACGCGCCGCAGTACGCGCGCTGGCTGGTCACGGCGCTGGAAGTCGACTGGCACCTGCCGTCCGGGGTCGCCGAGGACGCGCGCCTGGTGGCCAGCGAGCTGGCCACCAACGTGGTGCGGCACGCGCGCTTCCCGATGGGCCGCACCGGGTTCGAGATCGAGGTGTTCTGGTCGGCGGACCGCGCGGAGCTGACGATCGCGGTCAGCGACCCGGACCCGGCGCTGCCGCGGTTCGCGGCCGAGCCGGGCACCGCGGCGGTGCTCAACCCCGGCACGCACGCCGGTGAGGGCGGCGCGGGCCTGCTGATCGTGCGGGCGCTGACGGTGCGCTGGGACGTGGACGGCGACGCGGACGGCAAGACGGTGCTGGCGGTGCTCGCGACCCCGGCCGGGGGTGCGCGGTGAGCCGCTACCGGCAGCGCTACATGGACCCCGAGGGCCGCCGCTACGGACTGCCGACGTTCCCGTGGCGCTGCGCCCCGGCCGGGTGGGTCACCCGCCGTCAGCTGCGCCGTCTCGGGCTGCGCCCGGCCGGCCAGGCGCCGTGCGGTCAAGTGCTGTGGGCGCGCGGCCGTGGCCGGCGGCCGGGCCAGGCGTTCCTGTACCGGGTGGACGCGGCCCGGCCGGTGCGTCCGATGGACGCGGCCCGCTGGCGCACCCATCAGGCGATGATGCGCGCCCGGCGCACCTGCCGCAGCTGCTCCGCGGTGTTCCCGCACGACCTCTCGCGCAAGTTCGATCGCACCTGCCTGGACTGCCTGGAGACCGCGGGGGTGGCCGTATGAGCACGCCCCAGGACGGCAACGAGCGGGACAACGAGCCCACCGCGGTGGGCTTCTTCGAGCCCTCACAGCCGCGGGAGGGCACGGCCCGCTACCTGCGCACCCTCGGCGGCGCGAAGATGCGCGCGGACCGCCACCCCGACCAGGGCCTGGCCGCGTGGATCTGCGGCGGCTGCGGGGCTTTCAACCGGTATGGCTGGCCGTGGGAGCGGCCCGCACCATACCGATACGCCACCGAGGACGAGGCGTGGGCCGCCGCGCAGGACCAGGCCCTCGCGCACGCCCACGCCTGCCAGGCCCCGCCCCGGACCGCGGGCGCAGCAGCGGCGCCGGCGGTTGCGTCCCACGCCGGCGACGACCACTGCTGCGACGAAACCGCCGGGGACGGGCGGTCGGTGACGGTCGACGTCGACCCGCGGCTGCCGGTGGTCCACCAGCCGCTAGTGGAGCTGCTGGAGACGATCTGCGAGAACCTGGTCGACCTGGTCGCCGAGCACACCGGTGTGCGGATGCCGAGCATCCGGATCGGCGTGACGACCTGGTGGGGGATGTACCGCTGGCGGCTGGCCGAGGCGATGACCGTGGCCGGGCGGCGGCGCGGCGGGCTGTGGGTGTGCGCCTATCTCTGGGACGCGGTGCGGTGGCGCACCAGCGACTTCGCGATGGCGCTGCCGGACAGCTCGGGCGGTGTCACGGTCCTGTTCAACGCGACCGCGATCGCCCGCTACGAGCTGAGCGTGCGCCGGCTGCTGATGCACGAGCTGCGTCACGCCGCCCAGCTGGCCGACCCGGCCTACCGCGCCGTGTTCGTCGACCAGATCCGGCACGACACCCGGGTGCAGCGCCGCGGCCGGGCGTGGCTGCGCCACGTCGACCAGCTGCTGGAGCGCTCCGAGGCCGAGGCCCGCTTGGCCGAGGACTGGACCTGGTCGGCCCTGAACGCCGAGCGCGCCGCCCTGGACGCCGAGCGGAGCGCTGAGCTGCGCCGGCAGGCCGAGCTCGATCTCGAGCAGGCCGCGCTCGGCAACCGGCGCACCGCCTGCCGCTGGTGCGACGGCGAGTTCTACGTGCCCGAAGACGCTCCGGGGCCGCACTCCTGCCCGGCGTGCCGCTACAAGGACGGTTTCTGACCCTTCGACTCCGGGCGCGGCGCAGTGACGTGAGACTCCGGCGCCGCGCCCGGCCCCATCCGAGAACCCTCGAACTGGAGACCTTCATCATGACCGAGACGACCACGACGTACGACCCGTTGGGCGCGGCGATCGGCCGGGCCGGGCGGGAGCTGGCCGAGCTCGCGCGCCGCCGCCTGGCCCGCGCGATCCGCATCAGCCACCCGACCGCGACCGCGTTGGAGATCGAGCCGATCGACACCGGCGGCCACGCCGTCCTGCGCGTCCTGGACGAGCGCGGCGCGGCGCTGACCACCTCGGACGAGGAAGACCTCGACTGGGGCAGCGAGGCGATGAGCGACCTGGTCGCGGTGGAGCGCTACAGCGGCGTGCGCCCCGACCCGCACGGCCCGCTGACCATCACGCTCGGCCCGGTGCCCGGCGCGGGCGGGAACGGGCCGGAGAAGGCGCGCACCGTCGCGGTGCTGCTGGAGGCGGCCCGCGAGGCGGCCGCGTGGCACGAGGACGGCTCCTTCAGCCCGCGCGACGTCGAGCTGGAGGCGGTCCTGGGCCGGATGAAGCGGGGGCACGCCTGGGGGCGGGCGAAGCTGCAGGAGCTGGCCGACGCCGGGGCGCTGGTCGCGCTCGGCGACGGGCGGTACCGGCTGGTGTCCGCGATCCACCGGATCATCTCCGGGGAGGCCTACTACGGCGGCGGCACCGACCTGGACGAGGTCAAGGAGCGGGCCGCGCAGCTGTTCCGCACCTGCAACTGGAGCGGCGACGTGTTCGGCCTCGAATGGCAGCGCCGCGGCGAGGACTGGTCGCTGGTCGCCTCGCACGACGACGAAGAGCCGGACGAGGCGGGGATGGTGCCGGCCTGGCACACCGGCGTGCGCATCGAGACCGTCGACGTCGACGCCGAGGACGGCGCCCTGGACCTGGTGATCGACGATGAGGACCCGCGCGAGTTCACCGTCACCGTCACCGCGCAGGACGGCGCCCCCACCGTGTACCCGGCCGAGGGGCAGGCCGGGGCCGAGGCGGCGCTCGCGCTGGCCGCGCGCACGGGCGCGGCGGGCGTGGCCGTCCTCGTGGACGAGGACGAGGCGGGCGAGCCCGTCACCGAGCGCATCGGCGCAAGCTCGTACGCGGTGCCCGCGCAGGAGAGCGCCGTGTGGTGGCTCAACGGCGATGACGAGTACACCGACCCCGAGGTCTTCGCCAGCGAGAGCGTGGCGAAGGACGCGGCGGTCCGCGAATACCGGGAGGCCAACGACCTGACCGAGGAATTCCTCGGCTGGCTCGGCAAGGAACTGCCGGCCTTCGCGTGGCGCGCGCACGAGGACGGCGGTGTCGAGCTGTACGTGGACGGGCGGGGCACCGGGTTGATCGTGCGCCGCCTGGTCGTGCAGGGCGCGCCGAAGGCGGTGGGCTTCGATGGCTGACCAGTCCCACATCCAGTGGTGTGACGCGACCTGGAACACGATTTCGGGGTGCACCCGTATCTCCGAGGGCTGCGAAGGGTGCTACATCGAGCGCACGCCGCCGCTGCGGATGGCGCACCGCCGCTTCGACAGCCCCCAGGTCGGCGGCACGACCGGCGTGATCCTGCACGAGGACCGCCTGGCGCTGCCGCTGAGCTGGCGCAAGCCGCGCAACGTATTCGTCAACAGCCTTAGCGACTTGTTCCACGAGTCCGTGCCCGACGCGCATATCGCCAAGGTGTTCGCCACCATGGCGCGGGCCGAGCAGCACACCTTCCAGATCCTGACCAAGCGACCGGCGCGGATGCGCTCGCTGCTCGCCGACGGCGGCGTGAAGCTGATGGAGGCGACCTTCGACGAAGACACCGCCATGGCGCTGTACGACTCGTGCTGGCCGCTGCCGAACGTCTGGCTCGGCGTCTCGGTGGAGAACCAGCAGTGGGCTGATGCGCGCATCCCCGCCTTGCTGGCGACCGAGGCCGAGGTCCGGTTCATCAGCGCGGAGCCGCTGCTCGGCCCGATCGACCTGCACAGGCTGGGGACCAGGGGCGGGGCGCTGATCGACGCGCTCGGCGGCGACGTGACGAGCACCGGCGGCGAGGTCTACTCCGCCGCGCCGTCGGTGCTCGACTGGGTGATCGTCGGCGGCGAGTCCGGCCCGGGAGCTCGGGCGATGGACTCGGTCTGGGCGATGGACCTGGTCATCCAGTGCCAGGCACGCCGGCCGTTCGTCCCGGTGTTCATGAAGCAGATGGGTTCGGCGTGGGCGCGCGAGCACGGCGGCGCGGACCGCAAGGGCGGCGACCCGGACGTGTGGCCCATCGGGCTGCGCGTGCGCGAGTTCCCGAAGGCGGCGGCCCGGTGAGCTCCTACTACCTGCCGAACCTGACCGCGCGGGTGCACATGGTGCTGGCCAACGCCGGCGACACGCGGCTGAGCACGTTCGAGGTCGGCGAGCTGGTCGGGGTGCCGCGCGGCGACGGCGGAGCCGCCTCGTCCCTGGTGTGGCGGGAGTTGGACGTGCTGCGTCGCCGCGGCCTGGCCGAGCGGATCGCGGTGCCGGAGATGAAGTGCCGGTACTGGCGGCGCATCACCCCCGACCCGGCCGACCCGGGCCGCCAGACCCGGCGCATCCAGCGCCGGCGTACCGCCGGGTGGCGGATGCCCGAGCACGCCGTGTACGTCGGGCGCCCCACCCCGTACGGCAACCCGTTCCCGGCCACCCGGCACGACGCGGCGCTCGCCGTGGCCCGCTTCCAGGCATGGATCGAGATCCAGCCCGACCTGCTGGCCCTGGTGCGCGCCGAGCTGCCCGGCCGGGATCTCGCCTGCTGGTGCCCCACGTCATCCCCCTGCCATGCCGACGTCCTGCTGCGGATCGCCGCCGGAGATGCCGCGTGATCAGGGATCTGACCCGTATCTGGCACGACCGGCGCATGTGGCGCCACGCCGCCACCCTCGGCCAACTCGGGGAGCTCACAGCCCGCTGGCTGGAGGGAACCCTCGCCCACCATCCCGGATACGGCGGGGGACCGAGCCCGGAAACCACGCCGCTGATCCCGCTACTGGCGGCGGCGAACCGCTCCGGGCTGGTAACCATCAGCTCGCAGCCCGGCAACCCGCCATGCGCCGGCTACGACGGGGCGCTGTGGGCACAGCGCCCCGCGCTGGAGGCGGTCGCCGACTTCGAGGTCGCCGAGCGGGTGTGTCAGGCCGCGGGCGCGGCAGGCCTTCACGTCGACGCGGCTCCGGCCGATGCCGACCGCGCCACCCGCCGAGCCCAGCGCATCACCGTGACCACCCGCGCCGGGGCGCCGTACACCGAGTTCGGCCCGGTGCCGTGGCGGGTGCTGCGCGACCTGTTCGCGGACGCGCCCGCCGCGGCGGTGCTGCGCTCCTGCTGGCAGTTGACCCTGGTCGACCTCGACTGGCACGAGGGCGACCTGCTGTGGCGCACCCTCGCCGACACGCTCGGCCTCGCGACCGCGGCCAAGCCGACCGCGTGACATGCACCTGGTCCCGGGGCGCCGCGGTTTAGTCGCGGCGGCCGCCGCTGCCGGCGCGGGACGCAACCCGCCTGCGGTCGGCCCCGGTCCGACCGCTTGACCGAGTGGTGGGTTAACCCTACAGTCTTAGTGGTGGGTTAACCCACCACTAAGTGAGGGAGAGACGATGACCGAGGACACCGAGGGCTACTCCTTCGGCGAAGAGCTGGTGCCGGTGCGCGAGGGCCACACGCCGCGCAGCGTGCAGGGCCCGTACACGTTCTGGGATGACGAGCGGCAGACCTACGTGCTGGCGTGGGGCGCGGGCGCGTTCCCGCACGCGGTCGGCTTCGCGCTCGCGGACTGGGCCGACAGCCTGCTCAAGGCGGTGGAGGCGATCCGCGCGGACCCGGCCAAGCTGGCCGACGCGGGCTTCGTGCGCCGCTCGCTGCACGACGGTCGCCAGCTGCGCCAGGCGATCGAGGCGGTGGAGGACGAGTTGCTGCGCGCCGCGCGCGCGGCGACCGGCGAGGGCGGCGAGGCGCTGCTGTCGTGGCGCCAGATCGGCGGCGAGCTCGGCGTGCACCACACCACCGTCATGGAGCGCCACGCCCGGCTGCTCGCCGGCGAGAGCGCCGCCCGCCGCGGCTGGCTGATGCAGGGCACCACCGGGGACGGGGCGTCGTGAACCCGCACGCCACGACCCTGCTGCTGGTCTGGCTGGCCCTGTTCACCGGGCACCAGATCGCCGACCACTGGCTGCAGACCCGCGATCAGGCCTACGGCAAAGGCGGCGACGGCTGGCCCGCGCGGCTCGCGGGGCTGCGGCACGTCGCGGTGCACGTCGCGGTCAAGGCGCTGGTGCTGGCCGCGACGTGGGCGACGGTCGGCCTGCACGTGGCCGCGTGGGCGCTCGGCGCCGGCCTGGCGGTGGACGGCGCGAGCCACTACTGGGCCGACCGTCGCAGCACCCTGCTGTGGCTGGCGGGCGCGATGGACAAGGTCGGCCCGTTCGGCAAGGCCGACTTCTACCGGCTCGGGGCCCCGCGCCCCGGCCGCGACGACAACCCCTCGATGGGCACCGGGGCCGCCGCGCTCGATCAGAGTTGGCACATGGTCTGGCTGTTCATCGCCGCGCTGCTGGCCGCAGCGCTCTAACTGACACACCCCGCCCGAAAACCAGACAGGAGTCAGCAGATGTTCGGCAACAGCGCGAGCGGCGGCAGCAAGGCTGAGCGCCCGATCGTCCTGAAGTCCCCGGGCGGCCGGGTCGAGATCGGCTCGCCCGACAGCCGCGGCCGGTGCACCGTCACGGTGAGCGACAACGACGGCAAGGTCGAGCTGCGGCAGACGGTCAATTACGACCGCTTCCAGTACGCCCGGGAGATCACCGACCTGTACAACGCCGACGGCGGCACGCTGCGCCGCCAGCCGTAGCTCCCCAATCCGGCGAGAAACCGCCGCCGACAGCGCACACCTGCGCGACACCCGCCCAACCAGCAAAGGAGCACGATGAACACGAAGCACATCCCGGTCGACGCGGCCGGCCAGAGCGCCGATTCGACGGCCGCGCTGATGGCCGGCCTGCGGGCCAACCGGATGGCCGCGCTGATGGCCGACCCGACGGCGGCGGCCGCGGCTGCGCTGACCGAGGTCTGGCGCGACGCGACCCGCGTGCTGTCCGACGACGGCGAGAGCGACCACGAAGGACTGGAGTCGGCACGCGACCGGGTCGCCGACGTGCTGCGGCTGCTCGGCGCGAAGCTGCCCGAGGCGCAGGTCCTGGACGTCGACGACCCCGCGTTCGACGGGCAGATGCTCGGCCGCCCCGGCGAGGCCCGCGTCGGCCTGGCCCCGGCCGCCGTCACCGAGGCGACGCGGCTCTGGTCGGTGCCGCTGCCCGGCTACGCCCCGCTCGACATCACCCCGTCCGAGCTGCGTGGCCCGGAAGGGCTGGCCGCGGCCGTCGCGCAGGGCTGGGCCGAGCCCTACGCCACCCCGGCCGACGTGCCGGACTGGACGGAGCGGCAGGCCAGCGCGCTGCTGCCGTTCGACCTGGACGAGCACGGCCGGCCCCTGAACCCGACCGGCCGCACCGGGCGGACGGGCAGGAACCTGGGCAAGTGGGGGGAGAACACCGCCGCCGACCCGATCGTGGTCGCGGGTGTCGGCGCCGACCGGCGCATCCTGCTGATCAAGCGGGACGACGTCTTCCAGTGGGCCGTTCCCGGCGGGATGGTCAACCCCGGCGAGCTGGCCAAGCGGGCGCTCGTGCGCGAGCTGCGCGAGGAGACCTGCGTGGACCTGGCCGAGCTCACCCCGCACGTGCTCGGCAGCCGGTACGTCGATGACTGGCGCAACACCGACCACGCGTGGGTCGTCACCACCGTCGCCGTCTTCACCCTGCCGACCGAGGTGACCGCCACGGCCGCCGACGACGCGGCCGACGCGCAGTGGCTGCCGTTCGGCGACCTGCCCGCGCTGGAGGCGGCCCTGGCCGCGCAGGGCCAGCAGCTCTACCCCGCGCACCGGCCGCTGCTCGCGCTCGCGCTCGAGTACCTGGACTCGGCCGCCGTGTAAGAGCCCGCACCCGGCCGACCTGCGGCCGAACGCACGCGAAGACCCCGCCAACCGTAATGGCGGGGTCTTCGGCGTACAGCCTCCCAGAACCGGCGGCTTTCGTCCGCCGCCGCGGCGCGGCCGGCGGAAGACGAAACCGGCATCGCGACTACAAGTCACGCACGATCGTCATAACCAGCTCCACCAGCAGGTCGACGGCAACCGGATCATTCAACAGCTTGTTGATGCGCTCCTGCCTGTCGGTGCCGATGTCGGGTGGCTGGGCCATCGCCTCGGTGATGGCCGTGAGACCGAACACGGCGAGCATGACCTCGCGGACGGTCGTCCGGGGGTCGTCACCGCGCCGCAGCCGCTGCGCGATCAGGTCGATCGCCTGACGGGCGAGGTCCAGCAGCAGGTTGTCTTCCGCTTCGGCCGGCGAGACGAGCTGCAACGCGAAGAGGTCGCCGTACATGTCGACGTCGGCCTGGTTGAACGGGATAAGCGGGACCTGCTTACTGCCCAGCGGCCGCTCGATGTACCGCTCGTACCACTGCGGGTTGGTCCGCATCGCGGCTAGGACTCGTTCGACGTCGTTCGCCACCGCGTGCTCGCCCTCGCCGGTGAACTCGCCGGTGATCGCGGCGCGCCGGTCGGCCCACGCGGCCAGCGGCCAGAGCCCCTGGCGCACCGTCTCGGGCACGCCGACCCAGGTGAGGATCTCCACGGCCAGCACGCGCAGCCACGGGTCGCCGTCGATCCGGTCGTCCAGCCAGTTCGGCAGCGGCAGCCGGGGGCGCTGCTGTGCGCCGCGTTCGCCGCGCCGACGCCGGTGGGCGTCCACCGTGACCGGGCGCAGCCGCGGGACCAGCCAGCCGCGCAGATTCGCGATCCGCAGATCTGCGTGCCGCATCAGGTCCTCGAGCACTGCCTCGACGTCGTCCTGGTGCCGGTCGTTGCACTCCGGCTCGAGGTGGTACACGGACATCGCGCACCTGCGGTGCCCGCGCTGCAGCTCCACCTTCCGGGTGAGCTGCTGGTAGACCACGTCGCTGACGATCTGGTAGAGCGAGCCGCGGGCCTGCGCGGGATCCTGACGCAGGTAGTCGGCGAGCCGCCCGTCGCGCGCCGCGGCGTAGACGGCCAGGTCGGCGTCGGCGTCCTGCTCCCAGCCGGTGTTCATCGCCGCCTCGATCCTCGTGCGCGCCGCCGGCGCTCGGCGGCCCACAGCACGGCCCATTCGGATTCGTCGCCGCCGCACACGCGCACGATGGCGCAGGTCACATCCCAGGTGGGCAGCTTCCAGCCGGCGCAGGCAGCCGAGATGACCGAGTCGCAGTAGTGCGTCTTGTCCGCGACCTGGGTCAAGTTCATGGTGGTGGTGGCGATCAACGACCGCAGGCCGCCCGCGAAGATCGCGGACGGCGCACGGGGGTCGACCGGCTTGGGGTTCCGGCCCATGGTGTCTTCCAGACCGGGCCTGATCAGGCGGTCTGGGCGGCGCGGCCAACCGCGCCGGTCGCCCGTGCGGCGAGCATCGCGGCACACCACGCACCGGCCAGCACGAACACGCACGTGAGCGCCGGGTAGCCCAGGCGCACCAGGTTGACGACCACCACGACGATCACGATCACCACCGTGACGCGCAGCTGCGGCGCGCGGTACGGGCTGGTCAGCCGGATGGCGATCTCGACGCCGACGGCGGTGCCGCCCAGCGCGATCGCCACCGCGGCCAGCGGCTCGACTCCGAAGCCGAGCAGCGTGCCGACGGCCCCGATCATGGTCATCAGCACCCTGACCCGGACCTGCAGGTCCAGCTCCTCGGTCGGGTGCAACATCAGGTACGACATAGCGCAGATTCCCTCTCAGATTGTCTGCTAGCCCATGCGTCCCGCCCGGCTCTCGGACAATCCGGTTCAGCAGCGCCAAACTGCTGAGACCCCTTGAACCTGACGCGATGTCAATCATCGTGGACCACCAGGTGAACGCTTGGCCAGCAACCGCGGCAATCGCGAAAAATGGGAAGCGTCGTGGCCGGTCAGGCCCCTTCGGGAGCTCTGTCCGTCAAATACACAGTGAAGGCCGATTCCCGTCTGCTAGCCCAGATGACTCGGCATCGCGGGGCTGCTGCGCCAAACAGCGGCCCCGCGCCTTTTTCCGGGCACTCCGTTGAGCGCCCGCCCGTGAACCCACCCCATGACGCAGGTGCCGGGTTTCGTCACGGCGGCCGCCGCTGCCGGCGGGAGACGAATCAGGTCAGCGGCCGAGTCCCTGGCCGGGCTGGGGCCCGGGGTGGCGCACGGTGTGCGGGCGATGTGGCTGTTGCGGGCCGGGTCGGCGGGGTGCGGCGCGGCGGGCGGCGGCGCGTTCGGCGGCCTCGGCCTCGGCGGCTTCGGCGCGCTGATGGTCCTCGGCCGCGCGGATCTCCGGGGGCATCGCGGCGCGCAACTGCTGCTCGGCGCGCAGGATCGGGATGTAGCGGCGGGCCCGCGCAACACGGTCGGGGTCGGCGTTCAGCATCATCGGCGCGGTGATCAGGCTGGTGTTGTCCTGGTCCTGGGCGGCGCGCAGCAGGCCGGGCCAGTCGCGCTGATTGCGGTCGTGCTGCTCGGTGATGCGCGTCCACTGCGATTCGGGGATGTCGGCGACGGCCTGGTCGGCGGCGTCCCGTCGGCCGCGCAACTGGTCGACGCGCGCCGCCGCGGCGGCGCGTTCGGTCTCGGCCGCGGCGATCCGGCTCTGCAGGTCGCGCCGCTCGGCCCGGGAGCGCCAGGCGGTGATCCCGGTCAGCGCGTCCAGGCGGCCGAACTGGTCGCGCAGCGAGGCGAGGCGGCGATCGGCCGAGCGCAGGTCGCCGGCCGCGTCGTCGTGCTGGCGGCGGGCGGCGCGGGCCTGGCGGATCGCGGCGGCCTGTTCGCGCAGGATCGGGGCCTGCTCGCGCAGCCGGGTGATCTCGGGGCCGCGTCCGGCGTTCACGGCCTCGGTCAGCGCCGCGATGCGCTCGCCGTTGTGCACGGTGTCGCGGTAGCGGCGCAGCAGTTCGGCGATCTCGCGGTCGCTCAGGCGTCCGGCCGGGCGGGCGCGCCAGGCCGGTTCGTCCGCGGCCGCCTGGTCCTCGTTGTTGTCGCGGGCGCGGATCTGCTCGGCGGTCGCCGGGACCAGCGTCACGGTGGTCGGCGTCGCGTTCGCGGTCTCGGCCGGAGTGATGGGTTCGATCAGGGCGCCGAGTTCCCGCACGACGACGTCCTCGGGCCGGTCGCCCTCGATGTGGTCGGCGAGGGCGTGCACCGCGCGGGCCAGCGCCTCGGCCGGGGTGACGGGCTCGCCGAGCTCCAGCTGCCGCTCGGGGGTCTCGATCAGCAGCCGGGGCAGGATCAGGTCGGTGCGGTGACGGGCGCGGGTCAGCGCCGCGTAGAGGGTGTGCGCGTCCAGTCCGGCGCCGTAGACCAGCGCCTGATCGCAGGTCAGGCCCTGGGACTTGGCGACGGTCAGGGCGTAGGCGTGGCTCAGGCCGCCGCGGGCGATGTACCCGGGGGTGATCCACTCGGTGGCGCGGGCCGGCCCGGCGGGGGTGGCCTTCATCCACTCGACTTGGACGTTGCCTACCTGGTCGATGCCGACGACGACGCCGCGGTAGCCGTTCAGGACGTCGTTGGAGCTGGGGTCCTTGCGGGTGCGGTAGTCGTTGGTGCGCAGCATCACCTGGTCGCCGATCGAGAACGCGATCCGCCCGCCGCCCGCGAGCCGGTAGGCGCGTTCCTGCGCCGGCAGCAGCCCGTCGGCGCGCAGGATCGCGCGCACTCCGGCGTTGATCCGATTCGCGGCCTCGTTGGTGCCGGCGAGCACCGCGAGGTGGGCGATGCGCTGATGCGGATCCGGGTAGTTGCCGTGCAGGTCGCGGTAGCGGGTCAGGATCTGGGCGTAGGCGTCGGCGGCGCTCTCGGCGACGTGGACCCGGCCCATCGAGGACAGGTCGGTGAGCACCTCGCGGCGCTTACCCGTGCGCCATTTGGCGAGGGTTTCGCGTTCGGCCTGGTCGACCTGGCGGCGATTGTCGGTCAGGGCCAGGCCGCCGACCAGTTCGTGCACCGCCTTAAACGCGCCGCCGACGCCGGGGCTGCGCAGCTGCAGGTGGTCGCCGGTCAGGATGAGCTTGGTGCCCGTTTGCTCGGCCTCCGCCACGATGACGGCGAGCTGCCGGTCATCGGCCATCGCGGCTTCGTCGACGACCAGGACGTCGACGCCGCGCAGGCCGGGGGAGCGCTGGTCCTGGATCTGCTGGACCCATCCGGCGATCGTCATGGTGGGGATGGCGGACTCGGACTGCAGGTGCGCTCCGGCCACCGCGGCGAGCGTCGCGCCGCGCACGGTCATCCCGTGCGCCTCGTACGCGGCGCGGATCGCCGTGGTCAGCGCGGTCTTCCCGGCTCCGGCAGTGCCGACCAGCGCCTCGATGCCGAGGCCGCGCGTGAGCGCCCGCATTACGAACGCCTTCTGCTCGCCGGACAGCTCGAAGCCGAGCGTGGCCTCCACCGTCGCGATCGCCATCTCGGCGGCCGCCACCGGCAACGCGGCGGCGTTCTCGAAGAACCGGGCGCGGGTGGAGTCCAGGATGGTGTTCTCCGCCGCGACGATGTCCGGGGTGGTGTAGCGGGCGGCGTTGGACAGGTGGCGGATCTCGTGCTCGGGCAGGCGCACCACGTGCTCAGAGGCGAGCAGGTCCTCGGTGAGCGTCACGATCTGCTCGATGCTCTGCCCGCCGGTCAGCGACGCAGTCACCTCGGCGAGCACGTCGACCTTGGTGATGACCTTGCGGTGCGCGGTCAGGCCGTGCACAGGGTCGAAGACGCGGGCGGCCAGCTCGCCCAGATCGGGCAGCGGCCCGGGAGCGGGTCCCGGTCCGTGCGGGTCGCCCAGCGGCCCATCGTCGGGCCAGCCGGGCAGCGCCGCGGCGAGCACGGTGTCCGGGTCGAACGCGGCGGCGCGGGCCTGGGCGCGCCACGCCTCGTCCAGGTCGACGCTGCCCGCCGAGCCCTTGCCCTGCCGGGACTTCGCGTTCGCCATCCGCCGCTGCGCCGGCGTCGCCTCGTCCGTCGTGACGCCCATCTTGGCCAGTTCCTCGGCCGCCTGCGCGGAGCGCTTGGAGAACTCCTCCCGCAACTGCCGCGGGATGGCGGCCAGCTCCCACTCGCCGGTCACCGCGTCGCGCTCGTAGCGCGCCCCGTGCTTAAGCAGCACGCCGCGGATCTCGTGCTTGACCAGCTCGTCCGCCAACCGGGCGTGGCGCATCAGGTCCTTACCCCCGGCGGCGATCGTGCGCCACACGCCGTCCGCGCCCAAGGCCAGGTTCGCGAACACGATGTGCACGTGGGCGTGCGGGTCCGGCGGCTTGCCCTCGACCGGGCGGGCGGTTCGGTGGTCCATCCGCCACCCGATCATCCCGCCGGTGCTCACCCGCTTAGCGCGCTTGCCGTCGCCGTGGTGGCCCGCCATGCCGTACACCACGTCCGGGGTGATCTGGGCGAGCATCCGGTCCACCCCGGCGGCGATCGCCGCGTCCAGCTCGCCGCGCAGCCGGCCGCGAGCGAGCCCATAGAGCACACTCTCGCCCTTGTTCAACGCGATCGTCAGGTCATAGCCGCGGGTGCCGATGCGCACCCGCTCGTTCGCGTTCGCCTTCGCGGCGAGCACCGCGGCAGCGCCGTAGACGGCGGTCAGGTCGACGCGGGCGACCTCGGCGAGCATCGCCGCGTCCTTGAACGAGATGCGGTGCGCCTCGCCCTGCTTGGCGACCATCCGCGTCGCCGAGGCCAGGCGCTTCTCGGCCGGTTCATAGCCTTTGACCACCGCGGCCGGGGTGACGCCGCGGGCCTCGGCCGCCGCGTCGATCGCGGCGATCAGCGGCGCGGTCGGCAGCTTTCCGGCGGGTGCGGTGCGCACGATCGGGTCGACCAGCTGCTCGCCGGTGATCGGGTGCGCGCCGTCCATCAGCGCCCGCGCCCAGTCCTTCTGCTCGTCCGTCATGACACTGCCCGGGATGATCCCGAACTCGCGCAGACCCTCGCCGAGCCAGACCAGCGGCAACTCTTCCTCGCCCGCCAGGCGGTAGTCGACCTGGGCGTCGCCGTCTTCGGGGTCGTGCGCGTGCTCGGGTTCCCCGGCGCAGCCGGCGCCTTCCTTCAGGCGGTACTCGACCTGCTCGCCTGCCAGGATCTTGCTGACGTACCCCACGTCCACACCCCCGTTCGGTGTCCCGTTCGCGCTGCTCACGGCCCCCGTAGGCCGCTAGGCGATCTTGAAAGTTCTTGATCGTATCGGAGATACCTGAATCTTCTCTGTGATCTTGATATGTGATGACTGTACGTCTGCCTGTTCGTGTGGTCCATGGGGTTGCCGTGGCGGATAACCGCCGGTGGTCGTGTGGAGCGGTTGGGCGGTTCAGATCGGCCTGCCGATAGCACGTGATCATTGGGTTGGGGCAGGGCGAATTACAGGGCGGATTAGTAGGCGTCGGGCAGCTCGGTCAGGGAGATGCGCGTGCCGACGTCGCGCAGCGGCGTGATGATCGCGGCGCGCGGCCCGTGCTCGGCCAGCTGCGCGAGGTCGACGACGCCGACGTCGACCAGGTCCTCGCCGTAGCGCTGCCAGCCGAGCGACGCGGCGGCCAGCCGCTCCGCCCTGGAGGCGAGCGCGGCGGGGGTCAGGCCGGCCGAGACGATGAGCACCGGAGGCAAGCGGCGCAGGCCGGGATAGGGGCGCGTCCAGCGTGATCCGCCGCGGGCCAGTGCGCGCTCGCGGTCGGCGGCCAGCTCGGCGTAGGCCGCGATCTGCTCGGCCAGCCGGCCCAGCGGGCGGGTGCCGCGGTCCAGCTCCACCAGGAGCACCGGCGGCGCGTCGACGCCGGGCGTGGGCAGCACGTGCAGCACCGCGTCGGTGATCAGGACGCGGCCGCCGTGGCGGTGCGGTGTCTCCACGCTCCAGGAGCCGACCGCTCCGTATCGGTGCGCGGTGAACGCGGCGATGGTCGCGGTGACGCCGAGGGCGTGGCGCAGTATCCCGGAGCGGGCCATCGCCGCGGTCACCGCTCGGCGTTTGGCCGGGGCCAGGCCCGCGGCCTGGGCGGCGCGCTGGCCCGCGCCGGTCAGGAACCAGACGCGCTCGTGCGCGGTGCCCAGCGGCACGCTCGCGGCCAGGCCGTCGGCGGCCAGGGCCCGCAGGGCGCGGCGCACGTACGCGCTGGAGTGCGCGTCCGGGGTGGCCAGGGTCCGGCACTGCTCGGCGGTGGCGACGCGCACGACCCCGAGGACGTGGACAAGGTCGCCGCGCACCCTCGCCCCGGCCGGAGCCGCGCTCTTCGCCTTCGGCTTCGACCGCGGTGGAGTGTCGGCCTCTCGCCGGCACCTTGCCCACGGCCTGCCACCTGCCGTGATGGCCGTGTCCGTCGTGGGAGCGGTGGAACCTGCGTAGGCACCGTGGCCGGCACTGCCGCCGGTACCCGACGCGGTGCTGCTGATCGCGTTCATCTCGTAGCCCTCCCGGCTCGCGGCGTTCGCCTGCGCTCGGGATAGGGGCCGAGCGGCTCCGGTTCGCGACACGGCGACGTCGACCGGCGCAGGCGGACATCGCCGAGGGACATCCGGGTCGGCGCCGCCGCGATGTCCATGGACACGGCCGGGTGGACATCGGCCGCGATATCCACCCGCGGCACTGGCCGCGGCGGTGTCCGTGTCCGCCGTCACCGCGCCGTGTTCTGTCAGTGCCACGGCGGCATCCACCGGGGCCAGGAGTGTCAGTGGGCAGGTGGGAGGTGGTGTCAGTGCCGGTGGCACACGGCGGTGTCCGCGTGCCAGCCTCGCGGTGTCGCCCGCGGTGTCCACGAACACCCGGTGCGGCGTGTCAGTGCCAGGCTCGCGGCGGCACTGACACGGCGGCCGTCGCGTCATGACACCGCCGCTGTGTCAGTGACAACGATTCGGTTGGCACCCGGCTTGGTCGCCGGGCCGCCGCGGGAGCATCGTGACCCGAACGTGACCGCCGAGGGCCGATCCGGCAAGGTCTTCGGCAAGGATGCTCTGGTAACGCTCGCGGGGCGCGGGCTTGCCGAGAACCTTGCCAAAGATCGAATCGGACCTTGACAGATTCCCTGCACTGCCAGGTCAGCGCCTCGTCCGTCCGTCCGCGGCGATCGTCCGCGTCCGGGAACAGCGGGCAGACACGCGAGGCGCGGACGTCCGCGCGGACGGACGGACGCCGGGCGGGCAAGCCCCGGGCGAGGGTTGCCGGGCTGCTTCACACGGCCCGGCAACCCGTTCGGCAAGCACCTCGGCAACACCGGACGGCTCGGGGGCGCGGGGTTTCGTGACGGCGGCCGCGGCCTCGAGCACGCCACGAAACCGGGCGCGGGGGCCGGGCGGGTTTCGTCCCGCGCCAGCAGCGCGACGTCGGGACACGAAACGGCCCCGCAGTCGGCCGATCAGCATGGCTGTAATCAGCAAATGGCAGCACTGCTGGTGGATGATGGGCGCATGGCGAGCAAGGAGACGATCACGGTGTGGGTGCCGTGGGGCACCCGGCGGGCGCTGGGGGAGTTCACGGCGGCGGGCAAGGCCACGGCCAGGCAGATCAAGGAGGACCGGAGGCCGCCGGAGGACGCGAGCGCTGTGGAGCGGGCGCTGCTGCGCGCGACGCTCGCCGCGGAGCTGGCCGCGCTGCGCCGCTCGGGTCAGCTGCTGGACACGATCCCGGCGGTCCTGGAGTACGGCGCGGGCCTGGAGCTGGCCGAGCGGGAAGGGTTCGCCGGGGAGCATCCGGCGCCGCCGGCGGACGCGCTGCTGCCGGGCGGCTGGCCGGGCCGGCGGGAGGCCGGCTACGCCGAGCATCTGACCGCGCGCGTCGACGCCGACCTGGTGGCGAAGGTGCGCGCGGCGTGCTGGGCGACCTCGGCCGAGGCGATCGGCAAGCTGCGCGAGTGGCGCGACGGGCACCCGTTCAGCGAGTTCGGCATGCCGGGTCCGAGCGCGATGGAGGTCTACAACCAGCTCTCGGCGAAGGTCACCACGCCCGGGGCGGTGTGGCGCGCGGCGATCGCCCGGGTGCTTCCCGGCCCACTCGTGCCACCGGGCGAGCCAGAGGCCTGATGAGTGATCGGCATTCATCAGCAAATGACAGCTATGCTGATCAGCGGCCATTTCTGGGCGCTGATAGTGCTTGCGTGACGGGGTGTCATGTGCTTCCCTGAAGTGGGTTCGGCCCGGCACGCGGGCTGGCGAAGCGGAGGTGGTTCAGGTGGCGTCGCTGCGGCTGGTCGGCGAGGACGCGGAGGTGGAGGCGGTGCTGGAGGCGTTGCGCGGCGCGGTGCGCGTCACGGACGTGACCGGCCCCTCGCCCAGCCGCAAGACGCAGGGGCATGTGCTGGTGTACGCGCACGTGGAGACGCTGCTGCCCGCCGAGCAGCCGCGGCGGCGGCCAGCCTCGATCCGTCCGCGGAGCGCGCGGTGAGCGGCCAGGAGACGGCGAAGCCGAAGACGAAGGTGCACAACGCCGCCAAGCTGGCCGAGGCCCTCGGCCTGGGCGGGGGCCGGTGGGCGAAGGCGCGGTGGGCCGGACTGGTGCCGGATCCGGACCGGGCGGCCGGCACCTGGTCCGGGCCCCTGGTGGACGAGCTGCTCGCGCGCGCCGAGGCGATCCGGGCCGCCATCCCGGACGTGCTCACCCTCGGCGAGCTGGAGAACGCCCTGGGCCTGGACTTCGGGGAGCGGCGCCGCGCCGAGCAGGCCGGGGTGCTTCCCGCTCCCGACCGCGGTGAGTTCTTCAGCCGGCAGGCCGCAGACGCCCTGGTCGCCCAGGTGGAGGCGGTGCGCGCGCGCATCCCGGCCCAGCCGCTGGGCGCGGGCCGCTGCGCGGGGCTGCTGGCCGAGCTCACGGGGCTGGCGGTGGTGGGCGAGGACGTCGTCGCGCTGGCCGAGGCCGGATACACCGCGGTGGTGGACGAGTACAAGGGCTTCGACCTGTTCAACGTCGACCGCCTCAAGGCGCTGCCCGACGACAGCGAGGCCCTGGCCGTGCTCACCGGCCTGGTGGCCGAACGGCAGGCGTGGATCGAGAGCAGCATCACCCCCGAGGACGCCGCGGTCTGGCTGCGCTGGGACCGGCGCGACCTGACCCGGATCGCCGCCGAGCGCGGCATCGCCACCGGGCGCGGCGGGCGGTACGCGCGCACCGACATCGCCGTGCTGGCCGGGGACGAGGACCTGGCCGAGCGGGTGCGCCGCGAGCAGCTGCTCGGCCCGCGCCAGGCCGCGCAGCACATGGAGATCCGGCCGACCGACTTCGAGTACGTCACCGGGGCCGGCTGGGTCAGTCCGGTGCGCTACGCGACCCGGGAGGTCGGGGTGCGCAAGACGGTCGACGTGCCGCTGTACGCGGTCGGCGACCTGGAGGACGCCCTGGCGATCCCCGGCGTGGACTGGGAGGCGGTGCGCGCGGTGAAGGCCGGCGAGCCGTCCCCGCTGCGCGAGCACGCCCGCAAGGCGATCAGCCGCGCCACCGTGATCCACGCCTTCTGCGACCAGCTGCGCCGCGAGCACGAGATCGAGGTGTGGCCGCACTGGGTGAACCCGGCGGACACCTGGGAGATCGACTGGGAGCTGCGCGAGGACGGGCACCCCACCGTCGCCGAGGTCAAGGCCGCGCTGCACGCGCACCCCGGCGCGAGCAAGTACGCGACGCAGATCAAGCTGTCCACCGAGGTCGGCGAGGTGATCCGGTGGGCGCGGCAGATGCTGCGGCCCGGCGCCGCGGTGGTGCTGGACACCGAGACCACGGACCTGGACGGGGTGGTGATCGAGCTGGCGGTCGTCGATGCCGCCACCGGGCAGACGCTGCTGGACACCCTGGTCGACCCGGCCGGGGTGCCCATCTCGGCGGGGGCGCGCGCCGTGCACGGGATCACTGACGCGGAGCTGGCCGACGCGCCGTCCTGGGCTGAGGTCTACCCGCGGCTGCTGGACGCGGTGGGCGAGCGGGTGGTGCTGGCGTACAACGCCGCGTTCGACAGGTCGGTCGTGAACAACACCCACGCTCGCGCGGGCCTGGCCGGGCCGCTGCCGCAGCGGTGGGAGTGCCTGATGGAGGCGCGCTCCACCCGGCTGCGGCTGTGGCGGTGGACCGCGCTCGGCGGCGGCCATCGAGCACTGGGCGACGCGATCGACGCCCGGGAAGTACTCCAGGCCATCGCCGCGGCGGGACGGCCGACCGCGGGCAGAGCGACCCGGTGACGCCGCGGCTTCGCCGGGTTGCGTCCCGCGCCGGCGAGCTGCAGCACGACGACGAAAGCGCGAGGGCCCGGCCACCCGTTCCCCGGTGGCCGGGCCCTCGCGCTCGGTAGAGGTCGGTCAGACGTCCGATTGGTCGCCGGGCGTGGTCGCTACTCGCCGTCTCCGTCCCAACCGGTTCCGCCGCAGTTGAGGCACGGTTCGTCGTCGTCGTTCAATCCGCGGCCGTTACAGTCCGGGCACGGCACCCCGTCGACGGCCCTGAAAGGCGGCGCGGCGTGCACGGGGCCAGCGGCGGCCGCAGTCTTCTGCCCGGCGCTGTCGTCGTGATCGGCAAGCAGTCCCGCGCGCTCGGCGGCGCGCAGCCAGTTGCGGGCGGCCAGCTCGCTGGTGCCTCGTTCGTCGTCGGTGAGTTCCTGCCAGGTGGGATTGCCGTTGCCCTCATGCGCGATCTGCTGCCGGGCCTCGGCGAGGCGCAGCGTCCGATCGCGCTCGCCCTGTGACTTGTAACTGACCATGAATCCGGACCCGGGAAGCGGTACCCGAATCTCGCTGTGCTGCCTGGTGGCCACTGTGCCTCTCTCTGGGATCATCGGGGCGGGTGACCGGCTCATTACGGGTGAGCCGGTCACCCGCGTCAGGGTGTCAGATCCGGGCAGCCCGGTCAGCAGTACTGCTCGGGGATGACGGCGGTGCGCCGGGCCTGGATCATCGCCATGAACAGCGCGAAGCCGTCGTCGTCCAGGAAGCCCGCAGCGCGCCCGACGCTGACCTCGTAGCCGCTGCTTTTGAACAGGGAGGCGGCGGTGCGCAGGATCGTCAGCTCGCCGGGCGACCAGGTGCCGTCCTCAGTGATGGCGGCCCAGTCGATGCCGCGGGCGTCGGCGTGCCGGGTGAAGCGGTGGTCGTGGACGAGCCGGGAGCCGGCCAGGAAGACGGCCACGGCAGCGTGCTCGCCGGAGCGTTCGGCGGCCTCACGCTGGTAGCGGGCCTTGAGGGCGGTCAGGTCGGCGGTGGTGGCGGGCATCTAGAGCTCCTTGTCGAAGAGGTTCGTCTTGGCTGTGGTGGTGTCGGCCCGGGTCAGCGGTAGCCGGCCGGGATTCTCTTGGTGCGGGCGGCCTGCAGCATCGCGATCAGCAGGTTGTAGTCGGCTTCGTCGACGAAGGCCAGGTCGCCGAGGTTGACGGTCAGGTGCTCGTCGACCCCGCCGCGATAGAGCGAGGCCGCGCCGTCCACCAGCAGCCTGCGCGAGAAGGGCCACTCGCCGTTGCGCAGCACGTCCCAGTCCAGGTCGCCGTCCTGGTCGACGGCGGCGACGAACGCGGGCGCGGCGTCCTGCAGGTGGCCGTGCACGACGGCGTGCAGCAGGACGGCGACGGCGGCGTGTTCGCCCGCGCCCGCCCCGGTGGCCCAGTGCTGGTGGTCGGCCAGCACCTGCGCGAGATCCGCGGCCATCAGTCCTCGCTCTTGTAGGACACGTTGCTGATCGCGTTCTGGGCCTGCTGGAGGGCCTCGGTCAGCTGAGCGGCGGCTCCGGCCGCCTCGCGCAGGGCCTCGATGGCGGCCGCGGACGCGGGACCGCCCGGCAGCGGCCCGTCGGCCAGCACGCCCTTGCCCTCCAGCTCGGCCAGGAACGCGCCGAGCTGGTCGACCAGCTGCGGCAGGCGCCCGGTGCCGATGTAGAGGTTCGCGAGCAGGTCGTAGACGTGCGAGGGATACTCCAGACCCCCGGCGCCGATCTTCGTCGCGTAGTTCAGCGCGCGGATCGTCTCAGCCATGCCGTCCGCCAGCTCCTTGGCGCGCTCGGGAGTCTGCTCCCCGGCGAACCAGTCGGTCTCGATCAGGGTGTCGCTCACGGTGGTGCTGCCCTCTCTCTGTGGTGGTCTCGATCGTGCCGGAAACCCGGCCGGCCGTGTGTCAGTCGTCGTCATCCTCGTCCTGGTCGATCGCTCCGGCGGGGTGCCGGGCCGCGGTCGCCAGGGCGTCGCGCCGCTCGCGGGCGGCGGACCGCAGCTTCTCCAGGCCGCGGGCGACCGCGTAGTCGACCTCGTCCTGCCGCTCGGGCTTGAGCCCGCCGGTCTCCGCTTCGCTGAGCCCGGAGATGTGCAGGCGGTTGATCGCGCGCTCGGTCTCGGTCAGCGCCTCGTCCAGGTAGCGGCGCAGCCGGGGCAGCGACGCGCGGGCCGCCCGTGCGGCGGTAGCCAGCCGGTGGTCGGCCTTGCGGCAGGAGGGGCTGCAGAAGCGCGCCGGGCGCCCGGTCGCCTTGGGCTCCAGCGGTTCGCGGCAGTACACGTGCGCGCACCGCGGGGTCTCGGTCGTCGACGCCGGTGCGGTCATCGCGCCGCACTCCCGTCCGCGGCGGCCTGGACTACGACGTGGGGCTGCAGCGCGAGCCAGTCGCCGCGGTAGGCCGTGCGCGCCGAGCCGTCCTCGCCCTCGTCCACCTCGACGCGGTGCTCCACCGGCGCGGCCCAGTCCTCGATCTGCTCCCCGCAGTCGCAGCGCCAGCTCTCGTGCAGCGCCACGGCCTGCGCGTCGAACTCAGCGCGGCCCAGCTCGCGGTCGGCGAACACGCCACCGATCGCGGTGTCGATGTCCGTGCCCTTCGTCAGGATCCACACCGTCGGCTGCGCAGCATCCGGCTCGGACAGGACCTGGTCGCGCTGCGGATCCCATGCGGTGCAGTGGCTGACCGGGTAGTCCCAGCCGTCGTGCAGGACCGTGATCTGCCACACCGGCCAGCCCTCGCGCGGTCCCGGGTCGATCGCCGTGACCGTGTATTCGCCGCCGTCGTAGCCGCTGCGGTAGCGACCGCCAACCTTGCGCGGGCCGATGTTGGCCGCGACCCATTCCTCGTACGTCGGCTCCGGCCCATCCTCGTCCATGTCGTGCATCCCGAACCCCTTTCATTCGCACTAGTGCGAGTACTCGCACTAGTGCGACTCTACGGCGGCGGGCGGGTTTCGTCCAGCGAATCCAGCACTCTTCTCGGGACGAAAGCCGGAGCAGAGCGCCGACGCCTCGGAGCCTGCACAGCGGTTGACGCGCCGATGCGCTCGGGCGAGACTTTTAGATCATGTGTTCGATTGTGGCGCTGTGGCCTGGCCTGACACGGCGCAGGACGCGCAGCGGGCGCGGACGAGGGGCGTCGGGGCGTGGCTGAGGACGCGGGCGGCCGGTGGGTGGAGGAGCCGGTCCTGCCTCTGCTGCCGCCCCCGCCTGTGGACCGCATCCTCGTGCGCGGCACACGGCTGGTCCGCGTCGCCTTCATGCACAACGGCCAGCGGCGCGGATTCACCGAGGCGGCCGTGCTGGCGTGGGCGCGCACCGGCGACGGCGGGTGGGGCATGCTGACCGCGTGGCAGGGCGCGTGGCAGCAGGGCGGCCGCACGACCGGCCGGGCCCGCTGGGGATGGTGCCGACTGGACCCGGACCTGGTGGAGCCGCGGCCAGCGCCGCGACGCGTCCCCGAGGAAGCCGAATGGCACGGCCACCACCCGATGGAGGAGTTCACGGCCGCGATACATCAGGCCGCCGCGTCGCTGCCCGAGCACCTGCGCCAGACGGCGCTCACCCCGGCCGCCGCCCCCAAACCGGCCACGCCACGGCCCTGATCCGCTGCGCGGCCGCGATCCGGATCACGACGGGATCCGTCCCCGAGGCCTGCGCGCGGCCGCCGCGACGAAACCCCGGCCTACTGCGGCAGTGCCTTGGCCAGCTTGTCCACCTGCTGCCAGGCGGCGAAGCGGTTCGGGGCCTGACTCAACCAGTCGTGCCCTGCGATGAACAGCGCGAGCTGCTGCATCCGGGCGCGCACCGCGTTCATCCGCGCGGCCAGCTCCGGATCGGCGCCGAGCACGCTGCCGTCCTCGGCGAAGGTGCTGGGCGCCTCGGCGGCGATCGCGGAGAGCTCGGCGTCCGCGGCCAGGAAGTCCCGGCGCGCCGTCACCAGTTCGTCCGGGGGCGTGTCGTCGGCCATACCGCGAACACTAGATCAAGCCACGGACAGCGTTGCGTCGCCGCCCGGGCCGCTGCCGGCGCGGGACGAAATCTCAGTGCACGGCCGTGAACAGGGCTTCCTGTATCGCTTCGACATCCGCCTCGTCCGCCTGGTCCTCGTTCTGGCCGGGCAGCAGGTCGAATAGCGACGGGGTGCCGCTGGGGTCCGGCAGGTCCCAGATCGGCGCGGTCTGCAGGCTGCCGTGGCAGCTCAGCAGTATCGGGCCGCGGTCGACCGGGTCGTGCCGCGCGAACCGGCCGCTGACCACGGCGATGTCCCGCTTGCAGTGCGGGCAGATGCGGCGCGGCGCGATCGAGGACATGCCCACCATGATGCTCCGCGCCGCCGACGCTTATTCGTGGCGCTGGGCGATTTTCGGGCGCTAACACTCTGGATTTTTCCGGGTCCACGCTCGAAAGTGACGGGCCGACCGGCGGCCCCACCACCCTGCCGTTGCTCGGCAGGGAGAGGAAGTGCGCATGTCCGGGCGCCCTGACCGTTCGTCCGCTGCGACCGTCGTCGTGGTCCTGGCCGTCGTGGCCTCGGTGGACTGGATCGCCTACCTCGCGCTGCGCGCGGCCGGCCCGGCGGTGTGCGTCCCGGCGCTCGGAGCGCTCAGCACCCTGGTGCTCGCGTTCGCGCGTCTGGTCGGCGGCCCGCGCCGCGGCGACGACCAGTAGGCGGTGTTATTCGCGGCCGTCTTCGTCCAGGCCGCTGGCTCGGGCGATGCCGTGCAGCTGCTCGGCCTCGTGCTCGCGCTGCGCGATGAACCGCCCGATCGCCTCGCGTGCCTCGGCCATTTGCTGCGGGTCGTCGGCGGCGTCGACGTCCACCAGGGCCGTCACGCCGTCGCCGAGGTCCACCACGCGCACGTCGTCGTCGCGGCCGGTCAGGATGCCGATCACGGTCATCATCTCGCCGATCAGGTCCGCGGCGAGCGCCTCGTCCTCGTCCGGCAGGTCGACCACGGCCTCGGGTCGGCCGGCGGCGGTTTCGCGCAGAGCCTGCGCGGTTCCGGCGACCAGCCGCTCGAACGCCGCGTAGCGGGCCGGGTCCATCCGGGCGCGCAGCGACTCCATATACAGCTGCAACCGGGTCTCGGGATCGAGGGGTTCTTCCGGATCGGCCATCCGGCCATCATGCCCGCGGCGCCGCGGTGGTGCGGGGACGTTGCCGAGGATATGTACAACAGCAACACGGCCAAGGTGCTGTACCGCAGGCCGGAGGTGCGGGTTCGTCCGGATCGGGGACGTCGCGCCGGCGCCGCAGCGTATGTACAACAGCAACTACGATGGAGCACAACGGTCCCCTTCGAGTCTTAGGCGAAGGGGGCCGTTGCGATCAGCGGCGCAGGAACGGCTCGGCGATGCGGGCCACGGCGTCCAGCAAGGTGACGATCACCTTCATCCGTTCCCACCACCGATCCGGCGTGTCCTGCTCTACCTTCTGATCGGGCATCAGCGCCTCCTGTGCCACCAGGCCCCGTCGGATGCGGGGCACATCTGCTGGCGGCGCCGCCAATGCGCAGCATGGTGGCCGGAAGAGCCCTGATGCGCACCAACCTACAGGGGGCATGCAAATCCGGTGGTGGCGGCCGTATCGTCCCGCGCCGGCGAACTGCAGGACGGCGACGAAACCCGCGGCGCTTCTACAGCCCGATGCCGTTCATCGGGTTGTCGCGCCAGCCGTCCGCGGTGCGCACGTACTCCATCACCTGCGGCGAGGTCGGCGACCAGCGGCCGTGCCGGGCGATGGTCGCGGTCGGCACGCCGCGGCGGGAGGCCTCGGTCGGGCCTCCGGCGCGCAGTCCGTGCGCGGTGTACGCCGCGGCGTTGGGCAGCTCGGCCTTCACCGCCAGGCGGCGCAGCGCGTCGTTGATGGCGGTCGGGGTCATCGACTCCCCGATCCGGGCGCCCTTGTGCGTGACCGCGCGCAGCAGCCGGCCGGAGGTGACGCCGCGGCGGCGCAGGTGCTCGATCCAGGCGCGCACCACCCGGACCGGGTCGGTGTCCGGGTGCGAGCCGGGCGGGATCAGCACCTCGGTCCCCTGGGCCTCCTGGTCGGTCTTCGACATCCGCACGGTGAGCACCAGGCCGTCCTCGGTGAACGCGACGTCGCCGATGTTCAGCGCCGCCAGCTCCGAGCGGCGCAGCATCCCGGCGAAGCCGAGCACCAGCAACACCCGGTCGCGCAGCCCGGCCGCGGTCGACGGATCGGCGACCTCTGCCATCGCGCGCAGCGGGCCGAGGGTGACCGGCGGGGCCTGCCGCTTGGCCTTGCCGTCCTCGGCTCGGTCGCGCCGGTGGGTGCGCAGGATCGCCAGCGCCGCGGCGGTGCGCGGCTGGCCCTCGAAGCCGGCCTTGGTGTGCCGCGAGCGCACCACGGCGATCGCCTGCTCGATCGAGGCCGGGGCCAGGCCGCGGTCCGCGAGGTGGTTGACGTACTCGGCCAGGGTCAGCTCGGCCGCGGGCAGCGGGCGCACCGGCTCGGCCCGGCTCAGGCACCAGTCCTCGAACTGCCCCCACTGCCGGGCGTAGGCCCGCGCGGTGTTCGCCGGGACGGAGCGGGTGATGCGGTCGGCCGCGGAGTCCGAGACGGCGGCGGGCGCGTCGGCGAGCACGACCCCGGCGACCGCCTGGCGGGCGTCGACCGCCGCAGCGGTGCGCGGGGCGGGCAGCAGGGCCGGGTCGGCGGGGGCTGAGTCGGCGTCAGTCACGGTGCCCAGCCTACCGGATTCGATCTTGCGATAAGTTGCCTTATCGAAAGATCGAAAAGCACTTCTTCGTGCCCGCGTCCAGTGCCCCCGCCCCGCTCCGCCCGCCCCGCCGACGCGGAGGCCGGTCTGTCGCCGGGGGAATGAAGAATGACGAGCATGTCTGATATACCGGCGCACCGCGTCGACCAGAAGACCGCGTCCAAGACCCACTGGTGGGTGGGGCACTACATCACGGCCGTGGGCTTCCACTTCCTGGAGGCCGGGCTGCCCGCCGTGAGCCTGGGTGTCACCTGGCCGTACACCGAGGAGGTCGTGGAGGGCGAGCCCGAGAAGTTCGAGGAGATCGGCGCCTCGGTCACCTTCACCCGCGCCTTCGAGCACTCGCTGGGCTGGCCGCCGGGCAACTGGACCACCCTGAGCTGGGATGCCCAGTCCGGGTGGTACCTGGACCCGCAGACCGACGAAGGCGACCTGGCCGACTGCCGCTGGATGGGCGACGGGCTGGTGCCCGACGCCGGGCGCGTGGCCGCGTTCGTCATGACCGCCCAGCTGGAGCCGGGCGGAGCCGGCAGCAGCGCGCGGCCGTTCTACCGGCAGGAGCGCGACACGTACGACACGCTGCTCGCGCAGCTGGCCCCCTACGTCACCGGAGAGCGGCGCCCGCCCAACCCGGCGAAACGGCCGTGGAAACGGGTGTTCAGCAGCCGGGTCGGCGACTGGTACTCCAACCGCGCCAAGGACGCCCTGCGCGCGGGCGAGAACGACCCGGTGGTCGACGTCCCCCTGCGCCGCTCGGAAGTGCGCGCGCTGACCGACCTGCTCGCCCTCGCCGAGACACACGGGGCCAGCTTCCTGGTCTCGGCGCTGAGCGACGACTTGAACGCGCGGCTCGCCGGCGGACCGGGCAGCGCGGACCACCGCACCGCCCTGCAGCTTCTTAAGCGAGAAGGGTCCGCTGGCCCCGCGTGATGGCTTTCCGCCCCGCGCCGGCGGCACCGAGCTCCGCCACCAAACCCTCCCTGCATCCGGTCCGGATCGCGGCCGTCAGGCCTGTTATCAGACTCCTGGCGGCCTGCCGGGGAAAAGCGATCACCTGGGCGGTCCGATGAAGGGCACAATCAGAGCCCTCGATGAGGAGACGAAGGAGAAGCGCCACCGTGGATCAGCTCAGGTTCGACTCGGGGCTCGGGACGTACAGCATCAGCGTCGTCCCGGACAGCGTGATGATCGCCCGAGGGCTGGGGGCGCACCAGCTGCGGCTCACGCTGGAGGTCGGTATCCCGGAGGTCGGCCCGCAGGCCGGGCGGCTGCTGCAGCTGGAGACGACCCTCTATGTCCCGCAGTCCAACGGGCCGCGTGCGTCGCTCGGCTCGGCGGCCGCGTCGGTCGCCTTCCGGCCGACCGGCGAGATCCGGCGAGAGACGCTGGAATTTCTGATCACCAATGCCCAGCTACTGGCACTGGAACAGCGGCGCATCGGCGACCTGCGCCTGGAGCTGGTGGTGCGCGGCTTCCTTCCCCAGTGTTCCGGCTTCCCGGGCGGGTCCGAGGCCACCGAGTACATCGGCATCGCCGAGAGCAAGTGGCGCGAGCAGCTCGCGGCTCTCGGGCCCACACTCGGCGCGGAGATGGTGATCCCCTTCCCTGCCGACGACGACGGGCGCCGGGAGGTGGCCGACTTCCTGCGCGAGGCGCAGCGGCTGCTGGGCGGCAACGAGGTCGACAGCGCGATGCTGAAGGCGCGCAAGGGGATCGAGACCATCAAGCACATCAGCGGCTGGAGCCTGCCCGGCAAGAAGGACAAGGGCGAGCGCACCGTGGACGAGCGGTGGGCCGTGATCCGCGCGGCGCTGGAGGACCAGGCCAGCGGCGCCATGCACGTGGATCCGGGGACCAAGGACCACAAGTACACCCGCGGCGAGGTCGAAGCGGTCATCGCCGCGGCCGCCGCCCTGCTGTGCGTCGTGCCCTGACACCCGGTGTTTCGTCCGCCGCCGCGGCGGCGCCGGCGCGGGACGCAACCTGGACTTGGCGCTGCGCCGCGGTCACCACTAACGGGCGTTTGTGCGGCGCGGGGCCGACTACTCGTCCGGGTCCTCGCCCGCGTCGGCCTGGGCCGAGGTGGCGTGCGAGTGCAGCTCGCCGGCCAGGTCGCGCAGCGCGGCGACGCTGTCGTACTGCGGCAGGTCGGCCGGGCTCAGCCCGGCAGCTTTGAACGAGTCCCACATCGCGTCCACGTACAGCCACAGGGTGCGGCGGGCGCGGGCCTGCTCGGCGCGCTGCGCGGGATCCAGGTGGGCGAGGGCGGCCATGTCGTGTTCATGGAAGGCGTTGGCGATGTCGATCGCCGCGAACTGCAAGTCGTGGTCCTCGTTCTCGTCCTGGTCCCCCGGCGCCGCCGGCTTCGAGCGTCGCTTCACTGGCGCACGTCCCGGCCGAGCAGCAGCTCCCGCAGGTCGGGCTCGTCCGCGGGCAGCTGCGCGAGCAGGTGCGTCACGGCCGAGGCCTGGGCCACCGTGCACCACCCTTCCAACAGCCGCATCAGGCTGGGCAGGTCCTGGGCGTAGACGTGCTCGATCCCGCTACCGACGTTGGCGAATACCGCGATCGCGAACTGCGGCGCGGCCTCGACGCGGCGGAAGACGGTGAAGCCAAGGGGCGATCGTTCTCCTACCCCGATCCCGCTCCATGCGGTGAAGCCGAGCTTTCCCAGTGCCTCTTCCACATCGACGCTGTCGCCGATGACTTCCTGCAGCGGGTTCGGCTCCAGCGGCTGCCATCCGTCCGGGCCGTAGCAGGCTGCCGGCGGCAGCGGCACGTTCATCGCGTCGCCCATCGTCGCTCCCCTCGGTACGAACTCTCATTTCGAGCGTATCCGCGTACGGCGACACCGGCACCCGCCGCGGCCTGGTTCGCAGAGCTCTGTCATCTTCCCCGCCGGGGCGGGCAGGAAGAGTGCATGACGTTCACCTGGAAGATCCCGCCGTGGCTGCGCAACGAGGACTCGACGCACATGGCGGTGCTGCTTACGGACGCGGGCGGCGGGCAGGTCTCGCTCACCGCGGAAGGCGTGCGGGGAGACGACGCCACCGAGGCGCTCGCCGATTTCCTGATGGGGCCCGGCGGCTCCAGCCCGGTCGGCATGGTCGTGTCGCAGCCCGGCCTGATCGGCGTGGTGGTGCGCCGCGGCATCGATGTGCTGTGGATGGCGCGGCCACCCATCCACGCGGCGCCCGGCGGCAAAGAGGGCGAGTGGAACATCACCGTCGACGCAGACGGCGCCGAGGTGACGACGTTCTCCGCAGACGACACCCGCGACCTGCTTCGCCGGCTGCGAGCCGAGTACGGCGCCAAGTAGGGCCTGGGGAGCGGACCCGGCTCCCGGCCCGCCGCGTTCAGCGGTACGGGCCGGAGCCGGGATCGGATCAACGTGCTGCCATTCGCGCGCCCCGCCACGCGGCGACACCGCGCTCGATGTAGCCGTCATGACGGGAGGCCAGGGTGAGCGCGCCGAGCGCGCCGAGGGGGTACCAGGCGGCGTCGGCCGCGTCGTCGCCGCCCGTCGGTACGGCCGCTCGCAGGTAGTCGGGGCTGGCCTGGATCAAGACCAGGGTGTTCACGCTCCAGGCGTGCAGCGTGGCGTGCGAGCCGGTCGGGATCAGCGTGCCGATCGTGCGGGTGTGTGGTGCGTCGGGTCGCAGCCCGGTTTCTTCGGCCAGTTCGCGCAGGGCCGCCGCGTGGGCGTCCGGGTCGCTCGGGTCCTGGTAGCCGCCGGGCAGGGCGTGGCGGCCGGTGTCGCGGCGCCGGATCAGCAGCACCTCGGGCCCGTCCGCGCCGGGCCGCAGCAGCACGGCGTCCACGGTCGGGTTCGGCCCCGACCGCCAGAAGACCCCGTGGCCGGTGGGCAGGCCGATGCGCGGGTCGGCGAGCAGCTGCGGCCAGTGCGGGTGCAGCGGTCGGCCGTCCTGGTCGACGGTTCCGCCGGCCGCGCTCCACGCCGCGGCGGACCGCGCGACGGCGTGCGCGTCCTCGGTCGGGGCGCCGCGGCGGTTGGGGTGGTCGGCCACGTGCCACGGGCCGTCGGGAACGTGCAGCGTGCCGTCCGCGCGCCGGGTCACGTGTTGGGCGCGCAGCCGGTGGGCGGGCGCGGGGTAGTGCGGGTCCGCCGCGGCCGCGACGGAGGCGGCGATGCGGTCCAGTTCGTCTCGCTCCAGCCGACCTGCGGTGATCACTGCTGTGCCCCGTCCGCGAGGTCGGCGCGGCGCCATCCGCGGATCGGGTCCGCCGGGTCGGGCGCCTCGGTGGCCCACCCGGCCAGCGGACCATCGGCGGCACGGGCGCGGGCCGCGGAGAGGCGGTCCTGCGCGGTGGAGCGGGCGACGCACATCGCCTCGCCGAGCTGCGCGAGGCTGCCGCCCGCCTCGGCGTGCACGATCATCGCGCGGCGCAGGATCTCGTCCGTATGCGCGGCCAGGTCCGCGAGGTCGCGGATAGCGATCGCCCAGTCCAGCGAGGTCGCCGTGTGCCCGGCGGGCAGGCCCGCGCCCCAGACGCGGCCGGGGCTGCGCAGCGCGGCCAGCGCCCACAGCGCGGAGTCGAGAGCGTCGGCCATCAGCTCGGCGTCGGCGCCCAGGGCCGCGGACTGCTCAGCCGTGTAGTAGAGCGTGAAGTCGCGCCCGCCGGGGTGCGTGGGGGTGTCCGGCTTGATGATGTCGACCACGGGGTGCCTCTCAGACCTCGAAGGGTGTACGGAGTTCCGTACACCCCTCACTGTACGGAACTCCGTACACCTGTCAAGTTCGGCACGATGCCGTCTCGGCGGGGGCCGGCCTTCGTACTGTCAGCCGGGCAGGCGCATCAGGGATTGGTCGATCTCGCCGAGTTGGCGGGCCGTTTCCGTCAGGGCGTCCACGACCTTCTTCGCTCCCTCGGCGCCTGCCTTCGCCAGCAGCGCTTGCAGGTCTGGCACATGGACCTCGCCCTGTAGGCGCTTTTCCACCTTGGACGGCGCCGAGGCGACCAGGGCGACCATGGCCGCGCCCTGGGCGGCCGGCGCCCACTCGGCCAGCAGCCGCATCACGCTCGGCAGGTCATCGGCCAGCACGTACCGGTCGGTGTAGACGTTGTTGGGCACCACGTTCACGAGGAACTCGGGGGATGCGGTGCGCGCGTAGACCTCGATCGAGATCGGCACGCTGGCGAACGCGAGTTCGCCGATGTGGGTCCAGCGCCCGAAACCGATCTTCTCCACCACGTCGGCGAAATCCTCCCCCTCCCCCGCCTCGGCGAACGCGGCGCGCACCGGGTCCGGGCTGACCGCGCGCCATCCCTCCAAGCCGAAGCACTGCACCGAGGACCCCGCCGCAGCCTCCGCAGCGTCCTTGATCTGCTCGCTCATTGCCGCCTCCCGCAAGTCGCAGAACTCTGTGATTCGACGGTAGCGGCGGCAGCGGACACCCGGCCCCGGCGCAGAGCTCAATCCTGGTGCGGGGCGAGCGCGGCGTTGAGGCTTCGAGCCGCAGTCAGTCGCCTCTGACGCGCACGAACCGGGCGGTGGCGTGACGGCCGATGCCCAGGCGCAGCTCCACCGCGAGCGGTTCGGCCAGGCGCAGCACCGTTCCGTGTTCCGGGTCGACGTCGGTGCCGGCGAGCAGCGCGGCCGCGACGGCGGCGACTTGATGGGCCTGCAGCGTGTTCAGCGTGGGCGTGGTGGCCACGGTCCGGCCGTCCGGCAGGCGCACCAGCAGCCCGCGGGGGCGGTTCGGCGGGCCGAGCAGCGCGATCGCCTCGCCGTCGACGGTCTCGGTGTGGCGGACCTTCCACCAGCGCGAGCCGCCGCCGTAGATCCCGGACAGCGGCTTGACGATCAGGCCCTCCACGCCGAGCGGGACCAGCTGTTCGAACCAGGCCATCGCCTCGGCCCGGTCGCGGGTCGCCATGACCAGCTCGATCGGCGGCGCGACGCCGCGCAGCAGGTCGACCAACACCTCCCACCGCTCGGCCAGAGGCCGGCCGCGGATGTCTCGCGGTGCCGCCCGGCCGCCGCCGGGTGCAGTCAGGGCGTCGAACGCGATGTACGCCACCGCGGCGCCGTCGCGGGCGCGGGCCGCCGGGGTGCGCAGCAACTCCCCGAACGCGAATCTCCCGGCATGCCACGCACAGACCTCGCCATCGAGCACAGAGCCCACCGGCAGCGCGGCGAGCGCGGGAAGCAACTCGGGAAACCGCGGCGCCAGATCACGGCCGGAGCGCGCCTGCAGTACCGGGCCCTCGGGCAGAACGAACGCCAGGGCCCTGAAACCGTCCAGCTTGATCTGGTACATCACCCCACCGGGCACGGCGCCCTCGGCGGGCACGGCGCCGACCGGCTCAGGCCGCATCACCTCCAACGGGGGACGCAGCGCGACCGGACGAGGACTCATGCTCTTAGCGTCGCCGCACCGGGGCGAAACCGCAGGTCGATGCTCTGGGGATGTGCGGGTCGCCCACACGGGAAGCGGGAAGCGTCGCACAGACGGACGTTTGTGCAGCGTCAGCCCACTTCCGGATTCCGTGCGCGTCGGCCCCGGGACCGCGGTCGCTGCGCCGCGGCGGGCCCGCGCGGTACCGTGAGGGTCATGAGCGCACCCGCCGTGGATCGTCCCGGCACAGATAGCGGCGATGCGACGCCGGGGCCGGCCGAGGTGCTCGCCGCGCTGGCGCGGTTCTCTACCGCCGAGACGCTGGCGGCGATCGACCGGCAGGTCGACGAGGCGTATCGGGTGTCGCTGGCCGAGGGATCGCCAGCACCGCTGCAGAAAGTGCTCGATCACTGGTGGCACGTGGTGAGGGTGGCGCGCGGCGAGATCGACCCGCCGATGAGTCCCGATCCGATGGCGCAGTTCGTGGCCCGTTGGGAGGCCGCGCATCCCGGCGAGCGGCTGCCGCGCTGAACGGTGGCCTATACCTGGGGTTTCCTGCACGACCTGGTGCGCGAGCAGGTTGATGCGCTGCCCTTCGAGGGTGCGTTGGCGTTCATGGAGTTGATGGCGGCGGCGGAGTTGGATCCGTGGGGTGTCGCGGGGGCGGATCCCGACGGGCCGAACATGCCGAACGTCGTCTTCGGGCCGCACGGTGAGGGTCAGGTGTCGTTGCTGATCCTGGACGGCCCGCGCAAGGTGTGGATCACTCAGGTCACCTGGCCCGGCTAGGACTTAACTGATCAGGCACCAGACCCAAACGGCGACGATCACGAGGCGTGAGCTGCGAAGGCAGATCGAAGATCACCTTTTTGGCGGCGGGTGCCCGATCCGTTAGCACCGCCCTACCAGTGCCCGGTGATCTCGCCGTGGGTGACCTGATCCGCCTCGGCGATCGCCGCGACCGCGAGGTCCGCGACCCGTTCGGTCCACATTTCCGGCACCGCGACGGCCACCCGCTGCCCGCGCGGGGAGACCCAGAACTCGAACGGTTCCTGCGGCGGCCGCGGCTCGGCGCTCCATCCGGCGCGCCGCAGGTAGTCCACGACGGCGGCGTGCTCGGCGTCCGCCAGCTGCGCGGACGGCTCACCTGGCTGCTGTGTCATCGGCCCCTCCCGGACGGAATTGCGGCTACGAGGGCCGGCCGGCCTGGCGGACCTCGTCCAGGTGCGCGAGCGCGACGCCGACGATCAGGCCCAGGACGTCGCCCTTGGGCATCCGCAGCTCGTAGTGCAGGTCGTCGACGGCCTTCGCGAGCGCCGCGGCATCGTCGGCGGGCATGAACCAGGACCGGCGGCTGTACTCGCGCTTGCCGGTCTGCGCGGCGTCCGGGGTGCTCATGGCGTCAGTGTCGCACAAGTGCGACTGGCGCCCCGGGTTTCGTCCCGCGCCGGCAGCGCAGGCCTCGGCGACGATACCCGGGCGGACGCGAAGGGTGGCCCCGGACCGTCGGGGGAACGGTCCGGGGCCGGACGCCGACGTCGGCGGGGGTGTGACTCAGGCGTCGGCGGGCAGGTTCGTCGACGGCGGGGCACCGCCGGCCGCGCGCGTCGCGGCGGCGCAGCCCGGTTCGGGGCACGCGACGGTGCCGCGTCCGTCCGGGGCGACGACGGTGCCCCAGTCTTCGCAGCTGCGGCAGGCGTAGCGGGCGCCGGGGATGCGCAGGGCGGCCAGGTCCATCACAGCCGGCCCGCGGGGATCGAGTCGAGCAGGTCGGCCAGGGCGATCGCGGTGTGCGGGTCGACGCGGCCGAGCGCGACGCGCGGCACGCCGAAGGCGTTGATGTCGCCGCGCAGCCCCTCGAACTGCCCGGCGCTCATCAGGCCGTGGCGGCTGAACGCGGCGCGCAGCCGGCCCGCGGCGTCGCGCGCGTCGCGCTCGGCGGCCGTCGCGTCGGGCATGGTCGTCTCGGTCATCGCCGCCTGCCTCGGTTGTCGTGAAGAGCCCGGATCGACGCTAGAGACGGGCGGCACAGGGCGGCCAGTATGTTGCTCACTGTTGCTCGAACTCGCCGCGGATCAGCGCCTGGCGGATCAGCTCGCGGGCGTCCTCGCCGTAGCGGGCGATGCGGGCGTAGTGGTCGAAGACGCGCGCGTACATCGCGATCTCGCCGGGCTGGGTCATCCGGATCGCGGCGGAGTAGGTCTCGGTCTCGGCGACCTTGTCGTCCAGGATCCAGAACTCGCACAGCGGCATGTACTGCCGCGCCCCGGTCGGCACGATGCCCAGGTGCACCCGCGGCAGGTACGAGGCCTCGATCAGGTATTCCAGCTGCTCGCGCATCACCTGCGGCGGGGCCATCGCGGCGTGCAGCGCGCTCTCGCACAGCAGGAAGTGGAACGTGCGGTCCCCGGAGTGCAGCAGCGCCCCGCGCGCCATCCGCACCTCGACGGTGGCCTCCACGTCGGCCGGCGTCTGGGTCATCTCCGCGAACTCGGTCAGCCGCACGGTGGCGTAGGCCCTGGTCTGCAGCGCCCCGGGGACCATGAACATCGTGAACACCCGGTGCCGCCGCGCGGCCGCCTCGTTCTCCAGGAACTCGCGCTGGTAGCGGGCGGCCCCGGCCCGCATCAGGCGCCGCAGGTCGACGTACGCCTTCTCGATGCCGCGCACCGTGGCCACCAGGTCCGGAAGCTGGGACTCGGCGCGGCAGTGCAGGCACCACAGCTCCAGGTCGCCCTCCGAGGGCAGCGTGGTGCCGTGCTCGATCTTCGAGACCTTCGTGTAGTGCCAGCCGCAGCCCTCGGCCAGTTTCCGCCCGGTCAGCCGGGCGTCCCGGCGGATGTCGCGCAGCCGGTTGCCGAGGGCTTGGCGGGCGGCCTGGACCGGGCTGGACACGTCAGGGCTGGTACTGGTCGTGCGGGACGGCGAGCGCCCAGACCGATTCGAAGGCGTCCGCGCACAGCTTCGCCACGCGCGGGTCCTCGGTCAGCTCGGCGCCGAGCCAGCCGCCCTCGCCGGTGAAGTGGTTGAACAGCGCCCGCGCGTCGTCGAACAGCCAGAAATCGTTGCCCGGCAGGGCGAGCCCGGAGGCCTTGGTACGCGCCAGCCAGCGCACCTCTTCACCGGCGGCGATGTTCTGCGGCGTGCCGTCGTACTCGAACCGGATGTACTCGCTGACCGGCTCGGACACGATACGGGCGCGGCGCAGCCGCACCCCGCGAGCCTTGGTCTCGCGCATCAGCGCCAGCCAGCCGGCCTTGCTCTCGGCGTCCTCGGCCGGGCCGAACCGCCCGGCGCGCCACTGCTCGATGTCGGCCTGCTCCTCTTCGACCGCGTAGGAGTCGCGCATCTCCAGGTGGACCGCCGAGCGGCGGCATTCGCGAAACAGCCGCGCCCAGTCCTCAGACGTCAGGGTCTGCTGCAGCATCCGCGGCGGCCTCCTTGGGCAGGTACGCGAACAGCGATACGGGCACGCGCACGACCGTTTCGCCGTCCGGGATCTTCATCTGGGCCAGGTCGGCCGGATCGGTGACGAGGTAGCCCTGCACGATGTAGTCGCCGCTCTCCTCATCCCGGTACAGCCGGGGCGATCCGCCCTGGCCGGTGTTCCCGCCGACGAACGCTATCCGCATGATCGCCCCTTGGGCTCGCTGTTGCCGGAAGTTGCTTTCCCAGACACTGCGGCCGATCTGACGCCGGGTCAACCGCCCGCGCTCCTTCACCACGACGGCCCAACGTCAGCCGCAGACCTGACCCGTTCGGGTGGCACCGACCCGAAGTTGCCCGGACACTCCGCCGTCACGCTTTACTGTCGCGTTCGTGACCGAGACCGAGACAGCGCCGTCGACTACCTTCACCGACATCGCCCGCCGCGTGTCTGCGGCACTGGACGACCTGATGGCATCAGCGCCGCTGAGCCAGGCTCGCGCCGTCGACGCGGCCGACGCCGACCAGGTGGCGATCGCGTGTACCGCTCTCGCCAAGTACGCCCTCGGCTTGGCGTCGATCGCGGCCCCGGCCGCCGAAGCGAGCGTGCAGGAGTTGCTGGACAAGGCGATCGACCGGCTCGGACCGCTGGGCGTCGACGTACAGCCCCTGGCGGAACAGCTGGCCAGGCATCTGGCCACCGATCGGCGCGAGGGCCTGGTCTGAGTTCCGGCGGTTTCGTCGCGGCGGCCGCCGCTGCCGGCGAGGGACGCAACCCGGCGGGGCCATAACCCGGTTATAGGTCGGCCCCGGCCGGGGCGCGGTTCGTCCTGATCGGTCAGACCCGCGAGCGCAGCTGTGTGAGCGAGTCGAGCAGCACGTCCAGGGACTGCGGCTGCATGTTGGCGGCGGTGGCCGTCAGGAACGAGGTCACCTCGTCATCGTCGAACTCGTCCCGGATCAGCGCGGCCACGGCGTCCGCCCCGTGGGCGCGCTTGTAGCGCGACAGAACCGTGAGCGCGGCACGCTGGGTGGGCACCCGGGGTTCCTGCGTTTCGGCATCCTCGTCTTCCGGTTCGCCGTCCTCGCCCATAACCGGGTTATGAGTCTCGGGCTCGGCGTCGCTCTCGTCCGCGTCGGGGTCCTCGCTCAGCACTGGGTTGTCGTCCTTGAGCTTCTGCCACGCGGCGAGCTGGTCGTCCTGGCTCTCGATCTTCGCCAGGGTTCGGGCCAGCTTGACCCCCAGTTCCTCGCTCAGCACCAGGGCCTGCAGGTCGGGGTGCAGGCGCAGAAGAGACAGGCGCTGCGAGACGTAGGCCTGGGTCTTGGCGATCCGTTTGGCGAGCTTCGTCTGCGAGCCGTGCCGTTCGACCATCCGCGCCAGGAACTGGGCCTCGCGCAGCGGGTTGAGCGGCTGGCGGTGGACGTTCTCGATGATCACGGCGTCGTCCATGGCGTCGCCGCTGAGGTTGTCCCGGACGCTGACCTCCAGGCCGGGCAGCTCCGCCAGATTCGCGGCCTCCAGGCGCCGGTTGCCGTTGATGACCACGTACAGCGCGGCGCCGATGGCGTTCTCGTGCTGGGGGTAGTGCGCGAGGTACACGGCGCGCGAGACCACTGCGACGGTCTGCAACTGGCCGGTCTCGGCGAAGCTGGCCGCGAGCTCCACGACATCGAGGTCTTCCTCGCGCGGGTTCTCGGGGTTCCCGGCCAGCTGGTCCAGCGGCACCAGCCGCAGGCCGGCCGCGGCGGCCGGGCCGGGCTGCGGTTCCTGCGGCTCCGGTTCGGTGTCGGAGGCGGGTGCGAGCAGGTCCGCGAGGTTCCTGCGCTTGCCGGTCATCCGATGCCCGCCGCGGTCTGCTCGATCAGGGCGAGCTTGTCGGCGGCGGCGGCAAGGCCGTGCTCCAGCGCGAGGCGGAAGAAGTCCTCTCTGGCCTGCAGGGCGACCCGGTTTATCGGGTACTGCGTGACGACCAGGCCGTCCGCGGCCGCGCGGGTGTGCAGCTTGTAGTGCCGCACCACGGTGCGCGCGAGCGGCCAGCCCTGCCTCATGACGAACTGTTGCGTCTGCTCCAGGTCTGACTTGCCGTCGCGCGGATCCCAGTTGTTGATGACGACCTGGAACGGCAGGCCGCGCGGCTTGATGACCTCTTCGATCGTGCGCTGCGTCGGCTCGAACGAGAGCGGCTCGGGCTCTATCGGGACCAGGACGTCGTCGGCGTTGTCCAGCACGGCGCGCAGGGCCATGCCGGCGGGGCCCTCGCCGAGCGGGTCGGCGCCGTGCTTCCTTGTCTTATGGTCCGACAGGTCCAGCCAGCCGGGGGTGTCGACGAACACGTGCCGCACGGAGGCGATCTTCTTGAGGGACGCGAGGCCCGCGATGTCGGCGTGCGCCTGGACGAAGTCGAACGGCAACCGCTCGACGCGCTCCGACCACCACACGGTCGAACCCTGCGGGTCGATGCTCACCGCCACGACGGGCGGGGGCTCGTCCTCGTTGCCGCGGCCGAGCACGTCGGCGGTGACGGCCGCGAGGTTCACGGTCAGCGTCGACTTGCCGACGCCGCCCTTCTGGTTCAACAGGACATGGACTTTCGCCATATTCAGCTCCGTATACTTCCCGAGTTCCGGTACTTCGGATCTGGTTCGCCACTATGACAGAAGGTTGGCCCCACCCGGCAGGTGAACACGCCAACTGCTCCCACTGCCGTGCGCTGGAATTCGCCTCGGTGGCTATAACCGGGTTATGGGCGGCCGTAGCTGACGGCGGCTCAGTTCCCGGCGCCGTTACAGATCAGTCGGGGTCGCCGGTAACGCAACCCGGCGCGATCCGGGTCGCGGGGCCATAACCCGGTTATAGGTGGGCTCGCGCCGCGGCCCGGCCGAAGCACGTTGCGTTACAGATCAGTCGGGGTCGCCTGTAACGCAACCCGGTCGGCTTCGTCAGCGGAGATGCCGTAACGCGCGGCGAGCAGCCTCGCGTCGCGCAGCTTGCGTGCCGCGGCGCCGAGGTCCGCAAGCGCGTTGCTGGCATGGACCAGATCGGGCAGCAGGGTGCCGGACGCGGGTTCCTGATCGAACCGTGCCGCGTCGACCACGCTGTCCGCTGCCGCGATCAGCGCCTCGTGTGCGTCCGCGAGCGTGCTCTCCAACGCGTGGATCTGCCCGGCGGCAGCCTCGGCCTCGCGCCTCTCCCGGTGGCCGGCCACGCGGCACTTCGTGTCGCAGTACCGCCTCCGGCCCGTCGACGGAGACACGAGTCGCGTGCCGCAGTATCCGCACACAGGCGCGGCGGATCGTGCTTCGGCCGGTGTCATGGCCTCTCCTCCGCGTAGTTGCGTTACAAGTCACCCATGGTCATCGGTAACGCAACTCTACGGTTCGCTGATCGCCTGCGCTGCGTACCGTTACCGCGGACCTCGCAGTTCCTGTAACGCAACGTGCTTCGGCCGGGCCGCGGCGCGAGCCCACCTATAACCGGGTTATGGCCCCGCGACCCGGATCGCGCCGGGTTGCGTTACCGGCGACCCCGACTGATCTGTAAC
>Ga0209810_1000880_pt1 | contig 53635 bp, 48 predicted proteins | sample Coa_R1_7_FD_187159 | JGI IMG/M metagenome (GOLD analysis project Ga0209810, IMG submission 187159) | Surface soil microbial communities from Centralia Pennsylvania, which are recovering from an underground coalmine fire - Coalmine... | ecosystem: Environmental > Terrestrial > Soil > Unclassified... | reverse complement strand
ACCTTCCTGGACAGCGTGCCGCTGGCGAAGGAGAAGATGCTGGCGGCGTGAGCGGGAGCGGACACGAACGTGAACCCGACACCGAGGACCGGACGATCACGTGTCAGATCAGGTACCGACTTCTACAGCTCATGCGGGCCCTCGGCCTCGAGGGGATCGCGAAATCGGAGGGCTCGCGCGTCTGCGCCGCGCTGCCGGTCCCTCGGAGGACGCCGCCTTCTGGACGGCATTTCTCCGGGACTTGAAACGGCGCGGGCTCACCGGCGTGCGCCTCGTGATCTCCGACGCGCACCAGGGCATCAAGGCGGCGATCGCGACCGTGCTCACGGGCGCGACCTGGCAGCGCTGTCGCGTGCACTTCATGCGCCACCGGCTCGCCGTCGTGCCCAAGGGCGCGCGGGAGGCCGGCGCGGCGGTCGTGCGGACGCTCTTCGCGCAGCCGGATCACGCCAGCGCCATGACCCAGCTCCATCGGGTCGTCGAGGGGCTGCGCCCGCGCTGCCCCGAGGCCGCCGCGCGCCTTGAAGCGGCGGCCGAGGACGTCCTCGCGCCCCTGCACTTCCCGAAGGCGCACCGGGCGCGGCTCCACTCGACCAACCCGCTCGAGCGGCTCAACCAGGAGATCAAGCGCCGCCCGCACGTCGTTGGCATCTTCCCGACGCGCAGCGCGCTGCTGCGCTTGGTCGGGGCGATCCTCCGCGAGCAGGACGACGAGTGGGCGGTGGCGGACCGCCGCTACTGCAGCGCCGAGTCGATGCGGCAGCTCCTGCAGCCGATCACCGGCGAGCTCCAGCAGGGTCGCATCCCGGCGGTCGCATGACCGGCCACGACGCACGCAGAAGCCCGCTACAGCCACGCAACGCAGGGAGGGGGTAGCCACCGTAGCCACGGCGACATGCGGCTTCTTCGACCGTGATCGATCTCAACCACATCCACGAACCGGAAGAGCGCGCTGGCCAATTTCCACCACTTGACGGGACGCAACCGAGATTCGGCTGGATCGCCCGAATCGCGACGTACGGAGAGCCCCGTAGAGCCACGCAACGCGACCGGGACGATACTCAGGTACCCCCTCACGCGGCCTTACCTTTCTGTTCTCCTCTCTCCGGGGAGGAGGTAGAGATGGCGGGACGACGAGGCGGGACGGGGATGGTTCTCATGCGAGCTGCTATGGATGGCTCCGGAGGCAGATCCCCCCGTTCCGCCTGGACGCCTCGACCGCTGATTAGGCTCGGCGACTCATCGCTGTGTAAGGCCATGCCGGCAGGGGCGCCCGGCTCGTCGATGAAAGAAGGGAGGGGCGGAGCATGCCGGCTCGCCGACGAATGCCGGCGTGTCGGTGAAGCCCCAGCGCTTGATCTCGTTCACGAAGGGGTTCGCCGTGTACTGACTCCCCCGTCGTGGCGCAGCGCGACGCGATCGAGCCGCAGGCCGTCATCATCCCTTGCCGGATCGGTTCGAGCGCGGCCCAGCGATCGCCGATCTTCGCGACGTGCCACCCCAGGACCTCGGTCGTGTAGTGATCGACCGCGCCAAAGAACCAGGACCAGCCCTCGCGCTCGGGCTAGCGGCGCGTCCATCCCCCACATCTCGTGTGCGCCGGGTCGCCGCGCTCATGACGTGGTCGGCTCGGTGCCAGCAGCGGGCGCTCGCCCATCAGGCGCAGCCCGTGCGTGCGCCCGACCCGGATGTCCTTGGGCGCACCGCGGGAAGTGCACCGTGCGATGCCCCTCGCGGTGGAAGGGGCAGGCCGCCAGGACAGCGCGAATCGCCCCGAGCAACTCTTCGTCCGTGAGCGCCGTCTTTGGGCCGCGCTTCCCGCCGTCCGTGGCAACATCACCACCCCGGCGGCGTAGACGCTCGAGCGCGGCGCGTGCAGCGCCTCGCAGATGAGCGTCACCGTGTACCGCTGCTGCGTCCCGGCGCTTACAGCTCCCCGGAGCGCTTCAACTTCCTCAGCTCCTCCCCGTACCCTTTTTTTTTCGAGAAACCACTCCACGATCTCGAGCTTTCATCGTCAGCTCGCCGACCTTCGCCTGCACGCGCTTGAGCTCGCGCTCGGCCCCCGGCGTGTCCCGCCGCTTGAACCCGTTGAGCCCCCCTCGAGGAAGATCCGCCGCCAGCGCTCGAGCTCGTGCACCGGCACCTGCGTCTCCCGCGACACCGGATCCAGCCCCTCGCCCTTCAAGAGCCGTAGCACGATCTCGGTCTTCGCGCGCGCACTCCACCGCTCGGGTAGCTCCTCCCCGGTCTGCTGTTCCGCCGCCTCCATCCCCGTCTCCTCCCCCCGACCATCCTTCCTCTGACTCATTCCCGATCACTTCCGGACGCCCAGCCTCGTTAGCCCAAACCGGTGTCCAAAGAAATCGGGGGCGGTGGATGCTTTGTGAAATACACCCTCGTCATCGAAGGGCAGTGGACGGCCGAGCACCGGCGCCGAGACTTCGTCGGACCTAAGCTCGGCGAACCTGCTGCCGCCCGGCACAGTGCTCTTCTCCTCCCGTGCCAGCCTTGGAAAGGTCGGCATCGCCAGCGTACCCCTCGCAACGAACCAAGGCTTCGCCAACTTCATTCCGCGGCCTGGCGTCGATCTGGCTCGACGACGTTCAAAGAAGTCAGCAAGACTGCGCTGCGGGGATTTCGCATCCCCCAGCTCTTCGAACAGCGCCGCATCCGTAGGTGAGCCGCTTGCAGAAGCCGACCGCGAAAGCCGCGAGAAGGAGGAGCTCGACGCCGCCGATCACGTACAGCGCCCCGGGGCCAAGCCCGCCGATCCGGTAGAAGGTTGCGCAGACCCTGGCGGCATGAACCGGGTTCAGGAGCTTGTCGAGCGTCCACACGAGCATCACGAGGAGAATGCTCAGCCGCAGGGCGAGAAGCGCCTCCGATACCCTTCGCTGTTCATTCATCGCTTCACCCTCCCCGCGCGGCTTCCGAGCCCGGCAGCGGACGGACGCGGGCGATCTGCCGCGCGAAGACCGCCGGATCGGTGGTGGGCAGCTCGCAGAGGCGATTCTCGCACACGTAGCCCGTCGCCTTGCCGCCGAGCGCCACCTTGCCCTCGACGAGCGGCACGAGCGCCCCGGGGCCCTCCCCACCCGCCACGACGGCCAGGATGCGGTTCGGCACGAAATGCTCGCGCAGCGCCGTGAGGAACGGCGCGGCAGCGTCCCGCGAGCGCGCCGTCACGATCACGATCTCCTTCGGCGTATCCAGCCGGTAGTCGAGGGCGACGAGCATCGCGGAGAGCGCCGCCGGGGCCCGCGCCAGCAGGGGCCCGAAGGCTGCGAGCGTACGCTCGGCCCGCTGCCGGTACGTATCCTCGGTCGTGAGCTCGTGCAGGCGCAGGAGGTTGAGCACCTCGACCGAATTGCCCGACGGCTCCGGGCCGTCGAACGCCGGCTTCTCGCGGGCGAGGAGCGCCTCGTCATCGTCGCTCGTCATGAAATAGCCGCCCTCCGCCTTGTCCTCATAGTGCGCCTCGAGGACCCGGTCGAGGCCGATCGCCTCCCGGAGCCAGCGCGGGGCACCCGTCGCCTCGTAGAGGTCGAGGAGGCCTGCAATCAGGAAGGCATAGTCATCGAGGTAGGCCGCCTCGCTCGCGCGCCCGGCCTTCCAGGTGCGAAGGAGCCGACCCCGCCGGCGCATGTGCTCGAGCACGAAGTCGGCCGCGCGTCCCGCCCGCGCGGCGTACCGATCGTCGCCGAGGACGAGGGCGGCCTGCGCGTGAGCCGAGATCATGAGGCCGTTCCACGCCGCAATGATCTTCTCGTCACGGAAGGGCGGCGGCCGCCGTGCCCGAGCCGCGTAGAGCGCCTCGCGTGCCTCGGCGACCACGGCCGACAGCCGATCGGGCGGCACGCCGAGATCTCCCGCCACCGCCTCGAGCGGCTTTCCCATGTGGAGGATGTTCCGTCCCTCGAAGTTCCCCGCCGCCGTCACGCCGTAATACGCTTCGATGATCCGTGCGTCCTCGGGGTCGAGCGTGGCCTCGATCTCGGCCGGCGTCCAGGTGAAGAACCACCCTTCCTTCCGGTGCCCGTCGGCCGCCAGGCTGTCGGCATCGGTCGCAGAGTAGAAGGCGCCCTCGGACGCCGTCATGTCGCGCTCGACGTCGCGGAGGATGTCGCGCGCGACCGCGGCGAAGTCCGCACGACCGGTCGCCTGGTAGCCGTCCAGGTACGCGAGGACGAGGAGCGCGTTGTCGTAGAGCATCTTTTCGAAGTGGGGCACGAGCCAGGGCGCGTCGGTCGCGTAGCGGTGGAAGCCGCCGCCCACCTGGTCGTGAATGCCGCCCGCCGCCATCTTCTCGAGCGTGAGCGTGGCCATGCCGAGGCTCGCCGCGTCGCCCGTGCGTCGGTGGTAGCGGAGAAGGAAGCGGATGGGGAGGTCGCTCGGGAACTTGGGCGCACCGCGCGTCCCACCCTCGCTCGGGTCGAAGCGCGTCCGGTAGTAGGCGACGGCGGCGCGGAGCACGTCTGGCCCGGGCAGCGCCGCGCCGCCGGTGCCCAGGGCGAGGTTCTGCCGGATCTGCTGCGCCAGCGACGCTGCGGCCTCGGTCACCCGGTCGGGCTGCTCGGCGTAGGCGCCCTTGAGCTTCCGGAGCAGGGTGAGGAATCCCACGCGCGCGCCGCGGTCGCCGTCGCGCGCCGGGAAGTACGTGCCGCCATAGAACGGCCGCCGCTCCGGGGTGAGCCACACCGTCATCGGCCAGCCTCCCTGGCCGGTCAGCGTCTGCACCGCGTTCATGTACACGCCGTCCACGTCGGGGCGCTCCTCGCGATCGACCTTGATGGCGACGTAGTTCTCGTTCAGGTACCGGGCGATCTCCTCGTCCTCGAAGGATTCCTCCTCCATCACATGGCACCAGTGACAGGTGGAGTAGCCGACGGAGAGCAGCACGGGACGGCCGAGCCGCCGCGCCGTCTCGAACGCCTCGTCGCCCCACGGGAACCAGTTCACCGGATTGTGCGCGTGCTGGAGGAGGTACGGGCTCGACTCGAGGAAGAGGCGGTTCGTGTACCGCGGCGACCCGTCGGGCCGCAGGTGTCGGGTGCGCGGCCTGTAGCCGGCGGGTCGCGCCGCCCAGGCAGCGCGCAGGCGCGCCAGCAGCTTCGCATCGAGCGGCGGCGCGCCGGGCAGCGCGTCCCCGAGGAAGCCCGTCTCCTCGGGAGCGGGCGCCGAACCCCGCCCGCACGCGACGGCGAGCACGACGGCGAGGGCCGCTGCTGGCATCCGTGAGAAGCGACGACGCATCACGCCACCGTGCCCCGGCCGGCGGGGGACTACAACGCCCCCCCGACGGAGATCATCTCGGGTGCACGCCTCGACCATGCTCGTCTCGCGTTATTCGGCGGAGAATGCCGGTTGTTACGCACGACCCAAGGAACGCGTCCCTGAAGGTTCGCCGGGGAGCCGGACGAATCGAGTCCCCTGCCGATGCACTCCTTGACGCGCTCCCCGGAAGCGAGGCAGGATGGTTTTTCGTCGACCTGGTCGTCGAAAATACAATGCCCAAGGTCGTAGACGTCCCAGCGCGGCGGCGCGAGATCCTGGCGGCCGCAGCCGTCGCATTCGCCCGCCACGGCTATCGCGGTACCAGTCTGCAGCGGGTCGCGGCCGCGATGGGCGTGGGAAAGAGCAGCCTGTATCACTACTTCCCCACCAAGGAGGCGCTCTTCGCCGCGCTGGCCGACGACACCTTGCGCTGGGAAGCGGAGCTGTTCGACGCCCTGGTCGCCGCCGATGCGCCGCCTGGAGAACGCCTGCGCGGGCTGCTCGACGCCATCGTCGGCATGCTCGACGAGTGGGCGGCGGTCGGCCCCCTCCTGGTCGACCTCCTGCGGGAGCCGCGCGGGCGGCGGCGGCTCCGCGAGACGTTCGCGGCCGTGCGCCGCGCCCTCGCCCGGCTGATCCGGGACGGCCAGCGCGCCCGCGTGTTCCGCGCAGGCGCGCCGGACGCGTTGGCCACGGTGGTCCTCGGCTGCCTCGACGGCCTGCTCCTCGAGGAGCTGATCGAACCCGGGATCACGCGCGGCACGGTGCGGCGGACCGCGCGTGACATGGTGCTCGCCGCGCTCCGCCGGGAGGCGGCGCAATGAGCACGTACGTCTACATGCGCATCCTCGAGTCGGCCCCACGGCGCTATGACCTCGGCATCCGGCTCCTGTCCTTCGGACGCGTGGACGCCATGTACGAGGCCGTGGCCACGGCTGCCACGGCTGGCGCGCCCGGCGCCCGCATCCTGGAAATCGGCTGCGGCACCGGCAACCTGACGGCGCGGCTGCTGGCGCACGGAGCGGTGGTTACGGCGATCGACCAGGATCCCGAGATGCTCGCGGTCGCGCGCGAGAAGCTCGGGGACGACGCCCGCGTGACTCTCCGCGAGATGGCCGCGGTCGAGATCGCCGATCGGTTCCCGCCGCAGAGCTTCGACGCGGTTGCCGCCACCCTGGTGCTGAGCGAGATGGAGCAGGACGAACAAGCCTATGTCCTCGCGGCGGCACGGCGCGTGCTGCGCCCGGGCGGGCGGCTCGTGGTCGCTGACGAGGTCGAGCCGCCCGGGTTGTGGGGTCGCTTGGCGCACGCGGCGCTGCGGTGGCCCGTCGCGGTCCTCACCTATGTCCTCACCCAGACCTCGACCCAGGCAGTGCGCGATCTCGCCGCCCGCGTCCGCGCGGCCGGCTTCACCATCCGCGAGGAGCGCCGGCTGGGCGGCACCGGCGTCGGGCTGGTCGTCGCGGTGCCTTCTGATGACGCGCGGGAGCGTGATGTCGTGGCGTGATTGGCTCGCCGAGGTTCTCGAGACCGGCTTCCGGCTCGTGCCGATCCGGGCGCGCACCGGCGTGCGCGCCGTCGGCCGGCCCGACCGCTCGAGCCCGGTCCTCCTCACCGGCAACTACGACCTCACGGTCCGTCGCGTGCTGCGCGCGCTCCGCGGCCTCGACGCCTGGCTCGTCGTCGCCGACTCGCACGGCCTGAACGTCTGGTGCGCGGCCTCGGGTGGACACCTCGGCACGCATCAGGTGGTGACGGCCCTCAAGGTCGCCCGCCTCGAGGCGCGCGTGGCCCATCGCCAGGTGATCGTGCCGCAGCTCGCCGCGACCGGCATCGAGGCCAAGGAGGTGCGGCGGCGTACCGGCTGGATCGTGCGCTTCGGCCCCGTCGACGTCGTCGACGTCCCTGCTTATCTCGCCGCGAACCACGAGAAGACGGAAGCGATGCGTGTCGTCCGCTTCGGGCTCCGCCAGCGCCTTGAGATGGCGGCAGCGTGGGCCACCCCGATCTCGCTTGGCGCGCTGCCGATCGGCTGGCGGCACCCGGGCGCGGCCCTCGTACTCGTGTGGGCGCTCGCGTTGGCGGTGTTCCTCGGCTACGATCAGCTCCCCTTCGGCGAGCGCCTCCGTCAGGCCGTTGCCGGCGTCGTGGCCACGGCGGGCGTCCTCGGAGCGCTCGCGGTCTGCGGCACGCTGACGACGGCGGCGGTGCTCGGCTGGGGGACGGCCGCGCTCGGGTGTGTGGGTCTCCTCACGTTCGACCTCGCCGGCTCGACGCCAACGGCGCCCGCCGGCCTGTTCGAGGAGAAGCGGCTGCGGGTCGTGCTCGATCTCGAGCGCTGCACCGGGGCGTGGTCGTGCTGGGCCGTCTGTCCGGAGGGGGTGTTCGAGAAGCGGCCGGAACGCCACCAGGTGGCGATCGTGCAGCCGGACCGTTGCATCCGCTGCGGGGCCTGCCTGGTGCAGTGCCCGCAGGACGCGCTCGCGTTCGCGGCGCCCGACGGGCGGCGCATCGAGCCCGACACCATCCGACGCTACAAGCTCAACCTGCTCGGCCGCCGGGCCGTGGCGCGCTAGCTAGCTACCGTGCCTGGCCCGAGTCGGGGTCGACGATCAGGCTCGACTCGTCGACCGCCTCGAAGTCCGACCCCTTGATGAGCCCGAGCGCGTGCAGGTCGTCGTTGTCCCAGCGGTCGTCGGGCACGCCCGAGATGTACCAGTCGGAGCCGTTGTCGGCGACGAACATCCCGTAGCGCTTGAGCGCGCTCAAGATGACCTGGTTCGTCGGCGAGAAGCCGGAGATGTCGACGCTCGCCTTGAGGCGCACGCGCAGCCCCATCGGCGGCAGGCTCGGGTCGGTCGACGACGACGCGAAGTGCCGGGCGGGCCAGAGGTACGCGCGCTGCGTCCGCGACACCGTGAATCGGAGGGCGTGGCGGATCTCGCCGGCGGCGACCTCGTCGTAGCGGACGAGTCCGGGCAGGATCGGCAACCCGGCCGCGTCGGCCGAGGTCCAGCCGGCCGGGCGGAGGGCGTTCGACGCGAGGTCCCAGATCGCGCCGGAGCCGGCGCGCCAAGGCCGCGTGACGCTCTTCTTCGGCTTGAAGCCGAAGACCTCGTAGAGCCGGCACGCGCCCTGCTCGACGACGAGCACGTGGCGGTCGCCCCGGCCGCGCGGGCCGCCCTCCACGGGCGCGTCGCGTGGGATCGGGTAGGGGCCCGGGTCGCTCTCGTCCGCGTAGCGGAAGCGGAACGTCAGGCGCGGCGTGCTCGACGGCACGACCGTGTACGGGATGCCGATCGGCGCACGGCGGTAGAGGCCCGAGCCGAAGTCGGGATGAAGGCCCGTGTCGAGCCCGATGCTCGCGATGTAGGCGTCCGACTGCGGATGCAGGGGGAGCGCGGAGATGTCCCGGTTCCACACGTTGTCGGCGGGGAAAACCGCGCACGGCACGGGCGGCGGGACGTCGGCGTGTGCCCCGCCGCCGAGGAGAAGCAACGCCATTGCCGCGCCGAGCACGCGCCGTCCCCGCATGGCATTCACAGTCGCACGGGGTCGGGAGGAGTCGCAACCCGCCCCGACGCTCGACATTGCCGGTGTCTCGCCGCCTCAGGCGACGTGGCGCTCGATGAGCTCGGCGCCACCGTTGACACCGCGCGCAGCCACCAGTATCGGAGGCGCGTGCGGCCGCACGGCCTCGTGCGCGTGCTCGGGCGGTAGGGCATGGCCGTCCCGCGCACGCTCGGCGTGCTCCTCTTCCCCGACTTCGAGCTGCTCGACGTCTTCGGGCCGCTCGAGGTCTTCGGCAACGCGCGCGTGCGCGCGCACTTTACCGTCTGCACGGTCGCCGAGGCGGCGGGGCCGGTGGCGAGCGGACAGAAGGTGCGGGCGCTCGCGGATCACGGGCTCGCGGACTGCCCGCCGCTCGACCTCGTGCTCGTGCCCGGGGGCTTCGGCACCCGCCGCGAGGTCGAGAACGCCCGGCTCCTCGACTGGCTCGCCCGACGCGCGACGGCCGCGGAGCTCACGATGTCGGTGTGCACGGGGGCCGCGCTGCTCGCCCGCGCCGGCGTGCTCGACGGCCGCCGCGCCACCACCAACAAGTGGGCCTTCCAGTGGGTCGCCGCCCAGGGGCCGCGCGTCACCTGGGTGCCGGTCGCCCGCTGGGTCGACGACGGCCCCGTCGTCACCTCCGCGGGCGTGTCGGCGGGCATCGACATGGCGCTCCACGTCGTCGGCCGGCTCACCGACGCCGCCACCGCCGACCAACTCGCGACCTTCCTCGAGTACGATCGGCACCGCGACGCCGGCTGGGACCCGTTCGCCAAGGTCCACGGCCTCGCCTGACGGGCCATGGCCGCGCCGCAGGTGGTCGTGCTCGGCGCGGGCTTTGCGGGGCTCCACGCCGTGCGCCGGCTGGCGCGCGCCGGCGTGCAGGTGCTCTGGGTCGACCGGCACAACTACCACCTCTTCCTGCCGCTCCTCTACCAGGTGGCGACCGCCGGGCTCGAGCCGCAGTCGATCGCCTACCCGGTGCGCCGGATCCTGCATCGCCGGGCGGGCGTCGACTTCCGCCTCGCTCACATCGTCGCCGCCGATCCGACGGCGCGGACGCTCCGCACGACGGACGGCGAGCAGATCACCTGGGACTGGCTCATCGTTGCTGCGGGCGCGGCGGTCGAGGACTTCGGCATTCCCGGCGTGCGCGAGCACGCGCTCAACCTCTACGACCTGGAGGACGCCCGCGCGCTCCGCAACCACGTCGTGTGCGCGCTCGAGCGGGCGAGCGTCACGGACGACCCCGAACGGCGCGCCGCGCTGTGCACGTTCGTCGTCGTGGGCGGCGGGCCGACGGGCGTCGAGACCGCGGGGGCGCTCGCCGAGCTGCGCCGTCACGTCGTGCCGCACGACTACCGCGGGCTCGGCGCCGCGGCGGTGCGCATCGTGCTGCTCGAGGCTGGCCCCGACGTCCTCGCGCCGTTCCCGCCCGACCTGCGCGCCCGCGCGCTCGCCGACCTTGGCGCGCTCGGCGTCGAGGTCCGGCTGGGCGCTCCCGTCGCGCGCGTGGGGCCCTCGGAGGTCGAGCTGGCCGACGGCACGCGGATCGCCACCCACACCGCGATCTGGGCCGCGGGCGTGCGCGCGGCACCCGTGGCGGCCCGCCTCGGGCTCCCCACCGCACGCAGCGGGCGGATCCGCGTCGCGCCGACGCTCGCGGTGCCGGGCCACCCGCATGTCTTCGCCGCCGGCGACGTGGCGCTCGTCGAGGGCGCGGAGCGCCTCCCGCAGCTCGCGCAGGTCGCGATCCAGCAGGGCGCGCACGCCGCTGCAAACGTCCTGCGTGCGATGCGTGGCGAGCCGCTCGTCCCGTTTGTCTACCGCGACAAGGGCACGATGGCGACCATCGGCCGCAGCCGCGCGATCGCGGTGCTGGGGCGGCTGCGGCTGGCGGGGCGGCTCGCCTGGTGGCTCTGGCTCGCGGTGCACATCGTGATGCTGATCGGCTTCCGCAACCGGCTGGTCGTGCTCGTCGACTGGGCGTGGAGCTACCTCACCTACGACCGCGGGGCGCGGGCGATCGTCGGCGCGGTGGACGGCCGGGCGGACGCTGCGGTAGGCCGAGGCCGCGATGCAGCCGACCTGTCCGATTGACGCCCGGCGGCCCGGCCACGAGGCGCGCGGCGAGTGGCCTCAGCCGACGCTCTCGGCGCTCGCCGACCGCCGGGCGGCCACCGACGGCGATCGCGTGGTCCTGATCGAGGGGCGGCGCGACGGCGATCGGGTGGTGACCTTCGCTGGGCTCAAGGCGCGGGCGGACCGCATGGCGGTCGCGCTCCGCCGCCTGGGTCTCGGCCAGGGCGACGTGGTCTCCTGGCAGCTCCCGAACTGGGTCGACGCCGCGGCGCTGGCGATCGCGATCGACCGCGTCGGCGCGGTCTCGAACCCGATCATCACGATCTACCGCGAGCGCGAGCTCGCCTTCGTCTGCCGCCAGGCGCGCACGCGCGCGCTCGTCGTCCCCGGCGTGGTGCGCGGCACCGATCATCGCGAGCTCGCCCGTGCGGTGCAGGCGGCCGCACCCCAGGTGGAGCACCTGCTCACCCTGCGCGCCGAGCCCGCCGCGGGGATGCACGCGCTCGAAGCGCTCGAGGACGACCCGCCGGCGCCGCTCGGCCCCTCGCCGCTCGGGCCGCACGACGTGGCCGCGATCTTCTACACGTCGGGCACCACCGCCGACCCGAAGGGCGTGCTGCACACCCCCTCGACGCTCGGGGCGGTGGTCCACTGTCAGCGGCAGCTCCACGGGACCGGCCCCGAGGACCGCAGCCTTCTCCAGTTCCCGCTCCCGCACATCGGCGGCGTGGTGCTCTTCGTCCTGCTGCCGCTGATGACGGGATCGAGCGCCGTCTACATGGACACCTTCGACCCGGCGCTCGCCCTCGACCTCATCGAGCGCCACCGCGTGACCGGCGCCGGCGGGCCGCCGGCCGTGCTCCAGGCGATGCTCGCCGCGCCCAACTTCTCGCCCGCCAAGGTGCGCTCGGTGCGCAGCTCGGGCTCGGGCGCGGCCGACGTCTCGCCGGTGCTGATCCGCACGGCCCGCGAGCGCCTGGGCGCGTTTGCGTACCGCTCGTACGGCATGACTGAGTGCCCGCTCTTCTCGAGCGGCGCGCCCGGCGATCCCATCGAGAAGCTCGAGGGCACCGACGGCCGCCCCGTGCCCGGCGCCGCGGCCCGCGTGGTCGACGAGGCGGGCGCGCCCCTCGGTCCCGGCGTCGAGGGCGAGGTCGAGGTCTTCGGCCCGCAGCTCTGCGTCGGCTACCTCGATCCGGCGCTCAACACGGCGTTCACGCCCGACGGCTTCTTCCGCACCGGCGACCTCGGCGTCCTCGACGCCGAGGGCTATCTCCGCATCACCGGGCGGCGCAAGGACGTCATCATCCGCAAGGGCGAGAACCTCTCGGCCAAGGCCATCGAGGACGAGCTCGCGGCGCACCCGGCCGTCGCCGACGTCGCCGTGATCGGCGTGCCCGACCCGGCGAGCGGCGAGCGCGTGTGCGCGTGCGTCGTGCTGCGGCCCGGCACGGGCGGCCTCACCCTCGCCGCCGTGCGGGCCTTCATGGAGGCGCGCGGGGTCATGCGGCAGAAGATCCCCGAGCAGCTCGAGCTGCTCGACGCACTGCCGCGCAACGCCACGGGCAAGGTGCAGAAGGACGTGCTCCGCGCGCGCCTGCGCCGCGACGGCGGGGGCACTGCCGCTCGCTAGAGGCGAGCCTGCCGCTCTGGATGCGCGACGCGCTCAGCGCCGACCGAGGATCGGACCGCGGAGCGCCGGATCGTCGGGCAGCAGGCCGACGGCCGCCAGCCGCGAGACCACCTTCGCCCACGCGGGGTCCTCGGCGATGACGGTCCGCAGCGTCGCGAGCGCCTGCTCCACCCGCCCGGCCTGGAAGAGGATCTCGGTGCCCCGGAAGCGCAGCTCGGCGAGGCGCGGCGCAAGTGCAATCGCCCGCTCGAGCGTGCCCACCGCCTCGTCGAGGCGCTGCGAGCGCGCGAGCTCGGCGCTGCGCTCGAAGAGCAGCCAGGCCCGGCGGATCGCCACGAGGCGCGCGATCTCGTCGAGCGGCCGCGGATGGTCGTCGACGCGGAGGTCGAAGAGGCGCCCCTGCCACGGCCAGCGGGGCCGCGCGCCCGCAACCACGAGGAGCGCCGCCGCCTGCTGCCCACGAATGTCCCCCCCCGCCGCCTGGGCCGCCTGGAGCGCGGCCAGGAGACGCGCGGGGAGGTCGCCGCCAGCTCGTGCGTAGGCCTCCCCCATCGCGCGCCACACCGCGTCGCTTTCGACGAGATTCGCCTGCACGGAGAACCCCGCGCCGCAGAGATGCCCCGCCGCCGGAATGCACCGGCTCCCCGTGTGGACCGCGACGTTCCCCTGCGCGTCGACGAGCGCAAGCTGGCGCATCTCGCGTCCCTCGTCCTCGCGGAGGAGCGCCGCGAGCGCGTCCGCCGCGCTCGCCCCCGTCCGCATGAGCGCGAGGCCGCGCGGGCCGTGGTCGACGTTGGCGAAGGCCTGCGTCGCGACGACGCCGACTCCCGCCTCGGCCCAGGGCACGATGGCGCCGACGGCAAACGCGTGCGAGTGGACCGCGACCCCGATCTCCCCCGTGTCGGGATCGCGGGCGGTGATGGAATACGTGTGGGCGAGCACGCTCACGCCATTCCCCGTGTGGCCCTGCCGTAGCCCACGTCGCCCGCCTGCGTCAACGCAACGCCGCTCGCGTCCCCTCCCTGCGGCTGCTAGACGCAACGGCGGGTGGGGACGCGGCGGAAGCTCTGGTGGGTCGGGCTGCTCTACTTCGCCGAAGGGCTCCCCTACGGGCTCGTCGTCGACAATTTCCCGGTCTACTTCCGCCTCCACGGCGTCTCGCTCGGCGCCCTCGGCCTGATGAGCCTGCTCACCGCCCCGTGGTCGGCCAAGGTGCTGTGGGCGCCGCTCGTCGATCAGCTCGGCGAGCGTCGGCAGTGGATGGCGGGCGCGCTCGTGGCGATGGCGGCGGCGCTGCTCGTGCTGCCCGCGCTGCCGCCCGCGCCGGTGGGCGGGGCGCTCGTCGCCATCCTGCTCCTCTTCACCACCGCCGCCGCGACCCAGGACGTCGCCATCGACGCCTACACGATCGAGCTGCTCGTCCCGGGCGAGGAGGGCATCGCCAACGGCGTGCGCGTCTCGACGTACCGCGCGGCGCTGGTGGCGGGGGGCGGCGTGCTGGTCGCGCTCGCCGCGCGCGCCGGGTGGGCATGGGCCTACGCCGTGGGCGCGGCCGCCTTCGTCGCGCTCGCGCTCGTCGCCTGGCACGCGCCTCCCGTCCCGCACCGCCCGCAGCCGCCCGCCGCCTGGGCGCGCGCGCTCCGCGCCTGGCTCACGCGCCGCGGCGGGCCTGCTGTCTTTGCCTTCGTGCTCCTCTACAAGCTCGGCGAGCGGGCGCTCGGGCCGATGGTGAAGCCCTTCTGGGTCGATCGCGGCCTCTCGCTCGGCGAGATCGCGCTCGTGTCGACCACGCTTGGCGTCGCGGCGTCGGTGGCGGGCGCGCTGGTCGGGGGGGCGTACACCTCGCGCCGCGGCATCTTCCGCGGGCTCTGGGTGCTCGGCCTCGTGCAGGCGGCCTCCCATTTGGGCTACGCGACGGCAGCGTGGACGGGCGCCGGGCGGCACGCAATCTACGCCGCCTCGCTGCTCGAGAGCTTCTGCGCCGGGCTCGGCACGGCGGCGTTCCTCGCCTTCCTCATGAACATTTGCGAGAAGCGCCAGGCCGCGACGCAATACGCACTCCTCTCCGCGCTCTTCAACCTGGGCGGCACGGCCGTGGGCTCGCTCTCGGGCGTGGGCGTGACCCAGCTCGGCTACGGGACGTACTTCGCCTTTACCGCGCTGCTCGCGCTGCCCGCCTTCGCGCTGCTCCCCTGGGTGCGCCGCTGGATCGTCGAGCCCGCTACCCCGCCATCTCCCTGAGCACGGCGGCGATGTCGCGCAGCTCGCGCCGCACGGCCGGGCGCTCGCGCATGCGCGCGATCCACGCCCGCAGCGCCCGAAGCGGCTCGGGCGGCAGCGCCCCCAGGTGGCAGGCGACGTTGAGCGGGGTGAAACACGCGACGTCGGCCGCCCCGAAGTCCCCGCACAGCCACTCGCGACCGGCGAGCTCGCGCTCGAGCCGCTCGTAGTCGCGCTGGAGCGCGGCCGTGCCGGCGGCGATCGCCTCGCGGTCGCGCGTCGCGGGATCGGGCTTCCAGAACACCTCGCGCACGAGCAGCTCCGCGTCGGGCTGGAGCACGGTATCGCCGTAGTTCTCGAGGAGCCGACAGCGAGCGCGGGCGGCGATGCCCACCGGGTAGAGCGGCGGCTCGGGATGGCGCTCCTCGAGATACTCGAGGATCACCGTCGAGTCGCAGAGGGCGAGCGCGCCGTCGACGAGCACCGGCACCTCGCCCTTGGGGCTCGCCGCCAGGAGCTCCGCCGGCTTCTCGGCCCACCCGCCCGCCAGGGTCCAGACGTCGATCCGCTCGAAGGGCAGCCCCTTCTCGTACAGCGCGATCCGCACCTTGGCCGAAAACGGGTCGAGCGGATGGCAGTAGAGCCTCAGCGCTGCAGCTCCTGGAGCGCCAAGGCGGCCGCCGTGTCGGAGGGGTCGAGCTCGAGCGCGCGCGACAACGCGGTGATGGCGAGCGCGTCGAGCCCCTGGCGCTCGTAGCAGAGCCCGAGGTGGTAGTGCGCCGAGGCGTCGTCGGGGTTGGCGGCGACCACGCGCTCGAAGCACTGGATCGCCGCGGCCACGTCCTTCTGCCGCTCGCGGATCACCCCCAGGTGATACCAGGCGATGATCGACTCGGGATCGGTGCGCAGCGTCGCCTCGAAGGCCTCCGCGGCCTCCTCGAGGCGGCCCAGGTGAAAGAGCGCGAGCGCGAGCCGGAAGCGCGCCGGGGCGGAGGCCGGGTTGAGCTCGAGGGCGCGGCGCGCGGCCTTTACGCACTCGCTCATCGCCCCGCGTCGGTAGTGGCAGACGGCGAGCTGGAAATGCGCGCCGGGGAACGCGTCGTCGAGGCGAATGCACTGCTCGAAGCAGCGGACCGCGTTGCCGACCTGCCCCAGGTGGTAGTACGCGAGGCCGAGGTTGTAGTGCGCGGCGGCGTTCTCGGGGTCGGCCTTGAGGAGCTGGAGGCAGCGGTCGCGCACCCGCTCGGCCGATCCTACCCCCAGCTCCCGCTCCATCTCGACGGCGCGCAGCGGGGTGCCGCAGCGCTTGCAGTAGTTGTGGTCCGCCGCGTTCTCGACGCCGCACTCGGGGCACGGACCGCCTGCCGCCGAGGGTGCCATGGGTCGCATGGTCGCTCCGAACCGGGTCAGCACGCAAGCCCCAGCAGCACGGCGGAGGTGGGCTCGAGCGCCGAGCCCGCGACCAGGACCGTCGCCCCCCGGCGGGCCTCCCGCACGCCCGCCACGAGGTTGTTGACGCCGTCGAGGTGGGCCTCGGCGAGCTGCCCCCCGCTCGGGTTCACGCGGCTGCCCCCGAGGCCGCCTCCGAGCACGAACGGGCCGCTCGCGCCGCGCGGGCAGAAGCGGAAATCCTCGAGGCCGAGCAGGACGAGGGGGCTCGCCGCGTCGTGGAAGAACGCGACGTCGGCCCCGCCCGGAGGGAGGCCGGCCGCGCCGAAGAGCGCCTGCGCCGCGCGCGCCATCGTCCGCTCGCGGTCGAAGCGGACGAAGTCGGGGAGCTCACGATCGGCGGACGGGAGTCCCACCTGCATCGTGGCGAGCACCGCGACCGGCGGCCGGCGGAGATCGCGGGCGCGGGCGAGCGAGGTGACGACGAAGGCACACGCACCCGCCGCCTCGCCGGCCACGTCGGCGCGTCGCAGCGGCTCGGCGACGAGCGGGCTTTGGCGATAGGCCGCACGGCCGAGGGGGCGGCGGCGCAGGAGCGCGCGCGGGTTGCGCGCGGCCTGGCGGCGCAGCGTGGTGGCCACGACCTCGAGGGCCTCGGGCGGGGTGCCGTAGCGGTGGGCGTGGCGGCGAAAGAGGAGCGCGCAGACAGCGGCGGTGCCGTCGAGGCCGAAGGGCACCTGGAACTGCTCGGCACCGACGAGCGGCGGCAGGGTCGCGCGGCGGCTGCGCGCGTGCCACCCCAGCACGACCGAGGCGAGCCCCTCGCCGATCGCCAGCGCCGCCAGCCGAAGCAGCGCCGGCGCCGCGCCCGCGCCGAAGGGCACCGCATTGTAGAACCCAATCGACGTGATCCCGAGAGCGAAGGCGAGATCGTATTCCCACACCGCCTCGCGGTCGAAGCGCACGACCCCGTCGACGTCCGCGGGCCCAAGCCCCGCGTCGGAGAGTGCCGCGGCAATCGCCCGCACCGCGAGCGCCGCCTCGCTCGCCCGGCTGCGTACCGCAAAGCGCGTCGCCCCGATGCCGGCGACCACCGCGCTGCGCTCCGCGCTCATTCGACGCGCCAGTTGGGGAGCGTCACCTCGGGGGTCACGTCGTCGAACTCGACCCGCACGCGAAGCCCGACGCGGATCGCCTTTGGGGCGACGCCGCGGATCTGGCCCACCATGAAGACGCCCTCGTCGAGGCGGACGAGGCCGACGGCGTAGGGCACGAGGTGGCGGAAGGCGGGCAGCGTCGGCTCGTGCACGACCGTCCACGTGTACACCGCGCCGCGACCCGAGCATGGAACCCACGCGGCGGCGAGGCCGGCGCAGCGCGGGCATGCGGGCCGCGGCGGGAAGCGCGGCGCGCCGCAGGCTGCGCAGCGCTGGATGCGGAGCTCGTGGCGGCGGCAGCCCGCCCAGAACTCGGCCGTGTCCGGCCCCGGCAGCGGCAGCGGCGGCAGCGTCATCGGGTGAGGAGGAGCGCGCCCGAGGGATCGCTCGCGGCGGCAGCCACGAAGACGATCTCGGCGTCGGGGACCTGGCAGGTCGATTCGCCGCGGAGCTGGCGGACCGCCTCGGTCAAGTTGTTGAAGCCGTGGATGAACGCCTCGGAGAGCTGGCCGCCGTGGGTGTTGACGGGAAGCCGGCCGTCCGGCCAGCGGATCGCCCCGTTTTCGACGAAGGGTCCACCCTCGCCCGGCGCGCAGAAGCCCCAGTCCTCGAGCGCGAGCAGCACCATCGGCGTGAAGTGGTCGTAGAGCATGGCCACATCGACGTCCGCGGGGCGAATGCCCGCGCGGCCCCACAGCCGCGCCGCCCCGGCCGCGACCCATGCGCGACGGTCGCCCGCGAACCAGTCGTGCGGGTGATGATGCGCGGGCCCGTTCGCCTGCGCGCTCGCGAGCACGAAGACGGGGCGACGGCGGAGATCGCGCGCGCGCTCGCCGCTCGTGAGCACGAGGGCACAGCCGCCGTCGGTCTCGAGGCAGCAGTCGAGCAGCCGCAGCGGCTCGGCCACCCAGCGCGAGGCGTGGTGCTCGGCGAGCGTCAGCGGCGCGCGCATGAGCGCGGCGGGGTTGCGGGCGGCGTGGCTGCGGGCGGCGCATGCCACCTCGCCCAGGTGGTCTTCCGTCGTGCCGTGGTCGAGCATGTGCCGGCGGGCGATGAGCGCCATCTCCTGCACGGGGGAGACCACGCCGAACGGTACCTGCCACTGGTAGTGGCCCGCGATCCGCGGCTCGATCTTCTCCCACGGCCGGCCGCCCTGGACGCGACCTGGGCCGAAGGAGGAGCGCCGGCCGCGGTTGCGGGCGCGGAAGCAGAGGACGGTGGTGGCGTGCCCGGCCGCGATCGCCGCCGCCGCGGTCTGCACGACCGCGCAGTACGCGCCGCCGCCGTGGCTGTGGGTGGCAAAGAAGCGGATCCGCTCGAGGCCGAGCAGCGCGATCACCTCGGCCACGCCGGTCGACTCGATGTCGTAGAGCGCGAGCCCGTCGACGGCGCGCCGGTCGAGGCCGGCGTCGTCGAGCGCGGCGGCGATCGCCCGGCAGGCCACCTCCGCCTCGCTCCACGGGAGCTGCTTGGCGAACGGCGTCTGCCCGATGCCGACGATCGCCGCCCGCCGCTTCACGCGCGCGCTCTTGCCACGGGGGCTAGCGCGGCGGCAAGCTCCGCGCGTGACCCCACCCACCGCCCGCACCCTGCCGGCGCTGCTGCGCGCGGCCGCGCGCGCCGAGCCCGACGCCGACGCCTTCCGCTACCGCAGCGAGCGGCTCACCTACGCCGACTGGGACGCGCTCGCCGACCGGATCGCGGCCGGGCTTTCGGCGCGCGGCGTCGGCCGCGGTGACGTCGTGGCACTGCTCCTGCCCTCGACGCCGTTCTATCTCGTCGCCTACCTGGGGGCGGCGCGGCTCGGGGCAGTCACCGCCGGCATCAACGTGCGCTACCGGCGCACGGAGATCGCCCACATCGTGGCGCGCGCCGCCCCGCGGCTCGTGCTCGCGGTCGACGCCTGGCACGACACGGACTTTCGCGCGGTCCTCGCGGGCCTCGACGTCCCGGTCTGCTGGCTCGACGCCGAACGGCTGCGTGCCTCGACGCGCGAGACCGCGGAGACCTTCGGCACCGGTGCGCCGCCGGCGGTGGCTGTCGCGCCCGACGACCCGGTCGCGATCGTCTTCACCAGCGGCACGACCGGCGCGCCCAAGGGCGCCTGGTACGCGCACACGAGCCTCCTCGCGCTCGCCGCGATCGAGGCCCGCCGCCACGGGAGCGTCCCGCCGCCCCGCATGCACCTCGCCGCGGGCATCTCCTTCGCCCACGTCGGCACCATGGCGCGCATCGCGATCCAGATCGGCCAGCGCGGCTGCACGATCGTGCACGACGCCTTCGACCCCGCAGCCGTGCTGGCGGCCATCGAGGCCTGGCGCCTCGAGCACCTCGGGGCGTTCCCGACGCAGATCGTGATGCTGCTCGATCACCCCGACCGCCCCCGCCGCGACCTCTCCTCGCTGCGCTCGGTGCTGCTCGGCGGCGCGCCGTCGCCGCCGGAGCTCATCCGGCGCGTGGAGGCGACGCTCGGCGTGACCGTGAGCGTGCGCTACTCCTCGACCGAGGTCGGCATCGCCACCGCCTCCGCGCCCGACGACCCGCCGGAGCTGCTCGCCACCACCGTCGGCCGGCCGACGCCCGGCGTCGAGCTGCGCATCGTCGACGCGCAGGGCCGCCCGCTGCCCCCCGGCGAGCCGGGCGAGGTCGTCGTGCGCTCGCCGGCCACGATGCGGGGCTACTGGCGCGACCCCGAGGCCACCGCGGCGACCATCGATGCCCAAGGTTGGGTGCACACGGGCGACGTCGGCTTCCTCGACGCGGCGGGCTACCTCCACCTCCGCGGGCGGTCGAGCGAGATGTTCATCCGCGGCGGGTTCAACGTCTACCCGGCGGAGATCGAGGCGCGGCTCGCGCAGCATCCCAAGGTGGCGCGCGCGGCGGTCGTGGGGCTCCCCGATCCGGTCTACGGCGAGGTCGGCTGGGCCTTCGTCGTGCCGCGCGACCCCGCCGACCCGCCGACCCTCGCCGAGCTGCGCGCTTTCGTCGGCGCGGAGCTCGCGAGCTTCAAGCGCCCCGACGGGCTCACGCTGCTCCCCGAGCTGCCGCTCACCGCGATGTTCAAGGTGGACAAGCGGGCGCTCGCCGCGCGGGGGCGGTAACGTCAGTGGGGGCGGTGCGTCCGCCAGAGGCGATCCCAGGTCGCCACGCGAGGATCGTCCGCGCCCACCATCTCGACGAGACGCGCACGCACGTAGGCTGCGTCGAGTGTTTCGCCCGAGACGGCGATCAGGCGCTCCAAGTCGGCCACGTCCTTGGTCCGGAAGAAGAGGAGCTTGAAGAGGCAGAGCGCCTCGGCCGAGAGGAACCAGACTGGCGTCCCCTCGAGCACATGGGAGACCCGCGTGCGCGCAGCCTCCCACGAGAACTCGATGCTCGGGACGAAGACGTCGACACGGAAGCTCCCGAATCGCAGGACGACCAGGCCGTCGCGCGCGGCGGCCTCGGCCGCCGCCTGCTCGTCGACGGCGATGCCGAGGGAGCGCAGCGCGCCCCACACCGGGCCGAGGCGCTCGGGAGGGACGAAGACGTTCACGTCGACGTCATTGGTCGCCCGCGGAATGCCGTACTGGCCGTACGCGAGCGCGCCGCCGAGCGCGTAGGGAATCCCCGCGGTGTCGAGCGCGCGGGCGATCGCGAGGGCAGCTTCGAAGGCGTCGGCGGGCGCCGTCACGGCTGCGCCGGCGCGAGGCGGTAGCGCGCGCGGAGCCGCGCGAGCGTGCGCTGCGTGCTCTCCGGCAGCGGATCGCGGTACGCGAGCAGGCGCTCGCGGTCGCTGCGGGCCGCGAGCTGCCGCGCCGCGGCCCGGCAGGCCATCGCGGTCAGCCGACCGCGCTCGGCGAACGTGAGCCCTCGATACGGCGCCGCTTCCTGCTCGACGGCGCTGCGCTCGTCGCTCACCCATCGCGGCAGCCCGCGCATCGCTTCGAATATAGGCGGCCCGGCAATCCCCTGCCAGCAGGGGGCGGCCCTCAACCGGCGCGCGGCAGGCACACGGGCTCGCCCGCGCGCCGCGCGGACGGGACGCAGGCGAACCCTGGCGCACACGGCCGCGGGGCCGACGGCACGCACGCGACCGCGCAGCGGCGCGCGCCGCCGGGCACCGCCGCGGCGCAGAGCCAGCCCGCGCAGTCCCCGTCGCGGTCGCACGGGGCACCGAGCGCGCCCGGCGACGGCGGCCGGTGGGCGCAGCGTCCGCCGACACACGTCATCGCGGGCGGGCACTCGCCGTCGCCCGCGCAGCGCGCCGAGCAGAACCGGCGTGCGGGGTCGTCGTCGGCGGGCCGGCAGAGTCCCGTCGCGCACTGCGCTGGATAGGCGCACGGGTCGCCCAGGCGTGCCGCACCCGGCTGCGTCGCGTCGATGTAGGGCTGGATGAAGCCCGCGACGTACGGGTCGACGCGCGTGCGCACGGCGAAGAGGCGGCAGGCCGCGTCGCCGCGCGAGGTGACGGCAGCGAGGTACTCCGTGCCGCCCAAGGCAAGGAGCGCGGGCCCGCCCGAGTCACCGAGGCAGGTCATCGCGGGCCCGCCGCCGTCGACGATGGTGGTCGCCAGATAGGCGACGAGCCGTGTCGTCCCGGACTCCTTCCGCCGGTCCTGCCCGAAGCCCACGAGGCGCAGCGTCGCCCCGAGTAGATGGTCGTCGATCGCCGAGCGCAGGAGCGGCACGGGGGCGACCCCGGCGGCGGGCTCGGCGAGGAGCAGGAGCGCGAGGTCGTTTTCCTGCGTCGTCGGGCTCCAGTCCGGGGCGAGCCGGCCGTCGATGACGGCGATCCGCCGCCCGCGCCCGTGGACGTCGGCGCCGAAGACGGCGGTGAGCTGCGCCGGGTCGCGCCCCCAGAGGCAGTGCGCGGCGGTGAGGACGACCCGCGAGGCAACGAGCGTGCCGGTGCACTGGGCGGGCTCGAGGGCGACCACGGCCGGGTCGCCGGCGTCTGGAGTCCCGCCGATCACGGCCCGCGCCGGCCGCGGCGCGGCCGCCGCCACGAGGGCAACGGCCAGCGCCGCGCATGCCGGAGCTAGTTGCAGAGGCCGAAGCAGCCTCCGATGCAGCACTTCATCGTGCCGAAGCAGTTCCACCAGCCGCCGCCCTGCCCGCAGTAGTCGTCGCCGCCGCTGCCGTACTCGCCGCCCTTGCTGCCGAAGTACACGTTGCCGTAGTAGTCGTAGTTCGACGCGGGACCGTAGTGCGTCGGCGTGGGCTCCCAGCAGCGCGGCGTGCAGGTGCCGTTGTTGCAGCCGTGGTAGCTCGAGCCGCGGATGCCCGCGCTGTCGGAGTGCGGGCAGCAGTTGCAGCCGCCGCCGGGGCAGTACATCGCGGTACCGCAGTTCCCCCAGTTGTGCGCGTTGCACATGTCGCCCGCCGCGCACCAGTCGTCGCAGCTGAAGGTGGGGTTCCAGTCGCCGTCGACGCACGTGTACGGGCCGCAGCAGGAGTGAGTTCCGGGGCCGTTCTGCTGTCCGCCGACCGAGGCGAGGAGCTCCGGCGGCATCTGCGCCAGGTCGTAGTAGCCGGGGTAGGGCCAGAGCCCGCTCGGAGCCGGGCGCACGGCGGCGTCCGGCGGTGTGGGCGGCGGGGTGCGGCCGAGCGCCTTCGCGGCGAAGTAGGCGGCTGCATAGAGCGTCGAGCCGGTCTCGGCGGCCGTCGGCGTCGGGCTCGCGCCGGCCGCCAGCAGCCCGTCGAGGAGACCTGCCACGAGCGGGTACTCGGGATCGGTTGCGGCGAGCCGCACGACCTCGTCCTGGCGGCGCGGGTCGGCCGGCGGCGCGTCGCGCGTCGCGTCGAGCGCCGTGCCCGTGCGCACGACGACGGTGCCCGTCGAGGTCGTGATCTCGTAGAAGGTCGACGTGGGCGAGTACGCGACGCGCGCCCGGGCCCACGCTTCGCCCCGGCGGTAAGTGGCGTCGAACGCGGTAGCCGAGCTCTGCTGGATGGTGAGCCCGCCGGCGCCGGGGGCCGGGGTCGGGTGGGTCGCCGCGCAGGCGGCGAGACTCGAGACGAGGACCGTGACGCCGAGGACCGACAGCCGCTTCATCATGCCCCTCCTTCCGGGAGATCGCCTCCCGATCGTGCGCCGCTGGATACGATGCGGGCGAGGCGGCGGTCAAGAAAAATCGGCGTACGCCCGCGCGCCCCCCTGCAGCGATCCCACGCCCTGCATCGCGAGCATACCACGGTATCTGCCACTGGAATTACGTTGACGATTGCCTTTGAAAGCATTATGTGCGGCCAGAACTGGGAGCATCCCGACGATGCGACGGCCCGCTGTAGCTGCGACGAGCGTGATGCGTCGACCACGGGTAGCGCTCGTCGTCGCCAATGCGACCGTCGCGAGCCATGGACCACGGGACAGTGACGGCGCGCCACGTCGGCATCGAAGGAGGAAGATGAATGATCGCACGCAGCGGTCTCCTCGTGCTCGCGATGCTTGCAGCGCCCGCTCATGCGGCCGTACTGTGCACCAAGCTATCCCGTAGCGGGACTCCACACGGCGCGGTGAGGGTGCGCGATGCGTGCAGACCTGACGAGGTGCAGCTGTCCCCTGCCGACGTCGGCTTCTGCTGCACGCCGTCGACCACGACGACTACAACGACAACGACCACTGTCACGACGACTACGAGTACCCCGCCCACGTGCAATGGGTGGGGCGGCGCGTGCGATACTGGGCTCATCCCGGGCTGGCCGTCGGGTCCGCCGTGCTGCGCGCCTCTCACGTGCGCACGCGTGAGCTCGGATTCCGACATGGGCCTCTGCACGGGCCAGACCTGCACCACTCCCGCCGACTGCCCGAGCGGCAACTGCGGCATGGGGTACTGCTGCGTCACGAACGGCAAGCCGTGCGTGCTCGGATGCTGCCCTGGCTACGAGTGCGGGACGTCAATCCTGGGCATACCGAGCTGCTGCAAATCCCACGGCACAGCCTGCGATAACGACTTCCAATGCTGCAGCATGACGTGCGACGCGTCGACAGGGACCTGCCAGTAGCCCGCGAAGCCCGCGCTGATCCTACAGCCCCCGGCTTCGAAGACAGATGTCCGCGGACGTGGCGTGCCTTCCAGTGCTGGGTGCGGCGTGTGGATACGCCGGTCGGGCCCGGCGCCGTGTCCCGGGTCGGGTGGAGCGTCGCGCCCGCTCGCACCCCGGCCGCGCCCGGCGAAGCTATGGCCTACTTCGCCAGCGCCGAGCCGGTCGCGCGCGCCTGCCAGATCCGCAGCGGCTCCAACCGCCAGGCCACCGGCTCCCTCGGCCCAGGGAACTCCTTGAGCAGAATCCATCGGTCCGGGTCCAGCTCCATCGCTCGTGCGATGCACGTGTTGCACCCGAAGTACGGCTCGCGTCCTCCGCCGGTCACCGCGTAGCCGTCGGCGACGTTCGCAAGCTCGCGCCGACGAACGACGGGATCCCAGCTCAGCGCCTGGAATGTCCACCCCGGGACGCCCAGAATCTGCCACCAGGACACCAGGTGGATGTCTGCGTACACGGGCTTTCGCGGCAGCCGTGCGAGGTAGGTCGCTGCGGCGCGCATGTCACCGAACGCTACATGGGTGACGTTCGCCGTGGCGACGCTCTGCCAGAGCCCGAAGCCGAGCAGGCCGGCCAGCGTGGCGTGGGCGAGGCGCGGCCGCCGACGCCGCAGCTCCACCAAGTAGCCCGTCAAAAGAAGCACGAGCGGATAGACCAGGACGTGCATGTGACGCATGTTGCGGAAGATGGTCACCCACACGCCGCCTCGCGGAAGCATCTGGAACTGCAGGCTGACGAACGTGACTAGCAGCCAGGCGAGGATCACCAGGTCCGTGCGGACACCGAGCCAAGGAGACAACGTCGCCAGCACAACGAAGACGATCGCATCGAGGCCGTTCAGGAAGTGCCCATACCGATCGCGCCAGAAGAGCCAGCGGGGGAAGCTCCAGAACGAGTCGGCCAAGCGATGGTACTTCGCCGCGTCGGCGTTGAGGAGGCCGCCGTCGCGGATCTCCCAGAAGAAGGGGACCAGCGCGTCGCCGGTCAGCGCATACGCAAAAAGAAACGCGAGGCCGAAGAGGATCGAGACAGCGATGGGGAAGACCCAGTCATCACGGGTCACGCGGTCGCGCGCGAGCCAGCCGGCCACGGCGATCGGGCAGACGAGCACGATCGCCGATGCCTTGGCGTGGTAGACGATCAGCAAATTCGCAGCGCAGGCGACCCATAGCCACTGCCGTCGGCTGCCCGGCGGAGCCCGCAGGGCCGCAACGGCGGCGAGGACACACAGGGCGCCGAAGAGCGAACAGCAGATGTCGTTGGTGAGCATCGTGGACCAGGCGAAGTCGAGCGGGTAGGTGGTGAGCAGCAGCGTCGCGATCACCGCGCCGGCAAGGCCCCAGAGCAAGTGGGCGAAGGCGAACACGACGATCATGCCCAAGACGGCCATGGCCGTGATCGGGAGGATCAGCGCTCGCTCGCTCACGCCGAAGAGGCGGCATGCCACCCCGGTTGGGAGCCACCAGGTGACACGGTACGTGTAGGCCTGCTTGGGCAGCCAGATGACAGGCCCGTTCGATACGATGGACTCGATCGTGGCTTTGAAGTTGGGGTCGTCCCCGAGACCGTAGCCGCTGAAATAGGCCAGCCGAAGCGTAGTCCCCGCCGTCACAAGCAGGACGGCAGCCGCGACGGCGCGCCGACGCGAAGGGTTCGCCATCGAAGTGCCGACGGTTAGCACAACGCCGAGTCCGCCGGGAACCGGACGCGCGTCTCTCCTGGACCCCCCACCCCCCATCCGGTAAGACGCAAGGGGGGTGCACCCGCCGCCAAGGAGACCGGACGATCACCGAGACATCCCCGACCCTTTCGCTGGTCATCCCTGCCTACAACCAGCGCGTGCGGACTCGGCGGAGCGCCCACGAGGCGGCGGCGTTCCTCGCGCGGCAGTTCGGGAGCCGGGCCGAGCTCATCGTGGTCGACGACGGCAGCGATCCCGGCGAGGTTCCCGATCCAGCCGAGCTGCCGTCGGGCGTCGTGCTCGTCCGACACCCCGAGAACCTGGGCAAGGGGGCCGCGGTCCGCAGCGGCATGCTGCGCGCACGCGGCACGTTCGTGATCTTCACCGATTCCGATCTGCCCTTCTCGCTCGAGCCCATCCCCACGACGCTCGCCTGGCTCGAGGCCGGGGCCGACATCGTCATCGGCGACCGGCTGCTGCCCGAGTCGGAGTGCGCCGTCGACGTGACGCCGCTGCGACGCTTGTCGAGCATCGCCTTCACGTTCGCCGTGAACTATCTCGCCGGGCTCCGGCTCCCGGACACGCAGTGCGGCTACAAGGGCTTCCGCGGGCCGGTCGCCAGGCATCTCTTCACGGCGCTCGAGGTCCGGAGCTTCGCCTTCGACGTCGAGGTGTTGCTTCGCGCCCGGAAGGCGGGGTATTCGATCCGCCGGCAACCGCTCCGGCTCGTGCACAACGAGGACACCTCCGTCCGGCTCTCGCGGCACGCCCCTCGCATGCTGCTCGATACCCTGCGCATCGCCTGGCGGGCGCGGCGTGGCGCGTATGGCTGACTCGCCCCGCTGGCCCGGCAGGCTCACGATCGCGCTGGTCGTCGGCGGCGCCTGGGCGTTCCTGCTCTCCTATTTCCGGCCTTCGCTGCTGCTGCTCGACACGACCATCGCAGGCGGCGATACGCCGTCGTTCCTCGCCCCGGTGCATCACCTGCGCGACGTGCTCCTGCCGGCCGGCATGCCGCTCGGCTGGGATCTCGGCAACTTCGCCGGCTACGCGCCGTATCAGTTCTACTTCCTGCCGCCGTCGCTGATCATCATCGCGCTCTCGCTGGCGATCCCGTTCAACGTCGCCTTCAAGCTCGTGACCGCGCTCGGCAGCTTTCTGCTCCCGCTTACCACGGCGCTCGCGGTGCGTGCGCTCGGCTATGCGCCGGAGGTCGCCGCCATCGGCGCGGCGGGCAGCCTCGTCTTCCTCTTCAACGAGGGCAACTCGATGTGGGGAGGGAACATCCCGAGCACGCTCGCGGGCGAGTTCGCCCACAGCCTCGGCTTTGCGTTCGCCGTGCTCTTCATCGGCCTCCTCTACCGGGGCATCCACGCGCAGCGCGGCTCGCGCTCCGCGGCCGCGGCCCTGGCCTTCGCCGGCCTCTGCCACCCGATTGCGTTCCTGAACGGCGCAACCCCGGGCGCGTACTTCCTCCTCGAGCGGCGCCGCATCTGGCCGAACCTGCGCCACCTGCTGCGCGCCTACGGGACCGCCGTCCTGCTCATGGGCTTCTGGCTCTTTCCGCTCATGGCGAAGCTCGGGTACGCGACGTCGATCAACTGGAAGTGGGTGTTCCAGTCGTGGCGCGACGTGACGCCGCGCGTCCTGGGGCCTGTCTTCTGGGTCGCCGCGGCCGACATCGTCTGGGTAAGCGGCGGCCGCCGGGCAGCCGGCCGGCCGCTCCTCGCAGGCATCGTCGCCGCGGCGGTTACGGCCGTGCTCTATTTCGGGCGCGGGGCGCTCGGCGTGCCCGAGCTGCGGTTCGTGCCCGTCGTCCCGGCGCTCCTCGTGCTGCTGGCGCTGCTGCACGACGAGCTGCCGCTCGAGCCCGCACGCTATCTCCTGACGGCGACGGTCCTGACGGTGGTCCTCTTCTTCAATGCGACGGCGGTGGGGCTGCCCGAGATCCGCTTCGTCCCCTTCGTCTACTTCCTTGCGATCCTGCTCGCCCTCGACCTCGTCGCGCGCCTGCTCGCCAGGATTCCCGCGGCGCCGCTCGCGGCAATCGCGCTCTCGGTCGGCATCGCCGCGTGGGTGCAGTCCAACGTGACGTTCATTCCCACGTGGATGCGGTGGAACTACGAAGGGCTCGAGCGCAAGCCGTCGTGGCCGCTGCTCGCGAGCATCATGGGCGCGGTGCGCGGCACGGTGCACGATCCCCGCGTCGCCTACGAGAACTCGCCCGCGCACGAGCGCTTCGGCAGCATGCGCGTGTTCGAGGACACGCCGCTGCTTTCGGGGCGGAGCACGCTCGAAGGCGTCCTCCTCCAGACCGCCGTCACCTCGCCCTTCATCTACTGGCTGCAGTCCCAGATCTCGAAGCAGGGAACGGGCGTCATCCCCGGGTACAGCTACCCCTCGATGGACCTTGCGCACGCCACGCCGCGCCTCGACCTCTTCAACGCGACCGACATGATCGCAGTCACCCCCGAGGTCATCGGCGCGCTCGACAAGGATCCGCGCTGGCGGCGCATCTTCTCGAGCCCCCCCTACGTGATCTTCCGGCGCAACGGGGCGGATCCCCACTACGTGCGCGTGCCGCGCTACCAGCCGGTGCTCGTCGAGACCCGGCGCTGGAAGCAGGACTTCCACCGCTGGTTCGCTACCGACGGGGCGCTCGAGGTGCCGATCGTCGCAGCCGCCAGCGTGCCGGCAGCCGAGCGCGTGCACTTCCCGCTCGGCAGCGCCTCGCCCACCCTGCTCCCGAAGCAGCCGATCGCCGCGCACTGCGACATCGACGAGCGGGTCGACCACCTCGACATCGAATTCACGACGACGTGTCCGGGCCTGCCGCACTGGATCGCGGTGTCGTATTCCCCGAACTGGCAGGTCGAAGGCGCCGACCGCGTCTATCTCGTGAGCCCCGCCTTCATGCTCGTGTTCCCGAACGGCCCGCACGTTCATCTCCGCTACCGCCGGATCGCCGCCGACTGGATCGGCATCGCGCTGAGCCTCGTCGGCCTCGCGCTGTGCCTGGCGCCGGGCGGGCGCCGTCTCGCGGCGGAGGTGTCGCCCGCGTGGCTCGTCACGCTTCAGCCGTACTTCGTCGCGGCCGTGGCGATCGCCCTGCTCGCGGCGACCGCGTGGAACGTGCTTCGCGACGTGGCTCCGGCCCGCTTCTACCAGGAGGGCTGGCATGCGTTCGAGCGACAGGACTACGCGACGGCGCAGCGCTACTTCGAGCGGGCCATCCTCTTCGGCGGAGAGTCGAACACCGCCGCGGACGCGACGTTCTTCCGCGCGGCGAGCCTGCTGCGCGCTGGCAAGCCGGCCGAGGCGCTCCTCGGCTACCAGGCGGTGATCGACCGCTTCCCGGGCAGCATGTGGGTGGCGGAGAGCCACTACCACGTCGGGCTCTGTCTGCGGCAGCTCGGGCGGCTGCGCGAAGCACGGGATCGGTTCCGCTTCGTGGTCTCGACGTATCCGGGCAACCGCTGGGCCGGGCTCGCCGCCGAGCAGCTCGCGCAGATTCACGCCGAGGCGCGCGCCAGGGGGCGGCGTGGCTAGGGTGCTCGTCACCGGCGCGAGCGGTTTCATCGGCACCGCGCTCGTGCCGCGCTTGCTCGCCGCGGGCCACAGGCCCCGCCTCATGCTGCGGACGGCTGCGGGCGCGCCCGTGCTCGGGACCGAGGTCGTGCGCGGCGACCTCGCGGATGCCGCGAGCGTGCGCGCCGCGGTGGCCGGCATGGACGCGGTCGTGCACCTCGGCGCCGCCACCTCGGGCGGGCGTCTCGATCCCGCCACCGCCTACCGCGTCAACGTGGGCGGCGCGAGCGCGCTGATCGAGGCCTGCCGGTCAGCCGGGTGTCGGCGCGTGATCGTCTTCAGCACGCAGCACGTTCACCTGCCGCACCCCGGCCTCTACGGGCGCACCAAGCGCATCGCCGACTGGCTCTTCGCCGATTCGGGGCTCGCCGTGACGACGCTGCGGCCGAGCCTCGTCTACGGTCCGGGCAGGCGTGGCGTCTTCGTCAAGCTCGCGGGCCTCGTCCGACGGCTTCCGGTGATCCCCGTGATCGGCCGTGGGGCGTGGCATCTCCGTCCGGTCCACGTGGACGACGTCGCGGACATCGTGGTCGAGGCGCTCGGCCGCCCCGAGCTCGCCGGCCGCACCTACGACCTCGGCGGGCCCGACCGCGTGACGTACACGGGGTTCCTCGCCGCGATCTGCACGGCCTTCGGCCGGCCGTTCCGACGCGTGCACCTGCCGCTCACGGTGAGCTTCGTGCTCGCCGCGGTGCTCGAGCGCCTGCTGCGCAATCCGCCGCTCACGGTGGACAACGTCCACGGCTCGACGCTCGAGGCGCCCTGCGATCTGCGCCCGCTCCTGCACGACTTCCGACCCCGGCTCACCCCGCTCGCCGAAGGCCTCGCGCGCACGGTCGCGGCCCTCGGCACCGCGTCATGAGCGACCGACCGCTCCGCGCCGCGGTGATCGGCGCCGGCCGCATGGGGATGATCCACGGCCATCTGCTGCAGGTCCATCCCGACACCGAGCTCGTGGGGTTCGTCGATCGTGACGCGACGCTGGCCTCCCATCTCGCGAGCCAGGGGCTGCGGGTCCCGCTTCACCCGAGCGTCGAGGCGCTCTACGCCGCAGCCGACCCCGAGGCCGTCTTCGTGTGCACGCCCACGCACACGCACCTCGCGGTCGTGCGCGAGTGCCTGCGGCGTCCCGTCCACCTCTTCGTGGAGAAGCCGCTGGCGGCCACGCTGGCCGACGCCGAGGCGATCGTGCGGCTCGCGACCGAGGCCGGCGTGATGCACGCCGCGGGCTACGTCTACGCGCACCTGCCGATCGTCCAGCGCGCCCAGGAGCTGCTGGCGGCGGGCGTCCTCGGCGAGGTCGTGCGGTTCACGGCGCACGCGTACGTGAGCGAGGTCTTCGGCGCGAAGCGCGGCTGGTTCTTTCAGAAAGAGCAGGCCGGCGGCGGGGTGGTCGCGAACATGGGCTCGCACGTGCTGTTCATCCTCGGCTGGCTCTTCGGCCCGATCCGGCGGGTCGTGGCGACGGTGCGCTCGCATTTCAGCCAGGTCGAGGACTCGGCGCAGGCGCTCCTCACCTTCGCAAGCGGCGTGACGGGCCTGCTCGACACATCGTGGAGCATGCCCGGGTCGCAGATGCTCGACTACGGCCTCACCATCGACGGCCGCAACGGCACGCTGGTGCTCGGCCGCGAGCGCATCCTCCTCTACCTGCTCTCGCCGACTGACGATTACGACGCCGGCTGGCGCGAGATCCACGCCAGCGAGCTCCCGGCCGACGCCGCCTTCGACGTGAGCCCACACATCGGCGGCGAGTCCTTCTACCGCCAGCTCACCACCTTCGTCGACGCCTGCCGCAGTGGTCGGCTGCCGTTTTGCTCCCTCGCAGAGGCGCTCAACACCCAGCGCATGATCGCGGCGATCTACGCGTCGGCCGCGGCCGGGGCGCCGGTCGACGCCTAGCATGGAGCTGGTGCTCGAGCTGCGACCGCCGGAGAGCCGCCACTACCCGTCCTGGCGCGACCGGCTGACCACCGTCGCGCGGCTCCGCCAGCCCGATCGGCTGCACGCCCTCTGCGAGGAGGCGTACGTCCGCGGGGCGCGGGCCGCCCTGGCGATCGTCGACGAGCCCATCCGCGAGGCCCTGCTCGCGTTTCAGCACTGGCGCGATGCTGCGGTGTGGGCGGTCGTCCCCAACATGTTCGCGTTCATCCGCGACCTCACCGACCTCGGCATGGTGGGCGCGGCGCGCGCCCGTTTCTTGCGGCTCGGGCCCGCCGACATGCTGCGCCAGGGCGCCGCCGCGCTCGGCCGCCTGCGGGGCGTGATGCGCAAGGACTTCGCGACCGGCGGGCTCCTCGTCGCCGACATGGAGCTCGCGGGTCTACGCGCGCTGCGGGTCACGCGTCTCTTCCTCCATCCGCAGCTCACCGAGGTCGCGCTCGCAGGCGGGGTGCGCGAGCTGTTCACCGGTTTCGCCGCCCGCGCCGCGCGCCTCGGCCTCGAAGCGGGCCTCGTGACCAACAACCCGCTGCGCGCCGCGGCGCTGCTCGGGGCCGATCTCGCGCGCTTCGCCGCGGTCGTCGCCCCGTGCAATCCGAGCGGCTACAAGATGTTCCCGAGCCGCACCGCGTGCGAGGCGCTGTTCCGCACCGATCCTGGGCGCTTTCTCGCCGCCGATCCGACGGCCGGGGGCCGCGTCGCGCTCCCGGCGGCCCTCGACTACGTGGGTGGCCTCGGGCTCCGGGGGGTCGTCCTCGACCCCGCGCGCGTCACCGAGTCCTTCGCGGCGCCGGTGCAGCCCGCGGCGGCCGACGGCGACGGAGCGCAACGGTGAGCGCGGCGACGGCCCAGAGCGCGGCGAGCGCCGCGGCCGCCCGCGGAAGGTAGCTCCCCCAATCCACGGCGAGCGCGCTCACGATCGTCACCTGACCCGACACGAGCGCAGCGGTCTCGTGCTCGCCGTCGGTGAGCTGCACGACCGCATAGACCGGGTAGCGGCTTCCGGCGAGGCCGCCGTGGTTCTGGAGGGGCAGCGCGAGCGTGCGCGCCTTGCCGGGCATCAGCTCCACCGAGCCGACCGCGCGCGGGCCGCCGAGCTCGTCGGGGAGGAGCACGCCCAGGCGCGCGGCATGGGAGACCGAGTCGTCGTTCACGAGCACGATCGTGAGCGTGCCCTCGCTGTCGACCGCCAGCGGCGGGACGCTCCCGTGCACGGGGGCCGGGAACACGCCGCCCACGTCCACCAGCGCCGCCGACGGCGCGGAGAAGCTCCGGTAGCCTGGATCGTTGTACGCCACCGTGAGCAGCAGCGGGTAGCGCCCGGCGGCGGGCGGCCGCGGGAACTCGACTGTCCACTCGTGCGCACGGCCCGGCGGAAGATCGCGCACCAACGCCCCCGTGCGCTCGACGTCGGCGAACCGCAGCCGTGGCGTCACGTCGTGGGCCGCATCGGTGCCCGTGTTGCGCACGGCGAGCGTCGTGCGAACCGTCGCCTCGGCGACCGTCGTGCGCAGCGTCGTCTCGAGCGTGATCGCGCCGCCGAAGGCCGTGCCCGAGGCGATCACGAGCAGGACAAGCCCGGCGGCCGCCCGCTGGTCGAGGCGGATGTGCGGCATGGACGGCATCGCGGACGCTGCCCGGCGGGGCCACGGGTGTCAATGGGTTTGCCCCGGGGCTGCGTCGTAACGTATCAGGGCCGCATGAGCGGGCGTGTACGCCGCGCCGGACCCGTGCTGGCGCCGGTGGTGTGGCTTCTCCTCGCCGCCCTGGCCGCGCCGGCGCGGGCCAAGAGCATCACCATCGCCACCACGCCGACGATCGAGCTGCGCGAGGGAACGCTCGTCGCGCGTGTGCACGTAGCGAACGACGGCGACGACACCGCGCAATCGGTCACGGTCGAGCTGCGCTTCCGCGGCGCGGAAGCGCGGGGGAGCACGCACGCGACCCTCGGCCCGGGCGCATCCTTCGACGAGGCGCTGAGCCTCCCTGCGGGCGACGTGGCCGAGGGGCGATGGCCCTACGTCCTCGCAGTCGACTACACGGATCTCAACCAGTATCCGTTCCAGGCGCTGCAGGTCGGCCTCGTCACGACCGGCAACCCTCCGCCTGCGAAGGTCGTCGTCCGGGAGGTCACCGCGCCACCGCTCGCCACCACCGGCACGCTCACCGTGAGCCTCAGGAACCTTTCGAACGTGGCCCACGCCGTGACGACGAGCGTCGTCTTGCCCGACGGGCTCGAGGCGCGGACGCCCACGGCGAGCCTCTCGCTCGCCCCCTGGGAGGAGCGAGCCGTCGCGGTGCCCGTGGTCAACCGCGCGGTGCTCGCGGGCAGCCGCGTCGCGGTGTTCGCCACGGTCGAATACGACGACGGTGCGGTCCACGAGACGGCGCTCGCGCGCGGGGCCGTGGAGGTCGTCGCCGCGCAGCCGTGGATTGCCTTTCGGCCCTCTGTGCTGTGGGTCGTGGCCGCGGTGCTGGTGGCCGCCTGGCTCGGGTTTCTCGCGGCGCGGGGGATCCGGCCCGCACGGCGTCAGAGTTGAGACGCGTCACCGTCGCGACGCTCGAGACCGCCACCGTTCGTTTTGTGGCGCCGGCCACCCCCTCGACACCCCCATCCCGCCGACGCTCCGCCCCGGTACGCCGCGTGCTATCTCCCCGAGGCCGCCACCCCGGCCCGGGAGGTTCCCATGCGATCGTTCGTCCTCGCCACCGCCGTGCTCTGGGCGCTCGCCACCCCGACCCTCGCGCGCCATGGCAAAGGCCACACGCGCGCGAGCTGCGATGGCGACCGCTGTGCGGTCGCCGCCGCGGTCGAAGCCGCCTGTCCGTGCGCCGACGCCGTAAACCACGGCCAGTACGTCCGCTGCGTCGCCCACGCCGTGAAGGCCATGAGCGCGAGCGGCGTGATCGACCGCCGCTGTCGCGGGCGCGTGGTCGCCCTCGCCGCCCACTCCGTCTGCGGGCGCGCCGATGCGGTCCCCTGCCTGCTGCCGACCAGCACGTGCGGTCCCGACGGCACCTGCGCCGACGACCCGAGCGTCGCGTGCGTTGACGACACGGACTGCGGCACTCGATGCCGTGTGGCGACGTCCGCCGGCTGCGACAACGCGGGCGGGCTCGCCTCCGACGCCCCGAGCTGCGGGCTCGTGAGCTGCTTCTCGCCGAGCAGCGCGTTCCTCGATCTCCCGCGCTAAAGTCGGCGGCAAGCTATTTCTGTTGACCGCTCGCTCCGGAACGCGGTATGGGGGCGGGCAACCATGGCGCATGACCATGCGGGGCCCGCCCTTCGCCGCAGCCGCCACCTCCGGCTCGTGGGTCGCGGCGACGGGGAGAAGCGGCTCATGCTCGCGGTCCTCGAGGACGCGCTCTTCATCCTCCTCGCCGCGGCGCGTCTTCCGAGCCAGTGCCGGCGCGCGCGCTACCGCGAGACCCTCGACTGGATCCTCTCCGACGACCGTACCTGGCCCTTCTCGTTTCTCCGCGTGTGCGAGGCGCTCGACATCGATCCCGACCGCCTGCGGGGCGAGCTCGCGCCCTGGCTCTCGCCGCTCGCGCGCGGCGCGGCGAGCGCCGCCCCCCGGCGCCTGCCGAACTGAGCGGCTCAGCGCCGCCGACTGCCGCCGTCCGAGCCCGACGGCGTGAGCCGGGCGGCGAGGCCGCGGAGGCTCCGCAGGTAGAGCGCGATCCCGATCGCCACCAGGACGCCGAGCGCCGCCCACGCCGCCTGCGCGATCTCGCCCGTGCGCGCGTAGCCGGCGGCTTCCCACGCAGCGTACGCGAGCGTTGCCAGGAGCGCCGTCGCGATCAGGAGGCGGTGTACGACGGCGATCGGCCCGGGTCCCCGCGCAGCCATCCTCCGCCTATAGCCCGCCTGGCCCGACGACGCGATGCGGGCTTGACGCCCGCGGGGCGGGCGCACTATCAGCAAAACCGAACGATCGCTCGGTTTTTGGCCGGGCGCGGAGGACGGGCCATGGGCGAGACGAACGGGCGGCAGCGCCTCACCAAGCGCTTCCCGGTCTTCGACTGCGACGCGCACATCAACGACCCGAACGAGATCTGGTCGTACGTCGAGCCGCGCTACCGCGAGGCGGTGCGGCAGGCGTACTGGAAGGACGAGCACCACGCGGTGCTGAACGGCCGCACCACCGTGATCGGCGGCGGCGCCTACGACTTCCCCGGCTACAACCCCATCTGCATTGCGGGCCCGCAGATGAACAAGAAGATCATGCGCCGCCTCCAGCAGGTGCCGCTCACCGCCGAGCAGAAGCAGTACGTCGAGCACCGGGGCGCCTACGATCCCCAGGCCCGTCTGCGCGACATGGACCTCATGGGGATCGATCAGGTGATGATCATCCCGACGATGATGGTGGCGAACTTCCCCTTCGTCGAGAACATCGACGCCGCCGCCGCCTTCGCCCGCGCCTACAACGACTGGGCGCGCGACTTCTGCTCCGCCGCACCCGATCGCCTCTTCCCCGCGGGCTGGCTGCCGCTCCAGAGCGTGCATCACACCTGCCGCGAGCTCGAGCGCATCGCGGCCCTGGGCTTCCGCGTGGCGCTGATCCGCCCGATCGATGCGCGCGGCCGCTATCCCAACTACATCTTCCCGAACCTCACCGGCGGCGCGCCGACGGCGACCATGGACCGCGTGCTGCGCACCTTCGAGGAGACCGGGCTCGTGCTCGGCATGCACACCTTCCCCGCGCTGAACCCCGAGGCGGGGCACGCGATGCGGCAGCCCGTCCCGCCCGTGCCGATGACCTCGCCGGGCGAGATCGTCGGCCGCGCCGGCGAGATGGCCACGGGCGGGCGCATGGTCGACGTCCAGACGCTCAGCTTCATCTTCGAGGCCGCCACCTGGCTCGCGCAGGTGCTGCTCTCGGGGATGCTCGACCTCTATCCGAGGCTCCGCATGGCGATCTTCGAGTCGAACGCGGGCTGGCTGCCGCAGCTCCTCCCCCACTGGGACCGGCTCTTCACGCTCTACGCGAACGAGCGTCCGCTCAAGAGCGAGCGGCTCCCGAGCCGCGCCTTTGCCGAGCAGTGCTTCATCGCCTTCGAGGCCGACGAGACGCCGGTCTTCCGCCAGTGGCCGCTCTTCGAGGACATCGGCGTGTGGTCGTCGGATGCGTACCACCACGACGCGGCCGACGCCTGGGGCGCGATGCGCGAGATGACGGCGGCGGGCGTGCCCGAGGCAGTGCAGGCGAAGCTCCTCGGCGGCAACGCCCGGCGGATGTACGGCATCGAGGGCAAGGTGTTCGTCACCGAGGAGGCGCCCCCGCTCGAGCGCCCGGCGTGGTTCCCGCAAGGCGAGGAGCTCGAGGCGTGGGCAGAGGCCGAGGCCGATCCGCGCGCGCACGGCATCACGCACTTCGACCTCGCGAAGCTCGACCCGCGCCTCATCATGCAGGCGCTGCGGCCGTACTGATGGAGGGGACGATGAGCGGGGTCATCGACATCGACAGCCACGTCTACGAGCCCGCCGCGGTGTGGGAGCGCTTCCTCGACCGCGAGTACCGGGTCGCTGCGCGCAGCGCCTTCTGGCACGACGTCGACGCGCGCGGCCTCGAGACGATCGTGCTGAACGGGCGGCCCACGCGCTCGCTCGTGCGCAGCGGCATCAACCGCCAGGCGTGCTGGCGGCCGGGGCTCGATCCCGCGGCGATCGGGGCGCTCGATCCCGCGGTGCGCCACCCGATCACGCCCGGGGCCGAGGACCCCGTCGCGCGGCTCGCCGACATGGACGCGATGGGCGTCGAGCGCGCGCTCTTGTTTCCGACGCTGTTCGCCGAGCACTTCCCGCTGGTCGAGAGCCCCGACGTCGCCTGGGCGCTCGCGCGCGCGTACAACGACTGGCTCGCCGAGTTCGCCGCCGCCGATCCGCGGCGGCTCCTGCCGGTGGCCGTGCTGCCGCTGCAGAGCCCGAGCCTCGCGGTGCGCGAGCTCGAGCGCGTGGCGGCCCGGGGTTTCCGCGCGGCGTTCGTGCGCCCGGTCTTCTTCCAGGGCCGCATGGCGAACCACCCGAGCTTCGACCCGCTGTGGGAGCGGCTCGAAGCGCTCGACGTGGCCGCCTGCGTGCACCCCTCGCCCGGGAGCACGAACCCCGAGTGGAGCGCCACGGGCCCCTTCGTCGAGCGCGTTGCGGTGAACCTCCGCATCGGCCACGACGTCGCGGAGGCCGTGGCGCCGTTCATGGACGCCGCGACGTTCCTCACCGCGCTCGCGTTCTACGGCCACATGGAGCGCTGGCCGCGGCTCCGGCTCGCGTTCGTGCACGCGGGCGCGTCGTGGGTGCCGCTCGCGCTCGAGAAGGCGGAGACGTACCTCTGGCTCTTCTCCGGCATCCGCGACGTGAGCCTCGAGCCCGAGCGCGTCTTCTTCGCCCGGCCGTCGCTCGTGAGCTTCGACTCCTGGGAGGCGCCGGTCGGCCGCATGCCCGACGTCTTCGGCACGGTCGCCGCGTGGGGCTCCCGCTACCCGAACCACGACACGGGCACGGTCGAGGAGGCACGCGCCATGCTCGCCGCGGCGCAGGTGCCCGAGGCGACGGTGGCGGCGTACCTCGGCGGCAACGCTCGGCGGCAGTTGGGGTTGTGAAGTCGTGGTAGTCGGCGAGAACGGCGGAATGGAGGTCGAAAATCGTGCTCAGCGCGAGGATGGATGCGGGCTGCCGCGTCGAGCGCGCGCAATTCGCGCTCGAGAACCTTTGGGACGGTCGGGTCCGCGCACACCTGGATGAGCCGCTCTGGGTTGCCTGGCATGCGGGCGAGAAAATCGACCTCGAACCCTTCGTCCGTCTTGACGTAGCCGATTTCGGCCGCTTGTGAAGCCAGGGCGTTCAGCACTGCCGTTTCCATGGCGCGGCCCAGATTGCTGCGGCCGCTGTGAGGCCCTGCAGCTACCGTTCTGACAAGGGCAGATACGGACAAACCTGTCCTTATCGCAAGGAGACCCTGCGAAGCGCTCGGCAGAACCGCAGCCTGCAGCGCCAGAGCGCCGCCGCCGCCGCGCTCAGTTGCCGATCGTCACGGCGAGGGTGAAGCTCCCCGCGCCGTCGATCGCGACCGCGGCCGGCGTCCCCGGCTGCTGGGGGGTATCGAAGACGCCGGTGAACGTCCCGCGCACGTAGGTGCCGTCGAACGACGCGACGTGGGCGACCACGCTGCTCGTCTGCACGATCATCCCGTCGGTGCCGAGGCTGAAGCTCGTGCTCGACGTCCACTCCCGTTGGTGCCGCCCGCGGAAGACGGCGTAGCCGGCGCTGAGGCACGGGGCATCGAACGGCGGCACGGGCGGCGAGGTCGCCGTGGCCACGCCGCACACGAGCGCGACGACCTTGGGGTTGTGCTTCGCGCGGCGATGGCGGCCGGTCCCTCGGCATTCCCCCGCGCTCACGATCACCCCGCCGCTCGCGGGGAGGTAGGTCGCCTTCACGCAGCGGTCGCCGAGGCCCGTGCTGGGCGCCTTGAACCGCTTGCCGCCGATCGTGGCGAAGACGCCGAGCCCCTGCGGCACCCGCGGCCTCTTCTTCGCCCCGCTGTCCGACGCCAGCCCCCCGAGGAGCAGCATTGCCACGAGCCCGCCCACGAATCCTCGCGCCATCGTTCCTCCGTCGCGTGAGCCCGTCGGGCGGCTCGCGTCCCCGTCCCCGTAGCAGACCCGGCTACCCCGCGCCAACCATGATCCGACAGACGCGAGCGCCCCCCGCGGCCGCCGCCGACGCGCTCACCACGCCCAGAACGGCCCGTCGCTGTACTCCCAGAGCAGGAACGCGCCGAGCTGCCAGTCGAACGGCCGCGTGCCCGCTACGGGCAGCAGGGCGCCCACCGCGCACGCCACGTGGCCGCGACGGCTGAGCGGCACGTAGAGCGACGGCCCCAGGAGCGTCGCCGCGTGCACGGCGCTCGCGAGCGCCTGCGACTGCTCGATCTCGAGCGCCGGCACGACGTCCTTCTTGTACGGCCCGAGCGGCCACTGCAGCGCCGCGCGGTAGACCATGCGGCGGTCGGCACGCGCGGCGTCCGCCGGCAGCTCCGCCAGCACCTGCGTCTGCACGACGAGCGGCCCGAGCGCGTGCCCCGAGAGGAGCTCGGGCGCCACGACGAACGTCCCCGAGCCCACGCCGTGGCGGCGGTTGCCCGTCGGCAGCGCGACCTCCACTCCGGCCGAGCCGATCGAGCGCCACGCGGGCGCGACCACGAGCGCCTGGCGATAGACGAGCGCGAGGTCGCCCAGGCCCGCGCGCGTGGGCTCGCCCTCGGCGGCCAGGGCCGCCCCCGGCACGTCGAGCTCGAGCCAGCCGCGCGGCCCGATGCGCTTCTCGAGCGCAAGCTCGCCGCCGTTCGTCCGCTCGCGCCGCGCGGCCTCGCCCGCGTAGCTCAGCACGACCTCGTCCTCCGGAAAAGCCTTTTCCACGAACACGGCGCGCCGGTACTCGAGGTCGCCGATCGGCCAGCGCGGATCGCGGCAGAAGCCGCGGACGTAGGCGATGACCGCGCGGATCTCGGCCTCGGTGAGCACGTCGCCGAAGGCGGGCATCTCGGCCGAGAGGCCGAGGAAGGGGCCGCCGTGGCGGACGAGCCCCGCCCAGTTCGCGGTGGTCTCGGCCGTGGCCGTCGCGCAGTCGGTGAAATCGGGAAGCGGCACCGTGAGGCTCGTGCCCGCGGGCGCGCCCCGACCGTCGGCGCCGTGGCACGAGGCGCAGGCCTGCGCGTAGAGCTCGGCGCCGGTCATGGCCCGGGCGGGCAGCGCGGCGAGCAGGACCGCGAGCGCCGCCCGCGCCCACCCGTTCACGGCTCGCCGAGCACGTCGAGGACGGCAGCGTGCAGTACCCCGTTGGTCGCCACCGCCTCGCCCCCGCGGATCGTGCGCCGCCCGCGCCAGTCGGTGAACCGCCCGCCGGCTTCCTCGACGACCGGCAGCAGCGCCGCGCAGTCCCAGACGTTCATCACCGGGTCGAGCGCCGCCTCCGCGCGGCCCGTCGCGACGAGCGCATACCCGTAGCAGTCGCCCCACGTGCGCTGCATGCCGCTCGCCGCCGCGAGCCGCGCCCACGCCCCCGAGCGCGCACGCGCCGCGCGCTCGTCGGTGACCACGACGAGCGCATCGTCGAGCCGGCCCACCGCCGAGACCCGACACGGCCGGCCGTTCCACGTGCAGCCCTCGCCGCGCGCGGCGGCGATCGTCTCGTCGAGCGCGGGGAGGTGGATCACGCCGACCACGGCCTCGCCGTCCACCTCCACGCCGACGAGCGTGCCGAAGAGCGGCACGCCGCGCACGAACGTCTTCGTGCCGTCGAGCGGATCGATGATCCAGCGCACGCCCGGTGCCCCGGGCACCTCGCCCTCCTCCTCGCCGAGCACCCCGTGTTCGGGATAGACACGGGCGATCACCTCGCGCATCGCGCGCTCGGCCTCGCGGTCGGCGGCGGTGACCGGCGTGCCGTCGGCCTTCCACTCGACGGCCGGGCCGGCGCCGAAGTACGCGAGCGTGCGCCGGCCGCCCGCCCGCGCCGCCTCGACCGCGACGGCGAGCAGCTCCCGCAGCGCGGGCGCCCCCATCAGCCCTCCCGCAGCAGTGCGCGCAGCACGTAGGGCAGCAGCCCCCCGTGGCGCCAGTACTCGACCTCGTCGGGCGTATCGACGCGTGCCACGGCCGCGAACGTCTTCGCCGTCCCGTCGGCCGCCGTCGCCCGCACGCGCACCCGCCCGCGTGGCACGAGGCCCTCGGCGAGCCCCTCGATGTCGTAGCGCTCCCGCCCGGTAAGCCCGAGGCTGGCGGCGTTCTCGCCCGGCAGGAACTCGAGCGGCATCACCCCCATGCCGACCAGGTTGCTGCGGTGGATGCGCTCGAAGCTCTCGGCGAGCACCGCGCGCACCCCGAGGAGCAGCGTGCCCTTCGCCGCCCAGTCGCGCGAGGAGCCGGTGCCGTACTCCTTGCCCGCGATCACGAGCAGCGGCACGCCCTCCTCGCGGTAGCGCATCGCCGCGTCGTAGATCGTCATGCGCTCGCCGCTCGGCTGGTGCGCGGTAAAGCCGCCCTCGACGCCGGGGACGAGGAGGTTGCGCAGCCGGATGTTGGCGAACGTCCCCCGCACCATGACCTCGTGGTTGCCGCGGCGCGCCCCGTAGGAGTTGAAGTCCCGGGGCGGCACACCGAGCGACTGGAGGTAGCGGCCGGCGGGGCTGTCGGGCTTGATCGACCCCGCAGGCGAGATGTGGTCGGTGGTGATCGAGTCGCCGAGGAGCGCGAGCACGCGCGCGCCGCGGACGTCGGAGGGCGACGGCGGCTCCCGCTCGACCGTGGCGAAGAACGGCGGCGACTTGATGTACGTCGACGCGGGATCCCAGGCGTAGAGGTCGCCCGCAGGCACCGGGATCGCGCGCCAGTGCTCGTCGCCGTCGAAGACGTGCGCGTACTCCTCGCGAAACGCCGCGGCGCCGACGGCGCGCAGCGCCGCGCGCAGCTCCTCGGACGTGGGCCACACCTCGCGGAGGAACACCGGCCGCCCGCTCGCGTCGGTGCCGAGCGGGTCGCGCTCGGGGTCGAAGTCCATCGTGCCCGCGAGCGCGTAGGCGACGACCAGCGGCGGCGAAGCGAGATAGTTAGCCCGCGTGAGCGGGTTGATGCGCCCCTCGAAGTTGCGGTTGCCGGACAGCACCGCCGCCACCACGAGGTTGCCGCGCTCGATCGCCGCGGCCACCGGCTCGGGCAGCGGCCCGCTGTTGCCGATGCAGGTCGTGCAGCCGTAGCCGACGAGGGCGAAGCCGAGCGTCTCGAGATCGGCGAGGAGGCCCGTCTCGGCGAGGTAGCGCGTCACGACCTTCGAGCCCGGGGCGAGGCTCGTCTTCACCCACGGCTTGACGCGCAGCCCGCGCGCCGCGGCCTTGCGGGCGAGCAGCCCCGCGCCGAGCATCACCGAGGGATTCGAGGTGTTCGTGCAGCTCGTGATCGCGGCGATCACCACCGACCCGTGGGCGAGCGTGCCGCGCTCGCCTGCCATCTCGATCGGCACGCGCGCCTCCGCGGCCCCCGCACCACCGAGGAACTCCGCGAGCGCCTTCCGCCACGCGGTCTTGGCTGCGGCGAGCGGCACGCGGTCCTGCGGGCGCCGGGGGCCCGCGAGCGACGGCTCGACCTTCCCGAGGTCGAGCTCGAGCACGTCGCTGAAGCGGGGCTCCGGCGTCTCCGGCGTGCGAAAGAGCCCCTGGGCGCGGGCGTACGCCTCGACGAGCGCCACGTGCGCCTCGTCGCGTCCCGTGAGCCGGAGATACGCGAGCGTCTCCTCGTCGATGGGGAAGAAGCCGATCGTGGCGCCGTACTCGGGGGCCATGTTGGCGATCGTGGCGCGGTCGGCGAGCGAGAGGCTCGAGAGCCCAGGGCCGTAGAACTCGACGAACTTCCCCACCACGCCGCGCTTGCGCAGCATCTCGGTGACCGTGAGCACGACGTCGGTCGCGGTGGCCCCCGGGGCGAGCGTGCCCGCGAGGCGGAAGCCCACCACCTGGGGCACGAGCATGACCGTCGGCTGTCCGAGCATCGCCGCCTCGGCCTCGATGCCGCCCACCCCCCAGCCGACGACGCCGAGGCCGTTCACCATCGTCGTGTGCGAGTCGGTGCCGAGCACGGTGTCGGGGAAGGCCTCGGTGTGCCCGTCGCGGGTGCGGCGGCAGACCACCTGGGCCAGGTACTCGAGATTCACCTGATGGACGATGCCCGTATCGGGCGGGACGACGCGGAAGTTCCGGAACGCGTGCTGCCCCCAGCGGAGAAAGGCGTAGCGCTCGCGGTTGCGCTCGAACTCGCGCTCGACGTTCACCCGAAACGCCGCCGGCGTGCCGAAGGCGTCGACCTGCACCGAGTGGTCGATGACGAGATCGGCGGGCTCGAGCGGATTGATGCGTGCGGGATCGCCGCCGAGCCGGCGCATGGCGTCGCGCATCGCGGCCAAGTCGACGACCGCCGGCACGCCGGTGAAGTCCTGGAGGAGCACGCGCGCGGGCATGAAGGGGATCTCGCGGTCGGGCGCACGCCCGGGGTCCCAGGCGAGCAGCGCCTCGACGTGGTCGCGGGTGACCGTGCGGCCGTCCTCGTGTCGCAGCACGTTCTCGAGCAGGACCTTGAGGGAGAACGGCAGCCGCGCGGCGCGCTCGCCGAGGGCCGCCAGGCGGTGGATCACGACCTCCGCGCCGCCCACCGCAAGCGTGCCGCGGGTCCCGTAGCTGTCCCTGTGTGCGCCCATGTCGGCGACCATATACCCGCCCCCCGGAGGGTGAAAAACCCCTGGCGCGGACAACCCGGGCTGCGGTAGACGTCCACCCCATGCGCATCCCCCTCGCCGCCGCAGTCTTCGTCGCTGCCGCGTGCATCCCGGCGCGGGCCGGCGTCCCCGCACCCGGCTTCACCGACACGGCCTACGTCACCGGGCTCGCGAACCCGACGGCCATCGCCTTTTTGCCCGACGGCCGCCTGCTGATCGCGGAGAAGGGCGGCTTCGGCGGGGCCGCCAACGCGGCGCTCAAGCTCTTCGACGGGACGAGCACGACGACGCTGGTGACGATCCCCGTGTGCACGGACTCGGAGATGGGGCTTCTCGGCATAGCCGTCGATCCCGGCTTCGCCACCAACGGCTTCATCTACCTCTACCGCTCGGCGCCCGGCGCGGGCGGCTGCGGGACGGCGACCGGTCGCTTCAACCAGGTGGTGCGCGTCACGATGGCGGGCGGCACCGTCGACCCCGGCTCGCTCACGGTGCTCCTCGACGGCATCCGCACCGACGACGGCAACCACGATGGCGGCGTGCTGCGCATCGGGCCGGACGGCAAGCTCTACGTGGGCGTCGGCGACACGGGGCTCGGCGACAACCAGGGCGGCCCGGGGTCGTCCACGAACCCCTACGCCCAGGACCTCTCCTCGCTCAACGGCAAGATCCTCCGGCTCGCGCTCGACGGCAGCGTGCCGCCCGACAATCCCTTCGTCGGCACCGCGGGCGCACGCGGCGAGATCTTCGCCTACGGGTTTCGCAATCCCTTCCGCATGAGCTTCGACCCGGTGAGCGGGCAGCTCTGGGTGGGCGACGTCGGCGACGAGACCGTCGAGGAGATCGACATCGTGCACGCCGGCGGCAACTACGCCTGGCCGCACTGCGAAGGCACGCTGCCGCACGGCTGCGAGCAGCCCGGCGACGTCGATCCGGTCTTCACCTACCTCCACTCGGGCTCGGCCTCCCTCGGCGAGTGCGTGATCGGCGGGACGTTCGCCGGCAGCGCCTTCGGCGCGCTCGCGGGCGACTACGTGTTCGGCGACTGCGTCTCGAGCGTCGTCTATCGCGTGACGCCGAACGCCGCCCGCAACGGGCTCGCGGCGACGCCGACGCGGGTGGCGACCAACGCGGGCACGCCCGCGGATTTCGTCACCGGGCCCGACGGCGCGGTCTATTACACCGCGGTCGGTGACGGCGAGGTCCGCCGGCTCGCCGCCACACCCGCCGGCGGCGACCAGCCGCTCGGCGGCAAGACGCTCGTGCTGCACGCGGGCAGCACGCCGGCGCGCGCGACGCTCGCGGCGCTGTCGACGAGCGGCGGCGTCGTGCTGGGCGGGCCCCTCGACGACCCGACGGTGGCCGGCGGCTCGCTGCGCGTGCGCGGGGCCACCTTCGACGTCACCTACCCGCTGCCGGCTGCGAACTGGACGCTCCTCGGCAAGCCCGGCCAGGGCAAGGGCTTCGAGTACAAGGACGCGACGCTCGCCGCCGGTCCAGTGAAGACCGCGCAGGTGAAGGCGGGCGGGCAGGTCAAGGCGGTGGGCAAGGGGACGGGCCTCGTGCAGCCGCTCGCGAGCGATCCGAGCCCGGTCGACGTCGTGCTCACCATCGGCACCCGCCGCTACTGCATGGAGTTCGGCGGGGGAACCTTCAAGCCGGGCAAGGTCTTCACGGCGAAGCAGGCGGCAGCGCCCGCGGCCTGCCCCTGACCGCGCGCTACGCGAGACCGAAGAAGCTGCGCACCCGCTGGCGGAGCGTGCCCGCGGCGGCGGCCGCGGCGAGCACGCGCGCCTCGCGGGAGAGGCCGCGGCGCTCGCCCTCGTTCTCGCTCTGCCGCCGCGCGAGGATCGCCGCCATCTCCTCGGCGAGCCGGGGGTGCTCTTCGAGGAGCGCGCGTACGGTCGAGTGGTCGACGACGTAGGCGGTCACGTCGGACTTCGCCACGCACGTCGCCTCGCGCGGCGCGCCGGTCATGAGCGACATCTCGCCGAGCACGTCCCCGGGCCCGAGCGTGGCGACCTCGCGCGTGATGCCGTCGACCGTGAGCGAGACGCCGACGCGGCCGCGACCGACGAGGTAGAGCGAGCCGCCGGGGTCCCCCTGGCGGATCACGACCTCGCCGGCCGCAAAGCGCACGCGCCGCATGGCCTCGGCCAGCCGTGCGCGATCCTCGGCGTCGAGCGGCGCGAACAGCTCGACGGCGCCGAGCGCCGCCGTTCGCCGTGCGCGCCGGCGCGCGGTCCGGGCAGTGCGATCCTCGGCGGCCGGGGTGACGAGCGTGCGAATGGGGAAGGGGATCTCCAGGTGCTCCCGCCGCGCCGCGTACCACACGCGGGTGCGCACCGCGTCGGCGATCTCGTCCTCGCGGCGGAGATCGTCGATCCAGAAGCGCAGCGCGTAGACTATGGCGCTCTCGCCGAACTCGCGCACCACGCAGTCGTGCGGCAGATCCTCCCGCACCCCCGGCGTCCCGCGCACGCTCTCGACCAGCACCCGCTTCACCTCGTTCGGCGGATGGCGGTAGTGGAAGCCCACGGTGAGCGTCACGCGGTGCGCCGGGCGCGGCCGCGAGAAGTTGAGGACCTTGCTGCCGACGAGCTCGCCGTTGGGCACGATCACGACGTCGCCGTCGCGGGTGAGGACCGACGTCGAGCGCCAGCGGATCTCGATGATCTGTCCCACGCGGTCGTCGAGGCGGATCCAGTCGCCCGCCTGCAGCGTCCGGTCGAGCTGGAGCGCGAGCCCGGCAAAGACGTTGGCGATCGTCGCCTGCAGCGCGAGGCCCACCACCGCCGTGACCACCGCCGAGGTGGTCACCAGCGAGAAGACGTCGACGCCCGCGCGCCGCAGCACCGCGAGCAGCACGAAGAACACGGCCGCCCCCTGGGCCAGGTCGCGCAGGATCGAGGGCACGCGCAGGCGGGTGCGCGCCAGCGCGAGATCGAAGGCCAGCGTCCACACGAGGTCGACCACGCCGACGGCCAGCGCCACGTCGGCCGCGAGGTCGAGCACGCCGTGCGCCGCGCTCGCGCCGGTGACGGTGCCGGCGAGCCGCAGCACGAGGGCCGCGGCGAGCATCCACACCGCGACCCCGCCGCGGCGCGACTCCTCGGCCGGGGCGAGCCGGTGCACGAGGCCAGCGAGCGCGAGGAGCCCGAGGGTCACGAGCGATCCCCCATGGACGAGGACCGTGTCGGTGAGCGCGCGCCAGTCGGCCATCGCGTGAAGCCCGCGTTCCCCTACCACGCGCGGCTGCAGCCGAGCCAGGACCGGGCGTCGCCTTGCCGTCGCGCCCCCGGTGTGCTTTGAGCCGCCCCGGGAACCCCCGTGCCCCCTCCTGAGGACGAGAGCCTCGCTCGCCGACTGAGCGCGGTCCTGCTCGCCGACATGACCGGATACAGCCGGCTCATGGGCGAGAGCGAGGCCGAGGCGATCGCCGGCCTCGGCCTCGTGCGCGACGTCTTCCGCGAGGTCGTCCCGCAGCGCAATGGGACGCTCGAGGTGTTCGTCGGCGACTGCTTCGTGGCGCTCTTCCACAGCGCGGTCGACGCGGTGGAGGCGGCGGTCGCGATCCAGACGCGGCTCGCGGCGCTCTCGCAGGGCCGGCCGAAGGCGCTCCGCATCCGCATCGGCATCCACCTGGGCGAGGTCGTGCGCACGGAGGCGGGGCTTTTCGGCGACAGCATCAACATCGCCGCGCGCATCCAGGCCGAGGCGCCGCCCGGGGGTATCACCGTGTCGGCCGACGTGTACCGGGCGGTCAAGAACCGCCTGAAGCTGCCCTTCCGCGACGTCGGCCGCCGCCAGCTCAAGAACATCCACGACCCGATCCATCTCTACGAGGTGCGCCCCGGCGCGTGGCAGCCCGGCGGCGCCGCCGAGCCCGCGGCGGCACCGCGGCGCGGGCGACCGGCGCGCTGGGCCGGTGCGGCCGTGGCGGCCCTTGCCGCGGGCGGCCTCGGCTGGCTCGCGCTCCATCGTCCGCTCCCGGCGGCCTCGCCGGGCGGCGGCACCCCGCCCGCGATCCCCAAGGCGACGGGCCCGGTCGTGCTCGGCGTCATGGAGATCCACCCCCGCGGCGACGTCCCGCCCTGGGTCTGCGACTTCACGCGCGACGGCCTCAACACCGTCCTCAGCAAGTTCGGCGAGCTGCGCGTGTATTCGAAGCAGAAGATCGACTTCCTGCGCGAGAAGCGCGGGCTCAGCGAGATCGAGGCCGCCGAGCAGCTCGGTATCACCAAGATGATCTCGGGCACGATCGCCGAGAGCCACGACAAGATGACCCTCGAGGTGCAGGTGGTCGACATCAAGACCGGGCTCCTCGAGGCCTCCGACGACATCCCGGGCAGCGAGAAGCAGCTCGTCGAGATGCAGAACCAGGCGGCGCTCCACGTCGCCCGCGCGCTCGGCGTGGGCACGCCCGCCGAGGCGAAGCAGGTGCTCGCCATGCGCAGCAACGACCAGCTCGACGACTACAAGCTGCTCACCGAGACCATGGGCGGCTTCACCGACGACGCGACCGCGCCGAGCCCGCCCAAGCCCGGGGGCCCGGGCGCGTGGAACCTCTTCGGGCCCGCTCTGGCGTTCGCCGATCCCGCGGGCGACGAGGCGGCCGTGCGCGCGCTGCTCGAGCGCTACCGGGCGGCGCTCGAGGGCAAGGACATGGCGAAGCTCGCCGCGGTCTACGTGGCGCTGCCCGACCCGATGCGCAGCGCGCTCGAGCGCTACTTCCAGAACGCCCAGGACTTGAAGGTCCAGTTCTCGAACTTCGACATCCTCGTCGAGGGCGACGAGGCGCTCGCGACCTTCACCCGCAGCGACGACTTCAAGGATGCGCAGACGGGCAAGCCCGTGCACCTCGAGATGCGGGTGAGCAGCATCGTCGCCAAGCAGACCGACGGCTGGAAGATCCGCGGCATGAAGAAGCCGTCGTGAGCCGCCGCGCGCTCGCCGTCGCGCTGCTCGCGGGCACGCTCGCGACCCCCGCCCGCCGCGTGCACGCCTCGCTCGCCGGCGCCCTGCACCAGTTCATCGCCGAGCGGACGCTGTTCCTCTTCCGCAGTGAGCCGGTCGCCGAGCCGCTCACCGACATCGTCGAGCGCCAGGCGCTGCGGGGCATCGAGTTCCCCGCGACGGCGACCGCCCCGGGCTTCACCTACACCTTCAACCCCGAGTTCGGCACCTTCGAGCGCAGCTCGGGCTCGCTCGGGCCGCTCTTCGACGAGCGCGCGGACACGGTCGGCCGCGGCCGGCTCGCCGTGGGGGCATCCTACCTCCACGCCGATCTCACCGACGAGGACGGGGAGAACTTCGGGCGCAAGATCGTCTTCGGCGTCGCGGCGAGCATCGACGGCGCCCCCGCCGCCTCCGCGTTCGCCGGCCGCCGCTTTTCGCTGGTGACCGACCTGGTCTCCTTCTCCGGCACCTACGGCCTCACCGATCGCTGGGACGTGAACGCCCTCGTCCCGCTCGCAGACACGGCGCTCCACCTCAGCGGCTTTGCCGGGGGGGCCGTCGGCGTGGCCTCGAATCTCGTCGTCGCGCCCGCCGCCTTCGACGCTCGCGCCTTCGGCCTGGGCGACGTGCTGCTGCGCAGCAAGTACCGCTTCCGCGACACGGGCATCGCGCTCGCCGGCGAGCTCGAGGTTCGGCTTCCGACCGGCAACGAGCGCAACTTCCAGGGGCTCGGCGTCTTGACCTGCTCGCCGCTGCTGGTGGCGACTCGGACGTGGGGACGTCAGGAAGTGCACGCCAACGTGGGCACGGAGATCGTCCCCGGCGACCTCGACCGCTCGAGCGCCCGCTACGCCGTGGGCGCCGTGCTCGCGCCCCTCGACCGACTCGCGTTCCTCGTCGACGTGCTCGGCAGCTCGACCTTCGTGAGCGACACCTTCGCGATCCCCACCGCGGGCCAGGTCGTCCCCGCGGTCCTGCCCACCGCCTTCGTCAAGGCGGTCCGGCCGGGCGAGATCGTCGCCTACGTGCCGCGCGCCGACCTCGTGAACCTCTCGCTGGGCGCCAAGCTCGACCTCTTCGGCACGCTCGTCGCGTTCGCCGACGTACTGCTGCCGATCACCAGCGACGGGCTGCGGGCCGCCGTGATCCCCGTGGGCGGGATCGAGTACACGTTCTAGCGCACTAGTGCGTCTGCAGCGTCGTCGTCACCTGCTGGACCAGGCTCTGCCCCGGCGCACCCGACCCGCCCGACTTGCTCGTGAGCTGCTGCTGGACGGTGACGGCGAGCGAGCCGTTGCGCTTGAGGAGCTTCTTGCCCGTCGAGTTGAGCTCGAGGCTCACCTTGCGGTTGCGGCGCCGGCCTCGCCACTTCTTGTGCACGGTCCGGGTCACCTGCACGAGCCCCGGCGGGCCGGCGAGCGCGCCGCGCACGCTGCCGTCGCCGAAGCCCACGGCCTCGAAGGTGCGGGTCACGCCCCGCGGCGCATCCGGTAGCACGATCGAAAGCGGGATCCCCGCGCCGCCGATGTGCTTCACCTTGACGGTCGGCGGCACGCTGAACTGCGCCCCACACGTGGGCCCGTCGCTCGTCACGAGCGTGCAGCTCGTCGTACAGCACGACGCCGCCGTGCCGTTGGCCGTGCCGTCGTCGCACTGCTCGCCGGGGTCGATCGTCCCGTTGCCGCAGGTGGCGCCCGTGCCGGGCACGAACCGCAGGAGGGCGAGCGCGCAGTTGCCGCCGGCGTCGCAGGACGAGCCGGCGACCACGGGCTTCCCGCTCGCCTGGAGGACCATCGACGCACCCTTGTTGAACGGCGGCTCGAGGCTCACGCCGCCCCCGGAGAGCGTGCCGCCCGGGCCGAACGTCGGGTCGAGCGCGCCCGTCGTGTCGTAACGCAGCAGCGTGACGCCATCCGCGCCGCCGAAGGTCGCCACCAGGAGCTTGCCGTCCGGCTGGAGGACCACGCCGGGGACGAAGCCGGCGAAGCTCGCGAGCGCGGTCGCCACGCGCCCGCCGGTGCCGAAGCTCGAGTCGAGCGAGCCGTCGGCGAGGTAGCGCGCCGCCACGAGCCCGATGCCCGTGGCGCCCACGCTGCTGCCGACGGCGAGGAGCCGCCCGTCGGCGAGCGGCACGACGGCCGCGCCGAGCACATGCGTCGTGCCCGGGAACGGGGTCGTCACCGGAGCGCCCCCGCCGAACCGCGGGTCGAAGGCGCCGGCCGCCGTGAGGTGCGACACCACGAAGTGCTGCGTTTGCGAGTCGGTGCTGCCGACGAAGATCTCGTCGTCGCTGCTGCGCACGGCGACGCCGACGACGAACGCCTGGGCATCCCCCAGGCTCGGGCTTGCGCCCCCGCTGCCGAAGCTCGCATCGGGGCTCCCGTCCGCGTTGTAGCGCACGACCACGTCACTCGAGCCGCTCGCGGTGACGGCGACGATCTTGCCGCTCGACTGGAGGCCGAGGGCGAAGACGCCGTCGGGCGCGTTCGGGTCGATCGTGACGCCGGCCGTGCCGAACGTGGGGTCGATGCCGCCGTCGGCCGCGCGGAACCGCACCAGGACCGCGCCGGGGGCCGGCCCGCCGGCGGAGAAGCCGCCCACCACGATCGCGCCGTCGGGCTGCGCGACCGCGTCGAAGACGAAGCTCACGCCAGGGACCGCCGCCGGATCGCTCACCACGATCCCGCCGGTGCCGAAGCTCGGATCGAGCGCGCCGTCGGGCGTGTAGCGCGCGAGCACGAGCTGCTCGCTCGGCGCGCTGCCGAGCCACCCGACCACGACGAGCCGCCCGTCGGGCTCCTGGACGAGCTTGCTCGCCTGCACGGAGCCCTGCGGGATCGCCGTCGTCACGATGCCGCCCGTCCCGAACTTGGGGTCGAGGCCCACGCCGGCTGCAACGCGCGGTGCGGCGAGCCCCAGCCCGACGAACACAAAAACCCACCCCCGTTTCATGATGGCCTCCTTCGCGCGCCGTCGTGCTGATCAGGCGAGCTTCGCCGCGACGCGCGCCTTGATGATCCGCGCGCGCTCGGCGTCGGGCTCGAGCTCGCTGTGGCAGGGCATCATCCGCGCGCGGCGGCGGAGAAGCTCGCGGCCCGCGTCGCCCGGCCCGGGGCTCCGCTGCGCGGCCCGCGCCGGCTGGAAGGCCGGGTCCTTGCCGCTGGCGAAGGCAGCGATCTCCTTCGAGATGCGCATGCTGCACCAGTCGTGGCCGCACATCGCGCAGAACTCGGTGTCGACCTCGAGGTCCTCGTCGTGGAGCGCCCGCGCCGTCTCCCCGTCGAAGGCCAGCTCGAACTGCTTGGGCCAGTTGAGCGCGGCGCGCGCGCGGGAGAGGTCGTCGTCCCAGCGGCGCGCCCCGGCGATCCCGCGGGCGATGTCGCCCGCGTGAGCCGCGATCTTGTAGGCGATGCAGCCGGCCCGCACGTCCTCGGCACGCGGCAGACCGACGTGCTCCTTCGGGGTCACGTAGCAGAGCATCGCGGCGCCGTGGCGCGCCGCCTCCGCCGCGCCGATGGCGCTCGTGATGTGGTCGTAGCCGGGGAAGACGTCGGTGACGAGCGGGCCGAGGACGTAGAAGGGCGCATCGTCGCAGATCTCCTGCTCGAGGCGCATGTTCCAGCCGATCTGGTCGAGCGGGACGTGGCCGGGGCCCTCGACCATCACCTGCACGCCGGCGGCACGCGCCCGCGCGACCAGCTCGCCGAGCGTGCGCAGCTCGGCGAGCTGCGCCGCGTCGCTCGCGTCGGCGAGGCAGCCGGGCCGAAGCCCGTCGCCGAGGGAGTACGTCACGTCGTACTCGCGCATGATCGCGCTGATCTCGTCGAACAGCTCGTACATCGGGTTCTGCCGGCCGTGGTGGATCATCCACTTGGCGAGCAGCGCCCCGCCGCGCGAGACGATGCCCGTCACCCGACTCGCGACGAGCGGCAGATGCTCGCGCAGCACCCCGGCGTGGATGGTGAAGAAGTCGACGCCCTGGCGCGCCTGGCGCTCGATCTCGGCGAGGATCACGTCGTAGGTGAGGTCCTCGATCCGCCGGCCGACGATCATGCCGTAAATGGGCACCGTGCCGATCGGGATCGTGGCATGGTCGATGATCGCCTGCCGGCACTCGTCGAGGCGGCCGCCGGTGGAGAGATCCATCAGCGCATCGGCGCCGTAGCGCTGCGCCCACCGGAGCTTCTCGACCTCCGCGGCGGTATCGCTGGTCACCGGCGAGGCGCCGATGTTCGCGTTGATCTTGGTCGTGATCATGCGCCCGATCCCCATGGGATCGAGCCGCCGCGGCGCGCGCTCGCCGCGCAGCACCGTCCCCTCGGCGAGCGCCGCGGCGCGCTGGCTCACGGTCTGGTTCACCCAGTACGCGGCCTCGGGCGGCGCGCCCGGGTGTCCCGCGCCTGCGGGCGGGTACGGCCGTTCCGCCGCCGGCTCGGCGGGCGGCTGCCCGCTGCTGCCCGCCAGGTGACGGCGATTGGCCGGGATCACGAGGCGCCCGCGAGCCACCTCGTCGCGGATGAAGTCGGGGGCGACGCCTTCGCGCGCCGCGACCCGCCGCATCTCCGGGGTGATGATGCCCTGTCGGGCGGCCTCGAGCTGAGTCATCGCGCTCGAACCATACCCCGAGGGCGGGCAGGGTCAAGGCGGCCGGGACGGGACGTGCCCGTCCCGGCCTGCGCCACGTCAGAAGTCCTCGCCGTGCGGCATCGACGGCGAGGCCTGCTGCTTCTTCTCCTCGGGCTTCTCGGCGACCATCGCCTCGGTGGTGAGCAGGAGCCCGGCCACCGACGCCGCGTTCTGGATCGCCGTGCGCACCACCTTGGTCGGGTCGATGATCCCGGCCTTCATGAGGTCCTCGTACTCCT